>Ga0075458_10000263_pt1 | contig 17033 bp, 38 predicted proteins | sample DEB3_08_DNA_FD_77576 | JGI IMG/M metagenome (GOLD analysis project Ga0075458, IMG submission 77576) | Aqueous microbial communities from the Delaware River and Bay under freshwater to marine salinity gradient to study organic matter... | ecosystem: Environmental > Aquatic > Marine > Coastal ... | reverse complement strand
CGCTGGGTGAAGGCCACCGGCACCGGCAACACGGGCTGGGTCGCTGGGCCGGAAGCCGACACCGGGCTGCGTGACGTGTCCGCGTCTCTGCTCAATGGGTGGACGGGTTCAGTGATAACTCGGCGCATCGGAAACGCCGTAACCCTGTGGCTGTACGGACTCGCTGCTGGCAGCGACGGTCACGCGCTGACACTGCCATCGGGGTTCCGGAACGCCTACATAGCGACGATGCCATTCGGCGCTCAGAAAGCGGGTGCAGACACCTCGGCTGGGATGGCTGTCGGCGCGATCACCTGGGACGACAAAGTCCTTCTGCCCACATCTGGCGCCACGAACCTGATCTGTGAAGTCCACCTGATGACCGCAGACACATGGCCTTCGTCGCTGCCCGGATCAGCCGCCTAACCCCCACCACTAAGGAGACACCAGTGTCATACAACGCCATCGCCGCCGCCGCCGCCGATCCGCACCTCAAGGCCCGCGTCGCTGCCTGCTTCGCGCAGGAGACCGACGGGCCGGAGCAGCCGCCGGCCCTGGCCGAGTTGCACATGTGGCGCATCGTCGCCAACGGCCCCATCGCCGACGCCTACTCGTACGCCGTCGCCGCCAACGTGCCGAACCCCGGCAAGGACGAGGCCGTCGTCACCGACGCCAACATCCTCGCCGCCGTCACCGCCATCGTCGCCCCCGCAGCCGTCGAGGAGTAGGCCGTGACCGACGAGTCTCACACCGAGTCCTGGCGCGTCGGTGCCGTCGTCGCAGCCGGCACGGTGCATAACACGCTGGCGTATCGCTACTACCCGCTGTTGCTCCCCGGCGGGGTCATGCCGACATGAGCGCCACAACCAAGGCTGACGGCCGCACCCTGCCGTGGCGGATCCTCCGCCGCACCGTCAAGCCGTACGCCCTCGCGGTGTCCCTGTCCACGTTCGTCGTCTCCTACGCCATCATCACCGGGCAGGCCATCGGTCAACTGTTGAACGAGTTCCCCGGCCAGCTGATCGGGGTGGCAGGCTTCGCCGCGGTCATGCTGCTGTGGGTCGGCTGGTGGGGCCAGCGTGAGGACTGGATGGCGCACGGGCTGTTCATCACCGTGGGCGTCTGGGCCGGGGTGTGGGCCGTAGTCCTCTACGACACGACATGGACCAACGTCAGCGGCTGGCTGGCATTCGCGTGGTCGGTTGCCAGCAGCGGCGCGTGGCTGCTGGAGGTGCTCGACAGGGAGCAGCGATGAGCGGCGCATGGATAGCGTTCTGGGTCGCCGTCCTGGCCCCGGCCAGCCTCTACCTGGCCAAGCGGCTCATCGACTACGTGCTCCCCCCGGACCAGCACTGGCCCTTTCTCGACCGTTTCAGCCGTCCCAACAAGTCCAAGGAGGACACCGATGAGAACTAAAGCCTTCTGGATCGACGCCGCCGAGCGTGCCGTCCGCACTTTCGCGCAGGCACTCGTCGCCATGCTGGTGGTCGGGTTCGTGTTCACCGACGCCGCCGCCTGGGGCGAAGCCCTGGTGGCCTCTGCGGTGGCCGCGCTGATCTCGCTGCTCACATCGGTGGCAGCCTCCGGCGTGGGCGACCCGAGCTCGCCGTCGCTGCTGCCCGTAGCGCCCGTCGAGCAGCCCGACCCCAACGACGACTACTGAAAGGTCACGCGATGAGTCAGCGTCTACGCCAGAAGGGCACCACCTACGTCGGCAAGAAGCGCACCCGCGTCGCCGTCGACCGTGGCCGCCGCAAGCAGGGCCAGAAGGCCGTCGAGCGGATGCGCGAGTGGCACCGCAAGGCCACCACGAAGTCGCCGTACGGCATCGCCTGGTTGGGTCACTGCGCCCACTCCGTCGCCGCCGCCCACGGCCGCAGCGCCTCGGGCTGGAACGCGGTCGACGGCTGGTTCCGCACCCCCGCCAAGTACCGACACTCCGGCAAGAACGCGAAGAACGCCCCCCGTGGCGCGCTCCAGTTCTGGTCCGGCGGCAGCCAGGGCTACGGCCACGTCACCGTCGCCAACGGCCGCGGCAAGTCGTGGGGTGTTGACCTGCCCGTCTCCGGCAAGATCGGCATGGTGCCCACCGACGAGATCGCAGCCCGCTGGGGTCTGCGCTACCTCGGCTGGATCTGGGCCGACGAGGTCGCCGGCTGGTGACCACCTAAGACCGCGGCGGGGAGCCCCGATCCGCACCCCCGACCGCACCCAAGATGAAGCCCCCGTCGTTGTCCCCATAAGGGACGACGGCGGGGGCTTTGTCGTGTCTCAGGCGACCGCCAGAGGCTCCCATGCGCCACGCGCTGCGGCAGCCAGATCGTCGTCGCCCACGTTGATATAGACCATCGTCGTCGCCACCGACGAATGCCCGAGCAGCACCCGCACGGCGTCGATGTCGTGGGTGGCGTGATACGCGCGGGTGGCGTAGCGGTGCCGCAGCGAATGCGGGTGCAGCCCGAGGTGCTGGGTGTACCAGCGGCCCACCGCCGACGGCGACATCGTCGCCCGCTTCTTGCCGGGGAACAGCGGCCCGTGCAGCATCGCCAACCACGCCGCCACGTCCGGCGGCAGCGGCACATGACGCACCCGGCCGCCTTTGCCCGTCACCCGCAGCACCGGCCCCCCTGGCAGTTCGCGGACATCCTCGGGCCGCACCGCCGCCAACTCCGCACGCCGCAGACCGCAGTCGGCGGCGATCCGCAGCCGCCAGTAGTCGACGCCGACCGAACGTTCCAGCGCCGCCGCCAGCACCGCATCGGGACACGGGTCCGGCACCCCGGCGGGGACGCGGGCACCGCGCAGACTCGCGGCCGGGTTGTGGTCGATGCGCTCGGACAGATGCGCCCAGTCATAGAACGCCCGCAGCGCCTGCACCGCCTTCGCGTGCGACGCCGGCGCCCACTGATGCGTCACCAGCCACGCCTCAAGATCCTCAGTGGACAAGTCGAGAAGGTCGGCGTCGGTGTCGGCCTGTAGGCGTGACAGCCATGAGGTGTAGGCGCGAATGGTGGTGGGGCGCAGACCCCGGCCTTGCAGATGCTGGTGATAGGTACGCACAATATCGACCCCCGTCGTTGTTTCTGTGGACGTGTCCATTCTGGCACCTCCCTCCGTCGAGTTTCGATCCGGCAAGACCCCCACCTCGGGTGATCTTCTCGTGGGTAAGCGACCTGGCGGTGCCACTGGTAGCTAGGCGGCGACCCTGAAAGGGCCGTTCCGTGAGCCAGTCCAGCGACACGCCCGTGGCCCTGGCGATGTCGCGCAGGTTCTTGATGTGCGGCTCGTGCTTGCGGTTCTCCCAACCGCTGACACTGTTGCGGCTCACCTCGATGCGACGGGCCATCTCGCCGATGTCCCAGCCGTGCATCTCGCGGGCCTTGCGGATGCGGTCTGCCATGTCGAACTCGGGTTCCATGTGAACAACGTTACGCGCATACCAGGCAGGTGGCAACAACCACCAACCTAGGGCGTCACCCAAACTCCGTACGGCGTGTCGGGCTGTTGCGCTTGACATACGTTGTGCATGTGCCCAAGGTTGGTCCCATGCAACCAACCCTGATCACCACCGCCGAAGCGGCCGAACGGCTGAAGGTGTCGATCCCGACAGTAAACCGGTGGGTGCGCGACGGCCGCCTGCAGCCGGTCCAGAAGCTGCCCGGCATCCGGGGCGCCAACCTGTTCGACCCCAGCGACATCGCTGCCCTGCGGAACTCCGCATGACCACCCCGACCCCCGCCGCGGCCATCCCCCCCGGTGGCAGCGGGCCGGTGCTCCCTGGCGGTTGAGCACCCGGCGGCGCCGGCCAGGGCCATCCCTCCCATTGCGGCCGGCGCCGCCCCCAATCCAGACCATCCAACCGACGGGAAGAGGAGACGACAACGATGGGCGAGACGATCTGGCCCGGCGAATACCGGCGCAAGGTGACCCGCTGCAAAGCCATGCGGGTCACCACCGAGAACCTGCCGCAGGTCGCCGCCTGGTGCGGCGGGCACACCTGGGCCTCGAGTGTTGTCGTCCCGATCTGGTCTGACGGCAAGCGCGGCGAGGACGTCGCCCCGATTGGGCACTGGGTGGTGCAGGTCGGTGGGGTGTTCCGGGTGTGGCCGCAAGACCCCTTTCAGGCCGAATGGCAGGCGGTGACCTCATGATCGCCATGCCGCACCTGCTGTTCCTCACGCTGATCTTCATGGCCGGGCTGACCGCCTGGATCCTGGACCTGAACCGCTGGGACACCCCCACCGCGGTGGCCGGGACCGTCGTGGCCGGCCTGGGCGCCGGACTGTTCCTCGGGGTGTGGCTGTGAGGCCGCCCTACGGTCACCGGCTGACCGCGGACACCGACGGGCCTTTCCGGCTGTGCGAGTGCGGGATCGGCATCGCCCTGGACCCCGCCGACGAGCTGAAGGTGTACCGGCGTCACCGCCTGCACCTCGAGGCCGTCGAGCAAGTCTCCCGCGACCGGCACCCCGCCTTCGGGGGCCGGGATGTCTGACTTCCTCAACGAGCTCGCCGACGCCGCTGAGCGCGGCTTCCTGACCGTGGGGACCATCGCGGTGATCACCGGGCTGATCGTCTGGGCCGCCGACATCTGGACCAAGTGGAGGAACCGATGAATCCGACCCTGCTCAACGCGCTGGCCATCTGCGGATTGCTCGTCCTGGCCCCCATGGCCCTGGCCATGGTGCTGCTCATCACCGCCTACAGCATCGGCGCGATCAGGGTGTGGCGCGAAGACCGCAAGCTGCGCCGCGACTTCGAGCAGGTCGTGGCAGAGAAGCGGGTCAACCGATGAGCCCCCGCTACGACTGCGGCGACACCTACTGCCGCGACAAGACCACCCCGGCCGGCTGCAAGGGTCACCGACTGACCCGCGACATCGCCCTGGCCGCTGACGTGCTGGCCTGGGCCGACGGCTGGGACAGCGCGGCCGCCTCCGACCAGGCCGAGGACTACTACCGCACCGCGGCCGAGGCGCTGCTGCACATCCAGACCCAGGCCGGTGCGGCATGACCGAGCCCCTGCACCTGTTCGTCCCCGGCATCCCCGCTGCGCAGGGCAGCAAGCGCCACGTGGGCCGCGGCGTGATGATCGAGTCGAGCAAGCGGCTGCGGCCGTGGCGGGCGACCGTCACCGCGGCGATCGTGGAGGCCGGCTGGCACCTCGAGCCGGTGCTGTCCGGGCCGGTGGCGGTGTCCCTGCTGTTCACCTTCCCCCGCCCGCGCGCCCACTACGGCACCGGTGGCAACGCCAACCGGCTCAAGGAGACCGCCCCGGAGTGGCACGACAAGCGCCCCGACGCAGACAAACTGGCCCGCGCCGTGCTCGACGCCATCACCGAATCCGGCACCATCCGCGACGACGCCCAGGTGGTGTCCCTGCAGGTGCGCAAGCGCTACGGGCAGCCCGGCGTGCGGATCACCCTCGGGGAGGAGCTGTGAAGCCCTGCGCCGCCCCCGACTGCGCCAGGCCCGCCCGTGCCCGCGGCTACTGCGACACCCACTATCGCCGGGTGCGTAAGCACGGCGATCCCACTGTGGTGCTCCGGCCGTGGGGCACCGACCACCTGCAGAGGTCGTCATGAGCACCATCTGCCGCGACTGCGAGGCCATCGTGGTGGCCGACGATGACGTGCCGGCCGACCTGGTGAGGATCGCCATGGCCAATCACGAGCGCTTCTGCAAGCCCGGCCGTCGCGAGATCTGCGACATCTGCGACGACGTCGACTTCATCACCAGCAGTGGCGAGACGAACATCCACGCGGTGCTGTCCAGACTGACCGGCTTCCGCAGCCCCACCCCCGGAGCGCTCGCGCAACACCTCACCCGCCACAACCGGCACGACCTGACCGCACGCCTGCCAGGTCTGCACGCCGCCAAGCCCATCGCAACACCATCAACCCAACGGGAGGAACCCACCATGAATCTGCAATCCGTGCCCGAGGGGCGCCCTGCCGCCGCCTCGCTGGTCGACCACGAGGACAAGCGCATCGCGAAGGCCGCGCAGAAGGTGATGGCCGCCGAGGCTGCCCTCGACGCCGCCTGGGAGGCGAACGCCGAGAAGGCCGCCCTGCGTGCCAAGCGCGACAAGCTCAAGAAGCAGCTTTTGGCCGACTGGACGGTGACGCAGCTCAAGGGCGCCGCCCCGGTGACCGCCGACCCGAAGAAGGTCCGCGCCTGGGCCGCCGAGCAGGGCTACGAGGTGGCCGCGTCCGGTCGGATCCCGAAGGCGATCATGGCCGACTACCTCGACGCCACCAGCGGCGGTGCGGCATGAGCGCCAACATCGAACAGGCCGCCCGGGATCTGCTGCACCTGCAGGCCGAACTCGAGGCGCTCGAGGCCAGGATCAAGGAGCAGAAGGCGATCCTGATCGACGCCGTGGAGGTGGGCGGCACCGTCGAGATCGACGGGGCGCCGATGTTCCGGGTGACCCAGAAGAAGGACTTCCGCCTCGACCTGGCCGAGAAGATCCTCCCCGCCGAGGTGATCACCGCCGCCACGGTCACCGTGGAGCAGGTCGACAAGTCGAAGGTGAAGGCCTACGCCGAGGCGCTCGGGCTGCTGGACGGATGCCTGAAGGTGTCCGAGCCGTTCGTGACCGCGGTGCGCCGATGATCGACCACGAACCGCCGAAGACGGTGAAGGGGCTGCGATGAGTGAACAGCGCGGACTACGCAACCCCGACACCCACGGCACTACCAGCGACGGCGAACCGTACTGCGAGTCATGCGGAGTCTGTGACGAGGGCTGGCGCTGCCGCTGCTGCCTCGCTGCCGAGGTCGAGGCGCTGCGGGCGCAGGTGCAGCGGGTGCGGGACGTGCTGAGCGGCGCATACATCAACATGACGCCGCCACAGATCACCACCAACGTCTACGGCGACGCGGGCTTGGTTATCGCCGTCACTGACGTCGAATACGCACTCGAAGGCGACGACGCGTGAGCCTACGACGAACGCACCCACCTGTAGATGGTGCTGCGCTCCACGCCTGCGGCGCGCGCCAGGTCGGCGACCGGCACGCCCTGGTTGTGGGCCTTGCGGATGGAGTCGCGCAGGCGTGCGTCTGCGAGTTCGATGGCGCGGCGGCGGTTGGCGGCGTAGCCCTTGACGCTGGCGAGGTGGTCGATGCGGTCCATGTGTCCTCCCGATCCGATGTATACCCATCATACACAAACTGTTGCACGATGCAACACCCTGGAAGGACGAACCGATGACCGAACGGTGGAAGCCACTCCACGCAGCGAGCGCTAAGGAACTAGACATCCTCGTGCGGTCACTGACGGATCGCGCCGAGAAGGCCGAGGCCGAGGTTGAGGCGCTGCGGGCGCGGGAGCAGGCGGTGCGGGATGCCATAGAAGCCGAGTTGGAGCGACACACGCTCACAAACTTGGGCGACTTCATGTTTCTCGATCAGGCGCTCGGCCGCATCCTCAACGCCCTGGACGGGGACAACGATGCGTGAGCACATGTCCTGCAACGACCTCGCCGTATCCGAAGGCGGGTGTGCGGGGGAAAACTGTCGCCTTCCGGTGTGCGAGGTGGCGTCGTGAACCCCCACTACGACGACGGCGACGTCACCGTCTACCACGGCGACTGCCTCGACGTGCTGCGCGAACTGCCCGACGCCTCGGTTGACGCGGTGGTGACAGATCCGCCGTGGCTGGTGCGCCTCGTCACCCCACCCGGCGGTGTCGTCCTCGAACCGTTCGCTGGGAGCCGCGCCTCGATCAGCGGCATCTTCCCCGCCTTCTACTACACCGCCAAGGCTGTCCAAGCCGATCGAAAGGACGCTGCTGTGAGTTCGGCCTGCAACGCGTGGGGTCCGAACGGCGCCCGCTGCGAGATCCGCAAACACCACGTCGGCGAGCACGCCGGCATGAGCACCGAAGGGGAGTGGCTGCAATGGCACTAGACATTGAAGGCTTCACGCGATGGCTGGAGGGCAAGTCGTCGGAGGTGCGCGGCGCCGGGATCGAACCGCTGTCACTACAGACCACGATCGCCGCGCTGTCGCAGCGGCTGTGGAAGGCCGAGCAGCAGTTAGAGCAGGTGGCGCGACTGGTGGACAACGCTGGCCTGCCGCCGGGGACTGATCCCGCCTACCGCATGGGCTACGGCGACGTCATGGCCGACCTGCGTCGCATCCTCGACGGCGGTGACGCATGAGCGAGCAGACCCTCTTCTTCAAGGCAACCCGCCCGGACGGAACCGACTTCTACACCGGCACCGTCGACTACGGCGCGGCCCTGGCTTCCGGCGACACGATCCGACTCGACTCCGACGAAACGGAGTTCCCCGGTCCCGGCTGGCTGCACCTGGCCACCGTGCCGACTGAATGCGACGGGATGACGTGGCCCTGCCGACTGTTCGAGGTGGAGCCTGTCGGGGAGTTTCACCGCGGCGAGGGTCACCCGTACAAGATCGGGTGCCGTGAGGTCCGAGTTCTGCGGGAGTTGCCCGCGCATGAGGCGTTCGGGCCGCAGGGCGAACAGGTCGCGGCGCTGATCGAGCGGGCGCGGTGTCTCACCGCAGCCGAGATTAAGCGACTACACGCGGCGTGGTACGCGGCGAGGGCCGCGGCGAGGGCCGCGGCGAGGTACGCGGCGTGGGACGCGGCGAGGGCCGCGGCGAGGTACACGGCGTGGGACGCGGCGTGGGACGCGGCGTGGGACGCGGCGTGGTACGCGGCGAGGGACGCGGCGGGGTACGCGGCGAGGGACGCGGCGAGGGACGCGGCGGGGTACGCGGCGGGGGACGCGGCGGGGTACGCGGCGTGGTCTCTGGTGGCGCGAGACCTGATCTCCACTGATGCCTACGACACCTTGACTCGCCCGTGGGGTGAAGTCATCGGCCCGATCCACCCCGACGATGACGACTGGAGCGGTGACGCGTGACCGGCCTATGGCGGCACCGCGACCGCATCGAAGTGAACGAAGACACCACCATCGACGAGGTCGTCATCGACGGGTGGCTACACGTCGAGGCAATGGATCGCCACCACGGCAACGGTCGGCGCTTCTGGTGGGTGCGACTGGGGGACAGGGAGTTCGACATCGAATCGACACGCAACGGCTACGTCATCCACCCCAGACCGGAGGGCTTCTGATGAGTGAGCAATGGAAGGGTCTCCACTATCACGACCGTCACGTCACAGCCGCTCCGTTCGGGCGCAGGACAGTTGGTACGCCTCGCTACAGCGACTGGAAGAAGCGTGCTCTTGCAGCAGAGGCGCAGGTGCAGGCGGTGCGGGAGGCTATCACGCCTGGCGAGGACGAGGCCTGCGATTGCGGAAAGTGCATCGTCCTGATCGACACCCAAGACATCCTCCGCGCCCTGGACGGTGACACCGATGCCTAGGCCCCCGTCGAGGAATGCCGCGAAGCCGACGAGATCCGCCGGCGCATCGCCAACCTGGAAGGACGAACCGATGACTGACACGACGACACAGTGGCGCGGACTCCACAACCCCGAACGGCACTTCTCTGCCTTCGGCACCGGCACGCCCCTATGCGAAGAGTGTGGTGATGCCCTTTGCGTACCATCCAACCCCTGCTACTGCTGTCTCGAAGCCGAAGTCGAGGTACTGCGGGCGTTCGTACCTGAGTCACTGCGCTACCCCAAGCGGAACGGGGAGTTCATCAACATCGGCCCCGAATGCTTCTCCGATGAGGAGGAGTTGGTCATCTGCTGGAAGGGCCGGAACTACTACGCCGACCCAGCCGATGAAGTCAACCTGATTGCCGAGGTCGAGGCGCTGCGGGCGCGGGAGCAGGCGGTGCGGGATGTCTGTAATGTCGCAGTCCACGTCAATGACCATCCTGATGTCGCAGTCGGCTGGCTTGAGGCCACCGCCAGCGTCCTCCGCGCCCTGGACGGTGACGCATGACGATGAGTGAGCGCAGACCGCATTGGGACGACGAGTTGATCTTCGCGGTCATGTCAGCCGCAGGCGACGGGGGGCACCTATTCATAGATGACATCCACGCCGTCATCGCCGCCGTCGAGGACTGGCAGGACCGGCACACCCCGTCACCGGAATCGGAAGGGAACCGCAAATGACGCCACAGCAACTACTGGCTAGCGCCAATGTCTTCGCAGGGGTCACTCTGGTCCTGCAAAGCGACGCCTTCTGGGTTGAGTCACTTGGGGTGCTGCTGACTGCCGCGTCGGCGGCATACATCGGATGGGCAGGTGCGTCCGAATGATCTGCGCCCCCGACAGCACGCACCGCCCCTGCGACTGTGGCGCCGACTCGCCTAACTGTGAGGTCTGCGACGAACAATGGCCCTGCGCCGCGTCCGCTGAGGCCGCTATCGCACGGGTGCGGAAGTTGCACAAGCCGAAGCAGCACCCCGACGGAATGACCGTCTGCGCCCACGACGACTACGACTGGCCCTGCCCAACCTACAACATCGTCGCCACCGAGAGGACACCCGAAGATGACAACCGATAACAGCGCACGCCTGGAGGCGCTCGGCCGCGAGCGGCTCAACGCCCTGTACCGGCAGGCCTGCGTCGAAGGCAAGCCGACGATCAGGGCGGCGAAGTGAACGGCGAATACACGGCGCCCTGCGCCTGCGAATGGTGCGCCAACCTCGACGCCAAGCCGTGCGTCGTCATCGAGCGACTGGAAAGGCGAATCGCCCAACTGGAACGGATGGCGCCGAAGCCTACGCCGTTACCGCCCATCGACTACTCGGGGATGCTGACCGCAAGGATGCTTTTCAATGCGGCACAGCGTGAAGCCGACAGGGGCAAAGATGGCAGCGACCTCACATTCACGCGACTGCTGTGGATAGCGCAGATACTTGCGGCCGTTGAGACGGCAGAGGCGCTGCGTGTGCGCACGTCTGGCGGTGACGCATGAACGCCAAGCAGGCCGTCTATGACGTGATCCGTGGCGCCATCGCCAACCACCCCCGCTCGCTGCAGAAGCGCATCGGGCCCAGTGAGATCGGCACCCCGTGCGATCGGCGGATCGGCTACAAGCTGCTCGGCCAGGAGGAGAATCCGCGCGGGGACGCCTGGAAGCCGACCGTGGGCACCGCTGTCCACGGCTGGCTGGAGAGGGCCTTTGACGACGTCAACCTGACCAAGGTCATCGAGAAGCTCGGCCGGCTCGGCGATAACGACCTGGAGTGGATCACCGAGCAGAGCGTCACCGTGGGCTACCTGGCCGACGGCACCGCCATCACCGGGTCCTGCGACCTCTACCACCGGCCCACCGGCACCGTGATCGACCACAAGATCGTGGGGGTGGCCTCGCTGCGGGACAAGAAGGCCAACGGGCCCGGACAGCAGTACCGCGCCCAGGTCCACATGTACGGCGCCGGGTTCCTCATGGCAGGCCACCGCGTGGAGCACGTCGCCATCAACTTCCTGCCGCAGAACGGGAACCTGACCGACGGCTGGTGGTGGACCGAGCCGTTCGACATGTCCATCGCCGCCGAAGCGATCACCCGGCTACGCGCCATCGAGGCGCACGTGGCCACCTCCGGGAGCGTGGAAGGACTACCGGCCGCCGACGCCTGGTGCGCCTTCTGCCCGTTCCACCTGCCCGGATCCACAGACCTGTCCGCCGGATGTCCCGGCATGACAGCATCCCGCGCAAGCGGGGGCTTCGCCCACATGGTCGAGGCGCCAACCATCACCACACCGAACAGAAAGAAAGCATCATGACCAACCCCGCAGACTCCTTCTTCGGCGAGTCCTCACCATCGGCCAAGTTCGACGCGATCGGCACCACCGTCGGCGGCGTCATCACCCGCATCGGCGACCCCATGCAGCAGACCGACTTCTCCTCCGGCAAGCCGCTCACCTGGGACGACGGCACCCCCCGGATGCAGCTGCCGATCACCGTGCAGACCGACCTGCGCGACCCGTCCAACCCGCTCGACGACGGCAAGCGGACCCTGTACGTCAAGGGCGAGATGAAGAAAGCCATCGGCGCGGCGCTGCGCGCGGCCGGGGCGAAGATGGCCCTGGGCGGCACGCTGACCGTCACCTTCTCCGGCGAGGAGCCCACCGCCGGCTTCCCCAAGAAGCTCTACACCGCCACCTATGCACCCCCGGCGGCAGGCTTCTTCGAGGAGCCCGCGCAGCCGGTGGCAGCAGCCCACGTCGGCCCGCCCCCGGCAGCACCGCAGCCCGCACCCGCGGCCGTCCCGCCCGGCGTGGACCCGCAGGCCTGGGCGGCCTTCCAGGCGATGCAGGCCCAGGCCCAGCAGAACGCCCCAGCAGCACCGCCGCTGGACGCGACCAACGCCGCCTACGCCGCCCAGATGGGCTTCCAGGCCCCGCAGCAGTAACCCCCCAGCCCCGCCGCACGCAAGGTGCCGCCGGTTCACGACCGGGCGGGGCACGTGAGCCACCCCATGATCACAGATGCCGCCCTGGCCCTGCACGACGCCGGGCTGTGCGTGCTGCCCGCCGCCGCCGACGGCACCAAGATGCCGGCGCTGCCCTGGAAGCAGTACCAGACCACCCGGCCCGGCCGCGACCAGGTCCGGGCCTGGGCACAGCACTCCGACGGCATCGGGGTGCTGTGCGGGCAGGTGTCCGGCAACCTGGAGATGCTCGAGGCCGAAGGCCGGGCCGTGCATCTGCTGCCCGAGGTCACAGCGCTCATGGCCGACCACGACCTGGCCGAGGTCTGGTCACGGATAGTGATGGGCTACGCCGAGACCAGCCCCGCCGGCGGCTTCCACTGGTACATCCGAATATCGGACGGGCCCGCATTGCCGAACCGGAAACTGGCCCGGGTGCCCAACCCCACCCCCAACGAGCCCAACCGGGTGGACGTGCTCTTCGAGACCCGCGGGGAGGGCGGCTGGGTGATCACCGCCCCGTCGAACGGCACCACCCACCCCAACGGCGGGGCCTGGAAGGTCATCACCGGAGGCCCCGACGCCATCCCGACGGTCACCGTGGACGAGCGGGACAGCGTCTACTCGGTGCTGGCGATGTTCGACCAGATGCCCGTGGACAACGGGCCCGCCAGGCCCGCCGCGGCCACCCCCGGGACGATCGACGGGCTACGCCCGGGTGATGAGTACAACCTGAAGGCCGACTGGGAGGACATCCTGGACGGCTGGACCAGGGTGCGGCGGATGGGCGCGGGCTACGCCTGGCGCCGGCCGGGCAAGTCCATCGGGATCTCGGCGACCACCGGGCAGGCCGACGACGCCGATCGGCTGTACGTGTTCACCACCAGCACCCCGCTGCCCTCCGAGGTCCCCCTCAGCAAGTTCGCCGCCTACGCCCACCTACAGCACGGCGGGGATTACGCCGCGGCCGCCCGGGAGTTGCGCCGGCAGGGCTTCGGCGACCCGATCCCGTCGGCCGGTCCGAGCCTCGAGGACCTCCTCGAGCCCGGCGCACGGACCCCGCAGGCCGTAGAGGCCCCTGTGCAGCCCGTGCAGGCCCCTGTGGCCGTACAGACCATCACCAGCACCGACCGCACCGAGGACGGTCAGGCGCTGTCCCTGGTGGATCAGTGTGGGCACGCCATCCGCTACAACCACACCACCAGTCGCTGGCACCACTACGCCGGCGGGGTGTGGGCCGAGCAGACCGTTGGCGGCGGGGCGGTACGCGAACTCGCCCGGGCCCTGGCCCGCGGCCTGCCGCAGCACGACAACGGGGCCATGGGCTGGCGCAAGACCATGCTGAGCGACTCCGGGATCCGGCACGTGCTGAGCATGGCCAGCACGGACCCCCGGATCGTGGCCACCAGCAACTCCTTCGACGCCCACCCCCACCTGCTCGGCTCAGGGGACACCGTGACCGACCTGCGCGACGGGACCATCCGGCCTGCGGAGGCCGCCGACATGATCAGCAAGACCGCCGGCACCAAGCCCGGCACCGAAGGCGCGGAGCTGTGGCAGGAGTTCCTGACCCAGATCCTCGACGAGCCCACCGCCCGCTTCCTGCAGCGGCTGTTCGGGCTCAGCCTGTATGGCCGGGTGCGCGAGCACGTGCTCATCTTCCTGTTCGGCACCGGGGCCAACGGCAAGACCACCTTCATGGACGCCCTACGCCACGCCGCCGGGCAGTACGCGGTCAGCCTGCCCGCGGAGTCGCTGATGGTCCGCAAGCACGAGGCGCACAGCACCGAGCTGGCCCCCCTGGCCGGGGCCCGGCTCGCGGTGTTCAACGAACTGCCCGACGGGATGCGCTTCGACGAGGCCCGGGTCAAGATGCTCACCGGTGGGGACCAGGTCTCGGCGCGGTGGCTGTACGGCCAGCCGTTCACCTTCGACCCCAGTCACACGCTGTGGATCGTCGGCAACGCGAAGCCTGCCACCACATCCGGCGGGGAGGCGTTCTGGCGCCGGGTGCGCCTGGTGGGCTTCCACCGCACCATCCCCGCCGAGCAGCGCGATCCCGGCCTGCCGGAGAAGCTGCGGGCGGCCGCCCCGGCCATCCTGCAGTGGGGCATCGACGGGTGGGCCGACTACTGCAAGGTGGGCCTGGCCGAGCCCGCCAGCGTCGTGTCCGACACCGCCGAATATCGCGCCGAGAACGACTCCGTGGGCCGGTTCATCGACGAGTGCTGCCAGATCAACGGCAACCCGGCACTGAAGGTCAACACCCGCGCGGTACGGACCGCATACGAGTCCTGGTGCCGCGACGAGGGCATGACACCGGTCACCCCGACCGCGTTTGGGCTGGCCCTGCGGCGGGCCGGAGTGGAGCAGGAACGCAGTCACGGGCAGCGGTTCTACATCGGCCTGACACTGCTCGACACGGGCGCGGAGGAGGACGAGAAGTGGCGCTGAACCACTTTCCGGGAAACCTGTCACACCTGTCACCCTCGAACGGTTGTACGGTTCCGGGAAACCTGTCACAACCTGTCACCCGGGCCTGGAGGGTGACAGGTTTGGCCTGCAAACCTGTCACCCGGATTTGGGCCGATTTCCCCCACGACCAAGATCATCGGGTGACAGGTGGTGACAGGTTTCCCCCATTGTTATCTATTCCTGCTAATCCCCTTCACGTGCGCGCAGGGAGAGGTTTGGGGAAACCTGTCACAACCTGTCACCCGGCCAAGGCCGCCAGATGAGGGCCACAGCCGAGGTGAAGCGCTGCCAGGAGTGCCGGGCGATGGTCATCGCAGCCATCAACACCGACGCCCGCGACACCCTCTGCGACGTCATCCCACTATCCCGACCAGGCGAACTCGCCGCCAACATCGCAGGCCGGCGCACCCTGCGCCTGGACACCGACAAGCGGCTGTGGACCACCGGTGCCGACCGGATCCGCACCGAGCCGATGCCCGGCGACCGGATCCTCGCCGAGCACCGCTGCGGCCAGCCCGTGCCCGCCGCCTGGACCCAGCCCCTGCCCGAACCGTCCGACAGCCCCGACATGGAGGTCCCGTTTTGATGAGCGATGCGAACATCACCTGCCAGCACCCGGACTGTGCCGAGGCCGACCAGCCGTCACCGGCCTGGGGCGGGACCAGGCTGTGCGGGCTGCACCAGCGCGGCCTGCAGGCCGACATCGACGACATCGCCCGGGTGCTCACCCTCATCGAAACCCACCACGATGAGCTGGCCCTACCCTCGGGCAGCGGGGAGTCCGTGCGCGGGGTGCCATCCTCCCGCCCGCCGATGCGGCTGAGCGTGCTCGACGTGCTCACCGGGCAGACCGCCGAGCGCATCACCGGGTGGGCCGCCGACGTGGTCCGCACCTCCCGGGCGCTGGCTGTGCCCGAGGCAGCCCGCCTGCTGGCCCGCAACGTCGACCTGCTCTGCTGCCACATCGCCGTGGACATCGTGGCCGTGGAGCTGCGCCAGGCCGCCGGCGCCTGCCGGGCCGTGCTGCCCGACGACCGCTGGAACACCGAGGACGACGACCGCAAGCCCAGACCCGCAGGCCGTTGCACCCAGCCACACCCCGACGATCCCGGCCGGGACTGCAACGGATCCCTGCTGTGGGTGCCGGCCACCCTGGTGGTGCGCTGTGCCCGATGCCACCACGAGCAGGAGCCCGACGGGTACGTGGCCAAGCGGGTGGTGCTGCGCGCCTTCGGGCTGTCCCGCTGGACGCTGAACCGCTGGATCGCAGACGGCAAGGTGGCGGCCAGCAATGACTTCGTCTGCGTCGATGATGTGCGCGAAGTGGTGCGCCACCGCCACACCGAAGAGGGTGCTTGACAAGCGTGCACCAATCGATGACTATTATTCGCAAGAGAGGTGTGAGGGATACTTCCCTCACCGATCTGCCCGAAGCCCCCACGTTGTCTCCCCCGTCGGCGATGGGGGCATCGGTGTCTTTCCAGGTGGATCCCATGCCAAGAGCCCTGCGCCCCTGCGCCACCCCCGGATGCCCGGGCCTGGTGCCCACCGGCACCACCCGCTGCCAGCTGTGCGAGACAGCCAAGCAGGCCGACTACCGCAGCCGACGAGACCCGACCACCAACGCCCACTACAAGAGCCGAGGCCACGCCCGCTTCCGCAGGCTGGTCCTGGCACGCGACCCGGTCTGCGTGCTGTGCCACGACGCCATCGCCACCGACGCCGACCATTGGCCACGCAGCCTGCGAGAACTCCTCGAGGCCGGCGAGAACCCCAACGACCCCGCCAATGGCCGCGGCCTGTGCCACCCGTGCCACGCCAAGGAGACCGCCCGCCTGCAGCCAGGAGGCTGGAACAAGCGCCAATAACAAAGCGACCCCCAGCAGTTGCACCTGCTGAGGGTCTGTCCGCCCCTGGCGCACAAGGCAAGGCGCAAGGTAAGGAAGCGGCAGGGGTTCGTCGAGCACGTGAGCCGTCATTACATCTTCAAGCGTGACGGATACTGCTGTCAGATCTGCGGTAAGAAGCTGGCTATGAGCAAGGCAGCACCACACCCCAAGTCCCCGACGCTCGATCACATCATCCCGATCGCCCGAGGCGGCACGCATGAGCGAAGCAACCTGCAGGCCGCTCACTTCATCTGCAACGCGCTCAAAAGTGACGGTGCGGCAGCAGATCAACTGCTCTTGCTGGGGTGAGGCCCTCGCTGCGCACCCACCCCACAATCCCCTCCCGCCCGCCTTCTCAGCCGGGG
>Ga0075458_10000262_pt1 | contig 17074 bp, 37 predicted proteins | sample DEB3_08_DNA_FD_77576 | JGI IMG/M metagenome (GOLD analysis project Ga0075458, IMG submission 77576) | Aqueous microbial communities from the Delaware River and Bay under freshwater to marine salinity gradient to study organic matter... | ecosystem: Environmental > Aquatic > Marine > Coastal ... | reverse complement strand
AGCAATCTGCGTGCCAAATAGAGAAAAACTATACTTTGGCACGCGCTTTGCTGTGTAGCATATACCATGCCACGCCAGAAACAAAACAAAGCACGCAAAATAAAGTGACACTTGGCACGCAAAATAATTAAAAATAATTCTGGACAATTAAAGCCGCCCGTGTTAATCTCTAAAAATAAGAGGAGCGCCCCGCTTGCCCCGCGCTCTAGCCTTTTGTTATACATCGCACCTGTTCTGGTCTGATAATAATTTTATCACAGCCGCAGGTTCCCTTAGAATTTCCCGTCTACGGTTCCCCGCTCGGCAACTCCACACTAGCAGGGAAAAGCCTCGTGTCAATAGTTTTTTTTAAATTTAAGTTTCATTCCGCTTTTCTATACTAGCGGAGGAAAAAGTCAATGATTTCTCCGCGTAGGTGGCGCACAGTGCGCGGACGCTCCTCTTTTGGCACACCAAGGGTGCGATACGCTTTGTGCATCGTCAACGTGGTAAGGGCGCGGTGTCCTGCCGCTTCCCATCGCAAACGGATGCTTGCGCGTGTGCGGGCTAGGTGTTTTGGGCAGATGGTTTCAGTGGTGATTACGTTCATAGAATGGCGGACATAATAGCACTATGCCGCTAATTGTCAACGGGTTTTCGCGGAAAATGAATCTTTTTTTTGAGAGCAGACTCCGTGCCAATCACGAAATTTTCCCACTTGGCACGAAAATTGTTTTGAAATAATTGTTGACTTTTCGCGGGTAAATGCTAATCTCTAACCATCGAAGCACCACCCCAAGGGAGCCAGCCGACAAATTCTAAGGGAACCTACTCAGATGATAAAAAGTTTATCAAACGAGATTAGGTGGTCTGTATGATACTCGGCTACGGTATCCCGCTCGACTCTGCTACCTTAGCGCGAAAAGGGCGGCGAGTCAACATTTTTCTCGCCGCCCCCTGCTTTTTTTATTCCTGCGGGTCTGGCACGCTCCCTGCTACTTCGTCCAGCCATGCGTTGTATTCGTCCCGCTCCGCTTGCGTGACGAATCCCGCCGCGCCTGCGTGCATTTCTTCCGCCTCTACCGAAAACTCAATTGGTGTGTTGTTCATGGGTTGAAGTTACCACCCCAAAGCGGAAAAGTCAAATACTTTTTTCTCTTTTTTTTACGCGCCCCAGAGGGGCGGGGATTACTCCCCGCCCCAGTAGTTATCGCCCGCGTCGTATCCGCCGTAATCCTCATCCGTGCCAAATCCCGCGCTTGCAAGGGCTTCCCCGTCATCGCTCAGGTCGTGTGAGCCGTGCGGCTCATCGTCCGCGAATTCGTTCAGGTCATCGCCCGCGTCCTCCGCGCCAAAGTTATCGGGCAATTCGCCATCGCCCGCCTCGCTGCCACAGCAACCGCAGCAAGGAGCATCTTCACACATTCCGTTTGGGTTTTGAAAGAAGTTTTTCATAAGGCAAATAAATTACTCTATCGGTGGCGGTTTGTCAAAACAAATCTCAATCTTTTTTTGTTTCCATCTTCCGCGCCTCAAGGTCACGATGGACCGCCGCGAGGACTTTCTCCCGGCTGCCCCGGTATCCCATCGCCCGCAGTTGCGAGAGCGCGGAGGGGCCGCGCCCCTTCATTCCTGCAATCTCAAGGCGTAGTGCCCCGCGTAGGCGGGCAAGGTTAAACCACGCGAACTGTTCTGGTGTTTCAATGATGTTTTTCATAAGGCGTGCAGTATGGGGCGGCGGCTGGCAAAAGTCAATTGTTTTTTTTCTCTTTTTTAGAGCGTCTCGCTTGCGATTTCCCGCGCCTCTGGCAATCCATTGCTAACGCGCTTCGCGCCCGCTGGGATGCGAGAAGTAACGTAGGCCAGCGCCCCTGTGTGAATCTCATCTTCGCGCCCCGCCCGCTTGATGCGGAGGGTCCAGTATTCCTGCGGGGTTCCAGCGAGGCGTTGTCCGAGCGTGTAGGCGGTGGTGTTTTTATCCATACGCGAAATGTAGCAGATAGAGGCTAGTTGTCAATGATTGTTTTAAATAAAATTTCATGCCAAAACAGAAATTTTGTATGTTTGGCACGCAAATTGTTTTGAAAAAAGTCCTTGCATTCTTGGCGGCTTCTGTTATGGTGTGACTATCGAAGCAGCGACCACCACGCCACGCCAGCCGACTAGCATACAGAGAGGTTGCCTGCGTCTCTAGTAATTAAGCTAGGTTCCCTTAGAATTTCTCGGCTACGGTTCCCCCGCTCGACTTTTTTAGTATGCACTGGGCCGCGCTCTTTTGCAAGGAAAATTTTCAACTTTCTTTCCCGCCCGAAGGGGCGGGGCTTGCGCCCCGCCCCGCCCTACCCACTAACGCACTGGCAGAGATGCGCCCTCAAAAAACCGCGCTACAACCTCGCCGCCGTTCCAATTGTCAACAACTTGGAGTTCCACGTTGTCGCAATCGGCATTTGCCGCCGCTTCCGCCGCTGACTCAAAATCCCGATAGCCCCGCGTGCCGTAAGGGAAACCGTTCTCGTCTTTGATGGTGAATTGTTCGTTCATAGGTGTTCTTTTTACGCTACACTTGGCAAAAAGTCAATTGTTTTTTTCTGTTTAGTGTGTTTTTCTTGCTCCCATTGAAATCGTCGGGACTTGCGAAGTGATAAACGTGCGGCAAAGGCGGCATTTATACTTCACGCCCCGCGTTATGCGCCCCAAGACGAGCGCGGTGACTTGGTGCTCGCGGCACGCGCAGAACATGGAAAACTTGGCAACGCGCCGCACGGTGGCGTTGGTGGTGTCGTAAGTATGGCAGCGCGAAGGGGTTTCTCCGAGTCGGCGCATCACGTTTTTCCACTCTGGGCCGTGTGCGCTAATGCGCGAACCATAGAGCGCAAAAGCCAAAAGGTGCGCGACTTCATGCGGAACGGTGCGATTGATGAACGTCTCCTGATTCTCGCGCAAAAGCACGTCATTCAGGCGGATATGATTTGCGGCATAGTTTGCGGTGCCTGCTGTTTTCCCGCGCAAGTCAAAAGTGACTTTGGGAGCCTCAAAATCGCGCCCGAAAACTTGGCGGGCAAGTGCGAGTGTGGCGGTGACTTTGGCAAGTGCTTGTGATTGGTAATTCATAAGGCAGTCAAATTAGCAAAGGGCGCGGCAAAAGTCAACTGCTTTTTCTCCCTAATCTATAAAATAGTTTCATGCCAAAGTAAAAAGATTCGCACCTTGGCACGCAAATTGTTTTTGAAAAAGTTCTTGCATTTCTTGGGGTTTCTGCTAAAGTCTAACCATCGAAGCAGCGCCCCAGCGCCCGCTAGACGACTATCATATAGCGCGCCTGCCCAAGTGAGATAATAATTTTATCAGCGGCCCGCGTTCCCTTAGAATTTCGACGCTACGGGAAAACCCCGCTGTCCGTTTCCAGACTAGCGGAGTCCTGCGCACTTGTCAACTACTTTTTACCAGCCCCCTTCAAATTCCCGCTGGCGTTCGTTTTCGGTTGGCTCATATCCGAGGAAAGCCACAAGGCGCGCACGTTCGGCGCGTAGGGCGCGGCCCAGTGCTTCCGCCTCATGTTGTATTCGCGGCGAAAAGTCAATCTCTTTTTTACTCAGCCGCCTCTTTTTTCCCTGCGCGGCGGCGGGCTTTGACCGTTTTGCGCTTCATGGCTTTTTCCCATGCGCGGCTTGTGGAGTGATACGGCCCGACTTGTTTTGCGATGTTGTCTTTCATTTGGTAGACTATAGACCCGCGCCCCCGAAAAGTCAACTACTTTTTTCTTAAATTTTCGCGAATTCAATGCCCCAGACTTTACGAAAGCGGGCATCGCGAATTCTCGCAAGGCGGGCAATGTTAGCTTTCCGCGCCCACGCTGGAAGCAATCCCCCGCCGCGCTGTAGAGACTCAATTGCGCTTTGAATGTCGAAAAGGTTTGGAAGTTTCATAAGGCCGACAAATTACCACGCCCGCGCCTATTTGTCAAAGGAAAAATCAAACTATTTTTGCCGCTCCAACCATTCCCAGATTGCCGCCGCAAATGCGGTGACGATAACCAGAGGCGCGAAAGCAATCGCCACGCCACAAGGCCCGAAAATTTGAACGAAGAATTGAATGTATAGGTGCCACATAGTTTTTAGTGTTGATATATTGCGTATGTCGCCACTAGTATTAGTGCGAGGATGAGCATTTGTCAACTGTTTTTTTTACAGACTCCGCATGAATTCCAGATGCGTGTTCCGCCACTTTAGCCCGTAGCTGGCATGGTTTTTGTTTACCGCCCACAGTTCCATTTTGCCGCCGTCATCCATGAGAACGTGAATTCCTTTGGCCCATTTGCGGAGGTAAGTATATCCGGCTTGTTTTAGTGTTTCTTTCATAGCTTGAATCTATAGGGTGAGAGCGAGAAAGTCAAGAGCTATTTTCTTAAATATCGCGATTGAGCCTCTGACGAAAGAGGGGCGCGAAAAGGAATAATAGGAAATTTCGATTTCTGCGGAGGCTTTTCGATTAGCAGATTCGGGCGGTCATTCTTAAAAACAATCCACCAGCTACCATCGAATCCACTTTGAAAGTAATGAGAGATATTTTTCATGCGTTATATTTACCACGAGAAGCGGCGGCTGTCAAATGTTTTCTTCAACTTTTTTGTCTCGGCGGTATGCCTTGCGGTTACGGTGTTTACGCGCCACACGCGCAAAGGGCTTGCGCGAATCGCGGAGGATTTCAGCCTGAGAAGCGCGGGCAATGGTGAATTTTGTTTTCATGGGTAGAAATTACACCGGAAAGGCGCGGGAGTCAACACCTATTTGCCAATTTTCGCGAAATTCTTACCCTCGCGAAAAAAGCATTCGTTCCGGTCGGAATTCCAACCCGTGAAAGTATAGTGCCGCCCTTCAAAAGTCAACACCTTTTTGCAAATCTTTTTCACGTCATCCCAGCCATCGGGCACGGAAATTGTGAGAAAGTGCGCGTTTAATTCGGGGCGGAATGAGTGGCGAACGGGAACGAGGTTTTCTGCAATGGTGGCGGTGGTGTTGCTCATGGGTGTATTTGTATCAAATGGACTCGCCGCCGTCAACTTCTTTTTTCAAATTCTTTTTGTCCTTACGGCGGGTGATGCGGTTTGCAATGGTGCGCGATTCCTTAATTGATTTGGAAAGGCGGCAGCAGGGGCACGACAGGCCGCCCGGTCCAAAGTTGGTGCGCTTGTGAAGCGAGTTCTTATTCATTTGTGCAAATGTAGCGCGGCGTGGTGCATTTGTCAAACTTTATTTTGCGTATTCCTCACAATATTCTGCGGGCACGTTCAGCCCGTAATGCGTCAAGTCGTGCGCCAAAATGCTGTTTTTGTATCCCGTAAGGCGTTCAGCTTCCGCCCGCCAATCCTGCCAAAAACGATAGGCGTCATCGTTCCCGCAAGCGGTGCTATTTGAAACGGTCGCGCCCACTGGCACTGTAATGTCATACCCTTTATATTTGACGGAATAAGGGCTAATAACTTTGGCGGTTTTGTGTGGCGTTTTGCTCATATCTCGGAATCTATATCAGAAAAGGTCGGCTGTCAAACTTTATTTTACACTTTTTAATCCTGCCGATAGTAGGCCCGCGCCTCTTTTTTAGAGGTGAAACCCCTATAGCCACCGCCAACCCTTACGAAAAATTTATATTCAGGAAAAGGATTGGAATCCGGTTTGTCGAATTCGATTTGATAAATACCAGTCTCTATTTGTGAGGTAGAGTAATCAACTTCGTAAAGTTCGGAAGATGGGCAAAAGTTATCTTTCATTTGTGCAAAGATAGCGCGGCAATCGGCATTTGTCAACAGCAATCTTACAAAATCTTTTCTATTTTTCTATTTGACTTTTGGCTTCCACCAGCTATCTTTCGCATATCGAAGCAGCGCCCACCACGCCCGCCAGCCGAAAAATTCTAAGGGAACCTGCCTTTGTATCTCAAAAATTTGGGCCTTAGCCTCATTTTATCAGAGAAAATTTAAGTTGTCAAGCTATTTTTTCGCTCTCAAAAACGAGAAAGGCGGCTCTCATTTCTGAGAGCCGCCCCCTGTCCCGCCTTACTTGGCGAGGTAGTCCGACAGAGACTTACGCCCCTTTTCCAGAGTCTCCGCGAGTGAGTCGGAAAGCAGAATCCGCTTCGCTTCCCGTTTGCGCGTGTCGGAAGTTCCGCCCTCCGCGTTAGCTTCCGCGCTTCCGTTGTGCGTGTAGTAGCGCGTCACAGCGTTGTAGGCATCCGCCGCGCTCTTTCCATAGGTTCCGAGCGTAGGGCGATTGAATTCCGCAAGGAGATTTTCCGTTGCCACGTTGTAGGCGCGTGTGGATAGCTTGGAGGTTCCCACAAGGGCCACGAAAAACGCATGAGCATCACCCATCGTCATCGGAATTTCCGACATCATCAGATAATCGTTTGCACTTCCCTTGTGCGTAAGAATCGCATCCGCAAGGATTTGCGGGAAGTTTGCCACCCATGCGCGGAGTGCTTCGGGGCGATGCGGGACGCTTGCGCCCCCCTGCATGAGATTTGCCGTTGCGGTGTTAAAGCAAACGGTGCGAATCTCCGACACGTTCGCGAACAGTGGCCACGCCTTATTCACTGAATTCAGTAAATTGATATAGGTTTTGACCTTGTGTCCGTAGGCATCTTCGAATCCCGCTTCCGGCAGTTCCCGCGAAAGAATCATTCGCGAACCGCTGAACAACGTAGAAACAAAGGAAACCCCGTTGTCCAATCCCGCCGCCGCAAAGCACTCCTTTGCAAACGCGCAGAATTCCCGCGAGTCGAAAAGCTCATAGGTATCTGGTGCGTAGGGCGCGGCCAGAAAGTGCATTTTGCCCGCTTCCAAAGGATGAGCGATTGCGGGAACGATAAGAGGCGAATCATAAGAAACGCCGTCAAACGCGACAGAAACGCTTCCGCGCTTCGTTTCCAGTTGCGACAACGCGCAGTTGTCAGTTGTCAGCCCCTCAAAAGGGGTTTCCAATCCATGCCACGAGACGGGCTGTGTCGCGTCGCGCTGAACGGTTCCGAGTGCGAGGTCAATATCTTCGATTGCGTGCATAACTATAAGAAGGAATCTCACCTTAGAAGCAGATGGTGTTTTAGTGAGTGTCAAACGCTGCTTTTCCGTCCGACACGTTCAAATTATCAAATAGAATAAAAAGCGCAAGGTTTTTTTTCAAATAAAAAGAGATTTTTCGAGAAGCATCTTCCATGCCACGCGCCAAATAAAAATGACAAATGAAAATAAAGCCGGGATTGGCATGAAACTTTTTTAAAAATAATTCTGGACAAATAAGATGGTTCTGATATAGTAGTAAAAATAAGAGGAGCGACCCCTTTCCCCCACGCTTTAGACTTCTATTATACATCCCACCCGCCCCAATCTGATAATAATTTTATCATTAGTATAGGTTCCCTTAGAATTTTACGTCTGGCGAGTTTCTGGGGCGGGGGCTTTTTCGCTTCGTTGTGAAAACATTAGCAGAGGGAGCGGAAAAGTCAACCTCTTTTTTCGGGGCGGCGGCACTTTTTACCGCCGCCCCTATCGCGAAAATGCAATTAGTTTTTCGCGCTTCTCCCAGCTTTCGCGCTCTGAATTAAACTCAAACCGGATTCAGAGCGTAAGGTCGCTCTTATTTCAGTCGCCGCACGATGGGAATTCAATTCTCGTGAAGCGTGAGCCTTTTACTTATTTCGCTCCCCTATCGGACTAATGCGCTCCGCATATCCGCCTAGAGGGGTGACTTAGAGGGTTTTCATGGTTGATTTCCTTTCATATTTAAGAGATTAGCAGTCAAAGGGCGCGCCGTCAAGAATTATCTTCATTATTTTTTGGAAAATACTCTTTTTCCACCTCGCCGTTCATGAGCAAAACGACGCTTTCGCCACTCGCCCGCATTCCGCGAGTTTGGGATTGCTCTTTGTATTCCTGAAAAGTTTCACGGGCAATTACTTTATCGTGCCCGTTGTAAACGGTTCCGATATTCCCGACGATGACTTGATATTCGTTTTTCATGTGGTGAAGATTAGACTGTGGAAGCTGAAATGTCCAGAACTATTTTGCACTTTTATTCACCATACAGGGGAAAAGTGTTTGGAACGATTACTTTACGAATCGCATCCCCCAGACTCTCAACACTTTGCGAATCACAAATAAAGCGATTGTGTTTTCCGCAATAGTCCTTTTGCCCTGCGCATTCGCGCCAGTAGCCACCGCCACACGCGCCGGGATAAAGATTCAAATAGAATTTATCGTGATGCAAAATCGGGTCGCCCGCGACTGCACACCCGCCCGCATTAAAACGAATCGAAAAAGTTCCCTTCTCAAGATTGAGATATTTGGCGAGCGCACGGAGGAATTTCAGCGCCGCCGCTTTATATTTCGCCTTATTTTGTTGGTCATAAGGAGCGAGACGAGCAAGCGAGTAGATTGATTTGAGTTTCATGGTGTGTAAATTAGCAGATGACGCGGGCGGCGTCAACCTTTATTTTCGTTGATACCAGAAAAAAGCGTATTTAGAAGCCATCGCGCCGCTTAGTATTTCAGCTACAAAAAACCCCTGACGTGCCTCTGGATTATCGCAAGCACATTCAAAAATTGAGTTTTCTGGAGCTTCGCACTCAAAGGGAATTTGAACGGTGCCGCCTTTGACGATATGACCATCGCTTAATTTTAACGGAGGGTTGTGGCCAAAAGGCTTAACCCCCGTGTTGAAATAAAATGTTTGGCGTTTGATTGGGAATTTGTTGTCGGTGGTGTTTTGCATATTTGGGAGATTAGCTCAGAAAGTTTGGGAAGTCAACAGCTATTTTGAAATAAATTTCTCCAATGCCCGCGCCTCTGTGTGACAATTGCAATCTTCCAGAATCGCGTGGGCGGTTTCGATAGCGGGCTCGCAGCACCACTCGAAAAAATTATTGATACCCGAAGCAATCCCCTGCTTTACCGCGTGCATTGCGGAATCCTCCGCCGCTACGCGACCCGCTGGAACATTTGTGTCTTCATTATATTTGAATTGTCTTTCTGCGCTTGCGCGAATCTTGGAGATTAGGGCTTCGAGTGTGGCGTCGAATTGTTGTTGTGAGTTCATGGTGTTTTGTATTTTTGCGAGACTAACGGAAGGTTGTGTATTTGTCAACAACTATCTTACAAATTCATCTGATTTTTTATTGGCCGCGAGGATTTGATGATTGTCCCCAGAGTAACCCTCTTTCACCCAAGCAATCCAAGCGTCAAGCACTCCGCACCGATTAAGATTTGGTAGTGAGCGAACATTTTCAACGTCTTTTTCCAATTGATTTATTTCTTCGTCTGAAAAAATTGCATCGTAACCAGATTGGACGACATTACGCTTGCGAAGATAGGATTCGAGGTTCATATTTGAGAGATTAGACAACAAAAGGCCGCCCGTCAAGGAATTTTTGGATATTTTTCTTCCGACACAGCACGAATTTTATTGACAAGCATAAATGCTTCAAAATTAGGGAGATTCGCGATTTTCAGCGCAAAACGATTAAAAAAGGAATGAGCTTTCGCGCTTAGGCCGCGACGCAAAAATCCCGCGATTCCGTTCCACACAAAGCGCGGCACATCATCAAGGGTTTTGTAGGGTTGTTTTTTAGTGGTGCGTTTCATATGCGGACACTCTACGCGACAAAGCGCGGGCTGTCAATGCTTATTCTACTGCTTCAAAAAGAAATCCTTCCACGCAAAACCCATACGCATCACTCAGCCAATCCGCGCCCTCGTTTTCGATATCAAAAGACTCTGGAAAAGGCGCGATTACCGCTTCGGGTAAATCACTGACTTTTTCGCCGTCTGTATCCCATTTGATTGAGTGGAGTCTGATTTTTTTCATGGTTTGAATATATGATGGAAGATGAGAATTGTCAAGGGTTACTTTCGCCTTTTCGCACTTTTCTTCGCGATATACGGAAGTGGTTCAAATAAAGCAAATTCTATTCCAATTATTTCAGATTCACTTGCTTTTTCGGGAAGGGGGAGCGGGTCAATCTCGCGGGCGGGCGCGGGCGGCTGAATAGCGGGCGCGTTCTGTATTTCGCGCTTTGGAAGTTCGCCCTCGCGCTTTGGGACCGTATCCCCGCCTTTTGGCGCGGCATTGGCGCGCCTTATTTCGTGCGTGGCAGTTGCCCAGCAAGCGAGCATTACGAGTGTTCCGAGCGCGTATTTAAGCGTTTTGGTTTTCATATTTGGAGACTTTAGCGCGGCATGGGGCGCTTGTCAACTTATTTTTCAGTAATTTCTTCAAAGTTGCACGCGCTGGCGGTATAACTACCAACTAAACCAAATGGTTTTTCTACCGAAATTGCATCTGGATAGAGCGAAGGGTTAGGGCCGCCCGATACAATTTGACCAACCCAGCTACGGGAGTCGCCAACCATGCCATAGTCAACGCCCGAATCATTTATGATTCTGTATTTCTTCATATTGGGAGCCTAACTGGTCAAAGCGCGCTTGTCAACAGAATTTTTCAAAAATCCAATCCAATTTCGCGCATAGTCTTTTCCAGCCGCGCCCTCTGGACTGGACTACACCACGATAGCGCCGCCTGCCTGTGTAGCTTGGCGTGCGCGGGACAATTCGCGGGCGGCAAATCCTTGTAAGCCGCTTTGAGCGCGCTCATTTCCGCGTGCCACGCCGCGCCACTGTTTTCGTCGTTTGGGTTTCTTCCGAGCTTTGTCATATGGGGAGACTATCGCAGTCCGGCCAGCGCGTCAAGAGTTATTTCGTTATTTGTAGCAAAAAAACAAAGGGGAGGGGGCACCCGCCCCCTCCCCGCCAATGACACACACTACACCATAACCAATTCATGCAGGCCGCGCCCGCGCCGCCCTTCGATAATTTCGGCGCGCTCTCCAATATCCTCTGTAACCCGCGCCAACTCGTTCAAAGCAAACTGTTTGCGCCCGTCCGCATAAACCGACCGCGCAGAATGAAAAGCGCGAATTGCTTTTTCTTTTCGCCCGTCCTTTTTGCGCCGGATAGCGGGCGCGGGTCCACTTCCAAGAAATCCAGTTTCCGCAAAAGTTTGAAGGGCGCGGGGGAGATTTTTGCGATAGAAAGTCAAAGTCATTCGCTTTTCTTTTGGAGTGATTTCCTCGCACGATTCCTCCGCAGTGGCGAAACCATAGTTGAGAAGCAAATTTGCCGTCCGGTCAACGTCCTCATTCGGGCCGGAAAGGGTGATATGGTATCCCGAAAAACGGGCGTTAATGGACTGTGGAATGATGTTTTGCATGGTGTTTGTTTTTGTTTAGGTGGATACTCTATGCGAGAAAAGGCGCGGCGTCAAGGATTATTGCATGAATTCTTCAACTTTCTTTTGGAGGGGGTCAGCGAATTCTTCCGACATATCCATACGGTCAAGGCACTCATCATTTTTCAGTGCCAATCGCGCCGCTTCCAGAATGTCAAGACGTTCTGACTCATTAAGAGAGGCGAAAAAAGCAATTGCTTTAGATGTTTCCGTGGCTGTTACTGTTGCAACGCCGTTTTCGATTGTGATTGTAGTCTTTTTCATGTGAGATTTTGTTTTAGCACTAAAAGAGCGCGGCGTCAACTAATTTTTCTTGCTTTTCTCAACTTTTTTGACGTGAGCAAACCACTTGGCGACAGCATCTTCCAAAGCAGTTCCCATGCCATAATACATGTGAGCGTTGCTCCACATGCCAACTTTCCACTTGGCGGGTTGAATCCCAGCGCCCTCGCATTTCTTACGAAAAAGGTCTTCAAAAGCATAGAGATATTTTGTTTTGGCGTCGTTTTGCATGGTGGTAAGTTAGCGGGTGGTAGCGAGAATGTCAACCTATTCTTCTACTTTTTCTTCACATTCACTGCAAACGTAGTTTTTCGCGAATTCGATTTTCTCGCTTGGGAACATTTCCCAAGAGGGGGAAACGAGTCGCAAACGCTCGCAAATTTTGCAGATGCAACGGATTCGGCGGTATTTGTATTTACGTGGTGTTTTCATGCTCCCTATTTATCACATCCCGCCCGCATTGTCAACTGGTTTTTTACCAAAATGAAAACCGCGCTCATCCTGCCATCCTTCGGCAATCCAGTTGTTACGGATATACTGGCGGAAAATTTTGATTAGGAATTTCATCGTGCTTTGTGTGGTGTTATTTATAGCAGATTCGCGGGCCTTGTCAAATTAAATTTCCACAATTTCTTCTGGTTCTTCTTTATCACCATGATAAACAACGGCGCGGCTCACTCCCTCGTAAGATTCCGTTAAAACCTCACCAATCTTTTCATTTGTTTTTTCATCTTCCAGAACGATTGCGATTCCGGTTGATTCCGCCCAGACTGTAAAGCGGGTGCCATTGATGATGATAGTTTGTTTGTTCATGGTGTTTTGTATTTCGCGACTCTAGCGGGTAGAACGCTAAAAGTCAACAATTATTTTCCCCTAGTGCCGATAAAAAACAACGGCGAGGATTAAGGCGAATATGAGGAAATCCATTAGTGCGCCCCTCCCGCGATTAGGGTCGCCGCCTTTTTCTGTGTGCCGTGCGCGGGAAATCCCACGATTGCCTTGCGGTCGGCGCGGGCACAAAGCCCGCATTGCAAGCAATTCATTTGCGAATTTTCCTTAGTCGCGGGGCAGATAATAACTTGATTGCCTGCGGGCGTCTTGAAATTTTTTGTTTGAGTTTCCGGCAATACAACTGCAACGGGCGCAATGCCTAGCGCGGCAAAAGAATCCGCTTCCGTAATGTTATCAGCGGAAAGGTTTACAGTAAATCCTCCCTTGTTTGCCGCCGCGATTGCCGCCGCATTTTCTGGCATAAAAGGAGATTTGTGCGTGTAAGTATAGCCACGCTTGCCCTTGTTTGCCTCTGTCAGAGCGGCGAGGAAACGAGGGTTGATTAGCTCGTCGTTTGGTTGATAGCCAATAAGTTCCCCCGCCTGATTCATGCGCCAAGTATGGCCGCGAGGAATAGATTTGATTTTTTGCAGCAATTCCAACTCAGAAAGTTTTGTGCGTTTCCAGTGAAGGGCAAGCGGGCCTACATTGGCGTAACATCCTTTGCCCTTCAAAGGACAGGAATTTGCACAAGAATTTTCACTTGTGATAGTCACGGGCATTGGTCCAATTTTTTTGTTACTGGAAACGGCGGTAAAAGTGAAAGTGAAGTTTGTGCTGGTGTCAGTGGTGCGTGTCATGTTTAAGAAAATAACAGAAAATCGCGAAGTGTCAAAACATTTTTTGTGTAGTTTCAATCTTTCTGGTGTAAGGGGGAGTAATGAAGACATTCATTTACGCCTTAGCTCATCCAGAAACAAAACAAATTAGATATATTGGCAAATCGAATTTCCCCAAAAGACGATTACAAGAACATCATTGCCTATACCGTCTTAGCGGAAACACTCATAAAAACAATTGGATTAAATCTCTTTTAAAACAAGGATTGCGGGCGGAACTGCTTATTTTAGAGGAATGCGAGGAATTAAATTGGCAAGAGCGAGAAAAATTTTGGATTAGTTTTTATAAAGAGTCTTTAGTAAACGCAAACGAGGGAGGTGCAGGAACTTTCAGGAGGAGTCGCGAAACATTTATTTCAGATGAATTAAAAACTAGAATATCCGAATCTGTCAAGAGGCGACATAAAGAGGGTGTATTTGTCGAATCTCATAAAAAACTAAGCGAAAAAGGACAAAAAGTAATTAAGAAAAGAAAAGAAAACATAGCTCGCGGAGTTCATCGGAACGAACAAGGAAAATGGGCCGCCCAAGTTCATTTTATGGGTAAAATGATTTATTTGGGGCTGTATGAGACGGAGGAGGATGCTGCTAGAGCGTATGATTTAAAAACTTTAGAGTTAAGAGGTCCAACGGCGCTATTCAATTTTCCAGACCGTTTAGAAGAGCCCGCCCCTAAAAAACTAGGGTGGAAAAACAATTACAAAGGAGTTAGATTCGATAATGGAAAGTGGACTGCTGTTATATTTGTAAATGGAAACCGCTGTTATTTAGGACGGTTTGATACCGAACAACAGGCTTACGAAGCTAGAGAAGAGGCGAAATCTAAAGCTTTGTCAGAGGGTAAAAGGGTAGGTAAATAAATATAGCGCCGATTTGTGGAATGTCAAAGGTTTTTTTCGCGCTTTGACACTTTTTTAGTTAAGAGTGATAAACAATCTCGCCCGTGGAATCTTGAATTCTAAAGTTAATTGAAATAATTCCGTGGTTCACGAGTAGAACCGCCAGTGTGCGGGCCGATTCAAAACAAATCAATTCTAAAGGAAAAAGATTGTTTGGGGAAAAAGGAATATACCCGCCGCTTGGAATCGCGTATTGAATGACGTATGTTTTCATGGTGTATTTTCCCGACTCTATCAAAAATTCGCGCCTTGTCAACTGCATTCCACAAAATCCGCCAAATAAGCGAGAAAGGCCGGGATATTGGAATCTTTATAGAAAGGGTCAATTTTCGCCGCTTCGGGGTGAAAAGTAACCAGATTGTAAATAACGCCATAGTTAAAATGAGATAGCAGGCTCATCATTATTTGGCCGCGTCTCATATACTTTTTGCAGTCTTCGTCAATATCTGCGCGAACTATGGCTAGGAAATCTTGAATTGATATTTTCTTCATGGTGTGGTTATTTGGCATTTATTTGGCGGGCGTCAAGACATTATTTCGCGCTTTTCAATCTCAGTTTCTTTGCGCTCTACAATATTGAAATTTCCCGCGAAAATCCCCTTGTCAAACGCCTCTTGTAGTTCCCGACGAAGTTGCTGAATAGCCGACGCCTCATCGGTAACGCCAAGGTAGTTTTGACCATCTTCGTCTCCAACGACGCGCTCAAAAACAACGGTATAAGTAGCTAGTTTCATGTTTGTCACTCTATATTAAATCTTTTGGAAGTCAAGACATTATTTGGATTTTTTTCTTCCCACCCTTAATAGGGTCGCCGCCTCTGGATTATTTAAAATAAATGAATCTATTTTATCGCAGGCCGCCGCATCAAACTCGGTTTCGCCACACACAGAGCAAACTCCGTAGGCCAAATCTGGAACTACCAACGATATTCTCCCCGAGAATAGAAAATGGTAATCTTTGACTATGGGCCGAAAATCGTGGTTGTCACAGTAAACTTTCATTATTTGCCCAATCTACCCAAAAATTTCTAGAAGTCAAACGGAAAATCTACTTATTTGGGTTTTTTCTATCCTGTTGTATTATTACCAAAGACCAAGGGTTTTGCCGAATGCTTCTGCGCGTTGGGCGGCGGTTGCAAATATAGCCATTGAACGGCACTCGGCTTCATCTATTTTGTCTGGATTTATGCCGCGTGACTCGCACGTAATTCGTCCTAGCCACCAAACGTAATCAGCATTGAATTCCATTTCTTTTACCTTCTCCGCCTCATGCATCGCGTTAAGGTCGTTGAAATAGTCTGGAAGTTCATCGTCATGAAAAACCATCAACGGCGGCTTGTTCCAAACCTTAATTGCACCCTTTATTCTGGCTTCCCATTTCCACCCGCAAGCCTCTGCAATTTTGATTCGTTTTTGTTCCTGCGTTAGTTCTGTTTTCATAAGAAGTCAACTTAAATCGGCGGGCCGCCGCACCCTTGCCCTTTGTTTGGGGATGAAACACGATGGCGGGGCGCTGGGAGCACCCTAGAGCCTATTCGATGGTTTATTTAACCTCGCAATTCTTGCAATTATCCCAAACCATATATTTGTGACTGGTCCTTATTTCGGTTCGTGGCAATCGTTCACAGAACCGCTCTTTGGAGTCTGAGAGTCGAACAACGGTATATTTGAAGAATTCTGATTCGCGATTCTTCATTCCTCGGGGTGGGGCTTTGTGCCAGAGATGTTTATTTGACATAGGGAGAGATTTAACCACAAACAGTCCCAAAGTCAACTTAAATCGGCGGCCCCCGCTTCGTTTTTATTTGCTTTTGTGATTGTATAGTTCTCTTCTCTAATAACACCCATTAACATAAAAAGAAATAAAGCGGGGCCAAGAGTCTTTATTTGTTAATTTCCTCGTTCACTGGACTCTATAGTACTTCTGGTCGTTTCACTCCCAGAATTTGTAATTCGGCCAACCGCTTCGCTTGTTGTCCTCGTGAAAAACCTATTAAGGTTTGCTGCCCTACCTTCGGGGAGCGAAGGAGCGGACCTCCGTAGCTCCTGTAGCGAAGCATTGTCGAAACCTAGATGCGTTGCTGAAACCGTAGTTCCGGTTTCTCTATTTAGAGGGCAGAAGTTCCCTGTGAAGAATTATACGCTAAAAATCGCCCAAAATCACATTAATTTTTGTTTATAATCTGTTACTTTTCTCCGCAAGCAAGTCTGGCAAAGGATTCCAGCGTTTGTTACAATTGTGTGACAGATTAAGGTAGGTTAATATTATTTGGGCTGTGAGTGGACATTTTTTATCCATGTGGATATTTTCTATCCACTCTATGTAAGTGCTAAATTTTTAGCATTTATATTGTCTACTAATCCGATAGACAATTAGTATTTGGTCAGCAAAAGGGGCGGCCCCACCACAAGGCCGCCCCTCACACCACACACACCAAACTAGTTTATTCAGAAGTATATTTTAATTTTGCGGCGCGTCAAGCCTTATTTAAAACAAACTGGTTACAATTTCAAGCTTGTGGTTATTTTTGGTTGCCCCAGTTAGTCGGTCAACAACGGTCCACCTGTCACCAAAGGCAATCATTGCCCCAATTAGTTCCAACGAGTCATCTTCAAAAAAGAGCCCGCTATTTGCGACGATGAGAATGTAACGCTTCATGTTTCTGTTATACTCTTTATTTGGGCGCTGTCAACACGTTATTTGCCCTTTTTCTTCTTCGCGGCGGAACGCCCCGAACGGCGGCCACAAACGCTCATTTTACTCGTCTTTTGTCCATTTTCGGTGAAAAAATTGTCAGCGATAGAGGCTTGCAGAGAAGAGATATTTGGGTGTGCGTTGTTCATGGATAGAGATAGTAGTGTTTATTTGGCGTTTGTCAAGTTCACTTTCATCCCACACAAATTTCCTTTGGAATAGGGGGTAATTCATACCAGCCGAAGATATAATATCCACCATCCAGAATGTCAAGTCC
>Ga0075458_10000261_pt1 | contig 17139 bp, 35 predicted proteins | sample DEB3_08_DNA_FD_77576 | JGI IMG/M metagenome (GOLD analysis project Ga0075458, IMG submission 77576) | Aqueous microbial communities from the Delaware River and Bay under freshwater to marine salinity gradient to study organic matter... | ecosystem: Environmental > Aquatic > Marine > Coastal ... | reverse complement strand
TACGCTTCCGTCCATTTTCTTGCTGCGCGTTTTATCGAAGCCGCGCGATTTAATCCGGGTTCCGCCAGCTTTTTTGCGCTTGTCAAACTGGGTCTTTTTGTACAGGATGCGGCGCGTCTTGGCTATGGCTTTGATGTCGCGCTTGGTCTTTTCCTTATGATGGGCAACGCACATGAGCTGGTCTGCGCGCGCGCCGGTCCACGCAAACACTACCGAATGCTCCTCGATCAGCCCGTGCGTTTCCGTGCAGCCCCAAACCACACAGCAACCGCCTTGGCGCGCCAGCATAGCCGCGCGCTCGGTAGGGGTGAGGCGGGTGCGTTTCACTCCCGCCCCCAGATCAGCGCGGCGGTAAGCGCCAGCGCAAGAATAACGCACGGAACCGCGAGCGGAGGCCATGCGACATAGGCAAGGCAAGCGCCGGCGATGCAAACTGGAATGCTCGCGAGATGGAACCAATGGCGCACGGTCATTGCGGCGATCTCTCAATCAAAAGCCCAACCGCAAGCCAAAGCACGACCGCCAAGGTCATTGCTCTTTCCATGCCTTCGGTGTCTCGCCGATAGACACCGCGCCACGCGCCGAGCGCCGCGCACATCAAAGCCAATGTGGACCATGCGAATACATGGAGATCGCGAAACATCTGCTCGGTCATTTGAACTGCCTCCCGTGAATGGCGAAGGTAAGGCTTAGCAACATGGCGATCTCGGCCCCCTCGCCATGACTAATGACAACGCGCGTAATGGCAATGACGCCCCACGCGATAGCGGCTAGCGCACAAAGCACGTTCATTTGCGCAATCTCCTACGTTCCTCGCGCCGCACATACGCGCGATATTCACACTCCGCCATCACGATCAAGAACGCGACAAACCACATGCGCGCCCAATCGGATAAAGAAAAACGCGCCGGGACCGAAGCGGGAGCGACTCGGCCGGCCCCGGCGCTATCCGCGCGGGGGGAAGTCGCGCGGAATGTCATGGCTTGTCTTCCTTGGCGATGATATTGCCCATGTAAGAGAGCTTCAGTTGAGCGAGCACGTACTTGTCGAGCAGTGGCAGTTCGCGCGCGCGAACGCGGCGCATAGCCTCCTTTATCTCGGCGTCGCTGAAATCAAATCCAAGTAGTGAGCCTCGCTGGCGGCTGCGAAAGTCCGCGATGTTCACGGCTTAATCTCCTGCGTTGCGGCGCGAACTTCCGCTGCCATGGTTTCCAGAATGCCCTGCAGCGAGTAAAGCGTCGTCGCGTGATGAAACCAGCCGAGAGCGCGCGCATCGAGGCGCTTGTATTCCGCCAGGCGCGCGAGCATGTCCAAACCCGCCGCGAAGTCGGCGTGCAATTCAGGATCGCCTATAAGCGCGTATTGGATCGCGTCGGCGTGCGCTTTGGCTTTTGCGTCGGCCATGCGCGCTGCTTCCATGGCCGCGAGCGTGGCTTGCGTTTTAGGCACATTATACGGATCGCGCGCGCCGAAGCGGCCTATCACGTCCTCGCTGATTACATCGCGCGCGCGCTCGAACCAGGAGCGCGGGCCGGATATGAGCGTGTCAGTCATCGATCCGTTCCGCCACGATAGTGACCTGCCACTCACCAATCAGGGCAGATACATGCTCCGCAAAATCGTCAGCGCCATACACGATGCTTTCCGCCAGCATATCCAGAAGCTTCCCCTCGCATGGGGGCAGGGCGGCGAGTACTTTGGCTTTTTCCGCTTGTGCGCGTTCGGCGCGCGCAGCTTCCATCCGTTCGGATAGCGCTGAAATTTCGGCTTCGATTTCTGAAAGCGTCCTGGTCATGGCTCCCTCCCGATCGGCGTGCGCGCGGACAGCGCGGTCAATTCTGGATGCTTGGTTTTGCGGTCCCCTGGCCAGCGATCCAACAGCTTGCCATCCTCGGGGCCGCCGTCCTGGATGCCGTAAGCGCTGGGGATCATGCCCAGCCGGCCTTGGCTGCGGCTCAGGAAAACCCTTGTAAGATAGAAGGCCAGTTCCTTGGTCGCCTTGGTGCGCGCGTCGCCCTCAAGCCAGCCGCGCAGCCCGCGCGCATCCCAGGCATATTCAATGGCTTGCTCCATGAATCCCTCAAAATCTTCAAGGGCCTGGAAGGCTTCGGTCTCGCGGTCGATTTCGTCCCGGTTCATGTGTCGCTCCCTGCCGCTTTCATCGCATGAGCCGCGCACAAGTGCAACAAAAATCGACGCTGGCCGTGGAAAAATCGCACAAAGGCTTGTTTTATAGCGGGATAATATCGGGCTTGCCTTTGCGCGCGCTTGTGCTACCTTTCGCGCATGGCTGATTTTGTCAACGTCAAGGATATAGAGGCCGAGCTGACCGTCCTGGGCGTGCGCGTGGCCGAGTTTTTGGCCCTGGCGCGCATCCATAGAGCTACCTGGGGCCGGTTAAGGGCAGGTAAATTCGCGCCCCGGCAGGATACCGCCCTGCGAATCGCGCACGCCATGAAGATGCTGCGCGCACGCGCGCAGGCCAAGCCCGTTGCAAAAAAAAAGACTGAAGGGGCGGCGGCATGAGCGATCTGGTGGAGAGACTGCGCGTAGACGCAAAAGCACTTCGACGTTACGCCTACGAAGAGGGCAACTTAGACCCCGAACAAGACCACGCCACTGCCGATTTGTTGGATAAAGCCGCCTCCCGCCTAGGGGCGCTGGAGAAAGCCAATAGCGCGTTGGAGCCAATGGTGCGCGATATGCGCACGGCCCTTGAGGATGCTAGGCGTAACGCCACCATGGTTGAGCGCGCTCGCTGCGCCAAGATCGCCAACAAGAGCGCTCTTATGGGCGCATCCTTCTTTAACGGACGTGATGTTGCGGAAGCTATCGCCGCCGCGATTTTGGAGGGGGAGGAGGCAGCATGACTTTACAGCACTGCCCAGCCTGCGACGGCAACGGGGGCCGTTACGCCGTGACCTCTATAGGCAATGGGTTCCTGCGCTGCGGGCTCTGCGCCGCGAGCGGCCAAGTCACGCAAGAACAGATTGAGCAATACCGGGAGGGGCAGGCTTTTCGGGTGGAGCGCGAAGGCCGTGAGGAAGGCTTGCGCGAGTGCGCTAAGCGCTTGGGCGTTTCACCGACTCAGCTCTCACGCTTTGAACGCGGCGAGGCCAAGCTATGACCCCCAAAAACGCGGATGACCTGTTCATCGTCGTGGCCGCCTTTCGTTACGCGCTTGGGCGCCGGTCTTACGCGCCTGGATTGGTGGCCGGCTGGATCGAGGCGCGCAAACAGCACATGCCGCAAGAAACACGCGCTCAAATCGCGCAAGAGATTCGCAATGAGGCTGACGCCGTATCCCGTCGTAATGACCCGCTGCCTTACGCCGAACGCTGGCTGGCGCTGGCGGCATCTCTGGAGCAAACGCCATGACCTCCACCGACCTCGCGCGCCTGGAAATGCACGCAACCCTCCTAGACCTAGTAGGGCAGGTAGCGCTTCCAGTGGTTGCTTTTATCGCAATTACCGTGGTGTGCATGTGGGCGCTGAAACGATAAGGAGTAGGGGCATATGAGTATGATCGGAATCGTCTTGGCGGCGCTCATTGTCGCGTGCGGCATCGCTGGCCTCGCTGTCGGCTTTGCGCGCGGGCTATTGCAAACCGTGCGGATGCTTGTCAACCAAGTCGAGTATTTGCGCGCCCGCCTTGCAATGGTGAGCGGGGAGGTTAGCTACACGCCGCCGCCAGAGCCCACGCGCAAAGCAAAACAAGTCTCGTTTCCTGATTTCGGCTCGCGCAAAAATGAGGACGCCGCATGAGCAGGCCGATCATCATCGATCGACATGGCGTCCACTATACGTCTCCACGCATGAGCTTGATTGGGCGTGTATTGTGCGGCGTAGGGGCGCACATATGGAGGTACTGGCACATGGCGAGAAGTTTCATAGACACGTACCCCGATGAAGTTAACGTCTGTCGAACGTGCGACCGCTGTCAGTGGATGCAGTCAACGAATGACGGAGTGCATTGGAGAGCGCGCGCATGAGCTGGCGCCCGATAGAAACAGCACCGAAAGACGGAGGAAACCGGGAAATGACCGAAACCCAAGCCCAAATTGCGCGCGCCGCGCATCGTATCTCCGCGCGCTGGCGCATGACCACGCTCGAAGCGCTGGAGGCTATGCTCGCCGTATGCGAACACGCGCGCGACGAACGCGCAACGCTTGCCGTCGAGGTGATTTGCAAAGCGCAAAACCTCACCCGCGAAAAACTCGGCGCGCATGTCAACGCAGCCATTCAATCCGCGCTTGAAGATCGCGCCGAATCCGTAGCGCAAAATATGGCGCAGTATCTGGGGGAAGGGGCGTGAGTCCAACCGTGATCCACGCTGACAACCGCGACGCGCTCCGCGACATGGCGGACGCGAGCGTTGATGCGTGCGTGTGCGATCTTTCCGCGGGGCTCGCCGCCGAGCATCTGGTCTGCGCTGATCTGCTTTTGTCGGGCTATCGAGCTTTCTTGGCATCTCAAACTTGCCCCTACGACGTAGCGGTGGAATGCGGCACTAGGCTCATTAGAGTGCAGGTTAAGTCTACTCGTCGGCTTCGACTGACTCCGCAGCGCGCCAACCCAACTACGGCATATCTGTTCTACACAAGGCGCGCGGGCAAGGGCGGAAAGCGCACCTACGCCGAGAGCGCCTTTGATATGTTTGCGTTGGTGGCCTTGGACATCCGATGCATCGCCTACATTCCTGCGCGCCGAAACGTCCTGCAAACAATTCAATTGAAGCCGCCGGGCACGCCGGAAAGTACGCTTCGGCGGCTTCGGCGCATCGACCAATACCCTTTTAAGAGCGCGCTTGAGGGGGTGCTCGATGGCTGATTGTAGGGTCATACACGCAGACTCACGCGAGGCGCTCCGAGCGATTGACGCAGAATCGATCGACGCTGTTGTTACAGACCCGCCTTACGCGCTGGTTTCGATAGGCAAGCGCTTTGGCGCTGATAACGCGGCGCCCGCTGCAGCAGGCGTCTACGCGCGATCTGCGGCGGGGTTCATGGGGAAAAAGTGGGACACCGGTGAAACCGCTTTTGACCCCGCGTTCTGGGCCGAAGTTCTCCGCGTGCTGAAACCCGGCGCGCATCTGATCGCCTTCGGGGGCACGCGCACCTATCACCGGCTTGTCTGCGCGATTGAGGATGGCGGGTTTGAGATACGCGACCAACTCGCTTGGATATTCGGGTCGGGTTTTCCGAAGTCGCATGATGTGAGTAAGGGGATTGATCGGGCGGCGGGCGCGGAACGTGAGCGCCTTCGTCCCGTCGCCGTTCCTCGCGGGCAGCGCGATGGGACGAAGGCGCTCGGCGGGTACTGGCAGAAAGAGCCCTGGGAAACCAGCCCCGCAACCGAATCCAGTCGCCAATGGCAGGGCTGGGGGACAGCCCTAAAGCCAGCCTGGGAAACGGTTTGCTTGGCTGTAAAGCCGTTCCCCCAAAGCGTCGAACATGCTAGACTTTTGGCCGATTTGGAGCGGCTGGAGGCGAGGCTTTGGTGCTTGTTATTTGCGAGTGCTGCGAACGAGAGTTCAGCGTCAAGCCAAAGCGAGTTCGTCGCGGCGTGCGCTATTGCTCAATGGAGTGCAGACGACGCCACCAATACACTGGCCGCTTTGTGCGGTCAGACGGATACGCCGCTGTTCGTGTCGGCGCTAAATTCCAGCTTGAACATCGTGTCATCATGGAAGCGCATCTGGGCAGACGATTGGACACGCGCGAGCACGTCCACCACAGAAACGGAATCAAGCACGACAACCGATTGGAGAACCTTGAGGTTCTGTCTGTCGGAGATCACGCCTCAGAGCATCATCCAGGCGCACAGCCAGCCAAATGGGCCGAGCGCGAGTGTCCATCCTGCGCTGTCGTATTTCGACGCCTTCGCGTCGCGCTTGAGCGCAACCCAAACGCTTTCTGCTCTCGCGCCTGCTATGTCGCTGGAAGCCATCTCCTCCCCGGTCGGGGGCGCAAAGCCAAGCCTTGAGCCGATCTGCCTCGCGCGGCGTCCTCTTAGCGGAACCGTTGCGGCCAATGTCCTGCAGCACGGAACCGGCGCGCTGAATATTGATGCGAGCAGGATTGAAGCGAGCGACAACAAAACATTTGAGCGCGACGCTGGCGATAGATCGCGCGAACAGTATCGAACCGGCACGACGGTAGGAGCCGCGAAGGCCACGGACCTCGGCCGCTGGCCCGCCAACGTCCTCCACGATGGCTCAGAGGAAGTGCTGCGCGGGTTTCCTGAGAGCGACGACGGCGTTGCCGTGCAGCGCAACGGGGGCGGGCAACGGATCGGTAACTTGGTCTATGGCGGCGGCGGCGATATCATTCGACCTGACGCTGGCTTCGGCGGAGGCGGCTCCGCCGCGCGCTTCTTCTACAGCGCCAAGGCCGACGCAGACGACCGCCTTGGAAGCAAGCACCCAACGGTCAAGCCCGTCGATTTGATGGCCTATCTGGTCAAGCTGGTCACGCCTCCGGGTGGCGTTGTGCTTGATCCATTCGCAGGCTCTGGAACGACTGGCATGGCCTGTATGCGTGAAGGATTCCGCTCCATTCTGATTGAGCGCGAAGCTGAGTACGTTGCTGACATTCGCGCGCGCATCAAGCATGTGCATGGGCACGATGCGCCTTTGTTTGCGCCTGGCCATCATGGCGCGCATGCGCGGGTAATGATCTGGCAAGGGGAGGATGATGACGCGCGCGAACCGGAAGCGCGGCGGGAGGAGCACGCGCATGACGACCGATCATAGAGCCACTGAAATGATACGCATTGCCATGGATGACCTTGAGAAAAGAATAGGCCAGCCGTTGTCGTATTGGGTATGTATGCGCATTCCCAATACGACCATAGACGTGTCGGTTCAGGGACTGTCGGGGACACGCGCTGACTTGGATCATGCGCGCATGATGAAGCAGTGCGGTAAGGAGTGCGTTAGCCACATGTATGCTAAAAAGAAAAAGGACACAGGGTAGGGACGACGCGAAAGCGGCGCGGGCTTGTCCTCCCGCGCCGCCGATTCGCTGAAACCGCTAGCTGCAAAACTACGGTCAAAATCACCGCGCCATGGAGAAAGCGCACATGAACACCCCATATATGGCACAGGCCGACGCGAAGCACAAGCCTTTGTGTCAAGCTCGCGCACGCAACGATCGCCAACCCCGCGCATCCGAAAACCAGTGCAATGATGGAGGTATGCACCGCTTTCGTCCCGTGATCCGCGCGTGACTACGCTCCCCCATAATCTACAGGCCGAGCAGGGCCTGTTAGGCGCGCTATTATTCGACAATAGCGCGCTCGATCGTTTGTGCGCGCTGGCGCCGGGGGATTTTTTCGACCCCGTGCACGGCCGGATTTACGCCGCTATCGTCGCCGGGGTCCGCGCCGGGCGGCTCATGGACGGGGTGACGGTCAAGCAAGCGCTGTCTGGCGACCCCGGCCTGGCCGAATTAGGCGGGCCGGCGGCTTACCTCATGCGCGTAATGGAGCAGGCCGCGCCGCTCACATCGCAGGCTCAAGCCTACGCTGAAGTGATTCGCGACCTCGCCAGCCGGCGGGCCATATATCGCATCTGTCAGGAAACCGCCCGCGCGGCATTGGCCGCCGAAGGTGAGGCGGTGTCGATCGCCAGTGAAGCCGAACGCGCTTTGCAAGCTATTGGAGGGGGCGCCGGCGCCCGCGAGGTCAGCCTGCGGGACGCCGGCGCGCGCGTAGTCGAAAGCCTCTCCCGCCCCTACCGGGGTCTATCCACGGGCATTACCGAACTAGACAGACTCACCGGCGGCCTGATCGCGCCCGATCTTATCATCATAGCGGGCAGGCCCGGCATGGGCAAAACCTCGCTTGCGGTCAATATTGCTTGCAACGTAGCCAGCGATAGCGTCGTATCCGAAGACGGCGCCGCCATTCGTTCGCGCGTGGCGGCCTTTTTTTCCATGGAAATGAGCGCCGAGCAATTAGCGGGGCGGGCGCTCTCACGCCGTTCGACTGCTTCCGGCGCCATGGCGTTCGGCTATTCCACTCTCTACGCGCGCGAAGCGCGTCCCCGCCCAGACCAAGTGGCGCCGTTGGTGCTTAAATTACCTGACACGCTGCGGATAGATGACGGCGCCAGCCAAACCATGGCTCATATTCGCGCATCCTGCCGCGATATTCGCGCCCGATTTGGTGCGTTGGATTTGGTGGTGGTCGATTATCTACAGCTCGCCGTCGATCCAGCCGTGCGCAAGGACGGCAAGGTGCAGGAGGTGAGCGCGATCAGCGCCGCGCTCAAAGGGCTCGCCAAGGATATGAGCGTACCAGTTATCGCGCTGTCGCAGCTATCGCGCGCTGTCGAAAGCCGCATCGACAAGACCCCGCAAAACTCCGACCTGCGCGAAAGCGGCGCGATCGAACAGGACGCCGACATCATCTTGTTCGCCTATCGCGAGCACTACTACCTGAGCCAAAGCGAACCGCGCGTTCGCGAAGGCGAGGACGAAGGCGACTTCGATAAGCGCAAACGCGAACACGCCAAGCGCAAATTCGAGACGCAAAACACCTTCACCGCAATATGCGGCAAGCGCCGTAACGGCCCCGTTGGGGTAGCCGAACTCCGCTGCGATCTGGCGCACGATATAATCGCCGACCCCGACGAAAACGAACCGCCGACACGGCGACAACCCTATTGGAAGGACGATTAAAATGGCAGCGCGATATTCGATCTTTGCGGCGCGCGCGGTGTTCGATCTGCGCTTGAGCGCCATGGAGGTGCGCGTGCTTGCCGCCCTAGGAACCTACTCAGACAATGAGGGGTGGTGCTTCCCGTCTCAAAAAACGCTGACCGAACGGCTCGATTGCTCGCGATCAACCGTCGGCGCGGCGATCAAGAAGCTTGTGGAAATCGGCTATGTGCAGGTGCGCGCGCGCACATCGAAGGGCAGGGGAAAGGTGGGTAATGAATACCGCGTCGATACCAATTTGCCGCCTGAAAGCCAGGGAGAAAAGCCAATGTCCAACCAGCCGGACATTGGCGGTCAAGTCATTGAAACTGCGCCAATGTGTGATGCGCCGGACATTGGGGCCGATGTCCAACTAGCCGGACAGCCGATGTCCGAGAAGCTGGACATCGGTATAGATAGAAGAACGACCCCATCAGAACGACCCCAGTCTGTCTTAGGTGAAGAACCTAAGACAGACAGACGTTCTAAGCCGGATTCGACAACGGCAAAAAAGCGAAAGCCAAAAACGCGGGTGGAGTACCCGCCGGAATTTGAAGCGGTGTGGCGCCTATGGCCGCCAGCGCGGCGCGCCAACAGCGACAAACGCACCGCGCATCGCCGCTGGCTCGACGGGGTGAAATCATTCGGCGCGGATAAGGTGGCGGAAGCGGCGAGACGCTACATTACCCTGCCTGCGACCAAAAAAGAAAATTACCGGTACTGTTGTTTGGTCGAGGTGTTTATGAACGGCAAGCTGGAAGCGGCGGTTGAGGCGGTGACAGAATCGCCGAAGCCGCGCAGGGTGTGGTCGAGCGATGCAAACGCATGGGTCGAAGCATGAGCCTTAGTCAATCGGATCGGCGAAAACTAATCGGGTTATTGGGGCAGATGGGTCACGACAACATCAACGTGCGCGCGGCGTCCGGCGCGGCGGCGGAACGCCTAATTAAAGCGGCAGGGCTAACCTGGGAAAATATCGTAATTGGCGAAGTCGTTGCGGCTAGCTCGCATAGCGTGCATCCTGCGGAGGAGGATAATTGCACTATCGGCGACGTTTATTCCGCAGCAGAGTTTGAGGAAATTTTAGCAGATGCCGAGGATGCTGCTGAAACAGACTGGGAGGTGGACTTTATCGAAAGCATAGCCGCGCGCTACAGGAAATATCGGCTCAGAACGAAGATTAGTCCGAAGCAATGGAGCGTGATTGAGCGATTGGCGGGGATTGCATGACCCCCGCATGGCACGCGCTTCGCTCTGAGATCATCGCCACGCGCGGTTACGACGCCTGGCTTGACCTGCTCGCGCAAGAGCACGCCAACGCGCTGGTGGAGCGCGCAAGGCTGCACACGCTCATGCGCGCGGACCCTGGCTATACCGGGACCAATGCGCGCGAATTGCAAAAACTGCTGGCGGAGAAAATCGCATGACCACCATCGCTTGGGATGGCAATATGTTGGCTGCGGATCGCCTTGTCGCATATAGAGGCGGACGAATGGGCGCTGTCGCGAAGATCGCGCGACGGGAAAGCGATGGCGCGCTAATTGGTTCCTGTGGGAGTTTGCCGCTTTGCCAAGCGCTGCATCGTTGGTTTATCGCTGGCGAGGAGGGCGACCCGCCGAAGATGGAGTATGATAAGGACAATTTCGCCTCCGGCTTTATCGTGCGCCAGTGCGGTGCTATCGATCATATAACGTCGGTAGGGATGTATCGCGTCGAAGCGTTGCTTTACGCGCTGGGGTCAGGCGCCGATTACGCGCTTGGCGCTATGTCCATTGGCGCGGATGCGCGCCGCGCCGTAGAAGTCGCTTCGCAATGGGACAACAGCACCGGCGGTGGTGTGGATGTGCTTTTCCTCGCCGATGAAAACGCGCGCGAATTGCAAGAGCGCGTGCGCCAAGCCGTGGAGTTGGAGAAAATCGCATGACCGCGTTGCGCGCCTCACGCATGGAAACCATCCGCGAAGCCTTAGCCAGAGGTCCGCTTACGGTGCGCGAGCTTTGCACAGCCACCGGCATAGATCAAAGCACGCTCAACAAGACGCTTATCGCCATGGCGAAATCCGGGCTGGCCGCGCGGAAACCAAACCTTAACCAAAGCGGGCGCCAAATAAGGCAAGGGCCGAAACGATGCCCGTATGTTTGGAGCTTAGCCTAAGTGAGAAACTGGCGCCTCATCCTTGCCGACGCCAAGGCGCGCGAACTTTCGCCGGGGGAAGTCGCGCGCGAGCAGGGCTGCAAGATCGGCAACGTCTACCACGCCATGCACCAACATCAAATCGGGCTGGCGCCCGCTGCGCTGGCAATCCGGCGCGCGCAATTCAAAACCTTGGCGCCGGGCCTTACCCTCAACGGCGCGTGCATTGCGCTAGGCGTGGCCCAGGACACAGCTAAACGCTGGGCGCGCAAGACTGGCTATCGCTTCGCTCACGCAAGCAAGGGGAGGGCTATCCGTGGCCAAGCCGCCATCATGGAACGCTGAGCGCATCGCCCTTGCGCGCGGCCTCAAAGCCCAAGGACTCACTGCCAAGCAGGCCGCGCATGTGCTGAATAGTTCGTTCGTCGAGATGCCCACGCTCACGCGCAACGCGGTCATAGCCAAATGGGATAGGCTTGGCCTGGGCAAGCCGCATATTATTTCCGCCAAGCAGATTGAGGCTAAGGTTGCCGCCGCGCGCGCAAAAGCAAGATCAGCCAAGCCGCCAAAGCCAGCGCCGAAACCGATCGCGCCGCGCTTGCGCGCCGATCCGGTGCGCATCAAGGGCGCGCAAGTCAGTTTGCGCAATGTGCGTTTCAACGCCCGGCGCGCAGACGAATGCGCCATGTTCCTCCCCAATGAGGAAGGCGCACACGGGCTTGTATGCGGGCTTCCCGCAACGCACGGCGCATGGTGCGACGATTGCTTTCGGCTTGTGTATCCCCCTGTTGCGAAGGCGCGCGCGGCATGAGCATGGAGGAAACCCGCGCGCGCATTCAGTCTGCCGTCGACTATGTGCGCATGCACCGCCCCAACAAAGGCGCGCAAGTCTATGAGCAGGCAGGCAAACAATACGGCGTCACAATATCGGCGCTCAAGAGCGCATGCGGGCGCGCCGGGCTCTTGAATAAAAGCTGGAACGCAAAGCCGTTCGCTAAGCCTTAACCATGTCCATGCTAGCGCGTCGGGCTCATGCTTGCTGACAACCCGCGCGCTATCATCGGCGGCAATAATCCCCCGCCGGATGCCGATCTGCTGTTCATCGACGCGCGCATTGTCGAGCGCGGCGCGCAATATCTGCAATTCCTATTCCCCAAGCATGGGCTCGAATCCATGCTGGCCAAACGCAAATGCGGCGCGGCCTTGGGCTTCCGGCGCATCTTGTGCAATGCGCTTCGCGGTACGGTAGGGGTGGAAAGCTTAGGCGTCATTCTCGATCTAAACCGCAAGACGGTCTCCGAAGATATGCAAAGCGTGGACGTATGGTGCGAGAATGACGATGTGTTCGCGGAAATTATGGACCATGTCCGCGCGGCCATCCTGGGCACGGTGCAGATAGACGCCGATTGCTTTTTCGATCTGCTCGCGTCGCACATGGCGGGCGAGCCGGAACGCCGCCGCGAGGAAAAAGCTAGGCGCGCGCTGATCGCGGCCGACAAACGCGAACTCGCGCGCAAAACCATGGACGCACACAAGGCCAAGGCCAAGGGCGACCTAACCAAGCTCAAGCAGGCGCTCGGCGACATACCCAAGGCCGAGGCCATTCTTGCGCTGCACACAGGCGCCCGCCCAATCGCGCGCGACCTCACAGTCAACGCTATCGCCGTGCTGGAAATGCTGATGATCCGCGAAGCCGAACTTTCCGACACGCGCAAGAAGGTGGCGCGCAGGCGCTTGCGCTCCGAACTTGACGCGCGCGGGGTGAACGAATGCATCCGCCTAGGGCTTGCGCGCGAGGCCATTCCGTTCGGCGCAAAAGACGCGGACCCGCCAATTGGGCTTACCCCATTCGGAACGAAGTGCTATCTTGAGGCGCTGAGCATGGGGCGGATAGAAAAACCGCGCCGCGCCAAATAAACCCCGCCCCGCGCGCGTTCATGCTACATTCCCCTTACTGAACCTGTGATCTGCAAGCGCCCGACGCACAGCTCTCACCCGTTCAAACGCAAGTAAGGAGCTAGGTGGCATGTTCGGGCGCAAGATGACGGGGGAGGGCTGACGTGGCTGGGGAGGTGACAATCTCATTGGCCACGATCTTTAGCGTGATTGGCTTTTTCTTCCAGGTCGGCTTGACCGTCGCGGCTGTGGCATTCTCACACGGGGCCATAAAAACGCGCGTCGCCTCAATCGAGGAAAAGATACAGGACCACTCAGAGCTTTCCCGCGCCGTCGCCAAACTAGAAACCGAAGTGGAAGGCATTGGGCGTGAGATCAAGAACTTGCGCGACGACTTCCGCCACATCATGGACGAACTATCCCGCGCCTCCAGCAGGGGGCACGCCAGGCAATGACCTCCTTCGTTTGCCCTTCCTGCACGGTCACGGTATCGGACGCGCAAAAGCCCGGCGAGACCATATTCCAAGCCAAGGCCAGATTGCGCGTTGAACTCGCCGCCAAATGCCCGCGCGCGGGAACGCAAGTCAAATGCCCCATGGGCGCGCCAACAGCTTACAGGGACGGACTGAACCGCTAAACCCCGCGCGGGGAAAACTGCCCGCATAATCGGGCTCATGGCTACAATATCCCTCACGCGGTCGTATCCCACAACGGACGATTTTCACCGGGGCGCGATCCGCATTTACAGCGCCACGCCGCTGACCAATGCCGGCTCTGACGTGACCGCCGCGATCGGCCCGGACCACCTGAATTACCGGGACCGCTCCGTGCAAGTGTTTGGCACCTTTGGCGCGGGCGGCAATCTGCGCATTGAGGGCTCTTACGACGGCAGCACCTATGCCATTCTTGCCGACGCGCAAGGCAATGCGCTCGACATCACCACCGCCAAGATCGAGGAAATCACGGTCCCGACGCCTTACCTGCGCGCGCGTGTGACCGCTGGCGATGGCACAACCTCCCTCACTGTTTATTTCGGCCTGGGGCAAAATCCGCTATGAGCGACATTGATTGGATCAGCGCGGCCGACGCGCTGGCGCTGCACCTCAAGAAGCAAGAGCCGTTGGCCCGCGCGGTCGAGGTGTTTCGCGCCGCCGGCAGCGCCGAGAACGCAATCAAGGAAGCCGAAAAGCGCATCGCCAAGCTGCAAAAGGAGGCCGATAGCCTGGCCGCCGCGCACGAAGCCGCGCAAGCCAAGCACAAGTCAGACCTAGAAGACCTCGCCAAGACAATCGAAGCCAAGCGCGCGCAAGGCGAAGCCGATGGCGCGGCATTGTCAGCGACGGCAAAGCGCCGCGCCGAGCAGGTTGTTGCCAAGGCCGAGTCGGAAGCGGCCAAGCTGATCGCCCAAGCCGAAGCCGCGCGCGCCGAATCGGTTGCCGTTCTGAATGAGGCCAAGGCGGCAAAAACTGAAGCCAAGGCCATGCTCAGCGAGGCCAATGCCAAACTCAAGGCGGCTGAAGAAGCGGGCCGGGTGCTTGAACAAAAGCGGGCCGAGGCGCGCGCCAAAATCGAAGCTCTCGCGCAAGCGGGGGTGTAAGCGGTCAGGGGTAGCGCGCCATGGCCGTCACGCATATCAAATCAAACATAGTCGCGGACTTCACCGGAACGGTGACGGTGTTCGACAATGCGGGCGCCAGCCAAACCATGGCGGCGACCGATCTTGTGCGCCCATCCGATTGGAATAGCGCGCACGGGCATCTAATTACGCTGGGCGGCAATACGGCGGGCGCCTCGACGGTTTCAGGCACTAACATTGTCTATGCGGGCGGGAATAATATCACGCTCTCAGGCGTGCAAGGCGCGAACGTCGCCACCATCACGATAGCAGGTGGCGGGGGCGCTGGCGACGGGGTAAACATCCTCGCCGCAGGTACGCAAACCGCCAACACCACCGGAACTGTCGCCTTCCTGGATAGCAACGGCATTGCCTGGGGCATGTCCAATAGCTCGCAAATCACAGCGAGCTATACCCAGTCCACGCATTCTCACTCGACCGCGCCGGGAGCGCTCGCGGCGGGAACGCAAACGGCGACGTCGGGAACGATTGTTTTTGCCGACAGCAATGGCGTTGCGTTCGGGCTAAGCGGCTCGACGCAGATCACCGCCTCTTACACGCAATCGACGCACAGCCATTCCACCGCGCCCGGCGCCTTAGCCGCTGGCACGCAGACAGCAACATCCGGGACGATTGTGTTCGCCGATTCGAACGGTGTTGCGTTCGGACTATCGGGCAGCACGCAAATTACGGCGAGCTACAGCCAATCGACGCACTCGCATTCGACTGGCCCCGGCGCGATCGCGGCAGGCACGCAAACCGCCACAAGCGGGACCATTGTCTTCGTGGACAGCAACGGGCTTGCGTTCGGCATGTCCGGCTCGACGCAGATCACGGGCAGCTATTCCCAGTCCACGCACGGCCACAGCCTGTCCATGTTCGCGGTGTCGAACACAACGCAATCAAGTTCGGGAACGCAAAACGTCGCCAACGTCTCGTTCGCCGGGGCTGGCGCGGTCAGCGTCGGGGTGACGAACGGCTCTGTTGTGGTCAGCGCGCCGAACACGGTCGCGCAAACCAATCAGACGGCGGGCATATATGTCACCGCGCAATCGACTGGGCAAAGCTCAAGCTCCACCTACGACGCGCGCACGCTTTCCATGGTGGGAGATGGGATTGTCTCTATCGGTTGGAGCAACGGCACACTACGGGTAAGCGCCACGCAATCCAATCAAGCCATGAGCGCGGCTGGCGGGTCGAGCGCATTTCAGACGCTTGGCTTTTCCGATAACGCCTATGCGTCATGGACAAACACGAATGGCTCGGTTGCGCTCACCGAAATGCGCGGTTCGTTCTTTGCCGTATCCAACACAACGCAATCTAGCTCCGGCACGCAAAACCTTGACGCCATTTCATTTGCTGGCGCGGGCGGGGTAAGCGTTGGCGTATCCAATGGCTCGGTTGTGATCTCGGCGGCGGCAGTCGCGGGGGGAACAACCAATCAAACCGGCCCCAATATCGGCGTGTCCAATCTCGGCAATACGTCAGGCAGCACGGGCACAGTGTCAACCGGCAATGTTGTGTTCGCTGGCTTGCACGGCATCACATTGAGCCAATCGACAGCAGGCGCCGGATCAAACGCGACAATCACTATCAGCGGCATGCAGCGCACGCTTAGCTATTTCCCATACGATCCGCCGGTGCATGCAACATCATCGTGCAATTCAGGGACCACGGGCGCGACTGGGGGATCGTCACAAACCACGGCCTCACTGTTTGTGGCCCCGCTCAGGCTTGAGAACGCGCACGAATGGACTAATATCGGCGCGCTGATCTCTTACGGAACTGCTGCCGGAACGGGCTCTGTATCCGCCGCGCACATGATGGGGATTTACACGCGCACGGGCAATTCGATTTCACTCCTGTCTAGTTTTGTGCATCAGATTTTTTATTCGCAAAACAACGTCACTGCCGTCTCTGCTCATATGTTTTGGGGGACTGCAAGCTCTACAAACTCCACGGCGTTTAACGGCAATTCATCCGCGAGCATGACCGGGGCGCGCCTTGCCTTGTTCGGAACCTCAAACCCTGGCAGCTTTTCGAGCGGCGATTATTTCGTGGTGCATGGCTATACGCACCGCACCTCTGGCGCGTCAGTCGGCGCGCCAAACTCCGCCGCCTACGTCAATCGGCAGTCACTCTCCGTCATACAGCCGATGGGGCAGGCGGCAGGGGCTGGGTTTACCAACGCATGGCGGGACTACATGGGCGCGCTTAGCGTGACATCGAACGGAACCACAACCGGCTATGTCGTTTTGCCGGACACTATCGCAACGACCGACTTCTCAGGCCAAACCGCAAGCGCCAGCGCGAGGTGGTTTCAGCCTATGTTGTTCCGTTAACCCTTACGCAACCGGCGCACCATAATCAGAACCCATTCCATGAGCGCTAAACCCCAAATCGTAACCCTCGACGGCGGCGTCCACAATACCGACCTTGAAGGCGCGCGCGAACGCATCCTCAAGGGCGGGAGCTGGAAGAAACAACGCATCATCGTTTTGATCCCAAGCTCTGACCTAATCCCAGCCAAGGTCGCGCTTTCGCATTGGGGCTTGATCTTCCCCCCCAACAACGCGGTTTACCGGATGCTATGCCTTGGCATGGAAGTAGGGGACGCCTACAGCCAGGCGATTGAGAATGTCCTCGCGCATCCAGATTTGAGCCAATGGGAATACATCCTCACAATCGAGCATGACAACATTCCCCCCGCCGACGGCGTGCTGAAGCTCCTGGAAAGCATGGACGCGCACCCCGAATATGCCTGCATTGGCGGGCTTTACTGGTGTAAGGGAA
>Ga0075458_10000255_pt1 | contig 17366 bp, 16 predicted proteins | sample DEB3_08_DNA_FD_77576 | JGI IMG/M metagenome (GOLD analysis project Ga0075458, IMG submission 77576) | Aqueous microbial communities from the Delaware River and Bay under freshwater to marine salinity gradient to study organic matter... | ecosystem: Environmental > Aquatic > Marine > Coastal ... | reverse complement strand
AAAGAGTTTATAATGTTTCTGAGTTTATCAAGGAATTTATTAATATTTGATGAAACAGTTCCTATTTCATCATGCGAATCAGCCATGATTTTTTTTGTTAAATCACCTTCACCTTCTGCTAAATCTTCAACTCTTTCGTTTAATTCTTTGATTGGTTTGGCTACACTTTTAGAAATTATTACCATAAGAATTACTACAATAAATATATCTATTATAAGCATTGCTATTAATTGATATATGAGTGTTGTTTCGCTCTCTTTGATAGCTCCTTCAATTAAGTTAAGGGGTTTACCTAAAATGGCATATGCTACAATGTTTCCGCTAAAATCTTTTATTGGTATCGAAACACAGAAGAAGTTTTCAGTTTTAAGTATGTTTTGTAATTTTTTGTTTTTAAGTTCTTGAAAAAAGTTAATGTCATATACTCCTGTTTTTAATGCCAATACATAATTTTGCATAATTTCAGGTGCGTTTTTAAGAAAAGTTGCAATATTTAGATACTTTTTATCAAAAATAATCAAAGTATAAATATTTTCTTTTTTTAAATCTTTTGCAATTGAATTAAGTCCTTGCATAAATTCAATACTGCCTAAGTATTGGTTATTGTAAATTACAGGGGAAATTCCTCTGAGTACCAGTCCCGCACGACCGAGTTCTATCGCTACAAGTGGCTTTTTGTGTTCTTTAACCCAAACTATTGTCTTTCTAAACCCGCTTAAATCATCACCGTGTTTGTTCGGTTTCCAAACTCTTAGAAATGAATGCAGATCAGCTGTATGGATATGTATTTTTATGTTTTTAAATTTTGTGTATTTTTTATAATAAGCAGTTAGATTTTTTAATGATTTTAATGCTATTTCCCTGTCTCCTGTTTGTAAAGCTTTTATTACTGCAGAATTTTGTGCTATGGCAATTGAGTTAGTAAGTCCAACGTCTTTTTTTGCTTCCATTTTTAAATTAAAAAGACTGATTAAATCTTTTTTGGTGTTATTGAAAATTTCCTTTTTAATATTTAAAGTTGAAGTATAACTTATCACAACCATAATGATAATACCAATTATAATAGCACCAATCAAAGGATAATGGATTTTTTTCGAAATGGATATATCTTTAAAGCGCATGATCAGCCTTTAATTTTTATTTAATTCTATTATAACATTTCTAAAAGAGCATTGATTATAATCAATGGACAAAAAAACTTTTTTTATCTTTTTATGTGTAGAAAATAAACAATCATTCATTAATTTTAATTATAACTCTCTTTTAACTTAAAAATAAATTAATTTCATTTTAAAATATGAATGATTAATCATTTAAAGGAGTGAGAGTGGAAGCTGTCGTATTTTTGTTTTTATTAGCTATTCTCGCACTCAAAGTGTTTGCTTTAATAAACGTAAATGACGTAAAAAAGTCGTTTATTGTTGCAAGTACTGCTGAAGTGCTGTATCTTGGTATAGCTTTTTTAGGTTCTTCCGCACTTAGTGCGGCAATACTGCATATTGAATATCAGGCTGTTTTCAGAATTCTGGCGTTTTTGATGCTGTATGAGTTTTTTAATTTTAAAAACTCAACAAATCTGCAGGATTTAAAAGGTGTCGGATTTAACAAATGGGGTGCAGTGTTCGGGTTTGCTGTTTTTGGAAGTTTGGGCGTTTCTCTTATTACTTCCAAACAGTTGATTTTGAATTCATTTACATGTTCGGGAATGTTTGAGCTTGGATATATGATTGTGGCGATAAATATTATTCAGGCGGTTTATTTAATTACGCTTTTTGAAAAAATCGTTTTTGCAAAAGGTGAAAACGTACTGGATAAAGTAAAAAACATACTGCCTGTCGGGATTTTTACACTGGCTGGTGTTGCGGTTTTTGTTTTGCCTCAGGTTTATCTGATAATTCCTAAACTCTTCAGTAATATAAATTCTTTCCATTTGGCGTTTGGGTTTGATTATCACGGAATCAGAGGCATTTTTGCATTGATTTTTGCTTTTATAATCACAATGGTGTTTTTATATTCGTTTGATTATATAAAAACATATAAAACATTTTATTATTCCGCTTTGGCGGTTTTGGGTGTTGCACTGATTGAAGTTGCAATGAGTGAAAGTTTTGAGAGTTTTTATCTGTTTTGGGAGCTTATGACAATATCTTCATATCTGCTCATTATGCATTCAAGAAGCGATGAGTCGATAAGTGCGGCAAAACTTTATTTTGTAATGTGTATTGCCGGTGCGTATCTTCTTCAGCTTGCGTTTTCTAATTTTTACGCTTTTGGGATTGAGAGTTTCTCGGAAGTTAAAAACCTTTCTTTAAGCACTGCGATACTGTTAATGCTTGGTTTCGGGGTAAAAGCGGGTATGGTGCCGATGCACAAATGGCTGCCTGTGGCACACCCTGAAGCACCGAGCAGTATTTCCGCGCCGCTTTCCGGTATCTTAACCAAAGCCGGGATTTTCGGAATAATCGCAATCGTTTATATATTTAATTTTCATGCGCTTGTTTTTTCTTATCTGTTGATAGGAATAGGACTTGTGACACTTTTTTACGGTGAGATTAAAACACTTTTTGAAAAAGATCTAAAAAGGCTTCTGGCATATTCCACCATAGGACAAATCGGTGAAATTATCACGGTTTTAGGACTAATGAGCACAGCAGCTTTAAGTGGGGCGCTGTATCATATTATCAACCATGCGGTGGTAAAAGATCTTTTATTTTTAAGTGCCGGTCTTTTAATAATGAGTGCCGGTAGTAGAAACCTTGACGATTTAAAAGGTATAGGTAAAAAACTGCCGATCCTCGCATTTCCTTTGGGAATAGGCATCTTTGCTATAAGTGCATTTCCACCTTTTGGGAATTTTAACTCTAAGTTTTTAATGATATTTGCCGCTACGGATACTCATAATTACCTTGCGGCTTTCGGACTTATAGCAGGTGCCGTTATCGGATTTATCGGGATGCTCAGGGTATTTAAATATATCTTCTTATATAATTCTTCTAAAGAGTTTAAAAATGTAGGCGGGCTCAAACTCGGTGTTGTTTATCTGTTGGCGTTTATTTCGTTTTTACTCGGTATTTTCCCAAATGCCGTTTTAGGGTTTATAAATCAGGCAATAAGCGCTACAATTCACGCAAATGTAATTCAGCCGGAATTTGCATTGCATATTCCTCTTAGCGTTACTATAATGATTATAGGTGCGGCGGTTGTGTTTTTCTTTGGAAAAACAAGTAAAAACGCCGGAATTTTGGCTGCGAGTTTTTCATTCCTGGCGTTTTTGAGTGTTCTTAGAAACAGTTTCGGTATCAGTGAATTTTTTGCGGCTCTTGTGCTGTTTATGGCTGTTTTAAACTTTTTATATGCGGCGAGGTATATGGATCACTCACATAAACCGTACAGGTTTTTTGCAAACTTTATGATAATGATTATAGGTATTATAGGGGTTAGTTTAAGTGACAGTATTTATTCGATGTTCTTTTACTGGGAGATAATGGGCGGATGGGCGCTGTATATTGCGCTTGTTCATGAAGAGGATTCATATTCAATTACTGAAGCCAGTAAATATCTTATTTACAATTTTGCCGGTGCCGGTGTTATTATGATAGGACTCAGCATCGTAATGCATTACGGAAGTTATTTTGACGTGTTTGAAATGATGCCTTTAACAAGTTACACAATTTTCGCGGTTGCACTTTTAACTGTAGGATTCCTTGCAAAAGCTGCACAGTTTCCTGTCAGAATCGATTATCAAATGCACCCGAAACCCGCTCCGACTCCTATTAGCGGATATATTTCATCAGTGATGCTAAAAACCGGGCCTTTTATGCTGATTATGATGTTTTATCTGATAGCCGCTGGTATGAGCCTTACTAAAATGCTCGCAATCGATTCGATTGCCCATTTTGCGGCTGTTGTGGGTGTGATCACCATTATCATGGGGGCAAGTTTCGGACTTCTTACAAATTCTATGAAAAGACTTCTTATTTTCTTAACGGTTGCCGAAATCGGATATATCGTAGCCGGTGTTTCCCTTGTAACAAGCGAAGGGCTTGCCGGGGGAATGCTTCATTTAATTAACCATATGTTTTTTAAAGACCTGCTGTTTTTGAGTGCAGGTGCTATTTTTTATAAAACTGGAATCGACAGTTTAGATAAACTCGGAGGAATCGCACGTAAAATGCCTATTACTTTTGCGGTGTTTATGGTGGCTGTGTTTGCGACTGCCGGTGTTCCGATGTTTAGCGGCTTTGTATCAAAATGGATGATTTATCATGCACTTATGGCTAAAGGGTATGTGTTCTTGGCGATTCTTACGATTCTTGGAAGCGTAATGATTCTTCTTGTATTTGTTAAATTTATGCACAGTGCATATTTCGGAAAAATGGATAAAAGTTTTGAAAAAATAGAAAAAGTAGATCTTTTCATGTCTGTTCCTATGATAATTTTGGCGGTTTTAAATATTATCTTGGGAATATTCCCGTATCTTGCACTTAAACCTATCAATATGATCTTAGAGACTTTCGGATTCAACACAATATGCATAAGCGCAACATCCGTATGCATGGGAGGGGACAATCTTAACCTGTTTACGCTTGCAGCGTATCTGATTGCGGCTTTGGTTATCGGTTATCTGATGTTTTTATACAACAAAAAAACAAGAAAAACCCATATTTTCCTATCAGGTGTAAGGGATTTAAGTGAAAAAGATCTGCATATCAAATCCCATAACTTCTATGAAAGCGTAATAGAGCTGATCGAAAAAATTATCCGTATCACAAAAAAAGTATTCGGATTAAAAGGAGGATACGTTGAGCGCTAATATAATTCATTTTCTGATTTTTCCCGGAGGGCTTTTTGCCCTGGCACTCGGTATTTTTATGCTGTCTCTTGAAAGAATTGTGGTTGCGAGGCTGCAGGGGCGTGTAGGACCTCCGATTTATCAAAACTTCATTGATGTCGTTAAACTTTTTAATAAAGAAATATTAATTCCCAAAGACGCAAAAGAGAGTGTGTTTAAATACGCTCCGTTAATCGGGTTTGCGGGAATGCTTGCGATGTTATACTTTATTCCGATTCCCGGTGTATATGAAGGAAGCGGTGTTAACAGCGATTTGATACTGCTGATTTACGTAATGGCGCTTCCTGCTATTGCACATATTTTAGGCGGTGGTGCTTCAAGTTCTCCTTATGCGGCGATTGCGGTAAATAGGGAACTTAAGTTGATGCTTGTGTATGAGATGGTGTTTGTGATTATCGCTTTTAGTATCGCACTATATGTAGGGCACGGCGATGCTGTGTTTTCACTTAAAAAAATTATGCAATATCAGCAGACTCACGGAAGTTTTCTGCTTGATTGGAAATTCTGGCCGGCGGTGATAGCTTTTGTTATTTTTGTTCTTGCTACGCTTGAATTGCCTCCGTTTCAAATAGCGCATCATAACGACGCCGACGTAATGGACGGATTTTTAATAGAACACAGCTCAATTCCTCTTGCAATTTATGAAATGACAGACGCTCTTAAAATAGTACTTTTGAGTATCGTGTTTCAAATTTTCTTTTTCCCGGTGGTGATTGCGGATGATGCGATGTTAAACCTGTTATGGTTTATAGCTAAAACGGTGGTATTTGTAATGTTTTTTTCTTTAATACATGCAATTCTGCCAAGCTACAGAATCGACCAGGCGTTTAAGTTTTTACTTATCGTTCCTACAACTCTTAGCTTGATTACGCTTGTTTTAGTGATTTTATCTGTAAAAGGACTGATATGAGTATTATTACAAGAAGCCCGTTTTTATTCAGAATCAATACAGGCAGTTGCAACGGGTGTGACGTGGAACTGGCGACAACTGCCATGATACCGAGATACGATGTGGAAAGACTCGGGTGCAGATATACAGGAAGTCCGAAACACGCTGATATTTTGCTTGTAACCGGTCCTATAACGGCAAGAAGTAAACCGTATTTACTGGAAGTTTTAGATGAACTTCCTAATCCGTTTGTTGTAGTGGCTGTGGGGACCTGTCCAACAAGCTGCGGAATTTTTAGGGATTCATACGCTATTGAGGGACCGCTTGATAGATACGTAAAGGTTGACGTAAACGTTCCGGGATGCCCTCCAAGACCGCAGGCGATAATAGACGGTGTTGCTAAAGCGCTTGAAATTTGGAAACAAAAAATAAGGGATATGAAATGAGCGGGTTTTTAAAAATTGCGATAAGGAACTTATTAAAAGGACCGACAACTGATCCGTATCCGTTCGGTCCTACGTTTATACCGGATAAATTAAGAGGTAAATTAAAAGTTGACGCCAAAGCGTGTACGGCATGCGGAACTTGTGAGGAGGTGTGCCCTTCAGGTGCTATTCATATAACAAAAAACGAAAACGTTTACGTTCATACCACATGGTACAACACATGCTGTTTTTGCGGTAACTGCGAGTTTTTCTGTCCTACGGGGGCTATTAAACTTACAAATGACTTTCATACCGCAAACACCGAAGCTGAAAAATTCAAATTTATTACGGTTGCCGCCGTACCTGAAGTAAAATGCGAAAAATGTGGCGAATATTTTATGGCGCCAAGCTATGAACTTCTAAAAAGGGCATATCCTCACGTAAACGAATCAATAGAGAAATTTTTAACACTTTGTCCTAAGTGCAGACAAAAAGACGCATTTGAAAGGTTGCATAAATGAAAGAAACTCTTAAACAAAAAGTTATAACAGAGCTTAAAGAAAGGCTCACGGGGGATTATGAATTAAGAGATGAAAAAGACGAAAAAGGAAATATTCAGATATGGCTGAAACTTCATAATCGTAAAGACATTTTACACGTTGCGGAGGTAGTCAAAGAACTTGGAGGCAGATGCGTGATTATCAGTGCATATAAAAAAGACGACCACCACGTGCTTGTATATCATCTTGACATAGACGGAATGCTTTTGAACGTGGAAGTGGAACTGTTTGACAATAAGGTTGATTCTATTACTCTGATACTTAATTCTGCAAACTGGACCGAAAGGGAGTTTAAAGAGATGTTCGGAATTGAACTTATAGGGCATCCGAATCCTGCAAGACTCTTCCTTGATGAAAGTATAGCTGAGGGGATACTCGGTGAATATATGCCGCTCTCTCAGGCAATGAACGGAGCTGCAACATGCTGTATGTGGGAAAAAATCGAAAGTGAAAGGCACAAAGATGAGTACTAAAATTCCTATCGGGCCGTTTCATATAGGACTTGAGGAGCCTATATATTTTAAAATAGACCTAAAAGGTGAAACGGTAACGGATGTAGATATGATTAACGGGTTTGTTCACAGGGGAATAGAATACCTCGCGATGCAGAAAAACTTTTTTCAAAATCTTATTTTGACAGAGAGGGTTTGTTCGCTGTGTTCGAACAACCATCCTTTTACATATGTAATGGCCGTGGAAAAAATAGCGGGTATTGAAGTGAGTAAAAGAGCTAATTATTTAAGGGTTGTGGCTGATGAAGTTAAAAGAATAGCTTCACATATGTTTAACCTCTCTATGCTTGCTCACCTTGTAGGGTTTCATTCTCTTATGACCCAGACAATGGAAGCGAGAGAAATTATGCAGGATATTAAAGAATCTATCTGGGGTAACAGAATGGATATGAGCGCCAACACCCTAAGCGGTGTGAAATACGACCTTGACGAAGGTCAGATTGAATATATTTTGAAAAGATTAGAAGAACTCGAACCTCAGGTTGATGAGCTTATGGATATATATTTCAATTCTAAAATAACAAAAGCAAGAACCGTAGGTGTCGGAGTGCTTCCAAAAGAAGAAGCGCTTAGACTCGGAGTCACGGGTCCGACTGCCAGAGGTAGCGGTGTAAACAATGATGTCAGGGATAAAGCGCCTTATGCCGCTTATGACGAGCTTAAACCGAATGTCTGTTTGGAAGAGGGAGGAGATGTATATTCAAGAATGAAAGTCAGATGGAGGGAAGTTAAAGATTCCATAAGACTTGTGCGTCAGGCGATTACAAACCTTCCTGAAGGTCCTGTGGTAACACAAAAAAGACCTCACATTCCTGCCGGTGAAGCTGTTACAAGAACGGAAGCTCCAAGGGGTGAGCTTATTTATTATCTAAAAACTGACGGAAGCCAAAAACCTCTAAGAATGAGATGGAGGGTTCCGACATATATGAACTGGGAGGCCTTAAGGGTTATGATCCCGGGTAATAAACTTAGTGATGTCGCTGTGATTTTCAACAGTATCGACCCTTGTATTTCATGTACGGAAAGATAAGTGGGTTGTGAAGTAGGTAAGTTGTGAAGTTGTGAAGGTTTAAAAAATATAAAGGAGAATAAATGGCTAATAAGTTTATATTTGCGGATGCGAGTAAATGTATAGGATGTCTGAACTGTGAGCTTGCGTGTGCAGCAAGCCACATGGGCGTAAGTATTGAAGAAGCATATGATATGGGACTTAAGGGAATTGATTTAATACACAGAAACACGGTAATAAAACATGCAAACCTGACAGCACCTATGCAGTGTATGCAGTGTGAGGACGCACCGTGTGTAAACGCGTGTCCGATAGATATTATCAAATATGAAAACAACTACGTAAAAATATACGAAGACGATTGTATAGGATGTAGAAGCTGTGCTATGGTTTGTCCTTTCGGGGCTATTGTAATGGCACCGAGCCAGTCTACAAACGTAACTGGACTTGTCGCACTTAAATGCGACCTGTGTGGAGGAACTGAGGGTGATCAGGCATGTGTAAACGTATGTCCGACAGATGCGTTAAGTCTAATCGATTATACGGAATATAAAGCGAAAAAACAAAACGAGGCATTTGAGAGACTGAATCAAAATGCATGAGTTGTCAATAGTCCAGTCAATGATGAAAATCGTTGAAAAAGCAAGCCAGGGTAAAGAAGTAAAAAAACTTGTAGTCAAAATCGGCAAAATGAGCGGTATTGAGCCTCATTTTTTAAAAGAGAGTTTTGATTTTTTCAAAGAAGGCACGGTTTGCGAAACGGCTGAAATGGAAATTATAGAAGTTGATGTAAGAATTAAATGTTTCGGCTGCGGAAATGAGAGTGATATTAAAGGCTTTGATTTTCACTGTCCCGTATGCGGCAGCGAAAAAACGAAAATTATCGCCGGTGAAGAGATGCATATAGAATATATAGAAGTGAAGGAGTGACAATGAAAAAAGATTTTACAAGAATTCCTAAGAAAATTCAGAGAAAAAGAGATCCTGAAGAAAGAAGAAAAGATTTTGAACCCGTATATATTGAATTTAATCAAGATGAAGCCACTGAGCAGGCTAAAAGATGTATAACGTGTCCTATCGATATTATGAGAGGAATGGACAGTGAGTTCAGTTTTTGTAGAACGGGATGTCCTTTAGGTAACTATATTTCTCAGTGGATTAGGGAAGTAAGAAACGGCAACCTTAAAAAAGCGTTTGAACTCAGCAATGAAACATCTCCTTTTCCTGAAGTAATGGGTAGGGTTTGTCCACACGATAATCTGTGTCAGGGTGCGTGTACTATTGCTAAAACCGAGCACGGAAGCGTGGCAATCGGCGCGATTGAAGTGTTTATAAGCGAAGAAGGGTTTAAACAGGGACTAAAACCATACTACGGAGAAGATAAAAAAAGAAAAAAAAGAGTGGCCGTAATCGGAAGCGGACCTGCAGGGATGAGCTGTGCGACTTATCTTCTAAGAGGCGGTGCGAATGTTGAAATATTTGAAAAATCAGACAGACCCGGAGGGCTTTTAACATACGGAATTCCAAATTTCAAACTTCACAAAGACGTAATTTTCAGAAGATTTAAATGGATGGAGGAGGCGGGTCTTAAACTGCATCTGAATCATCCTATTTTAACCCAAGAAGAGTTTGAAAAATTAGTAAATGAATTTGACGCCGTATTTATAGGTGTCGGTGCTCCGAGCGGCAGGGGTGCGAGAATGGAAAACGAAGACGCAAACGGAGTGTATCACGTAATGGATGTGTTAACTCACGCGCAAAAAAGGGTGTTTAAAGATTTTGACGAGTGTATTTTAAAAGATAAAAAGGTTGTTGTTTTAGGAGGCGGTGACAGTGCGATGGATGCGGTCAGAACTTCTGTAAGAAGCGGTGCGAAGGAAGTTACGTGTGTATACAGACGTGATGAGGCTAATATGCCGGGAAGTAAAAAAGAAGTGATTAACGCAAAAGAAGAGGGTGTTAAATTTATGTTTTATACCGCTCCAAAAGCCGTAAAAGTTGACGAAAACAAAAATGTTGTGGGAATTATATGCCAAAAAACAGAACTCGGTGAGCCTGACAGCAGCGGCAGAAGAAGAGTTCAGGTTGTTGAAGGAAGTGATTTTGAAATTCCTTGTGATATAATTATATTAGCCCTTGGTTTTGATAACGTAAAATTTGCTTGGTATGAGCATGCAGGAATCGAAACCGACAAATGGGGATGTCCGAAAGTAAACGAAAGATACCAAACAACAAATCCGAAAGTATATGCCGGTGGTGACGCCGTAAGAGGTGCGGATCTTGTTGTAACAGCGGCAAGGGACGGTAGAGATGCGGCATATGCTATTTTAGAGGATTTGGGATTAAAGGATTAATATGGTAGCCGTATATAAAAGTGATGTTGTTATAGTAGGTGCGGGACTTGCGGGGCTTGCTGCCGCAAGGGAGCTTGTAAAAGCCGGAAAAAGCGTAACGGTTTTAACAAAACTTCATCCTCTTCGTTCCCACTCGGGTGCCGCTCAGGGCGGTATAAACGCGGCGCTTGCCGATGATGACGATGTAGAACTTCATAAATTCGATACAGTAAAAGGTAGTGATTATTTGGCGGATCAGGATGCGGTTGAGCTTATGTGTGAAAAAGCACCTGAGACAATCAGATGGATTGAAAGGATGGGTGCGGTATTCAGCCGTAGGGAAGACGGAAGAATTGCTCAAAGACCGTTTGGAGGACAAAGCCGTCCGAGAGCGTGTTTTGCAAAAGACAGAACGGGACTTACTCTTTTACAGACAATGTATGAGCAGTGTGTAAGAGAAGATGTTTTAATGCTTGATGAATGGTATGTGGCCGATGTGTTGTATGAAGACGGTAAAGCGTACGGGGTTGTCGCATATAACTTAAAAGATCTAACACCTGCAATCTTTAACGCAAAAGCCGTAATGTTCGCTACAGGCGGATATGCAAGGGCGTTTAAGGTAAACTCAAACGCGCATGCGAATACAGGTGATGGACTTTCTATTTTAGCAAGACGCGGTATTCCTCTTGAAGATATGGAATTTGTACAGTTTCACCCGACGGGACTTGCCGGAAGCGGTATTTTAATGAGTGAAGCCGCAAGGGGTGAGGGTGGAAGGCTGTTTAATAGAAACGGCGAAAGATTTATGGAAAAATACGCTCCTGAGAAGATGGAACTGGCTCCAAGGGATGTGGTAAGCCGTGCGATTATGAAAGAGATAATCGAAGGCAGAGGAGCAAAAGAAGATCCTTTTGCGGTATATCTTGACCTGACCCACTTAGGTGAAAAGAAAATCAACGAAAGACTTCCTGAACTTCGTGACTTGGCACTCACTTTCCTCGGGCGTGACATGGTAAAAGAGCCTATTTTAATTTCAGCCACTGCTCACTATTCAATGGGCGGTATTCCTGTGGATATAAACGGGCATATAAGAAAATCTCCTACAGAGCTTACAGAAGGACTGTATGCCGCGGGTGAATGTGCTTGTGTAAGCGTGCACGGTGCAAACAGACTCGGTGCAAACTCGCTTCTTGAAGCGCTTTTCTACGGAAGATGGACGGGACAGAGTATATTAAAAGATCTTGATAATATTGAATTTAAAGAAGCAAACGCAAAAGAAGCGGAAAATATGCTTAGCGAAGTTAAAGGGCTTTTAAATTCAAACGGAAACGAAAAAGTTTCTCAAATAAGAAGCGAGCTTCAGGAAACCATGAGTACGAAAGTAGGGGTTTTCAGAGAAGAATCAACTATGCTTGAAGCCAAAGAAAAACTAAAAGAACTCCGTCAAAGATTCAAAAACATAAAACTTGACGATAAAGGTAAACTTTACAACACAGACCTTCAAGAAGCTATTGAGCTTGGGCATATGCTGGATTATGCTCTGTTTATCGTTGAAGGTGCGATTAACAGAAAAGAATCACGCGGAGCTCATTACAGGGAGGATTATCCGAAAAGAGACGATGAAAACTTCTTAAAACATACTTTCGGTTATTTAAAAGACGGGGAAATAGAACTTGATTACGGTGAAGTAAAAATTACAAAATTCGAGCCGCAAGAGCGTAAATATTAAAGGATAGGTGATGGAAGTAACATTTAAAGTATATAGATACAACCCGGAAGTAGATGAAAAACCTCATTATGAAAAATATACGCTTGATATGAGCGACGACGGTGTAATTCTTGATGCACTAAATAAAATCAAGTGGGAAATCGATGGAAGCCTCAGTTACAGAAGAAGCTGCAGACACGGTATTTGCGGAAGCTGTGCCATCAAACTGAACGGCAAAAACGTGCTTGCGTGTAAGACAAGCATAAAAGAAGCTGTTGAAATGTTCGGAGATACTCTTGTGATAGAGCCGCTTAGCAAAAACAAAGAAAAAGTAATAAAAGATTTGGTTAACGATAAAAAAGATTTCTGGGATAAAAACGCTAAAGTCAAACCTTATCTGATTGCGGAGATTGATGAACATCCAAAAAGCGAAAATCTGATAAAACCGGCACTTGTTGAAATGATAGAAGAAGCTGATTACTGTATTGCATGCGGGTGCTGTTATTATGCGTGTGAGAGTGTAAGGGCTAATAAGGACTTCTTGGGACCTCAGGCGCTTGCCAAAACATACAGGTTTACGGCTGATGTCAGGGATGAGGCTAAAAAAGAAAGGCTTGAGCTTGTGGATAAACTCGGAATCGGTATATGGGACTGTGTGAAATGTCAGGCTTGTATTGAGGTGTGTCCTAAAGGGGTTGATCCGTTTACGAAAATCACACATCTGCATAACCAGGTATTCGAAGAGGGAGTGGCTAAAAGAAACGTCGCTACCAAACACGCCGAAGGTTTTGTACATTCTATTAAAAAACACGGAATCCTTGATGAGGGAATGCTGGTACTTTACAGTGAAGGCGTAAACGTTGTACGTCATATGCCTGAAGCCATGGCTATGTTTATGAAAGGTAAAATCAAACTGCCTTGGCAGATGCCTAAAAGCGAAGGCCTTGAAGAGATACAAAAACTTATCGAAATATCCCAAACACACGAGTTAAAGGATTAATATGAAATACGCACTTTATACCGGATGTACGGCAAAAGAATCTACGCCGGAACTTTTAAAATCAACACTTGCCGTGGCAAAAGAGCTTGGAATTGAAATAGAGATACTTAATGAAGCGAGCTGCTGCGGGGCCAGCCATCTACAGGATTTTGACGAGTTTTTATCACTTGTGCTGAATGCCAGAAACATCTGCCTTGCCGAAAAAAGAGGACTTAAACTCGTAACGCTTTGCAATACGTGCCAGCTTATGCTTGAAAACACCAAGCAAAAACTTGACAGCGATGAAGAACTCAAAGCAAAAGTAAACGAAAAACTAAAAGAAGTGGGCTATACATATACGGGAAGTTCAAAAGTCCAGCACTTTTTATATGCCATTCTTGAAGATGTTGGGCTTGAAGAGATTTCAAAACATGTAAAAAAACCTCTTAACAGTAAAGTAGCGCCTTTTTACGGGTGCCATATTATCAGACCTTCAAAAACACACGACGGCGCGAATCTGAATGAAAACCCTTATAAACCGAACGCCATTGAGAGCTTGATTAAAGTGCTTATGGGTGAAGCGGTTGAATATGAGAGCAAAATAAAATGCTGCGGTTTTCATGTTGATTTACAAAATACGCCTGTAAGTGAAAAACTCACAGCCAACGCATTAATCGATGCGAGTGAACACGGAGCTGAGATGATGGTTACGCCTTGTCCGCTGTGTCATTTAAACCTTGACGTTAAACAAAAAGCTGCTGCAAAACATGTAAATAAAGAATTTAATATGCCGGTACTTCATCTGCCTCAGATGATAGGACTTGCTTTTGGAATTGACGCAAAAGATCTTGGACTAAACCATCACGTAACACCCGTTGAGGTTTAAGGGTTTTTCCCTTTTTTACTCTCAAAGAATTTTTTAATTAAAAAACAACCGTCAAATATTTCATACACGTTTGCATTTTTATTCATAAAGAAACAATAAATATGACCCGTATGGTGTCAGGTAATTATTATTGTGTTTCATTGATGATTATTCTTTATGGTATCAAAATATAAATGGTTAAGATGTGTGTTGGTTATTAATAATAAGTAAAAATAAAAGAGGGGATCTATTTTTTTGATTTTTTCTGCTCTTTGCACAGATGTCTGTTTCTTTTGAAGATATCTTTCATTTTTTCTATGTCTTTTTCTTTTGAATATATATATTTCAACATAAGTTTTTCGCATTTGTTGCTGAAATCTATTTCAAAATCTTTAAAAAACTCTTTGTAATCACTGCACTTTTTAATTACTGCGTTGTGATACACAAGATGAGAGAGTGATAATAAAAATATTGAAAAAAAGAAAAATACAATACTGAATACCCTCATATCAAACACAAAAGGCATTGCCTGAAAGGCCGAAATAGCCATTAGCGCAAGTGAGAAAAGCACAGCTCCCACATAATATCCCCTTTCGCTTGTTATGGCGAACAGATAATTATTCATGTTTTTTTCAATTTTTGAAATCTTGATAAAGTTGTAAACGGCAAATGCCGTAATAACTATGCTTGTTAGTAATAATAAATAATACAGTGTCATTTTAATACCTCTACTTTGTTTTTTCCTGTTTCTTTTGCTTTGTACAACGCTTTATCAGCTTTTTTAAACAGATTTTTTATATCATCTTTTGTTTTTACACTATTACACGAAACCCCGAAACTGCATGTTACTTTATCAACTTCCATAAAGTTTGTTTTTTCAATGGCTTGTCTTAAATGTTCGGCAATTTTAGCGGCTGTTTCAGAATCTTCCACATTATTAGGAATTATCAAAAATTCTTCTCCTCCCCATCTGATAAAGTAATCATCCTTACGTAAATTATCTCTTATAACTTCAGATAAAATCTGCAGTACAATATCACCAATCAAATGTCCTTTAGTATCGTTTATCTGTTTAAAGTTATCAATGTCTAATATAATAAAACAAAGATTTTTATTTAAAAGTTTATTTGAAATACTACTTAGATATTTTCTATTAAAAGCTTTTGTAAGTTCATCGGTGTATATTTTTTTATTTATTTCAGATATATTTTTGAATGTAATGATTTTATGATTTTCATCAGCTTTTTTATATGATATTTCATATGTTTTTATCGAATCTCCGATTTCAATGTTTACTATACTTGGTTTTTCATCGAAAATCAAATCTATATTTAAATATTCTTCCAAATCGTCTAATGTTTTAAAATCTCCGAATTCATTAATAAATGTAGAATTTTTAAGTTTTATGTCGTTATGCTTAGCCAAAATTACCGCATCGTTTTGTTCTTCAAATATTTTGTTTAACAATTGTAAATTTTCTTCAGCTTCTTTTTTGTGTTTAATTATTTCGGCTAAAAAGTTAAGTTTATGATAAAGCTTTTTTTTATCTACAGGTTTTGTAATATATCCCTCTACTCCTAAATCGATAGCTTTTTTTAAAAACTCGATATCGGTAAATGCGGTTAGTAATATTATGTAAGCATCAGGATCTAATGCTTTAATTTCCTTTGACATCTCAAGACCATCCATAATTGGCATTTTAATGTCTGATAGGATGATATCGGGAGAGTGTTTTTTAAAAAGTTCTAAGCCTTCTTTCCCGTTTTTTGCTACGAAAACCTCTTTAAATATTTTATTTAAAATTATTAAAAAGCTTTCTCTTATATTTTCATCATCTTCGACATATAAACAAGTAAGTTTTTTTAAATATTCATTAGGTTTAACTTTCATTTATTGCCTTATTAGTTTATTTCTTTATATTTTATATTATTTTTCTTTAATTCTTCTTTAAACCATTCAAAAATTTCTTTGGAATTTTCTCCGCAGAAGGAAATTTCACTTGTATAATCAAGTTTCGGCAGTGTTGAAAACTCGATATTTTCAGGGATTTTTCTCATAATATCAAGCATTTCGGACTCTTTTGCATATGCAATAAGAGAATATCTTTTTTTAATTTCTTTTTTCGGGAGAAACTTCTGTATAGCTTCTTCACTCATCGGATGTGCCATTTGCGGAAAACCGGGCATAAAGAAATATCTGTTTTTGATATAAAAGCCCGGAAAGCCGTTTACGGGATTGTTCCATAAAGGCTTTGCGTCTTTTGGCCAGTATGCGAGCGTGTATTTTTTTGTATTGTCCTCATTTGGAAATTTTGAATCGATTTTTTTGATAAATTCTTTGTTATATTCCATTACTCCGTTCGTAAAAACATCAGCTGCGATTTGTCTTGTATAATCATCCGGAGTGGCTCCGATTCCGCCGTAACAAAACAGCATTGAATTAGGGGTGTTTTTTATTAATGTAAAAACATCTTTAATGAGTTTCGGATCGTCTTTTATGATAAAAGAGGAGAAAAGTTCATATCCTCTTTTTATAAGCAGATCTCTTAAAAAGTGAAAGTGTGAATCTTCTCTTCTTGCATTAAGAATTTCAGTACCGATAATTACCTGAAAGATTTTCATTAAATTCCGGCTTTTTCTTTAATCACCTGTTCCATTTCGTCAACGATTTCTTCAATAGTTCTTTCACCGTTGATTTTGATTAGTTTCCCTTGTGCACTGTAAAAGTCCTGGATGTCTTTTAGAGGTTCTGTGAATACTTTCATTCTGTTGTTGAATACTTCAACGTTGTCATCAGCTCCTCTTGCTCTTCCTAAAACCCTTTCTCTTGCCACATCTTCGCTAACTTCAACTTCAATTACACTTACAAGCTCGATATCGTCGGTGTTTTTAAGCATTTCATCAAGTGCTTTCATCTGTTCTACGCTTCTTGGGAAACCGTCGATTAATACTATATCTTTTGGTGCTTTTTCAATTGCGCTTTTGATTGTATTGATTACGATTTCAAGCGGTACAAGGTTACCGTTATCGATATAGCTTTTTATTGTCTGACCAAGTTCGCTTCCGCTTGCCACTTCAGCTCTTAGCAAGTCACCTGTAGAATAGTGAACGATTTTATCAGAGTTTCTTTCAGCTATAAGTTCAGCATCCGTAGTTTTACCGCTTCCCGGTGCTCCGATTATTAAAAACAGTTTTTTCATTATCTCTCCTTTGGTTTTTTTATTAAATTATACCA
>Ga0075458_10000253_pt1 | contig 17526 bp, 22 predicted proteins | sample DEB3_08_DNA_FD_77576 | JGI IMG/M metagenome (GOLD analysis project Ga0075458, IMG submission 77576) | Aqueous microbial communities from the Delaware River and Bay under freshwater to marine salinity gradient to study organic matter... | ecosystem: Environmental > Aquatic > Marine > Coastal ... | reverse complement strand
AACCTTTTTCACGGATGCAAGCCTTACTTTGTCTCCACCGTGGACTCAGAGAAGGTCGTCCGTTGCTGGGAATGGCCTGTCGATCCGACGACGCGAGAACCGATCATCCCCTACAACGAACTCCACGAGATCTCGGAGTTTCTGCTCATCGGTCCAAAGGCGTTTGAGGAAGAGCAACTGTGTGATGCCTGCGGTGAACCTCTCGGATCAATGATCTGCGAAAGCCTTCCGCATCACGAAGACAACTGGATTACTGACCCGGTCTGTACCGTCTGCGGTCATCATCACAAGCCACCGGCAGTCATTCTCCACAACGCGAAGTTCGATATGAGGGCGATGAGCACTGTCGGTATTAAACTCCCAGAATGGGAGGACGTGTTCTGTACCCACATCGCCAGTCACGTTGTAGATTCAAGAGGCCCACACGGTTTGAAGCCTCTGTGCATGGATCGATACGAGATCGAAGATGACGATCAAGAAATGTTGAAGGCCAAGACCAATGCCGCTCGATCACTCGCTCAGATCGAAGGTGTGATTACATTCACCAACGGTGTCCAGAATCCAGGAGGGAAGTGGCGAATCGCAAATCCAGGAGATCCACACTTCCCTTCCAAGATCCGTGCTCCGAAAGATGGGTGGTGGACTCACGATACGTGGCTCCCGAAAGCCGTCGCACTTGCCAAGGGATATCCTGAGACACATCCGTTCCACTGGGTCGCTAAACGATACGCTGCTCAAGATGCAGAGCGTACTTACGTCCTATCTCAGGACTTGTTTCAAGAGATCGAAGAAGCAGGTCTGGTGGAACAGTACGAATGGCGTCGTAGTCTGCTAAAGGCGACATACGACATGGAGGAACACGGTATTACGATCCACGTTCCTCGAATCGAACAAATGATCGAAGAGCACTCGATCAAGGCTGAGGAAGAGGCTAACAAGTGCAAGAAGCTCTGTAAGCGTCCTGACATCAATCTCGCCAGCCCGAAGCAGATCCAAGAAGTCCTTTACGGCGGTAATAACGCGATCGGTGACGGCGACCTGGAAAAGATCAACGGGTTCGCTCTGATGCCTCTGCGTCGTACCAAGGACGGGTACGCTGTTGACAAAGACACTCTGAACACACTTCTCGAGAGCATGAAGCACGAAGTCGAGAAAGTAAACGACGATCCAGGTGGATACGATCCAGAAGAAGCCGGACGTATCATCGACGCTCACGACTTCATCGAGAGCCTCCTGTTGTCCCGCAAGTACACCAAGAGTGTAGATTACATGGAGTCCTATCTCCGTGCGGGGCTAGACCCGTCCCCAAAGATAGAGAACAAAGTTCGCATCCTTCCGGAGTGGTTACGACTACATCCGAACTTCAATGTCGCCGAGACTGCGACGACGCGATTCTCCAGTAACGACCCCAATGCCCAGAACATCAGCAAGAAGGAAGGGTCCAATATCCGATACGTCTTCGGACCACTGGAAGGCAGAGAATGGTACTCGATCGACTACTCGAACGTCGAGCTTCGCATCTTTGCTCAAGCCAGTGGAGACCAATCACTGATCGACGCATTTGCGGCTGGAGAGAGTGTTCACTTGATCTTCTGTCGCAATCTGTGGCCGGAGCTATACGAGGAGTGTCTACGAGAAGGAAAGTCCTTCAAAGACGTCTACGCCAGTACCTACTATCAGTGGGCGAAGAACGGAACCTTCTCTCTAATTTACGGAGCAGGAGAGGAGAAAGCAGATAAGACGTATCATCTCAAGGGTGCCTACAACGACATTCGACGCAAGATGCCGTTGATCGACTCTTTCATGCAGGAGAAGAAGAATGAGGCGAGAGAACTAGGCTACGTCACTACTCTTGGTGGGTACAGACTCAAAGTCCCCCACAACATGCCTCACGTTCCTGTCAACTACTTCGTCCAAGGTACGGCGGGATGGTGCATCGTCAAGTCGATGGTACGAATCCACAAGTACCTTCAGAAGTATCCTCAACACCAGAACATCATGACGATTCATGACGAACTGGTGTTCGACTTTCCCATCGACAAGCGGAACGATCGAATCATCCGGGATATCGCCGATATCATGGTCTACTCCGGAGACGAACTCGGAGTACACACTCCTGTCGAAGTGAAACGGATTAAAGAGAGCTGGGCAGATGGAGAAACTCTGAAATGGTAGTTTGTCAATGGAATTGGGTCCACGCTAATCATCCAGGTCCGAGACCGATGGAAGGTGGCGAACCCTACGAATGGGATCAGTGGCACGGAATCATATTCGCTTGGTTCCTACCGCATGGCTCCTATTTGTCTCTCGATCTGGGCTGGAAGTTGATCACACTCGAAGCCTAACCGCGTAGGATTTACTCTGTAATGACGATCTCTGAACGACTCTTACAGTTGTTTTTGTTCTGGATCTTTTGCTATTCCCTTGGAAGATTTCTTGGAATAGTTCTCGGAGAACTGATATTCAGGTAGTGACTGGAGAATTAGACGGCATAAACAGGCCGTTAATAAACTCCAAAATTTCAGGGGTGAATAGTGTATATTATTCTTTGGGAGAGATACCTATAATGGAAAACAATAAACTCCAAAGTGATAGCCATTCGGAAATTGAAACGGTGGAACGAATGGCATCCCTAGCGTCGTCGATCTTTCGCGGAATGAACGATCATGCTTTGTTCCGAGGTAAGAGCTACATTGCTACCCCGCAGTCGCTTTCGTACCTCACGGATTGCGATCTGTCTCTTGAGGAGAACATCAAGCAATACGTCGTAGCCAGCGGGGTACAGACTGTGTTCTCGATCAAAGACCTAGCGACGTTCTGGTACTGGATGATCGAACGTCATGGAGTTCATCTCCGACGCAAGAACTTTCCGACACAGAAACCATGGACCAACGATCCGATACTCCGACAATGGTTCTTCACGAACCCTTACCGAGAGAATGACAAAACGACGGAGTGGTTCCGCACCTACATCCGCGATCCACTGAAATACGATGACGAAGTCTTCATGGCAACGATCATCTTCCGCTGGTTCAACTTCATCCCGACTGGAATGGTCCTGATCACCGGAGAGACACACGGTCCGTCTGATCGACTACCTTCCACTCTCGACACAACATCTCGTGAGTATCGAGAGCACCTGAAACAATCGCTCCTGGGATCTTGGGATTCCAAGAAAGCGTCGGAACTTCTGAAGCTCCAACGAGCGAAGCATGAGAAGGTCTTCACTGGTGCGTTCATGATCAAACCGTACCAGATGATGGACAAAGTGGAAGGAATCTGCAAGTGCATCGACTGGATTTGGAAAGAACGGGAAAGCATCCTGGATCAAGTCAAGAAGCTGACCCTGTCGAATGCGATCACACTTGAATGGATCTGCGGACGATTGAAAACATTCACAGGTCTTGGAGGATTCATGTCTTACGAAATCGTAAGCGACCTCCGATACACGTGGATCGCCGAGAATGCCAGAGACATCATGTCCTGGGCCAACCTCGGCCCCGGCGGGATTCGCGGCTTGAACAAGATGCTAGGGATCGACAAAGAAGCGAGTCTGTATCCAAAGTGGAGACAAGCCATGAAGGATCTGCTGTTCTTGTCCATCCCAGTTCTTTCATCCTTCCCAAAGATCGAGATGCGAGAGATTGAACACAGTCTCTGCGAATTTGACAAGTACACCAGAGCCTGGGAAGGTGATGGTCGAATGAAGAGAACTTTCTCAGGAAAGTAGTGACCTCAAGGCCCCGCTGGTTGCCCCTGTTGCAGCCTGCGGGGCCTTGGCATTATTGCCCCGCCAAGGGGCCGCAGCCTGCCGCAGGCGGGGCCTTGCAGCCTATGGGGCCTTGCAGCCTGCCGCAGCCTGCGGGGCCGTTATAGGCCGTTTTACGCTTAGACAGTATGGCAAAAATAATTGCAAAAGAGGACTTGTAATGACCGGGGTATCTGGCATAAACTGCTAATAAGTGAATGGGGCTGTCCAGTTATGGCGTCCGTCGAAAAGACGGGACAAACGAACCCACTGAACTAATAGCGTCAGGGTCCAAACCTGATTCGGATGAATCCGACCCATTCTTCCTCAGACACCTTCAACAAGGAGTTGATCATGGTTACGTTATGTCTCCCAGAATCGAAGTCACGAGAGAAGCTCTACCGAGTGACCTGTGACTGCTGCAAGCAACGATCATTCCTCACAATGGAAGAAGAACGATCAGCAGTAGACGGAGCTATCTTCCTCCAAGGTTGGTGGGCACCTGAGTCCGTCGTGTGTCCCCAATGCCGGGAAATGTTCGAGTCCTACGACAAGTCCCTCCTCGACACGATCTTCCCACTCGAATCCGTATTCACCGACCACGTCATCGACATTACCCCTCGAATCCGTTTCTACAATCCGTTACCGTTCTGACCAATAAACTCCTGATCCCGACCCCACAACGAAAGGAACGAATCATGCCGTTTGTGAAGAAGCTACTCAAGTCTGAGGCTGCGATCGAGTGCCTGCTGCCCCAACGTCTGAAAGTCGAAAGCGAGATCACGGAGAAGAACGTCAAACTCGTTGACGGGTTCTTCGTGATCCACACTCCCGATAAGGGCCGTGGACGGTTCGTCAAGAGAAACAAGGTCCGACTCCAACACCTGGGATACACTCTCGTTCCAGAGACCACTCCGTCGATCATGTGGGACGAGATCAGTAGCTGGAACAAGCTCGTAGAAATGACTGTCAAAAAGTGCAACCGATAACAACTCCACCCCTTCACCACGAGGTTCCAATGAAAGACCTGATTCCCGGTAGGCTGTACGTTGTCCACGTCTTGCCTCCTGCCAATTCGCATCTGAAACCGGAGTACCGAAAGCAAGTCGCGATCTACGATCCCGAATGCTTCGATCCGCTGGAGAGGAAGTACATTTGGAGAGTGCTCGACTTGAGTGATCCGGAACCACGGATCTATCACAAGGACAGCGTCGAAGTCTTGTACGAAGCTCCACACGGTATGCTCGAAGCCGTCCGGGACTTCCACCTCGCGTTCAACCATCCAGTCTCTGACGAACCAGTCCTTCCCCCAAAAAACGTCTGTGATCTCCGTCGAAAGCTGATTCAGGAAGAAGCCGCCGAGACTGCGACCGCCATCGTCGAGGACGATCTCGTCGGTATCGCTGACGGCCTTGCAGACCTCCTGTACGTCGTACTCGGCACCGCTCTGGTCTACGGCATCCCCATCGACCGAGTGTTCAAGCGAGTCCACGACGCCAACATGGCGAAACTCGGACCCGACGGCAAACCTCTGTATCATCCAGACGGGAAGGTCAAGAAGCCTGACACCTGGAAGCCTCCGGTTCTCGACGATCTCCTTCTCTCCGACATGATTCAATGCAAGCATTGTCTGTCGTATCGGACGGAGAGCTTGAAGGACGGACAATTCTCTGGTTTCGCCATCTGTCAGAAGTGTAACAAGACCACGAGCTTGACACCGCCGGGCGAAAACGAGAAGTGCGACCACGACTGGAAGACTCTCACTGGCCCGAACATCTTGTTCGAGCGATGTCAGCGGTGCGGAGAGGAACGACGAGCCGAAGACGATTACGAGGACTAACACAAAGGAAAGATCATGAACTGGAAAGAAGAATGGGAAGATGTGTTCAACATCATCTTCGGAGTCGTGGTGTTTCTGATCATTGCCGGTATCTTTCTGATCGGACTGATCGGGTACATGATCGGAAAGTATCTGTAGAAGAGGACAGGAAAATGGAAATCCCTCCCCATATCCGGACGAAGATCAAAGAAGTGAGCCTTGCATTCCGGATTCCGTACGAGGCTCACGAACAACAGATCTTGAAGGAAGCAAAAGAATTCGCAGTCAGAAACAATATCTCGATCTGGGCTGCGGCGGAAATGACTCTCGACGCCCAGTGGCGAGCAATCAGTAGTCTGCATCTCACCACTGGGTTACGAGAACTGATGCGACAGAACGACTCATTCCCAACACGACCAGACTTCGGTCCACCAGTCCAGAAGCCTCTGATCGTCAAGAAACCAAACCCGAGTATCGAAGAGATACGAAGGGTGAATAAACTCCGTAATGACCGACTGCGTCAAGCGGAGTTACGGAAGAAGAAACCGAAGATTGATCTGAAGCCTGTTGAGTATTACAAGCTCTTGTCGAAGGAGGACTGCTACGGAGCCATGAAGCTCTGTGTCATGCAGGCCCTCGAAACTCAGACTTCGATAGGGGCTGTACGACGACACTTCCTATCGACTGGTCTGATCACGCGGATGCAATGGGAACAGTGTCTTCTTGAGGTGAGAAATGATCCGAAGGCCAAACTCAGGTACGTCTGTCCGAGTTGCGGTTCAAATACCGACGGCTCCAGACACACGACCCCAAACGGGGACAACTGTCTCACCGTCCTTGGTCGAAGAGACTGGAGAAAGCTCGGAGACTACGACGGTTGATGATGGTCTCAAGCTCTACGGATTGAAGCAACGAGCTTACGACGGGGAGCGTCTGGTGGCTCAGGTCCTGATGCGTTCCGAACCCGAAGCCATCGAACTCTTCATCAATACTTTCGGCCCCTTCCCCGCCGGGACAGTCGCGTGTGAATTAGGAGGTCGTCAATACTGCTCTCTCACCGAAGAAGGAGAGATCCTACAACGGTATCGGTTCAGACCAGAAGGTATGAATCCACCAGCATATCAAGCGTTAATCCCGAAACACCTACCTCCCCCAAAGAAAGAGAAACCGCTACCACCATGGATACGATTCAAAAGACCTTCAAGTCCTCCTTCATGACCCATCAGGGAGTTGTCTCCAGAGGGTGTCTAATCGAGTACCGACCAAATTCGTCAGATCTCAATGCTCTGACGGAAGTGATCGAGAAGCACTCCTACAGACGTGTGAAGATGGGTTTCGAAGTCAAAGCAGGAGAACGCTGGTTGGATCTCGGAGGAAACATCGGAGCCTTCGCGATCTATTGCTTCTTGCGAGGAGCGACCTGCGTGTCCTTCGAACCGGAACCAGACTGCTTCGAGATTCTAAAGTGGAACATGGGAGTTCTCGGCGACGGATTCGCATGTCACAACTTCGCGATTACGGACAAAGTCGAACCAGAACTCCAATTCTTCCGAGGTAAAGGCGAACGAGACTTCTACCGCTTTACGACGGAGAAGACCCGATACGTCCACAAGACATTGAAGAATGCTCATGCGTCAATCCTCTCCGAATATGGTCCCTTCGACGGGATCAAGATGGATATTGAGGGATCTGAATTCGGATTGATCGACAACGATCTGATTCCTCCGTGTGAGAAACTGGTGATCGAATACCATCTCTCCAGAGACCCAAACCTCTTGAACTTCTACTCTCGACGAGACAAGTTGAAGCAGAAGTTCAAGACCCTTTCATATCCCGATTCACTCGATCGTGGATATCCGAACAACGTGTACCCAGGATTCTTCGACCGACTGATTTTCTGCATGGGACGAAAAGCGTAACATGATCACACATCCAGAGAACAAGAAATGAAGATCGACATGCTTCACGGAACATTCGTGAGACTCGGAGATGCCTGGGTGGAAGAAGAGGTCCAAGAAACCCTCCTATCTCTCTACCACGCTTGGCTCTCGACTCACGAATGGGTGTTTGATGCTCTCATTCGAACTCTGATGAGACAACATCAACAGTATCAAGTCTGCTGTAGGACGTGTGGAGCGTTCCACGTCTATTGTCGACCAGACACGGATGGCGTACCATTATTCACCTGCCCCAACGGTCACAGTCACCGTCGAGAACGGACATTGATGCTATGCACAAGGGACACCCCGAAAATCTGAGAGAAGAAGAACTCTACTGGTTCAAGATCGAAGTACCAGGAGAAGGTAAGACGATCTACAACGTGGTCCTACACGGGACCTTTGTGGAAATCTGTATCATCAACAAAGTCCTGATGATCTCCTACCAATCGTACGAGACCGGGAACATTGACCTAATCGTATGGGACTCAATCCTCGAAATCTCCAGAACAAGGATCACAGTGTGACTGACATTGATTGGTTACAGATCACTCAAGCCGCCAAGGGCACCGTCTCAGGAACGAGCGACGAATGGCCTGCTCTGGTCGCTGCGATCGAGAAGCTCACAGGTCAACCAATCGGGTTGAGGAAATCAGCAGATTGGCTCAAAGGATTCTGCCAAGCAGCGATCAGTCTCTACAACCTAACGAAGATCGAATCACAAACCCACATCTCAATCACCCTTCTGACCAACGGCGAACTCACGGTCTCGAACGCTGGTTATGGACCACTGGAAGAACTCGGAGAGGAACTCGGAAATGAATTGGAACAAAGATTCAAAGAAGTTGTCGCTGGAATGTCTCGAACCAAGCATCCTGGATGACTTTAACAACTGGTGGGTCAGGGCTCGTCTGAAACACGACCCAAAGTGGTAGAATATCCTGGTAGATTACGTCCGTGTACTCGGACAACGATTCATCCAAGCCTGGGAACTCAGAGCATTAGGAATCTACGATTATGACGAAGAAAAAGAAACGCGAACCTCGTCTCTATCTACACATCTTTAACTACAATGCGGACTATGCCGCCGGGAAGATCGGAGCAATTGCCGAGACTCCAATGCACGCTGTACGACAGATCCTTGAGTACAGTCAGCAGAAAGCGGAAGCTCAGACCTTCCAGAATCAAGACGGCTACTACTTCTACCTCAAGCCCGACAACGTACTGCTCGAACCGAGTGGAACGGACAAAGACGAGTGGGTCTACGAGAAGGACAAAACGGTGGAAGTCGTCAATTCCAAACCCGGTATCCTCTTCTACGTCCTACACGACGGCTAACATGCTAGAACCATTCGATCCACGAACGACCGTCAACTCCTACGTATTTAGGACTGGCGACGGAAAGATCTCCCTTACCATCACTGAACCAGAACTCGGAAACCCGATCGGGATTTGGGGACAACTCAGCGATGGAAGGACTGTGAAGCTCGATCGTGTCGACATCGCGTGCGACAATAAACGTCAAATCCTAGACGCATTCGATCCTCCGATCATCATTGACAAACCGTATCTCCGATGTAAACTGACTGTGATAACACCGTCAGGACCATTGGAACTGTTTTACGAAGAAACCCACCCTGGAGAATGATCTGTGAACTTCCGATTCCGAAACGCTAACGATGCGTTCTGCTACCTCAACCAAGTGATGGTCGCCTATTGTGCGACATCACAGATACTCAAGACCGTAGAAGGGAGAAAGGTCGTTCAACTCAATAAACTCCCTGAAGACCAGAAGGTTGTGATGTACATGAATGGAGCACCTGACAAGCTCCTGGGAACTGTCGCTCAAGTCACCGAAGCGACTCGAAGGGTCAGGACGTCGGCAATGTACCAGAGAGAAGACGTCCTCGACTCAGATCGATTCTCAATCATGGCCTCGAGAAACGGAGATGTGATCTGTTTCAACGAGCCTGTGACCATTACGTTCATGAGACCGAATGAACGTGTATTGTTCCACGAGGCTCGCGACTGCAATCCGTTCTTCCACCTCTTCGAATCTCTGTGGATGCTGTCGGGTCAGAACGACGTGAAGCTCTTGACCTACTTCAACTCCAGAATGGATCAGTACTCCGATGACGGGAACACTCTGAACGGTGCTTACGGGCATCGTTGGAGAAAGTTCTTCGGTGTGGATCAGATCCACGAAGTGGTAGAGATGCTCGAACGGAATCCGAGTGAACGTCGAGCGGTACTCCAGCACTGGTCTGCTGAAGACCTGAAACTCGTGAACAAGACAAGTGGGACTTGTCGAGACGTACCGTGCAATACTCAAGTCATGTTCCGAGTGCGACTGGATACGGGCGAACTGGACATGACAGTCATCAATCGCTCAAACGACCTGATCTGGGGCCTGCTCGGAGCGAACTACGTCCACTTCGGCCATCTGCATCAGTACGTGTCCGATGCTCTGGGATGGAAAGTCGGGAAGTACCACCAGATCTCAAACAATCTCCACGTCTACCTCGAAACGTGGAAACCAGAAGTGTTCTTGATTCCGTACACAGATCCGTATCTGTCGGTGACTGGGATTCACGGAACGAAGCCACTGTCGTTGATTTCTCACATCTCTGAAATGCAGGGATTCGAAGTAGAGACGAGAGGGTTCATGGATCTGTCTCGAACTGTTCCGATGCTCCACATGCAGGACGTGAATCCGTTGGCTGTGGAATGGCACGTCAACGTCTGGTCCCATATCCAGAGAAACTTCCATAACCGATTCTTCATCGAGCTCGCCGGTCCGATGCTCATCGCCTGGGAGCTTCACAAGAGGAGGAACTACGAAATAGCGTATCAGTATCTCAATCGAATCCCCTATCAGTACGCGGATTGGAAACGAGATCTGGTGCGTTGGATTCAGAAGCGTGAGATTGCGTACAAGAGCAAGTAACTAGAAGTCCACATCTATACATCACAAGGGTTACAAAATGAGCCGTCCGGAAAGTTTGAAGGGTTTGACTTTCGAGTTCGTCAGCGACGTCCTTTGGAGCTACTCGAAAGAGGAGCTACATGAGAACCTCTCGGGTCGGACCAGTACCGATCTCATCGGTATCATCGAACGAATCCTCGAAGATCGAGACTCATTGGTCCACATGGTCGAGCAGTATTCGACGCGGATGAAAGAATACGCAAACAAGATCGGGATTCTCGAAAACGAACTGTCAGCAGTTCGAGCCACGAATCTGAAAGAGGCCCAAGCGAACTCGACGCGAAAGAAGATCAACGAGTCCCTGGCAAAACGGTTGGAAGAGCTCGACCTCAAATACCGAAACGAGCACGCGAACCTCGCTGAACAGGTCGAACGCCTGGAACAGCAACGCCAGGACCACGAGGTTACGATCTCCAAGCTCCACGAGCAGCTCAACTCCTTCACCCGTATGGAGCCGAAGACGTCGGAAAACTCGACGCTGAACTCCACAATCAGCAACCTACGGCAGTCATATTACTCCAAAGCCGCGGCCTACGAGTCTCTTGAGAAAGAGAAAGAACGGTGTATTGAATCCGTCACTCGACAATCGGTCGAGATAGATCGAATGAAGCGAGAGATGGAGTTGAAGAATGCACAGATTAGTCGAGACGGAAACATGATCCGACAACTCCACGGACAAATCGAAAACCAGAAAGAACTGATTCAACGTCTCAAGCACCAGATCAATGAACGCAGACCCCAACAACATTCCGACCACCCACTCCATCACTTCATGGTGGGAGTGTCCGAACGTGACGTCGCTGAGGTCCTCAGGAAGGAGAAAACCTACAAAGGGTCTTGGATGAAACGTGGTGGAGTCGGGGCCTACATGATGCTGGCCCGAAAGTGGGACCGTCTCGAGTCCATGGCGACGGAGAAGAGCTACGATATTTTCGCTGCAATTAACTCCAACCTTTCGGGTGACGACGGGACAGCGTTGGCGGAGATACGAGACCTGCGACGGTATCTGATGTTGGTGGAATCGTACATCAACTCCCAGACGTGCCCGACCACTCAGTGTCCGACAGTGGAGCAGTCGGCTCCGATCGAAGACACTGGCACGACCCCACCGCTGGAGTTGTGGCAAGTTGCTCAAATCACAGGACGTACGAGTTCTGAAAGTCCGAATCAGAGCAACGTGTCGAAGCCCATCGATCAATCCGACATCGTGTACCAAAAGACCCTGGAATATCTCTCGTCTGGTGGTCTCGATCGAGTGTCCGACCCCAAACCCCAGATCCAAGTCCTACCAAACGGATTTGAAGTACGATCGGTACAAAGCGTTCCGGCATCCGATCCCGGAATCAAACCCGAAAACCCTGACGACAGCAATCCGTACCTCGTCCAAGAACTCCGACGAAGTCCAGGAGAACTCGAGTCAGGGAAGGGAGCTAACGTCCCGGCACCCACCTGTGTCTACAAATTCGACCCAGTGACCAACACCTGGAATCACGTCTGCGACATCGGCGTCTCCACCGGGGACACGCTCTACCTGCGTTCCGTATCTTCCCCAAAGAAGATCATGGTGACGATCGAAGGAGTGCAAGAACAACAAGAAGACGTCAAGCAACCGATCGGGTTTACCGATAAGCAATAAGACGGGAAAAATTGTTGCAAATCCATATTGCAATGATGCCGTCCTCTTTGTTACAGTGTATTAACTATCCCGCAGACGCAATCACACGCTGCGGGACCACAAGCTGAGTGTGGGGCTTTGATTCAGTCCTCATAAACTAGGAGTTAAGCCATGTGACCGTGAATGACGATTGAAAGCCTGTAGCTGATCGCACCGCATTGTCGCATTCTGATTCAAACCACAAACAAACGAAGAAATCCCATGAAGACGATCAACACCATTTAATCTCTCTATCTGCCGCGTCCGACTGAGAACAGCAGTCGTCCACTTCGGATAGAAGTCCAGACTGCTGTATGGGGACCGTGATGCTGAGTCGCGGTCCCCTTTTCCCATTTCAACACAGAAAGATCAATCATGAGTTTGCAAGACTATCCTGAGAAGCTTCGCCCCTACGTCTTCCACGGAGTTCAACTGTCGAACTCGAAGGAATCGAAGGGGGATTGTCCGTTTTGTCAGAAAGAAGGGCATTTCTACGTCAAAGCTGAGACCGGACAATTCCGCTGCGTTCGATGTCTTGCGGTGGGGAATGTCTACACGTTCCTGAATAAACTCCACGAGATGGCCCTTGAACGGACCCAGCCGGAAGACTACGCCACCATCGGACGTATCCGGCATCTCGACCCCGAGTGCATCAAGGAGTGGAAACTGGCAATCAGTCCACTGACCGGTGAGTGGTTGGTCCCCGGCTACAATCCGAAGGGAACTCTCGCCAATCTGTACAAGGTCGTCTCTGCCGATCCAGCGAAGCCGATGGATCTTTCGAAGGTGCGAGTCATCGCCACGCCGACCTGCAAGTTGCAGATGTTCGGCGTCAATCTGTTGACGGCCCGTCATGTCAACCTCGACGTTACGGAGGGGCTGTGGGATGGGATCGCTCTGTACTCCGTTTACCGGAACATGAAGAAGGTCACGAAGCAGACGGAGACGGAGTACGTCGAAACTCAGAACACTGACGAAGCGATGGGAGTTACCCACGGAGTCGTCGGAGCACCCGGTTGTGGGAGCTTCTCGGCAGAGTGGTTGGAACTTCTGGATGGACGTCGTTCTCGCACGCTCTTCGACAGTGACCATCCGAAAAAGGATGCAAACGGTCAGATCATGAAGCAGGGCGGGAAGATGATCAAGCCGGGCTGGGACGGCCAGCAGCGGATCATCACCTTGCTCCAAGAATCGGAGTTCACCCCGCAGTCGTATTCCCAGATGCGTTGGGGTCCGGCTGGGTACGACCCGAACCTCAAGGACGGATGGGATCTCCGAGATCAACTGAAGCACAGTGGGAAGCTCGGTCTGTTGAAGATCCTCGCTGCTCGAACCGAACGAGTGAAGATCCTGAAGAAGGCTGGGAGTGTCTCGAAAGAGAAACTCCAAGTGATCGAACCTCTCGAACGATCGTCGTTTGAGCAGCTCTGTGAAGACTGGAGGAACAGTCTCCACTTCACGGACGAACTACAGGACACCCTGGCTCTGATGATGGCGACAGTTGTGAGTACCGATCTCGACGGCGACCAGATCTGGTTCCGTATCATCGGCCCGCCAGGGTCCGGTAAGTCCACACTGGCAGAGGCTCTGGCGGCGGCTCGAGAGTATGTGACTCCGAAGTCTGTACTGACCGGGTTCCACTCTGGTTACACCGGAGGAGCGGACGGTCAGAATGCCAAGGACTCCAGTCTCATCCCCGAAATCCGGGGTAAGATGGTGATCATCAAAGACGGCGACACGTTGATCCAAGCTCCGAACCGTGACAAGATTCTGTCGGAACTCCGAGACATGTACGACGGCGTGTCTCGGAGCCACTACCGGAATCGTAAGTCGAACGACTACGAGGATCTGAAGATGACCTTCGTCCTCTGTGGTACCGACGTCTTGCGGACCTTGAATCGCACGTCCCTTGGTGAGCGGTTCCTCGATTGCGAGATTTTCGGGAACGGAGATACGACACCGTTCCTCAAGTCCGCGATGTCGAACACGTACTCCAAGGTGATCGGGAGCTTGCGAGCGAAGGAGGTTTCCTCCGACGACGGAATCTCGGAAGACAAGGAACTTTTCCTCAAGCGAGCGACCTGTGGTCTGATCAAGCACTACAAGTCGAACCTCTCGTCTGTCACCGTACCCGAGATGACCGACCAAGCCATGCAGATCATCGAAGCGATTGGTCAGTTCATGAGCTTCATGCGGGCTGCGGTGGAACGCGATGGTCACGATATGAGTTTCCGGCCCCGACCGGAACTCGCGACTCGTCTCGTGTCTCAGTTCACGAAACTGTCCGTATGTCTCGCGATCGTGTTGGGGAAGGAGTCGATCGACGGAGAAGTTATCCGACTCCTGCGTAAGGTCGCCCTGGATACCATCAAGGGATTCCGGTTCGAAATCACGACCGCTCTGTACGAGAACGTGGAGGGGCTGGCAATCAAGCAACTCGAGATCAGTTTGCGATTGCCGGAAACCACGATTCGACGGGTGATGCAGGATATGGCGGAGTTCGATATCCTGACCCGTACGACTCGACCGAACAAGTCTGGACAACGTGGCCGAGACCTCCATATCTGGGTGCTGTCCGAACAAATCCGAGAGTTCTACCGCGTCGCGTTCGATTCGTAGTTCTGACGTTAGACAGCCCCGGCACCTCACACTCGCCGGGGCTGTCACAGTGTCGTATCTCTTCCCCAAAGAAATAGGGAGACAGTGATGACTGAGTTTCGAGTAGTGAGTAATGACGAAGAAGTCAAAGTTCGGAGACTGACTGCGGTAGTCGTCTTCAGCTATCAGAAGATTGACGGGAACAAGGTGGTGAAGGTCTATTCTCGACACGTCATCGACGATGACAACGTGGTCCATTCGGAGGAAGTGGCTCTGCCGTTTGGTCCGCTGAAGGTAGCCGTGACAAGATGGCTGGCTGCGAGTGCAATAAACTCCGTAGGACTGCCTCCTGTCTTTTCCATCACGGAAGAAGCGGACGGAGCCGGTAAGAAGTCGATCACCGTATATCTTCAAAAATTTATCGAGGCACGACATGAGCCAGCAGATCCTTGACAGTCTATTACCCTGCTACTTGAAGCCTCGAGAAGTACGTCTCGTCAGTTTCATAGACGGTGGTGTCTTAAAACCAACTGAAACAAAGAAGCTCTATGTCGTTAACGGAAAGCAGTACGGATACGGAACCGATCCGGTCATACTGATCGTTGACGCTGTGATTCCAGAAGGTTCGAAGGAACCAGTTCAGAGAACGACCTTGTGCCCTTGGCACACTGTCGACTCTGTACATTTTTAAGACTCCAAAATTTCCCCAGATTGTTTCCTCATATGCGGATACGGTCATTCAAAACCGGAGCCTCCGCATCCACCACAAGAACTAGGTAGGAGATCGGCATGTTGGCTATCACTCGGAAAGTCGGAGAGAGGATTGAGATCGGATCTAACGGTTTGATCCTCGAGGTTATCAAGGTCAGCGGTAAGAAGGTCGTTCTCGGATTTGCAGGAGACGACAGTCTCGAAGTGTATCGAGAAGAGATCGCACAGAAGCGACGAGAGAGGAACAACAACCAACTCCCAGACATCGAGACCTGATCATGCAAGACACAGATTATGGTCGTCTGAAAGACACACTGAAGCAGAAGGCTGAGAAGCGTCTGAAGGAGATTCAAGTGACGAAGTCCGTTGAAGAGATTCGAGAAGAACTTCGACCTAATGTCCCGACCTGTGCTACGTGTCCGTTTTGGAGACCAAACCCGTCTCTTGGCACTGATATGGGGGAGTGTCGCAAGGGACCTCCAATCCTCGTGGCGTTGGATTCTCAGTTCCCACCGATCGGTGAATGGGAGTGGTGTGGGGATCATCCGAGGTTTGTATCGTATGCAGACCAATTCATGAGGGCAACCCATGATGCCCCTGGCAAGGCCCTATAAGGCCCGTTAACGGCCCCGCAGCCTGCGGCCTGCCGCAGCCCCACCCTTGCCCCTGCAGCCTGCGGCGGGGCTGCTGCGGGCCTTGGCGGGGCTGTGGAAATGCTAAGGCCCCGCAAGCTATTAGCCGATGAAAATAAAGGCCCCATAATGCTATTGCAATAAAGGCCCCTCTATGCTACATTGTAGTTCGCTGCAAGTAGCAGCCTCGATAGCACAGATTCAAGGAGAAAAGAGATGACCGATCAAGTAGAGCAAGTAGTCGTGTTCACTGTCGTACTCCACAAGGGTAAGAAAGCAACGATTCAAACCAACGACACAGACAGCGCATGGGTCGAAGAAGCTCGTGATCAGATCACACAACTCGTTAATGAGTGCTGGAGTGAGAAACGGACTAAGCAGTTAGTCGGTACGGTGGTCGTCGCCATGTACACGTCCGGCGACTACTCGATCACTCAGGTGTTCGACGATGAAGTCGACGCATTGACCGACGACATGGAAACCATCGTCACTGATCTGATCGAAGCGACGAATCCTCGACCGTTGCTCACCCGGACGATCAACTCCTCGAATGGTAAGGAGGATCTCGATGCGTAACTACCTGACATGGCTGTGGACTGGTGCTACCCCAGCCGAGCGAGTCCTGCTGTCGATCTACGTGCTGATGGTAGCCTGGTCCACGTTCTGGTTCGTGTTCGTCTGTCTCTACTTACTGGTGACATCATGAAGATGACAATCCAAGAACTCAATGCGTACAAGAATCGACTGGCCCGCGAGGTCCGCCACTTAATCGGCTCCCCCGCCAGGATCGACGAGTACATCGAGCTTCGTCTTCGCGGGGTACCCCACGACAAGGCCCTAGCTCAAACACGAAATCAAAAACGATAAAGCCTGTATAGGTTCCCGTGCTCCCAATCTCCACGATTCAAGGAATGTATCCAATGAACCAACAGACCGAGCTTCAAATCTTCCCCAAAAAGAAAGAGCTGACAGACCACGACCAACGAATGGTAGAGAAGGGGTATCGATACCGACTACGTCCGATGTTCGAGATCTGGGAACCGTTGTACGCCAAGACGATTCAAGACGTCAGTCGTCTACAACGAGACTATTCGACGACGAAGTTCTCAATCGAGAGACTGGTTGACTGAAGAAAGCAGTTGCCAATAAACTCCGGAAATTGGGGTAGTGGGATTTTCCCAAGATTGATCTCTAATATGGGCAACGGTCTTGGGTCTACCACTACCCTGGACTCGCACAAAGGGACAATAATAGAGGTGTGAGATTACCGCCAGCAGAGTCCTGGATTTTCCCAAGATTGATCTCTAATATGGCCGCACCTCTTCTCTCTACATCTCTACTGGACTCGCGTTGGAGCACTAATCAGACCACCCACCCGAGTGTCCCCCCTCTGGGGTCCACCCTCCCCCCTACTCTAGTGTCCCCCCTCTGGGGTCCACCT
>Ga0075458_10000245_pt1 | contig 17660 bp, 15 predicted proteins | sample DEB3_08_DNA_FD_77576 | JGI IMG/M metagenome (GOLD analysis project Ga0075458, IMG submission 77576) | Aqueous microbial communities from the Delaware River and Bay under freshwater to marine salinity gradient to study organic matter... | ecosystem: Environmental > Aquatic > Marine > Coastal ... | reverse complement strand
CTTTTTGTAGGAGATGTATTCTTAGTATCTGATTCATCTTTAAATTGTGATACAGTATCTGTTAAGCTTTCATCTATTTGATCTAGGATTTCATCATATGGTATAAAGTCTCTAAATGTCTTTTTTATAATTATTTTTATATTTTCTTCAATAATATTTAAATTATTTTGATATTCAACATCTTTGATACCTTTATTAACAAATAAGTAAGCATTTTTCCATGAAAACGTAGCTATATTCATATAACATTTATGAATATAATCCGGAGCAGCAGGTATCCTTATTTTTATATTATCAAATTGGTCACGATACTCATATATTTTTATCTTGATTGTATTGATTATTATAATTTTAATTAAATTATATAGATAATTGCATTTTGTATATTTTACTATTTTTTTATACTCTTCGTTGATAATATTATAATTCCATTTTTTTATTTGTGTTAATTCACTCTGAAACTTTTTAATATTATTACCAGATTCTTCCCATATTTTATTAATACGCTTTGATATCGCTATCCCTAATATATCTTGTATATGCTCTACATATTCATTTCTAGTTTCTATTAAAGCTTCCATATATAATATTTGTTAGTAATATTCTTTATATACTTAGAAAAAATAGTAACGAGAGTAAATGAGTACATAATTTATAAAATGATGAGATTTATAAACTTTTTAAAAATAATAATAATATTCGCAATTATGTACTCGTGATACAGGCCTTATAGCAAAATAAGCCAATGTTGCTAATGGTGAAATGCCCAAATGCTAGTAAGGTAATAAAAATGAAGGCAAACATAATGATAAGCGCCATCCTTCTAAATACAACATCTTCGTGAAGAAGAAAAGTGCAGAAGTTAAGTAAGATAATATGAGATGGACAACAAGGAAATCTTTACGGAAATAGTTCGTCTCTGGAAAGCTCATAAGGGTGATAAGCAGAAAAATAGGATAAAATTGTACAGGATGATGAAGTTGAAACTTACTTAAAAAACATATATTAAAGTGTCAATGTAAGACCAATACACAAGTCGTAGAGCCAAGCAACTAAAACAAATGATATGTGCTATATTTTATAATTCTAATATTATATTAGATATTCAAAATTAAAATAATGGATTGTATTAGTGATGTATATTGTTTCAAATCTAATAATAATAAAATTACAGACATAATAGTTAATATCATATATTATACTATTGTATTTTTACCATTGGTAATTGGTATATCAATTGGTGCTATTTATGGTAAAAAGTGGCAAGAATATAAATACATGAATCTAAAAAAACCAGATTATTATCCACCAAGTTATTTATTTGGAATAGCTTGGCCTATATTATATTTACTAATTGGCTTAATATATAGTTATGCATTATATGATGTAGAATGTCGCCCTTATGGAATTTCTAAGTGTGGTAAAATAATATACTTTAAAAATATTAAATATTGGATAATACCTATTATTGGTCTCATATTTAACTTTTCATATATACCCGTTTTTTTTGGTAAAAATGGATTATTTAATGGATTTATAATGGTATTATTAAGTTTAGTATTTGCAATATTGACATTAATACAATTTATTATTCAATCTAATTATTATAATAATGTTCATATTTTAGCTATGTTTGCATTAATTCCTTATATAATATGGTTAAGTTATGCTAGTTATTTATCATACAATATATATATATTAAATGATGTAAAAAATATATAATTACCAATCATATAATATAATATTTACAAATGGTTTGATAGCAAGTACAATAATTACACTTAGTGTTTATACAAAACGTATTATAAAATATATTATGTTCCTCATATATGTTTCCTTGAATATATTTTAAGTATTATAAAAATAAAACATACAAATGCAAAAAATATTCAAGAGTTAGCTAACTGCGAATGTTTAAATAGTTTAAATAAGTTTCAAACCTACTTCGTTAATATATTCTTTTACCATTTCCATATCTATATCTGCTATGTCTTGTATTTTTTTTCCATATGTCTGTGGTATTTTTGGAAATAATCTTGGTTTATGTGCCCAATGTGATGTCATTCTCAACCCTTCAAATATTTTTTTTCTTTTTTCTAAATCCTTATTCTTTGCAAGTTTTCTGGGTGTCATACAAATATATACTACACAGCGATAATTATAATTGTCACTTGCAGTTTTTTGTACTGGATTTCCGTAATGCAATGTTCTGCTATCCCAAAATACTCCATAACCACGTGGGCATTTTATAGCTACTTCACGACATCCCATTTTAATATAGAATTCATACTGTTCTTTACTTTGCAATTTAAACCAGTCTTTTTTATCTGTTATGTTAAATTTTTTTTGAAAATCACCATGATATTTATTACTATTTTCCAATAAAACTAATGTCGCATCACCTTCATATGTATCATACGCATTTACCCAACCTTGTATACATTCAAATTTGTTTCTCATATAGCTTTGATCAACATGAAACCATGATTTTGGTTCGCGAGTAGGTTTATCTAATATATAAATACTGGCACCATCAAAACTTGTAATCAAATCATCGGTTTTCCATATATTTTTAAAAGCCTCTATGACTTTTGGATTTTGTCGCACATTCCATGCTAGTTTAGAATGTCCTACTTTCCAATGTTGTAGTAACATCTTATGATTTGGAAATAATTCATGAATTTGTTTATATGTGCTTTTATTATTTCTGTCAATAGGTATAGAAAAATTTTTTGTCAAGTGTTCTAGTAAATCCCATTTATTAATAATCATTTCATCGCATTCACTGCTATCTAATAATGGAGTAATCGCAACTCCGTATTTTTCAATTGTTTCCCGAATATTCTCAGTATCACAGAGATATTTCTCAAACTCGTATGCGAGCGACATGTTATTTCTATAAAAATAATATAAAAAATCAATTTTTATTATAAATAGAAAAAATGAGGGTTTTATTAAACAAATATATCTTAATGCTTTCAAATGGGTACCTTTATTTTGTTCTCTTTCTTCTGAATATTTTTGGATTTCATTCTATATATTCTATATCTACTTTTTTCATGCGCATTAGTCCAATAATATTCATAATATATATAGAGTATACTGGATGTGTATTTGAAAGCACTATGGTGACGTTATCTAATGTCGGTTTTAAACTTTTATAACCTAATTTTTTAAGGATAACAGAATATATTTTGTGATTTCTGATCTCCTGTAATAGATCAACAGATTGAGGAAATGTAATCTTGCTATATACCATATCTTTGATATCATCAGGCATAGAGTCGAAATACTCCATACAGCTTGCACTTGCCATATTGTAATGTAAAAAATAAATAATATAGATTATCAATTTTTTATCTAATCTTTACAAATTAGTATAATCCAAAGATTTTTCAGATATTTGAAATATACAAATCTTATGAAGCATTTTCAGTATTCAACCTTATTTGTATTCACAGCCCATCTCTCAAAAGTTTTAATAGCATCTTTATTATCTACTTTTATTATTGGCAGACATTTGGCATCATTAGACTTTTCCAATTCTTTATAAATAAAATCATCACTAAAACCAATATTTGCTGCATCAACTCTTGTATTACTATAATATATCTTATCTATTCTTGCCCAATAACATGCTGCCAAACACATAGGACATGGTTCGCAACTCGTATAAATAGAACAGCCTTCTAAATTGAATGTATTTAATTCTTTACATGCATTTCTAATAGCAACAATTTCTGCATGTGCTGATGGGTCATTATCTACTGTTACCTTATTATTACCATTAGATATAATTTTATTATCTCTAATTATTACAGCACCAAATGGACCTCCATCGCTATTATTTGCATTTTCAATTGCTTTATTCATAAAAAAAATATCATCTTTTCGCTCATTTATATAATGATACTCTTTAATAAATTCAGTCATATCAGTCATATATTTCCATATATAATTATATTCTTAAATAATATTATTTAATATCCTCTTACTTCATATCGTTTTTCATTTACACCAAATGGTGTATCTCCTGAATAAATCGGAATATTCGGAGAAATACCATTCTCGTTATGGGGAATTGCCCATGTATCAATTGTATTTACATCATTACTTACACAATAATATGTACCTCCATATTTTAATACATCCTTATTTTTACATTTATAATTTTCAAGATTATTAGTATTATCTTGAATATACAAAAGAGATGACATCCGAAGGTTATAATATTTCATTAAGTTTTTATACATTTAATTATTTAATATAATAAATTAAATTCTTATATCTTTTCAAAATCTTCAATAACACCAATAACATCTTTATTTTCTTTTAACATATTGTAATTGAATTTCAATTCATCTAAATCATTGTGTAAAGACACATTTTTATTTTCTAAATTTATAATATAATCCTGAATTATTTTATTTGTAGCTTTTAAATCTTTATTTTTTTCTTTTTCTTTTTTTAATAATTTTTTTAATAATTCATTTTGATGTTGTAAAACATAATTATTACTGAAATAATAATCAACATATGTATTATTACCTCCGAACATATAATGTAAATTTGTGTACATTATTTAATTATATAAACAAATATTTTTTATATAATTAAGCAAAAATGAAAGTTGCAAATATTAAGTATTATAACAAGTTATCAAATAATTTTAATTTATATCATAATAATAATATAAATATATTTATACATCTGATAACTACACCATTATCAATAATAGAATTATTATCAATTATAAATAAAATATCAAATAATATGCTAATTATTAAAAGTGTAGGTTTAATTTATTGCGTATTCCTAGCATATAATGATATACCATTTAATGTACTTTATCTTACTTCCTTTGCTATTTCTATTATTGTTGTTATATCTAGTAAAATCAAAATGAAGCTATTGTATAATATATTATTATTTATTATAGGATATTTAGCACAAGACTTATCGCATTATTTAACAAATGAAGCTACATATCAAAGTAGTTATATTTCAGATAATTTTATAAAACACTTTATAGAACATACTTATTATTTATTACCACTTATAATAACAAGTTCTATAAAATCAAAAGTAATTTATAATAATACTATTTTATATAAATTACTGGGTATATTGCCCATCTTATTTGTTTATACGACTGATTATTTAATATCAAAAGGCTATATAATATATCCTTGGGACTTCCGAAAATACATAATTAAAAAAAATATATATAGTAATATTTATTATATTACAAGCTTATTAATTATAAGCCATCTAACTGACTATAAAATATTTCTAATAGGCACATCGTATATACATTACATTCAATATATATATGTTTATTATTATCACAGTAGTATTGATTATAATAAATTTAAAAGATATGTTATATTTTATAAATTTTTATCCTTAGCACAATTGTATTCATTATATATATCAACATTTACATCTTTTTCATGCGTTTATAATAATTTATTAAGTATAATTATAATTATATCAAGTAATATTTTATCAGGATATTCTGCGTATTTACTTGGTAAAGATGGATGTTATTTTGGTATTGAATTAGGATACATTTGTAAAAATAAAAATTATATTTCTAAATTTCCATATGGATATATTCCTCATCCAATGATATTATCTCAATGTATAGCTTTATATTTTATGAATAATAATTTGCTATTTTATAATAATTGGTCTTTTTTAATTTATTTTCATATACTTTTTAATATAATACATATGATACAAGAACATTTTGATATATATAAAAATAATAAACTACCTATCTAAATTATTATTTATAATACTATTTATAATATACTTAATATAGTTATTTTTATCATGAACGGCTTGTCTTACAGTTCTATCCATCATATAAAATATAAATGAGTATTTCTTTTCAAGAGACATTTTTGCAATTATACGATTTAGTGTATTTTTAACTTCGGTATATGTTATACTATTTATTTTGTCATGTATTTTTTCAATATACTGTAAAGATATAGCTTCAATATTCATATAATATTCATCATGTGTTATTGCACAACAACAAACATTATATAATCCGTAATTTTTCACTAATTCGTTTGTAATAAAATAAACTAATTTTATTTCAGATAATAAATTAGAATTTTGTGGATAATATATTTTTGAATAAATTTTATCAATTATATCATCAGGTAATATATTAATATATTTATCCATATCCACTATATTAATATAATTATTTTCTAATATAATTTTAATGATATGTTATTAGAATATATTTTCCAAACATAGATAATAAATTAAAAATCATATGGAATAATTATTATAAAAATAAATATTAATCATTATATATGATTTTTAAATTAAGCTTATATATTAATTGCAAATATATCTCATCATAATATTCATAGTATACAGCTCTTGATTAAGTAGCTTAAATGCATACGGCATACGTACTTGTGCGATATCTGTATTGTTTTTACAATTTTTACAGCTATAAATATTTTTATCAGTATTAACATTTGCATGCATACCACAATATTTACAAACGAATATTCTATAATTATCGGAAACGTGCAGCATTCTCTCTGCTAGGAAATTGGCCGTACCATGTGCAATAAAGCAATCGCGCTCCATTTCACCTAAACGTAAACCACCAGAACGCGCACGACCTTCACTTGGTTGTCTTGTAAGCATAACAATTGGTCCATTTGAACCGCGTGAATGAACTTTGTCTGTTACCATATGTTTCAATCTTTGGTAGTATGTGGGGCCAATAAATATCTCAGTTCTAATTTGTTCTCCTGTACGTCCATTATATAAAATTTCATTACCATATCTTTCCATGCCTGATTCTTCCAATACTTTTGCAATATCTTCTACTGAACAATCATTATATGGTGTTGAATCTCCATAAGCACCGATATGACAACCTGCTTTTCCCATAATACATTCCATTAATTGTGCAATAGTCATGCGTGATGGAATAGCATGAGGGTTCATGATAATATCTGGTACTATGCCATCTTTTGTAAATGGCATATCTTGATGTTTATATGTCATACCAATTGTTCCCTTTTGCGCACTGCAACTTGCGCATTTATCTCCAATTTCCGGCTTTCTGTTTTTGCGAATTCTAACTTTACAAAACTTATATCCTTCACTATTAATACCATTGTAATTCATATCAACATAACCATCATCATTTGCTTTCATAACAACACTATTGTCGTGATAATTAATTTCACCATTCATTTTTTTTGGCATAACTTTACCAACAATTACATCATTACCATTAACATAAGTATTTTTTGGTACAAATCCATTATTATCCAATTTATTATACGAATACGGTTTTTGTACAGACTTATTTTCAGGATTTGTAAAGATTTCTTCTTCACCAGTACTATGATTTTTATTACAAACGTCTCTAATTGCTTTATAATAAGTGCTTGTAAATAAGCCTCTATCCAATGCTGATTGATTAATCATAATACTATCTTCTTGATTAAATCCTGTATGTGTCATTATTGCTACAATCGCATTAACACCTGATGGTAATTTATGTGCCATTGTATATTTTGATAGCTTTGTACACACAAGAGATTTTTGAGGATAATTTAATATGTTACCCATTGTATCAATTCTTTTATTGAAATTGCTTGCATAAATACCAAGTGCTTGCTTACCCATTGCACATTGATAACAATTTCTCGGCGATTGATTATGATCACTAAATGGAATATTTACACCAAGAATACCATTAATTAAACTTGGGTGAATTTCGCAATGTGTGAAACACGGTGGCATAGCAGTCCCTTTCATACCTTCATCAAGATCACTTGGAAATGTAGCAATCATGGAATTATTAATTTCATCACAATCCATATATTCAATGAAACCTTCTTCATCTAAATAGCTATCAGGGTCGGTATTTTTAATAATTTCATTTGGTACAATGAAATTATCAAAGTGTTTATCTTTAATGTATTCCTTGAAACTAATATTTTTTCTTTTCAGGATACGTTCGATTCTTAGAACACGCTTTTTTGCTTCATTATCATAATCTACTATATATAATGGTCTATACATACGTCCTGCTTCTGTACTAATTATAATATTAGAACGTTGAACATTCCATACAATAGATGTCATTGGATGAATGATGCCACTTCTTTTATAATGCTTCAATTTGGTATATAATTCATTGGGATCGCAATGATATCCTATAATATCACCATTAATCATAACATATACATTATTTTCGTTACCCATTTCTTTTAGAAATTCTTTTGATGATTTATCAGAATCATAACCGAAACTATCATTATAGGAATTAATACCAAGCTCAATTAGAATTTTTCTAATATGAGTACTATTCATTGAAATTGAAATGTTTGTACTAAGAGCCATATTTTTCACTAGACCAACAGAACTACCTTCGGGTGTCTCGGCTGGACAAATCATTCCAATTTGAGAATTATCCAATTTACGCGGTTGAACTAATTTTCCATTCTTTTCCATAGCTGTATTAATTCTACGTAAATGAGATAGAGTACTCGCATACGACATTCTATTCAAAACTTGTGATACTCCTTGTTTAATATTTTGAAATGTTCCCATGCTTTTGATACCCCAATTTCCAGTTGACAATGAATATTTAATCCATGATTCAAGAAGTGACTGTTTAAAGAATCTTGTAATACTAATATCTGATATAATATTTGATATAGGTGTATTACTATTGCCTCTCCAAAGACCCAATTCTTTTTCAATAGCAGATTTAAGTTCCTTTGTCATTTTACCATAGCATTGTCTGAACAAATTTGACATTAAAATACCTGGTGTATCTACACGCTTATTTATATAAGAATCGCGATTGTCATATTTATCATAACCAAGATAGATGCGTATCATCTTGCGAATAATATAACCAACATAGAGTGCTTTGCGTCTATAACTTTTACCTACATGAGGTAGAAAATCATTAATAAGATTATTGCGCAATAATTCTCTATTTTCTTCATGTTCATTATTTTTATTTGCACCTATCATAATCTTTATAAGAACATTTTCGGCTTGCTCTTGTGTAGTAATATCACAAGAATCTTCGCAACAAGCCATAAGTTCATAAATTATACGTTCATTTTTTTCTTTATCCATATCATAAACAATATGATTAATAATCTCTTTATCACTTATAATACCAAGTGCTCTGAACATTACAAATACTGGAACTTCTGAACGTAAGAATGATGTATTAATTCTAATAATGCGTCCCATATGGTTTAGTTTGCCACTCATATTAAGACATGTTGTCTTGGGTGGCAAATAAGATGAATCACATATCGATCTAATTTCGGCATATAATCCTTCACTATTATTATTGGGCTGAAATACAAGTGTCTTATTTTCATTGATTCTATCTTGTGAAATAAGAACTTTTTCATTACCGTTAATAATAAAATAGCCACCAAAATCATATATACATTCATTATTATTTTCTTCGCAAATCCCTGGAATCTGATTTGAAACACAAAGCTTTGATTTAACCATAATTGGTATCTTTCCAATATAAATATCATTTACTGTTTTATCAAATTTTTCAGTCATACCATTTTTATTTGTAACTTCTGTAACAACATGCACATTTACATAAACACTACTTGAATATGACATATTATTCATTCGTGCAATATAAGGCGTCATGATATTATGAGTTCCATCTGGTAACTGATAGCTTGGTTTTGTAACGCTTGGCTGTAAAATATTTATTGAAATGCAATAAGTATTATCCGAACCCAAATCATTTTTAGGATTTGCTATCTTTATTTTAATTGGATTAAATCCCGCAATAATTTGTCCCATTGTATTATCTATAAACTTGTTATAGCTATCAATTTGATGTTTTACCAATGGGTTAGATGATTCGGGTGAACCTCCTTTTTGAAAATAAGTATCAAGAATATCCCAGCAGTTGTTAGTTTCAAACATTGAATTGTTATTATAAGAAATAAACTTAATTCTTAAATATCAATTTTTTTTTGATGCCGTTTATCAATAATTATTACTCAACTTTGGAATAAATTTGTCCAGAAAAATATAAAAATTGATATATTAACTATAACAAAATATATTACCACATAACGTGAGTCTTAGCAGATACAAGTTATCTGTGTAAGGCAAATCAAATCAAACGAACAAAGCTAACAAAGTCAGTAGAACTTTCCTACCTATCCCAACAATGACCACTGCCAATTCCGCTTTCAAGGTTCACATCGAGAATATGCCCGATGCTCTCAATACCAAAAAGGATGTTGATGAGTATTGCAAGCAGTTCTGGAAGGAATACAAGGAGAAGGCTAAGGAAAAGAAGGCTGTGAAGGCTGAAAAACCCAAGCGCAAAAAGGGTGTTGACAAGGATGGCAATCCAAAGGAAAAGCGTGCTCCCTCTGCATACAACGTCTTTGTGAAAGAGAAGTATGCTGAGATTAAGGAGGCTAATCCTGAGATGGATAAGACTGAAATCTTTGCAGAAATTGCTAAGCTCTGGCAGGGTCAGAAGGCTGAAAACGCAAAAGCCCCTTCCAATGAAGAAAAGAAGGTTTTAGAGGAAAAAGAAGAAATTGAAGAAATTCAAGAGGTTGAAGAGGTAGTAGAAGCACCCAAGAAGAAGTCTGTTCGGAAGGCAATCGTTAAAAAAGCTAAAAAGACAAGTCCCGAGGAGGCTCAGGAGGAAGCCAGCGAGTAGATTACCATCTATGTAAATAATTAATATATATTGTGATTGTGTGTTATATATTTTTTATATTTAAAAATTGATATTATTATTATTATTTATATTTATTAACAATTAAAATGAAGAGAATTATAGCTATTTGTGGTACTAAACGTAGTGGTAAAGATGTTTTAGCAAATCATATTATTGAAAAATATGGATATACTAGATTATCATTTGCAGAACCTTTAAAAATTTTAGTAAAACAACTATTTAATTTCAGTGACGAGCAAGTAGGTTTAATAGATGGTGATAATAATGAAAAAGATACAATAGACGAAAGATGGGGTATTAGTCCCAGAAAAGCATTACAATTTATTGGTACAGAAGTATTACAGCATAAAATTCAGGAATTAATTCCAAATATTGGCAGGGATTATTTCGCTAATATTCTTTTATCGAAAATTGAAAATGATAAAACATATGTAATTAGTGATCTTAGATTTATTCACGAATACGAAAAAATAAAACATCTAGATATAGATATTATTAAAGTTATTAGACCTTCAATTACAAATGGTGTAGGTGAACAAAATTTAGAACAGCATTTATCCGAAATAGAAAATCTATATATTCCATGTAATAAAGAAATCATTAATGATGGCACTCTTGAAGATTACATTAATAAATTTGAAAATTTATGATTTACTATGATATGTTTTAATACAGTTTTCTACTGATGTTCTAATATCAGGAATATTAGGATATAAGTTATAAAGTTTATCGTTTGACAATTGAATATTTGATCTCCTTGATAGTAATATTTGATTTTGTTCTTCAATTGTAAAATTATTCCATGTAAAATCATTATCTATATGTTTTTTATACATTTCTAAAATTTCATTATGAGAAATAATGCCTTTATTAACCATATTATATGTTCCTGTTGTTTTTTTATTCATCATATCCAATATTACAGGATACATATCACTAAGTACTGTCATCGAATTTGGCATAGAGCATATTTTATCATATTTCAATATTTTTGTTATAAAATTTCTATCATGGCTATAATTTACAAGTGGCATTCTAATTCTTAGATTTAGTGTATTATCACTAAACATGTGTTGTAATCTATCCGTATACCCTTTAACTATTGAGTAAGAAGACCCAAAAAAATCTGGTTTAGCATCATCATCTACATATGATTTATTTGGGTCTAATGCATTGAATATGCATCCAGTACCCAAATAAGTAAAATGAATATTGTATTTTTTTGCTATAATAGAAAGCACCATTGGAGCATAAAGATTATCTCTAATATTATCTACTAATTTTCCAGGTTGTTCTAAATAATCAATTGTATTATACTTACCACCATATGTTCTACCTATAAATGATATGATATGTGTTGGATTATATCTAATTACTTCATTTTCAACCGCATTTTCATCGTCTGCTCTAGCATCTGCTTCAATATACTTTACATTATTATCATTTAAATATTCAACAAATTGCTTACCAATCCACCCTCTACTACCATAAAATAATACATTCATAATAATAATAATAACATTTAATATTTATATATATTTAATCTATACATCTTTTCATATAATCTTTTTCTTTGCTTGTAATATCTTTAAAATCACCAACTTTTACAAACTTATTATCTTTCCTAGTATCATCGTAAAGATACCAAATATCCTCATATTTATTACAATTAATTAAACATGTATAGTGTCCTACATGTTCTCTATGCGGTTCATGAAGAATAATAGATCTCAAATATTTTATACTTGTTGCAGAACCATCAGCACCACTTGATGTGATTTTTTGTTCAGGCATAATATTTGTTATATAATCAAAAAATATTTCCTAATCTAATTCTACCTGTATGGACAATTAACAAATTACTAAATTTATTATAATTTGTATATTCAATGTAATATACCTTATTTGATGAATCTTCGCAAAATTGCATATATTCTGGTAATTATATTTTTAAATTATAATAAAATAATATCGATATTTAAATTATATGATTTATTATTATATAAATCATGCAATGTTTCGCCTATAATATGAATATTATATATACCATAAAATTTTATAATTTCTTAAACAAAAAATATTTTATAATATATACCATCATGATATCAATTAAATATTTTTTTTTTAAAAAAAATATCTATATTATCAATAGGTAAGAATAAATTTTCTTCATATTTTTTAATATCATAAATTTTATATAATTCAATATTTACTTTTTCATCTTTTGTTTATAGCGAAATTTTTCTATATTTATTATAAGAATTAGCATCATGTTTTACATTATGAACATTTTATATTGAATTTCGTATTACATTCAAACCACCTATAATTATTTTTTGGGTCATATTCTATTAATATATTTTACTATTATTATTAAATAAAAAAGAGAGATGTGCTTGATTTTAAGAGCTTTGTAAAACATAAATTGATTTTTCCATTTTTTTCATCTTCAAAATTATTATATATTAAAAAGATTGATAAATGTCTTTTAAGGTGGTAATGTAATACTTTTTTTCGTAATACTTTCTTTCAAAATATATAATGATTTTTTAGTATTATTCTTGTAATTGTAATTTTCATTTAAATTTTTTGGTGTACGATCTGTAATAAGTTTAATTTTTTCATTTGTTATATATGAACTAATATCAATATTATTACTTGTAGTAACTATGCTAGAAAGATTTGTTGGATTATATACCACTTTGATTTCATCGAAATACTCAGCATTAAGAAACTCTTTTTCATAGTTAAGGTTAGAAAATTTATTTATTAGATTAGTAAAATATGTGTTTATATAAATTATGTTATCTCTAAGAGAATTATCTGATTCTCTTTTTTTTTTATCGTAAAAATTTATAGCGTTATCAATATTATTAAGATTCCAGAAATCTTTACCTTCTCCACTTTCTTGATTTAAATATTCTTTTATTTTAGAAAAATTTATATTTTCGTTATTTTCTAAAATTTTTAAATTTTCAAATTGTTGATTAAAAGTTGAATTATTATAATGAGTATATAAACGCGACCCCCCATACAAATAAGCATTTAGTACTATATCTCTTCCTATAACAGTATCATTAATATTATAACAATCAGCATTAATTGTGAAGTTGGCATTAACATTTTCATTACTATCATTTAAAGCAAAACATGAGTAAGACATCCTATAAAATCCACCTGAATTTATAGGATGTTTATTTAAAGTATTTATTTCTTTATCATTAATTGTAAATCTGCTACCACGAATCATTATTTTGCCAGGTAATCCTAGATTTGGTTTAAATATATATCTCCCTTTTTGCAAAAATATAAATGATGTAATTGTTAGTAGTATAGGTTGCCATGCATTAATAGTTATTTGATGATCATTTTTAATATCACTCTCATTTTTATTCCACCATAATGATATATTATTATTATTTACATTAGGGAACGCATTTCTACCGTCATCCGTATCTCCATCTAAGATATATTCTGTTTTATCTTTTAATGTATTATATTTGTCCTTTATTTTAAATTGAATTTTTGTTTTTAAATCACCATTTATATACATATCATAAAGATTATTTTTATCAGAATCCTTTAATGTAATTTTTTTCCATCCAGGTGGTATATCATTAGGAATAGTGCCAGTAGAGATGATAATATTTTTTCCATCTAGTTTTATATTATCACTATTTATTGTTTTATTGGAATTATATTCCGCTGTATAAGTACCATCATTTTTATCAAAAGTCCATGATAAATTTTTTGTATGATCACCAGAATCATCTGTAATTGAAGTAAAAAACCAACATTTGTTATTATAATGAGCAGTTTGATTCCAATTATTTTCAGTAGCTTTTTTCCAATAAAATTTAATATCATCACCTCCATAATTTTCTCCAAATGTCATTTCAAACGTTCTCCATTCTCCTTGTTTGAGTTCTATCTTTTTAAAATTTGTCGCCCATTGCATGCCGTGCAGGCCACCATTGTTAAGTACCATTTCATTATTTAGATATATATAAGAAGCATCATCTGAACTTGTTGCAAAATGGTATTCACCTGATTCATGAGCATAGAAATATCCTTTCCAATACCATGTATATTGTTCGCTTGTACCATGGCCAAGATGCCAAATATTATAAAAATATTCTGTCCGTTTAGTAGAATACTTATACCCGTATTGTCCTTTCCAAGTGCCATTATCGTTTAGATAATAATAATATGCACTCCCATTTAATCCTTTATCACCAAATACAACAGAATTCACATAATTAATTGTAAGATCTAAAAGGTTTATAGGGTATATAGTTTTAAATGTTCCTGATTTTCCTGATTGATATTTTACATTAACATTAAAAGGACTTTCAGGTCTCGTTATATGTACTAAATAGCCAGGTTTATAATTATATGGTTTAACAATAGGATTAAATACTATTGTATTATTATCAATTGTTATATAATCTTCTTTTTTAATATCCATTAATTCTGTAAATTTTAATTTAGAAATATCATCTTTTTTGCTTTCATAAAATTTTTTTTTATTTTTATACCAATTCAATATTTTTATAAAATTGTTTATATCTATATTTTTATTACCACTTATAATAGCTATTTGTCTTTTATTTTCTTTATGAAGAGCATCTATAATATTTTGTAATCGAGATGTACGATCACCGGATATATACTTAAAATTATTCCAAAATTCATTATTAATTAATGTTTCTTCATATGGAATAGACCATTTTTTTTTACCAATAATTGTACCTGTTGTCACACTCATAAAACTATTTAAATTCAATGTAGCTCCCGGTAGGGATTTATAGTTTTTAATACTATTATCACATAAATAATCATAATTAAACTTATAAACAGTACAATCTATTTTAGATAATGATACAACCTTAAATACATTGAATTCTAACATAGTCTTATTGTCAGAATTTTTGATGTTACTAAAATCAATACCTAATAAACTTTGAACTGTAAAATTATTCATTTCACGTTCTTCAAATTTGTTTTGTTTAGTATTTAGTTCAACCAGTTTTATATCTGGAATTATTTTTCCATTTATATTTTCAATTATTAGTTGATTATTGCTATCCAAACCAAATTTATAAAAATATGGATTTTCGCTATTTATTGTGAGGTTTTTAAGACTCTCTATTTCATTTTTTTTCTTAGAACATATGCTATCAACAACATTTTTATAATTATTTGAAGTATCATTATTATTATCAAATCTCATTGAAATAAATTTACCTTCTGAATAATCACTATTAACACCATCATATTTGTGATTCAAAACTAAGGTATTACTTTCATCTATACCACTATAATCATATTTTACTAAATCATTGTTTTGGTATATAAATCTCATATCTGAACCATTATTAAATTTCTTAAAACATTGTGATGTTAGAGGTTGGTTTGTAAAAGTTTGTGTAAAACTTTGGTTGTATATTTTTTTAGGATAGGTATTTACAGAATCATCACTATTTTTTATATTGTCTATTTCCTTCCAATTGTCATTAAATACATATTTACATGTTGATGATGAATCTTTTTCGTATTCCTCATCACATTTTTTTATATTATCTTCTCCTCCTACAAAATAAATTTGACATGGCCTTAGAGTAATTTTTCCATGTAAAGTGTTTTTTACAGCACCTTTCCTATCACCTTTATATTTTTCTCCATAGTTATAATAAGTCAAAGTTGCTTCATTATTAAATTTTTCAAGTATTTTATAATGTTTATTAATCATACAATAAATATAATAAATAACAATAATTGCTAATAAAATAAGTATCAAATAATTATAAATTACATTCGTCGTGAAATTACTACCTATTTTTATTACCATTCTATTATATAATAATAATAATATTTTATTATATATAAAAATAACATAAAAAGAGTACATAATTCTTTCATAAATCATAATTTCTAAATTTTAAAAAGATAGGTATAGAGGTACTGTATTGGGTAGAAAGTTATTATAATGTTATTGGATAAAAAGAGAAATGAAAAACAAACGAATAATAAATAGTATAAAGAAGATGGCATAGGAAGCAGAAGATTGTTGTTCATAAAAACAATATTAATGAAAAGCTGAAAAGATGGAGAGTATAGGTAAGTTAATATTATTTATATAAAAAGAGTACATAATTTATAAAATCGTTAAAAAATATAAAGATAATAAAAATGAGATAGAATAGAGAATTATGTACTCGCGTTACTCACGTTACTCGCGTTACTCACGTTACTCGCGTTACTCGCGTTACTCGCGTTACTCGCGTTACTCGCGTTACTTTTTACCTTTCTTACTAAAATACATAGTATAAATATAATACATTGCTGCAAAGAATAATAGTGCTGCTATTATTGTTGTTATTATACTTACTATCATTTGAAATTGATTGTACATTCTTACATTTTGACAATAACTAGAATTATCATCGGTGGAACATTTAACACCATATTTTAGACCATCGCCGACAGCAGGAGTTCCACCAGAAGCAGCAGCTGAGCCACCAAAATAACCTATTGCCCCCGCTATTAAACCGCTATTGTCACTGTTACCTGAACTAAAACTTCCGCCTCCTCTACCTCTCATTACTATTAATTATTAACATAATTTATTTATAATTTTTAATATAATTATTTATAAGTGCATTAACTGTTTTATTATTATTCATTTTTATACCATTAATTCTATGTAATTGTTTTAATTCATTAAGAGACATTGTATTTAATTCCCTTCTTTTTAATTTTCTTCTATAACCACCACTAGCACCGATGGCTCCCTCTCCACTCCCTTGATTTGCATCTGGTTCTGCTGGTGCTGCTGGTGCGACCACCTCTCTCTCTTCTCTCCTTCCATCTTCCGGTTCATCCCTCCCTTCCTCTTCCTCTT
>Ga0075458_10000239_pt1 | contig 17901 bp, 15 predicted proteins | sample DEB3_08_DNA_FD_77576 | JGI IMG/M metagenome (GOLD analysis project Ga0075458, IMG submission 77576) | Aqueous microbial communities from the Delaware River and Bay under freshwater to marine salinity gradient to study organic matter... | ecosystem: Environmental > Aquatic > Marine > Coastal ... | reverse complement strand
TTTTTTTGTATCCTTCAGGGGTTCCAACACGCAAAGCCTGAGATTGTGCCTTCAAATCAAACTCCACTAGGCGCCCTGCCGGCCCGTTTCCGTCGCCCCCGACTGTTGATCATTGGTTGTGGTGATGTAGGCCTTCGGGTCGTCCGCGAGCTGGCTGGCCGGGGCAGGGCGCTGGCTCTGACATCATCGCCTGAGCGACTGCCCCAACTGCGCAAGCATGGACTGGTGCCGCTGGTGGGTAACCTGGATCAGCCCGCTACCTTGCGTCGGCTGGCGGGGCTGGCTACGCAAGTGCTTCATCTGGCGCCGCCGCCGGCGCAGGGCTGGACCGATCCCCGTACCAAAGCGCTGGTTCAGGCCCTGAGTCGGCGCTGCCCGCCGGCAGAATTCGTTTATGCATCGACCAGTGGTGTCTACGGCGACTGTGAGGGAGCGCTGATCGGGGAGTCAAGGCCCGTCAAGCCGCATACCCAGCGTGCAGTTCGAAGGGTTGATGCTGAGCGGACGGTTCGCTTCTTTGGCCGGTCAGCAGCACTTCGCACCAGCATTCTGCGTGTGCCAGGAATTTATGCACCAGATCGGGAGGGGGGAACGCCGCGCAATCGCTTGCTCAAGGGTACGCCGGTATTGCAGGCCAGTGATGATGTTTTCACCAACCATATTCACGCAGACGATCTGGCGCGTGCCTGCATTGCTGCGCTTTGGCGGGGACGACCCCAGCGCGTGTATCACGTCAATGATAAGACTGATCTCAAGATGGGAGACTACTTTGATCTGGCGGCAGATCTCTATGGTTTGCCCAGGCCCCCCCGGGTGGCTCGCAGTACCGCCCCTGATCAACTGCCTTTGATGCTCCTCAGTTTTATGAGTGAATCGCGACGACTGGACAATACCCGGTTATTGACGGAGCTGAACCTCAAACTGCGGTACCCAACCGTTCGGGAGGGGCTGATAGAGCGAAAAGCGCTAAAAGAGACAATGCCGTGAGTATTCTCAAACTTTGAGCCCTGGGCGTGCCAAATTAACCTTGTGAAGCTGCTCTGGCAGGATTAGGATGTTCTTGCAAGTTCCTCAAGTGGCGCAGGAAGCTGGACCGACAACTCAAATTTCATTCAAATGGGCAGCACAGTCAGAAAAACAAAGCTGAAACCTGAGCAGCATTCGGCCCGACCGGTGAATTCGGCGACGTCGTCAACTGGGCCTGCCTGGAAGACTCAAGAGGTCACCATCATCATGGCGGACATCCGTGGCTTTACCACCATGTCAGAAACCCATGCGCCTGATGTGGTGGTGGAAACTCTGAACCGTTACCTTTCCAAAATGAGTGAAGTGGCGGTTGCCAATGGTGGGGTCGTTGACAAATTCATGGGTGATGCGGTGATGCTGCTTTTTGGGATTCCCAATGCTGCGCCCGATGATGTACAACGGGCTCTGATATGCGCGGTGCAGATGCAGATCGCCATGAAAGAGATGAATCGTGAGAACAAGTCACTGGGTCTTCCTGCCTTGTTCATGGGCGTTGGCATCAATACTGGTGAAGTGATCGCTGGTACGCTTGGTTCTGCACTGCATTCAGAAAATACCGTCATCGGTAATGAAGTCAATGTGGCGGCGCGCATTGAATCCTTCAGCTTGCGTGGACAAATCCTGATCAGTGAATCCACCTACGCACGCTGTGCAGATTTTGTCCAGGTTGAGGAACCCATGGAGGTTCACATGAAGGGCAAAACCCAACCCGTCACCCTGCGGGAGGTGTTGGGGATTCCCTCCTTGTCGCTACAGGTGCCTCGACAGGAAATTCGAAAGAGTCCACGGGTGGAGGTGCGCTTGCCCTTTGTCTACCAGTCCGTCAAGGGCAAGGTGGTCATCCCTACCGAACACAAGGGACTGGCCCACGACCTCAGTTATGAAGGACTGCTGGCCGAAGTGTCCCCGGACGTGATGGAGCATGATGAAATTCTGGTCCGCATGGATTTGTCCCTGATTGGCAGCGATATGCAGGAACTCTATGCCAAGGTGCGCAGTATCCGGGAAGTTGACCAGCATCGAATGGCGGGTATTGAGTTCACCACCGTCAAGGATGATATTGAACGTGACCTGCACCGTCTGGTCCAACTGCTGATGCAGGGTTCCAGCCATAAATAAGTTGTTGGCGGCAAGCTGTTGCGGTTTAGGGTAAAGGCTCAAGATTTCAAGGTTGGTGTCGATAATGAAGCTGGTCAACAGTAATTACAGAGCTCACTTTTGAAAAATTGCTGCTGGGATGCTGGTTGTTCGAGCTCTAATTAAAAGCTGACTTCAGATTTCCCTGAAGCCCTCTGAAACATAGGAATTTGGCGTGTCTAGAACCTTGTCTGTTCTCTTGAGCCTTGGACTGGTCTGGGTGCTGGTGGGCAGTGCCTGGGGCCAAGCCAACAGGCCACAAGGTGCAAATCCAAACGCCAACGCCAAGGCAGCCTGTCTGGTATCTCATTTCAGGGCGGTAGCCCTGGGCACCCATGATGTTGAGTTGCGCGCCAGCCGCGCCGAGCAATGGCTGACAACCTATTCGCCCAACTGCACCTTGGAGCAACTCAACGCGATCAAAGGCAACAGTTCAAGTTGGCTGGGTCATGCCTTGACGCCGCAACTCAGCGGGATTATTGAGGGGCTGGTTGAGGCCAAGATAGCGGGAAAGCCCGAGTCGATGGCACAAATGTATGAATCGGTGGGCAAGGAAGGTAAAGTGTCCAACAATGTGACCCAGACGCCGACACCACGTCCTCCAGTCACCGTGCCCAGTTCGATGCAGGTATCACCGGTTTTGCTGACGGCGCCTGTTCCTGCGCAGATTTGTCCGCGCTGATTCAACTGTTGTAGGGACGGGGTGCTAAACCTTCGAGAGGGGTTTGGCAAGATTCGGATTAGAGATTCATCCTGGTGCCCGGGGCCGGACTCGAACCGGCACGCCTTGCGGCGGGGGATTTTGAGTCCCCTGCGTCTACCAATTTCACCACCCGGGCAAGGGGAAAAACAGAGCCCGGATTATGGCACAGTGTGGGTTATGAATTACCCAACCATTGAAGACGCCATCGGTAAAACGCCGCTGATAAAACTGCAGCGAATCGGGCAGCCCGCCTGCAGCGAGAGGGGCAACGTCATTCTGGGCAAGCTGGAGGGAAATAACCCGGCCGGATCAGTCAAGGACAGGCCTGCCCTGTCGATGATTCAGCGTGCCCAGGAGCGTGGCGAAATCAAACCGGGTGATACCCTGATCGAAGCTACCTCTGGGAACACGGGCATAGCCCTGGCCATGGCGGCCGCCATCAAGGGCTACCGCATGGTGCTGATCATGCCCGAAGACCTGTCAATCGAGCGCGCACAAACCATGAAAGCCTTCGGCGCCGAGCTGATCCTCACACCCAAAACGGGGGGGATGGAGTACGCAAGAGATTTGGCTGAGCAAATGCAGGCCAGCGGCAAGGGCAGGGTGCTCGACCAATTTGGCAATCACGACAATCCAAGGATTCATTATGAGACCACGGGCCCGGAGATCTGGGAGCAAACCGGTGGGCGAATCACACATTTCGTCAGCGCCATGGGAACAACCGGCACCATCACCGGTGTGAGTCATTTTCTGAAAGAGAAAAATCCACATATCAGAATCATTGGCGCACAACCTGCTGAGGGCTCTCGCATTCCTGGAATTCGCAAATGGCCGCAGGAGTATCTGCCCCAGATTTATGATCCTGCCGCGGTGGATGAACTGGTGCTGGTCAGTCAGGCCGATGCTGAAGAGATGTGCCGTGCCATGGCGCGGGAGGAAGGCATCTTTGCTGGCATTTCAGCCGCCGGGGCATGCTGGGTGGCGCAACAGATTGCTGCGCGTGATCAAAATGCCACCATCGTGTTTATTGTCTGTGACCGGGGTGATCGATACCTCTCCACGGGCGTCTTTCCCGCCTAAGCGGGCCTGCAATAGAGACAATTTGCAAAAGCCCTGAAACTGCTACGGCCCTAATTGAGAGAAAAGCTTGTTCATGGAGTGCTTATGAGTGCTGACAATATAGATCGAGAACTGGATACCCGGGGCCTGAACTGTCCCTTGCCCATACTCAAGGCGAAGAAAGCTTTGTCCGAGATGGAGACTGGCCAGACCTTGAAAGTGGTCAGCACCGATCCGGGATCAATGCGTGATTTCGCGGCCTTTGCCAAACAGACGGGTAACGAGCTGATTGGCCAGTCCAGCGAGGGTGACGAATTTACCCACTTGCTGCGTCGCCGCTAGGCGAGGGTTGTCTGCCCTGAGCAGTCCAGCTCTGATGATCAGAGCTTGAGATTCTTCAGATAGTCTCTGAAGAAATTGCCCACTTCAGGGTGATCGAGTGCGATTTCCACCGTGGCCTGCAAAAAACCTTCCTTGCTGCCACAGTCGTAGCGCTTGCCTAGATAGCGGTAGGCATAAACAGGTTCCAGCGTCAGCAGGCCGGCAATACCATCGGTCAGCTGGATCTCACCGCCCGAACCCCGGGGCTGCTGCCGAATCTGCTCAAAAATTGCAGGCGTCAGGATATAGCGGCCAGCAACGGCCAGTTGGGAGGGGGCCTGATCAGGAGCAGGTTTTTCCACGATTCTTTCGATCTTCAGGAGCCGGTCTTCAGTTTGAGTGCCGGCCACAATGCCGTAGCGCCTGACCTCTTGCAGGGGGACTTCCTGCACGGCCAGCACCGCCGCTTGCCGGCGCTGAAACACCTCGACCATCTGGGCTAAAACTGCTTGCCCTCCGGTGGGACCCAGCATCAGGTCATCGGCGAGCAGGACTGCAAATGCGGCACCAGCCGTCAGGTGTTCAGCGCACAGCACGGCATGACCCAGTCCGAGCGCACGGGGTTGGCGCACATAGGAACACAGCATGTCTGGTGGCGCCACAGAGTTGGCCACAGCCAGCAGGGCATGCTTGCCGGACTGCTCGAGTTCATTTTCGAGCTCGTAGGCGGTGTCGAAATGGTCCTCGATTGCCCGTTTGTTGCGCCCGGTGACAAACACCATGTGACGGATGCCTGCGGCATAGGCCTCTTCCACCGCATACTGAATCAGCGGCTTGTCCACCACGGGCAGCATCTCCTTGGGGCTGGCCTTGGTGGCGGGTAAAAAGCGAGTACCCAAACCTGCCACGGGAAAAACTGCGGTCTTGATAGGGCCATGGGTCATGGGAATATCCTCAATGCGGGCTTGTAGATGGACCAATTTCTCCTGCTAGCCAAGCCGGGACAACTGGTCTTGCAGCTTTGACAGGGTGGCACTGAAGTCGGCCAGTCGCTTGCGCTCCTGGTCGATCACGGCAGGCGGCGCTTTGGCGACAAAGGCTTCGTTGGATAACTTACCCTGGGCCTTGGCGATCTCTCCCGTCAGTCGCGCAGTTTCCTTGGTCAGCCGGGTCTTTTCAGCAGCCACATCGACTTCCATGTGTAGACACAAGCGCATCTCTCCCACCACGGCCAGTGGCGCAGCCTGGGCAGCGTTGACCCATGCGGGTTCATCGCTGAAGATGCGTACCTCACTCAACTTGGACAGGGCTTGCAATACGGCCGACCAGGACTGGATGAAGGCTGCGTCCTGATTAGCCAACAAGACATACAGCGGTAGCCGGGTCGAGGGCGAGACATTCATCTCGCCGCGTAAATTGCGGCAGGCATCCACCAGCGATTTGAGACGGGTGATGTCCTGCAGCGCCTGTGGGTCAACCCGCTCCAACTGGGCGACCGGGTAAGCCGCGATGCTCACCGAGTCGCCTGCGCGTCCGGCCACCGGAGCCACCCTCTGCCACAACTCCTCGGTGATAAAAGGAATCAACGGGTGAGCCAGCCGTAGGATGGTCTCCAGGGTACGGATCAGGGTGCGGCGTGTGCCGCGCTGTACGCTGGGCGCTCCACCCTGGATTTGAACTTTGGCGATTTCGAGGTACCAGTCGCAGAATTCATTCCAGACGAAGTCGTAAATGGCGTTGGCCACCAGATCCAGGCGGTAATCGGCAAATCCTTGTGCCACCTGGGCTTCGACCTGTTGCAATAATGAAACGATCCAACGGTCGGCAGCGCTGAATTCCAGATAGCCGCCTGGCAGACATTCGCCCGCGCCGTGGTCCTTCAGTCCGCAATCGTGGCCCTCGCAGTTCATCAGCACAAAGCGGGTGGCATTCCACAATTTGTTGCAGAAATTGCGGTAGCCTTCACAGCGCTTGCTGTCAAAGTTGATGTTGCGCCCCAGTGTGGCCAACGAGGCAAAAGTGAAACGCAGGGCGTCGGCGCCAAAGGCTGGAATGCCGTTGGGAAACTCCTTCTCGGTGTTTTTTCTCACCTGGGGGGCGGTTTCCGGGCGGCGCAGACCGGTGGTGCGCTTGACGAGCAGGGGTTCTAGCGCGATGCCGTCGATCAGGTCCACCGGATCGAGCACATTGCCCTCAGACTTGCTCATTTTCTGGCCCTGCGCATCCCGCACCAGGCCATGGATATAGACATCCCTGAACGGCACCCGTCCGGTGAAATGGGTTGTCATCATGATCATTCGGGCGACCCAGAAGAAGATGATGTCGTAGCCGGTGACCAGCACCGTTGACGGCAGATAAAGGTCATAGTCCTCAGTAACCTGCGGCCAGCCCATGGTGGAAAAAGGCACCAGGGCGGATGAGTACCAGGTATCCAAGACATCCTCATCGCGTACCAGTTTGACGCCCGCACCAGCCTGCGCCTGGGCCTCGGCCTCGTTGCGGGCAACGTAGACCTTACCCTGTTCGTCATACCAGGCCGGGATCTGGTGACCCCACCACAATTGCCTGGAGATGCACCAGTCCTGGATGTTGTTCATCCACTGGTTGTAGGTGTTGACCCAGTTTTCCGGCACGAACCTGACAGCGCCACTTTCGACCGCGTCAATGGCCTTTTGGGCAATGCTTTTTCCAGTTGGATCCTGCGGGCTGACTGTGCTCATGGCGACGAACCACTGGTCGGTCAGCATGGGCTCGACGATCTGGCCAGTCCGGGTGCAGATCGGCACCATCAGCTTGTGTTTTTTGGTTTCAACCAGCAGGCCAAGATCCTGCAGGTCGTTGACGATGGCTTTGCGGGCTGCGAAACGGTCCAGGCCGCGGTATTTTTCAGGGGCGTTGTCGTTGATCCTGGCTTGCAGGGTCAGCACGCAGATCTGTTCCAGTTTGTGCCGCTGACCCACGACATAGTCATTGGGGTCATGCGCAGGCGTCACCTTGACCACGCCGGTGCCAAAGGTCTGGTCCACATAGCTGTCGGCGATGACAGTAATCTGGCGCCCAACCAGCGGCAGGGTGACCTTCTTGCCAATCAGATCCCGGTAGCGTTCATCCTCAGGGTGAACCATCACCGCCACGTCACCCAGCATGGTCTCGGGTCGGGTGGTGGCCACAGTGAGTGAGCCTGAGCCATCGCTCAGCGGGTAGGCGATATGCCAGAGGTGGCCGTCCCTTTCCTCGCTTTCCACTTCCAGGTCCGATACAGCTGATTGCAGAACCGGATCCCAGTTCACCAGGCGTTTGCCGCGATAGATCAGGCCTTGTTCATAGAGGCGTACAAAGGTCTCGGTCACCACCCGTGACAACTTGTCGTCCATGGTGAAATATTCACGGCTCCAGTCCACGCTGTCGCCCATGCGGCGCATTTGCGTGGTGATCGTGTTGCCCGACTGTTCTTTCCATTCCCAAACCCGGGCGACAAAGTTCTTGCGTCCCAGCTCATGGCGGTTGATCTTTTGCTCCTGCAACTGGCGTTCCACCACAATCTGGGTGGCAATGCCGGCGTGATCGGTACCCGGGACCCAGACCGTGTTGGCGCCCGACATGCGGTGGTAGCGTGTCAGCGAGTCCATGATGGTCTGATTGAAGGCGTGACCCATGTGCAGTGTGCCGGTCACATTGGGAGGGGGTAGCTGGATGGCGAACGATGGGACGTCTGCCTTGGCTTTGCCGGTTCCCCGGAATCCAGCCTTGCCGTAGCCCTGCTGTTCCCAGGCTGCCCCCCAATTCGCCTCCAGGGCAGCGGGTTCGAAAGATTTGGCCAGGCTGCTCAAGCCGGGTTGCTGGGGTGAGTCGCTCATGGTGCCGGAATAAGTGAAAAGGCGCCCAGCGGGCGCCGTCTTTCTGAGGTTGAAACTTGATTTGTATTCTACCGATCCGGGGGATGTCTTGGATCCCAGTGACCTAGGGTTGGTAAGCGTTACTTTTGGAAAAATTAATTGAAATAATTTTTAGATAGAAACGCTTAATAGGAAATCACAATCTCGCGTATTGAAACTCACAATTAGACGCCGGCAGCCTGAGGGTTTAGAGTCACCTCTGTCTTTGACGAGTTCAAAGCAACTGAGTCCTTAACCTCTACTAGGAGATTTCCATGAGCACACTGAAAGGTTCCAAAACGGAACAGTGCCTGAAAGATGCCTTTGCCGGCGAATCTCAGGCCAATCGGCGTTACCTGTATTTCGCAAACAAGGCTGACGTAGAAGGCCAGAACGACGTGGCTGCGTTGTTTCGCTCGACCGCTGAAGGTGAAACTGGGCATGCCCACGGTCACTTGGAGTTCTTGGAGGCTGCCGGCGACCCCGCTACCGGCCTGCCCATCGGCTCTACCCGTGACAACCTGAAGTCCGCCGTGGCTGGCGAAACCCATGAGTACACCGACATGTACCCGGGGATGGCCAAGACCGCTCGCGCAGAAGGTTTTGACGAGATCGCCGACTGGTTCGAGACCTTGGCCAAGGCGGAGCGCTCCCACGCCAACCGCTATCAGAAGGCCCTGAACGAACTGGTGGATTAATCCTCCGGTTCACCACCATGCCAGTTGGCGTGGTGGTTGGAGAGCGCGTTTGCTGGCACCTTGCGCAAGCGCCTTGTCCAACCATTTGACTTAGTTTTTAAAGGATCAATCATGTCTCGCGAAGGTAATCTGGAAGCCCCGACCCGACATCCCCTGGACTGGAAGAACCCGGATTTCTACAACGAAGCGTCCACCTTCAAGGAGTTGGAAAGAATCTTTGACATCTGTCATGGCTGCCGTCGTTGTGTCAGCCTATGCGGCGCATTTCCAACCTTGTTTGACCTGGTGGATGAGAGTGCCACCATGGAGGTGGATGGGGTGGCCAAACAGGATTACTGGAAAGTAATCGACCAGTGTTATATGTGCGACCTCTGCTATATGACCAAGTGCCCCTATACCCCGCCGCATGAGTGGAACCTGGATTTCCCACACACCATGCTGCGCGCCAAGGCCATTAAATTCAAGAAGGGCGAGGTCAAGACTAGCGAGAAGCTGCTGGCTTCCACCGACTTGCATGGCTCATTTGCCGGCATTCCGATCGTGGTGCAAGTGGCCAATGCGGTCAACAAGACCAAAGTGGCCCGTAGTGCTATGGAAAGCGTGCTGGGCGTGGATAAGGATGCCTGGATGCCTTCCTTTGCGTCCCGAAAATTCCGCTCTAGTGCTGCCGAAAGCCCAACCCATGAAGTGAAGAATGGCGAGCGCACCCCAGGCAAGGTGGCGATTTATTCCACTTGCTATGTCAATTACAACGAGCCCGGCATCGGACATGACCTGCTGAAAATCCTGGACCATAACGAGATCCCCTACGTGTTGGTTGAAAAGGAAAAATGTTGCGGCATGCCCAAGCTTGAGTTGGGTGATCTCGACTCGGTCAATCTGAGCAAGGAAGCCAATATTCCGGTTTTGCACCAGTACGCCAAGCAAGGCTACGCCATTCTGGCTGCCGTACCTAGCTGTACCTTGATGTTCAAGCAGGAAATACCGCTGATGTACCCTGATGACCCGGCGGTTCAGGAGGTCAAGGACGCCATGTGGGATCCGTTCGAGTACCTGATGGCGCGCAAGCGCGATGGCTTGCTGAAAACCGAGTTTCCTCAAAAGCTTGGCAATATCAGCTACCAGATCCCCTGCCATGGCCGCGTCCAGAACATTGGCAAGAAGACTGAGGAAATGCTCAAGATGATCCCTGACACCACGGTCAACACGATTGAACGGTGTTCCGGTCATGCGGGCACCTTTGGGGTCAAGAAGGCCTATCACCAGACTGCCATGAAGATCGGCAAACCAGTGTTCAAGGCCATGGCCACCATGAAGGATGGCAGCAAGCCCGATTACATCAGTTCGGACTGCCCCCTCGGTGGCCACCACATTGCCCAGGGCTTTGAGGTGAATCAGTTGGGTGCACCCGAGTTGCAACACCCGTTATCCCTGGTACGCAAGGCCTACGGCCTGACATGATCAATCAACGGCCTGCGCCAACTGGCAGACTTTTTGAATGGAGTAATTCAATGCAAATGACCGGACATATCGCACCTGACAACCTGATGTCGCTTGAGGCTTACAGCAAATGGCGTAAAGCCCACAAAGCCGAGGTAATTGCGCACCGCAAATTGCGCAGCGTACAGTTGGGCGAGCACATCAACCTGCAATTTGAGTCTGAGCTGACCATCCGCTACCAAATCCAGGAGATGTTGCGAATCGAAAAGATTTTCGAGGAAGATGGCATTCAGGACGAAATTGAAGCCTATGCGCCCTTGGTGCCAGATGGTAGCAACTGGAAGGCCACCATGCTGATCGAATACCCCGATGTCAACGAGCGCAAGCGTGAACTGGCTCGCCTGATCGGCGTTGAAGACCGCATGTTTATTGAGGTCGAGGGCCAGCCCCGTGTTTATGCCATCGCCGATGAAGACCTTGATCGCGAGAACGAGCAAAAGACATCAGCCGTACATTTTGTGCGTTTTGAGTTGACGCCTGCCATGTGTGCTGCGGTCAAGGCTGGCGCCGGTGTCAAACTGGGATGCGACCACACCAATTACCCAGCCCACTTGAGTATCTCGCCAGAAACCCTTGCCTCTTTAGCGGGCGACCTGAAGTAGGTTGCTCAACCCTGGGCTTCAGGATCGGCTAAGCCGGCAGGGCTTAGCCGGACTTGGCGGCTTAGTCCGGCTTGAAGCCCGATTCCCGGATGGGCGGACCCCAGCGGTCATAATCCTCTTTCATGATGGCAGCCAGCCGTTCAGGGCCGTAGCCCGTGGGTTCAAGTCCCATGTCCTGGAGTCGTTTCTGAATGGCCGGGTCAGCAATTGAGTCCATGGCCGCTTTGGCCAGTCGCTGCACAACCGCAGGAGGCGTGCCGGCCGTCGTAAAGAGGGCATACCAGGGGGATGCCACCAGGTCGTAGCCCTGTTCACGGAAGGTTGGCACATTGGGAAAATTGCTGCTGCGCTTTTGCCCCGCAACGGCCAGGAGTCTGGCCTTGTTGCTATCCACCATGGATTTAATATCCGCAGCCACGGTGGACAGTGCCGTGATTTCTCCGGCTGCCAAAGCCTGCATTGAGGGCGCGGTCCCTCGATAGGGGACATGCTGCAGGCTGATTCCGGCGCTCTTGGCAAACATCACGCCAAAAAAGTGGGGCAGGGTACCATTGCCGGCTGAACCGTAAAAGCTGTTGTCTTTAGGATTGGATTTCACCCAACTCACATACTCCTTGAGTGTCGTAGCTGGTACGCCTGTGCCCACCCCAAGTCCGATCTGGAAGTTACTCAAATGAGCAACCGGGGCAAAATCCTTGAAAGGGTCGTATTTCACCTTATCGGCTAGGCTGTGCGGAAAGATTGACATGGTGGCCACTGGGGTCATCAGCAGTACGGTGCCGTCTGTTGGGGCAGCCTTGACGGCCATATTGGCCAGCATGCCACCCGCTCCGGTTTTGTTTTCAACAACCACGGGTTGGCCAAGTCGTCGGGACATGGCTTCGGCGACGATGCGCGTCAGAGCATCCGAAGTGGCACCAGCGGGATAGCCCACGACGATTTTGATGGCCCCGGTCTGCGCGGTGCTGATGGTGCTGCCCAAAGTCAAAAGACCGGTGATCACTGCAGAAACTAAAAATTTTGGGGTCATTCAGTGGGCTCCAAGGGGTAAGGGTGAACGGTATTTATACCATTCACGCCATACCAGATCTGGTGGGGCCGCAATGACCAGGGGCGCCTGGACAGCGCTGAGCCGCAATTCAAGCCTAGCGGCATGAAGCCACAGGCGTTGGGTAGCCAGCAGGCCAGCCAGTGCTCGGTTCAAGGGACCTTTCCCGTGCGTGGCATCGCCAATGATCGGGTGCGCGATGTGTTTGAGGTGGCGTCTGAGCTGATGGCGACGGCCAGTCAGGGGCTGCAGTTCAACCAGAGCGCAGCGGGTGGTGGCATACGGGCCGGTCACCAGGGGCAATTCATAGCGCTCAAGGCAGCGGAAGTGGGTTTGAGCCGCTTGCGCCGACAAGCGATCGGGTCGGTGATCATCTCGCATGCGACCCAGCGGGTGATCTATCAGGCCCTGTCCGACTGGCCAGCCGCGCACAATCGCAAGGTAGGTCTTGTGAATATCACAACCTGTGGCATCTGCAGCGACAAACGCCCGGCCGATCTGGCGCGCGGCATCTGCATTCAGGGCAAACAGCAGAACACCGCTGGTACCCTTGTCGAGTCGGTGGACAGGCCAAACGGTCTGGCCAAGCTGGTCTCTGACGGCCTGCAGGGCAAAACGGGTCTCTGCTGCATCCAGCCCGGTCTTGTGCACCAACAGTCCGGGCGGTTTGTTCACAGCCACGAGATAATCGTTCCGGTATAGGATTTCCAACATGTTGTTTCTACTATCTCCCGCTAAGTCTCTGGACTATGACACGCCGGCAGGCGATTTGCCCCACACCTTGCCGCAGTTCGCCAGTGAAGCTGCCGAGTTGATTGGCATTCTGCGCGGCTATTCGCCGCCGCAGCTGGCCGAGCTGATGGATCTGAGCGATCAATTGGCCGGATTGAATGTGGCAAGAAACCAGGCCTGGAGTAAAAAGTTCAGCGTAAAGAACTCCAAGCAGGCTGTACTTGCATTCAATGGGGATGTTTACGATGGCCTCAATGCCAAGACCCTCAAGCCCGAGGCGCTGGCCTGGGCGCAAGACCATGTGTGCATCCTGAGCGGCTTGTACGGGGTGTTGCGACCGCTGGACTGGATGCAACCCTACCGACTTGAAATGGGCAGCAAGCTAGCCAATGCCAGGGGCAAGGACTTGTACAAATTCTGGGGCAGCGCGATAGCGGAGCATCTGAACCAGCGGTTGACCGCAGACAAAACCGCCGTGGTGGTGAACCTGGCTTCGCAAGAGTATTTCAAGGCGGTGGACCGCAAATCGCTCAAGGCGCGCGTGGTCGAGTGTGTCTTTGAGGACTGGAAAAACGGTCAGTACAAAGTGATCAGTTTTCTGGCCAAGCGGGCGCGTGGCTTGATGGCCCGCTATGCCATCAGCAAGCGCCTGACGACCCCCAAACAGCTGGAAAAGTTCAATCTGGAAGGGTATGCCTTTGAGCCATCCGCCTCTGAGCCGGATCGTCTGGTCTTTCGCCGCAAGGTGGCGGCTTGAGCTGATGCGAAGCACGGAGATTGACCGATGAGTTCACCAGAAAATTCAGCTCTTGGCAGAGCGGTGCCGTACGCCGACCAATACGATCCTTCGCTGCTTTACCCCATCTCACGGGCACCCAAGCGCGCTGAGATCGGCGTGCCTCACCAGGTGCCCTTCATGGGGGCCGACCTCTGGACAGCCTATGAAGTGAGCTGGCTAAACGCCCGCGGCAAGCCCCAGGTCGCCTTGGCCCAGATCACGGTACCGTGTGAGTCGCCCAACATTGTTGAAAGCAAATCAATCAAGCTGTACCTCAACAGTTTCAACAATACCCGTCTGGATGATGTATCTCAGCTGCTGGGGCATTTACGTGCTGATCTGAGTGAAGCGAGCTGGCGGGGCACTGATCAAAACGGGTCGGTGGGTGTGCGCCTGATTGCGCCCGAACAGTTTGACCAACAGGCTGTCCATGAACTGGACGGGGTCAACCTGGATCGGCTTGATCTGGAATGCAGCCAATATACCCCCGCCCCAGAGCTTTTGACGGCAGCTTTTGATGAACAACCGGTAACCGAGACGCTGGCCAGCAACCTGCTCAAGAGCAACTGCCTGGTCACTGGTCAGCCCGATTGGGCCAGCCTGCAGATCAGCTACAGCGGCCCGCAAATTGACCAGGCCGGGCTGTTGCGCTACATCGTGAGCTTTCGCAACCACAATGAGTTTCACGAGCAATGTGTTGAGCGGATTTACATGGATCTCTGGCGCCACTGCCGCCCTACCAAGCTGACGGTGTACGCACGCTACACCCGGCGCGGCGGGCTGGACATCAGTCCCTGGCGCACCAGCCATCCGCAGGCCTTACCGCCTAACATTCGGACGGCGCGGCAATAACCACTCCCTCAAAACAGCGACTCGGTCACTGGCGAGGTCTCTTTTGCAGGGACAGTGCCGTTTTCGCACAATGGCAGAAGCGAGCCCACGCGAACGCCTAGCAGGCGCAGGCGTCGACTCAAGTCGACCCGTTTAAGACACTGACCGGCAGCCTGACGGATCACCTTTGCATTAGCGGTGTGGGTTTCAAGGGTCTGGTCGCGGGTCACAGACCGGAAATCGTTGTAGCGAATTTTGATGCCGATGGTCCGGCCCATATAGCCCTGGCGTTGCAGATCGGCTGCCACCTGCTCGCACAGTCGGGTGAAGACGGCGCCCAGTTCGGCCTTGTCATGCATTGCGTGCAAGTCACGCTCAAAAGTGGTCTCCCGGCTCATGGAAACGGGTTCGCTCTCGGTCACCACCGGGCTCTCGTCGCGGCCCCAGGCCGCTTCATGCAGCCAGGCGCCGTAGCTTTTGCCAAAATTCTCTATTAGCCAGAAAGGGTCGAAGGCAGCCAATTGCCCGATGGTCTCGATCCCTAAGGCCTTGAGTTTGGCGTCAGTCTTGGGGCCAATCCCGTTGATCTTGCGGCAGGGCAGGGGCCAGATCCTGGCTTGCAGATCTTCTTTGAAAACGACAGAAATGCCGTTGGGTTTATTGAACTCGCTGGCCATCTTGGCCAGCAACTTATTGGGGGCAACGCCAATGGAGCAGGTTAACCCGGTGGCCTGAAAGATACTCTTCTGGATCAGCCGGGCCAGCACCCGCCCCCCTTCGCGCTGGCCACCAGGCACTTCGGTGAAATCGACATACACCTCATCGACGCCACGGTCTTGCATGACAGGGGCGATCTCGGCAATCACCCCCTTGAACAGGCGAGAGTAGCGGTGGTATTCGTTGAAATCCACTGGCAGCAGAATGGCTTGTGGGCACAACCGGGCCGCCTTCATCAAGCCCATGGCTGAGCCCACGCCAAATTCCCGGGCCGGGTAAGTGGCAGTGGTGATGACCCCGCGCCCGGTGTAAGCCTGCAGGCGGGGAAATTCAGCTACGGGAATTTCATACAAGGGCAGGTCGGCATGACGCAGCAACATCGCATTGTCGGCGCGCCGTCGGCCACCGCCGATGACCACGGGCAAACCTTTCAACTGCGGATAGCGCAACAACTCGACGGACGCGAAGAAGGCGTCCATGTCCAGATGCGCGATGCGGCGCTTCACATCACTGAGGGTAGGTGCCGGGCAACAGAATGCGTTGATCCACCTGGTTGATGTCGGTATGGCCGCAGAAGGCCATGGTGAGGTCGAGTTCCTTGTGGATCAGTTCAAGCGCCTTGCTCACACCGGCTTCGCCCATGGCGCCCAGCGAGAAGGCCATCGCGCGACCGATATAAGTGCCCTTGGCCCCTAGGGCGACAGCTTTGAGGACATCTTGTCCGCTGCGGATGCCCCCGTCCATATGCACCTCTATTTGCTGGCCCACCGCATCCACAATAGCCGGCAAGGCGCGGATGCTGGTTTCGGCCCCATCAAGCTGACGGCCGCCGTGGTTGGACACCACCAGCGCGTCGGCACCGCTGGCCACGGCCAGCCGGGCATCTTCCACGTCCTGGATACCTTTGAGAATGAGCTTGCCACCCCAGCGCTTTTTCACCCATTCCACATCGCCCCAGTTCAAGCGGGGGTCAAATTGCTGAGCAGTCCAAGATGACAGGTCAGCCATGTCACTCACGCCCTTGACATGGCCAACGATATTGCCGAACTGACGGCGAGAGGTTCCCAGCATGCCCATGGCCCAACGCGGTTTGGAGGCAATATTGATCAGGTTGGCCAGTGTGAGCTTTGGCGGGGCGGACAAGCCGTTTTTCAGGTCCTTGTGCCGCTGACCAATGATCTGCAAATCCAGCGTGAGCATCAGCGCGGAACAGTTGGCAGCCTTGGCGCGATCGATCAGGCGCTCGATGAAGTCGCGATCGCGCATCACATACAACTGAAACCAGAAGGGATGGCCGTCGGTACCCTGGGCAACGTCCTCGATCGAACAGATGCTCATGGTTGACAAGGTGAACGGAATACCAGCCTTTTTGGCTGCACGTGCGGCCAGTATTTCTCCGTCGGCATGTTGCATGCCGGTCAAACCCACAGGCGCAATCGCCAGCGGCATGGCCACATCCTGCCCCAGCATCTGGGTGCGCGTGCTGCGGCCATCCATGTTGACGGCTACACGCTGACGAAACTTGATTTTCTTGAAATCAGCTTCGTTGCCACGGTAGGTGCTCTCGGTCCAGGAGCCGGAGTCAGCGTAGTCATAGAACATGCGCGGCACCCGCTTTTGCGCCAGAACCCGTAGGTCTTCGATATTGGTGATGACTGTCATGCAATGTCTCCAGAAGGAATAAGTGAACTCTAGGTCAAAAGGCGTTTGGTTATGGCCGCTAGGCTTGGATCAGTCGAGGCGGTTTGGCGAAGGGCGTGCGAGTCATGGAACAAGCCATTTTCTTCAATCGCCCAGGCAAATGCCCAGGTCGCGGGCGGTCGCGATGGTGTCGCAGTTCAGGGGCACGGCCTTCATTCGACCGGCCACCTCCGACAAGGGCACATAAATGACCTCCGGGTAGGCCAGTGAGACCATCACATCTGACAGGCCCGCTTGCAGAGCGCGAACCGCAGCGGTTCCAAAACGCTTGGCTGCGATACGGTCAAAGCTGGTGGGACTACCACCGCGCAGCAGATGGCCCAGCGATACAGATCGCGACTCTTTTCCGCTTAGTGCTGACAATTCATGGGCCACCAGCTCCCCGATTCCACCCAACCGTTCATCGTGACCCGCCTGGGCACCGGCTACGAGGGTTCGCTTGCCGTATTTTGGAATCGCCCCCTCGGCGACAACCACCAGGCTGTAGTGCCGACCGTGTCTATCGCGCTCACGGATGACAGAGGCCACCTTTTTCAGATCAAATGGAATTTCTGGCAGCAAGATGGCGTGAGCGCCGCCAGCCAGGCCGGAGTGAAGGGCGATCCAACCAGCGTATCGGCCCATGACTTCTATCACCATGACCCGATGATGACTTTCGGCGGTACTGTGCAGGCGGTCAATGCAGTCAGTGGCGAATGAAACCGCCGAGTCAAACCCAAAGGTGGTGAAAGTTTTGTCAAGGTCGTTGTCAATGGTTTTTGGGACGCCCACCACCCGCAAGCCTTTTTTGTGCAGATCATGGGCAATCGTCAGGGTCCCATCCCCGCCAGCCATGACCAGCGCATCGACTTTTTCTCTTGCAAAGCAGTTCAATAGCTGGTCAGAGCGGTCAATTTCCTGCCAGCTGCCATCGCTGTGCTGGATTGGAAAATGAAAGGGGTTGCCCTTGTTGGTCGTGCCCAGGATCGTGCCGCCCAGGTGCGAAATGCCGCGGACTCGATCCCGAGTCAACGCTACCAGACCACCTTGGGCATAACGTTCAGGCATGAGGATGCCGTTGAAGCCGTCCCGGATGCCCAGACATTCCCACCCCCGATTGGCTGAAGCCCAGACCACCGAGCTGATCACTGCATTCAGTCCCGGGGCATCACCACCACCCGTGCTGATGGCAAT
>Ga0075458_10000238_pt1 | contig 18032 bp, 18 predicted proteins | sample DEB3_08_DNA_FD_77576 | JGI IMG/M metagenome (GOLD analysis project Ga0075458, IMG submission 77576) | Aqueous microbial communities from the Delaware River and Bay under freshwater to marine salinity gradient to study organic matter... | ecosystem: Environmental > Aquatic > Marine > Coastal ... | reverse complement strand
CGGATCGGAGAAAGTCAAAACAACCCTCGAGAAGCTTTATGGCTGGACGGTTGCTGATTTCAAGCAAAAGATCAAAGAAAGCATCGTGCAGAAGAAATTGGCCGACAAGATTTTGGCCGATGAAAGCCTCAACGCGGCTGCCAAGAAGCAGGCCGATGAAATCAAGAAGCAAGTCGATGGGGGAGCTGACTTCGCTGAGTTGGCCAAGAAATATTCGGCCGACGGCAGTGCCAGCAGCGGTGGAGATCTGGGCCTAATCTCAAAAGGCCAGACCGTAAAGGAATTCGAGGATGCCGCCTTTGCATTGCAACCCGGACAGGTCAGCGGTGTGGTCAAAACCCAGTACGGCTACCACATTATCAAAGTTACCGGCAAAGAAGGCGATCAGGTAAGGGTTAGCCACATCCTTATCAAAGGTGTCGATCTAGAAACCTGGCTCCGCGATCAGCGTGCCAAGAGCAAAATTAAGCAATACTTCCAGCCGTAGGTAGCGCATGAAAAAGCTGCCGAAGCTTGATGGATACAACAAGTTTGCGCTGTTTTTAGTAATCGCAGCGGCCATCGGGCTTGCGGCAGCCTTCATACTCACAATCGAGAAAATATCGCTGCTCAAAAACCCCGTAACCCAACTTAGCTGCAATCTAAACCCGGTTGTAGCCTGCGGCTCGGTCATCCAGTCCAAGCAGGCCGAAGCTTTCGGCTTCGCCAATCCACTGATCGGCTTGGTGAGCTTTGGGGTAATCATTACGATCGGTATGGGCATGCTGGCAGGCGCCAAATACAAGCGCTGGTTTTGGCTTGGCCTCGAGGCCGGTACGGTATTTGGCGTGCTGTTTTCGCTTTGGCTGTTTTATCAGAGTGTCTATGTAATCCAAGCGCTGTGCCCGTATTGTATGCTTGTCTGGGCGGTTGTGATTGCAATATTCGTAAATGTAACTGTGTTCAACCTCAATCAGAAATTCATCAAGCTGCCCAAGCAATTCAACGGTTTCGTAAAGTTTCTTTCCGATTACAAAGCTTGGGTAATATTGGTGTGGTATCTGATTATCTTAGGTCTGATCGCCAACCACTTCTGGTACTACTGGAAAACGCTGTTTTAGAGCCGGATAGCCTATATAGAAAAAGCCCCAACGGTAGTTGAGGCATTTTCTATGGCGGACTTTGGCTCCGGATGGTGCTAAAGCACCGTTTCGTCGTGTGCTCGATGCAAGCATCTGCGCGCACTCCTCACGAGCGAACCTCCGGTTCGAAAAACCGAGCAAGCTCGGCTCAAAGAAAAAGCCCCAACGGTAGTTGAGGCATTTTCTATGGCGGACCCGACCGGATTCGAACCGGCGATCTTCTCCGTGACAGGGAGACGTGTTAGGCCTCTACACTACGGGTCCGAGCAAATTAACCTGATTATTTTACCAAAAAGCCCGAAGTTTTTCAATTACCCGGCCACGGATGCTTTTTAAGCTTGACAATACCACTTATGTTTGATAGAATATAGCCTTATCTGGTGGGTGGAGACCGATCAGGTACAAAAAAGTAAGCACTTCATACTATATATAGGAGGGAGTGGATTATTTTTTGCACAAAATAAAAACAAAAGGAGCAAAAATGTATCCCAAAACTGCAATGTTAACATATTATCAAGTATCAAGACCACGAAAGATCAAAGTGAGGGTGGTCAAGGCGCACGAACATGTGCCATTTTTGGATACCGATAATGTGGTAGATACCCGTAAAAGCAGCAAAAAGAAGGGCTTCGGCTCGACTTTCTTTGCCACGAGGTATGAAAACCAGCTCAACGAGTACGATAAATGGCAGAAGCTTTCTGCCAGACTCAAAAAGCAGATTATCTAAAAGAATACTTATTTTATACAATCAAATAAAAGCAATTAGTGTGCTACAATAGTGGCGCACTTTTTGCGTTTTGGGGCTGTTTTTACAGATAAGCGAATGTAGTTTAATGGTAGAATGCGACCTTCCCAAGGTTGAGGCGTGGGTTCGATTCCCGTCATTCGCACCATATATGCCACCTTAGCTCAGTTGGTAGAGCGGCGCTTTCGTAAAGCGTAGGTCGCCGGTTCGATCCCGGCAGGTGGCTCCACTAGCGAGAATTAAAGCTATTTCTGGTATAATACATAGCAGCTTACCATGGAGAAAAAGCCTAAAAACCGTATGCCTATTACCAGCCTTTCAATCTATAAAGACGGCTGGTTTTTGAGTTTGTGTTTGCTTACCTTGGTGGTGGTGCTCTTCAATATCACCTGGGCGCTTATAAATATCAAGCAAACAGAGATCCAAATCCCGATCCGTTTCTCTAGCCTGACCAATTTCGACCAGCTTGGTAATTGGTATCAGCTGTATGAAATACCGTTAATTGCCGTGCTTATCGGCGGTGCTAACTTCGCTCTGGCCAATTTGCTCCACAAGAAGAACCGACTGATCAGTATATTTCTCATGATGGCTGCCCTGATGAGCGCCGTTTTGGCTACGGCCATCCTAATCGGCTTCACTGTAATCAATTATGGCACAGGCTAATACAACCACACCAAGCACCAGCTGGCTGACTGGCCTGGCTGGCAAAAGATGGTTTTATCGTTTGTGGGAGATTATCCCGGGCTTTGTGAGCTGGTCGGTACTGATCGGCCCGATAGTCTTAAGCTTGGTTTGGCCGGTTGCGGTGGCTTATTTTATCATCGCCTTTGATCTGATGTGGCTGCTTAAATCATTCCGGATGAGCTTGGGGCTAGTGGAAGGCTATCTCAACCTCAAAAAGTCCGAAAAGGTTGATTGGCAGAAGAGGCTAGCTGAGCTGGAGGATATCGAATCCAGCTATGCAGGCTATCAAAAGAAATTAGCTACAGCCTCGAAGCCTTCTTGGTTCGGTCTGGCCAGAAAATCAAAAGACAGGCCGAAATTTGAGCGGCTCAAGAGGGAATTCTCGCGCATCGAGGATATTTATAGTCACAAGACCACACTGATTAAACCTAGCGAAATCTATCATGTTATTATTACGGCGGTTTACAATGAGTCGCTCGATGTGCTCAGGCCATCGCTCGAAGCCATCCTAAAATCCGAGTATGACCCCAAAAAGATCATATTCGTGCTGGCTTATGAGCAGCGTGGAGGTGAGCAGACCGCCAAAAATGCCCGCACCCTAGAGCGTGAGTACAGTAAAAAATTCGGTGGCTATCTTAGCATTTGCCACCCCGATGGCATGCAAGGTGAGCTGAAGGGTAAGGGCGCCAACATCACCTATGCCGGGCATATCGTCAAGACCTACCTTGAAGATCGTAAAATCGATCCGATCAATGCCGTGGTAACCACGCTCGATAGTGATCACCGCCCCGACCCTAAGTATTTGCCTTATCTGACTTACGAGTACTGCATCAATCCGAACCGCACGCATTTCAGCTACCAGCCGATTGCGATGTTTCTCAACAACATCTGGGATGCACCGGCCCCGATGCGGGTTATCGCTACCGGCAACTCGTTTTGGCTACTCATGGAGAGTGTGCGCCACTACAGGCTACGCAATTTTGCCGCCCATGCCCAAAGTATGCAAACGCTTCTCGATACCGATTTTTGGTCGGTTACAACCATCGTTGAGGACGGGCACCAGTACTGGCGGACATTCTATGCCTACGATGGCGACCACCTGGTAGAGCCGCTTTATGTACCGGTGTATCAGGATGCGGTGCTGGCCGAAAGCTACCGCAAGACATTCATAACTCAATACAAGCAGATCAGGCGCTGGGCTTACGGGGCGAGTGATATCCCCTTTGTAGTGGTCAACAACCTCAAAAATCCCAAAATCCCGTTTTTTAAAAAGTGGATCCAGTTCTTTAGGCTATCTGAGGGCCATCTCAGCTGGGCCACCGCGCCGCTTATCCTGACTTTTGCGGCTTGGGCGCCACTTTTGATCAATTCGAATTTCACCAGGCAGGTGCTGGCGCACCAACTGCCGGTCGCTGCTTCGCGGATCTTAACGATTGCGCTAGTGGGGCAGTTTATCACGATCTGCCTCAGCCTTCTGACCCTGCCACCCAGGCCGAAGCATTATCATAAGGCGAAGATTATATTTATGATCTTCCAGTGGGTACTGATACCGGTTACTTCAATCGTGTTTGGTTGTACGGCCGCACTGGACTCCCAGACCAGGCTGATGTTTGGCAGGTACCCAAAAGCTTTTGATGTAACCGAGAAGGCGGTCAAAAAATGAATTATGCAGTCGGAATAGTTGCGGCTTTTTTGATATCCGCACTTTTGATTCCGTTGGTCAAAAAGCTGGCCATAGCAATCGGAGCCGTCGATAATCCCAAGGAGTCAAAACGCAAGATCCACCAAAAAATAATGGCCCGGGGCGGGGGAATAGCGATATATCTGAGTTTCTTACTGGTTTGCTTGGCACTATTACCTGGCTATGGCAAGGAGTTTGTCGGCTTGGTTGTGGCCTCCACTATGGTGCTCTTAATCGGCCTTGTCGATGATATCCGCCGGCTCAGCCCTTGGTTGAAGCTAGGGGTGCAGGTATTGGCCGCACTGGTGGCCAGTATCGGCTTCGGGATAGTAATCGGCAGTATCAGCAATCCATTTGGCAACACGATTGTGCTTGATCAGGCCAATATCAGCTTGGCTGTGGCTTCGCTGAGGGTTAGTTTCAACTTCTGGGCGGTCGCATTGTCTGTCTTTTGGCTGGTCGGTATGACCAACACCATCAATTTTTTGGATGGCATCGATGGCTTATCGGGCGGCGTTTCGGCAATCGCTGCGATTATTATCTTCCTACTGTCTATGAGTGGTCGCGTGGATCAGCCCCAAACGGCCCTAATCGCGATTATCTTGGCCGGGGCTTGCTTAGGCTTCTTGCTGTACAATTTCTATCCAGCCAAGATCTTCAACGGCGACTCAGGAGCCTATTTTTTGGGTATGAGCCTGGGTATCTTGGCAATCTTTTCCGGGGCCAAGCTCGCTACCGCTGCACTGGTGCTGGGCCTTCCGATACTCGATGCAGTCTGGGCTGTGCTGCGTCGGATTGCTCACAAAAAGTCGCCTTTTAGTGCCGATCGGGGGCACTTGCACTACATGTTTTTGGACGCTGGCTTCTCGCAGCGTCAGGCAGTGCTCATTATCTATGTCCTGTGCTTTTCGTTCGGCCTGGTGGGGATACTAGGCTCAACCGCCCAGAAAGCGGTTGGTATCGTTGTGATGATCGTGGTCATGACTTTGCTTCTGGTCGGCTTGTCGCTTCTCAAAAGGAAACGGGCCGGGGCACAGCCGAAGTCTTAGATTGACCAAGCTCAACAGATATGCTAGTATTTATTACTAAGAGGGAATACATTTAAACGTGAAAAGTAAAAACCTACAGGATTTAATCAGGAACTTACAAGTGTTCTACAAGTGTCCTTCCTGTGGTGCGAGCTATATCCATGACGATATTACCTTTTTGGGTAAGGTCGAAGAGCACTGTTTTATGCAGCTCACTTGTCATGACTGCTCCTTACCGGTCCTGGCGACGGTTTTCTTGCAATCCGAGCTTGAGAAAGCTTCTAAGCAAAAATCCTCGCTGCTGGGCCGCAAAGCCGACCTTGGCACCAAGGAGAGAGCTGAGTTCAAAGGCAGGGGGCCGATCAGCTCGCAGGAAATTGCTTCGTTTCATCTGTATTTAACTCAAACTAAGAAATCTAAATAATAAGGATTATATGGAAACAATTGTTATCAAAGCTGATATTCGTGATAAGTTTGGCAAAAAACTAGCTGCCAGCCGCAAGGCCGGCCAGGTGCCAGCCGTAGTTTATGGTAATCAAAAAGAAAATAAATCGGTGTTTGTCGACGGTCATGACTTCGATAAGGCCTTTATGCACGCTGGCTACAGCACTATCGTAGAGCTTAAGGTAGACGGCGATGCCGCCGAAAATGTCCTTATTCACGACATCGATATGGATCCGGTAACCAATCAGATCCGACACATCGACTTTTTCCGTATCAATATGAACAAAGCCATTCGCACTGAGGTACCCCTGCATTTCGTAGGTGAAGCTCCAGCAGTCTTCCAGCAGGAAGGCTCACTCTTTAAGAACATCGAGGAAGTGGAAGTCGAGACCTTGCCAGCTAATTTGCCATCACACATCGAGGTCGATATCTCAGGGCTGGATGATTTCTCCAAAACTATCCATGTATCTGATCTTAAAGTGGGCGAAGGCGTTGAAATCCTTACCGATCTTGAACAGCTAATCTGTAAAGTAGAGCCACCACGAAGCGAAGAAGAGCTTGCCGCACTAGAAGAAGAAGTCGGCGATGCAATCCCAGAAGGTGCTGAGGAAGAGGGTGGAGAAGCCACCGAAGAAGGTGCTGAGGAAGCCACCGAAGCCCCAGCCGAAGAATCAAAAGAGTAAAAAACAACGATTTTGTACAATTAAAGGCCTCCCGTAATAAGCGGAGGCCTTTTTTGTCGGCCACAGGGTTTGGCTATCGATGGTTGATGTTTATATCTTATATTTGCTTCAAAATCCGATCAACCTCGCGCATGTTTTGGAGGTTGGTGTGCTTTGATAGGTAGTCGATGTAAGCTCGCAGGCTAATTGGCTTGAGTGTGTCGAGCACAATTTTTATTAGTACATTTTTCGTGACTACCGACTTGTGCATTGAAACAATTTTTTGTTCTACCGAATCGATCACATTTTCGATGTCTATTTTGGCTAGTTCGTCGTCGCCGAACGAATCCAAAATGCTTTTATAAAGCACGGCCCGTCTGTAGGGCATCATTTGGCTCGTTAGGGCATCATTGATACCCAGCCAGCCCATATCGGTTTTCTCATAAGTGGTAATAATAGATTGGCAGCTTTTACAGCTTTTGCGTCTCCAGGTTTGGGTGGAGGAGTGGGTAGGCCTGGAATTAGTGGTTTTGAGGCTTTTTGAGCCGCAGAATGGACATTTCATATCAATATATTGACATATAACTATAAAAAATACTAGTGGAAAACTTTTTTTGGCTGTGGAATGTTTCTGATATGTTCGTATTTTGTTTGTATTTTAAGATAAAAAAGTTTATGATAGTTTGATGAAGCCAGAGGATTTACTCAAAAACCAACCTGTAGAGTACTCGACTATGTATGTCGATATGAACTCTTTCTTTGCTTCCGTTGAGCAGTTTTACAACCCTGATCTCAGGGGCCGGGCCGTGGCCGTATCGACCGCGCCCAGCGGGGGTGGCAGTATCGTGGCCGCCTCGATAGAAGCCAAGCGTTCCGGTATCAAAACAGGTACCAAGGTGTCGGAGGCCTACAGCTTATGCCCAGATGTGGTAGTGGTACACGACAGTCCCAATTCTTATCGCAAGATACACCGTGAAATAATGGAAATATTACATGCCACACCTTGCTATGTGCGCGCCAGAAGCATCGATGAGGCTTATTTGAAGGTCCCATCATACTTACAGACCCCGGAAGGTGTTGAAAGCTTAGTCATGGCCATCAAAAGCCAGCTTTTCCGTCGGTATGGGGACAGTATCCTTTGCTCGATAGGGGTAGCAAGCAACATCTGGCTTGCCAAGATGGCCTCAAACGCCCAAAAGCCCAACGGCAAGGTGATACTCACCAGGTCTGATCTGGAAAAATTCTACAAGACACTCTGCCTGATTGATCTGACAGGTATAAACTTCCGAATGGCCCGGCGGCTATATGATATCGGCGTACAGTCCCCGCACGATCTGTATCTGTCCAGCTGGCGTTTCTTACTTAAAAAGCTTGGGGTCAATGGCGGGAAGTGGTACCTAAGGATGCGTGGTTTTGAGGTTGATGCGGACGAGATTAAGGCCAACAAATCAATCTCTCATCAGATTACGACCATGCCCAATCCACCCACTAAACTTGTAGAAATTACAACATATACTACCAAAATAGCCTCCAATCTAGGTAAAAGGCTACGCACCAAGCAACTAGCCGCTACCGGCATTGCGATTTTTATCAAATTCAACAATGGCCAATGGTGGGCTAATGGCTATGCCAAGACCTCAATGTTCACCTCAGACATGGAAATTATCAATTTATCAAAAATGTTGTTAAAAAAACTCCACTACATGCCAGATTCGGTCCGTAAAATCAGTATCACGCTTTTTAATTTGACGGAAGACAGGCAGGTTGCGATGGATCTAGGCTACGATTCATCGGCGGGGTTAGCACTTTCTAGGGCAATAGATCTGATCAACGACCGCTTTGGCCGGGGTACGATTATGCCACTGCGGAGTTTTTATGCTTCGCATGTCGATCTCAACCGAGTCGGCTTTGCTGGGGACCTGATCCGAGAAAAATCCAATCCGACCGATAAAAAGCATTACAGCTGAATTGAAAAAATACCGCTTATAAGATAGAATAGAGCAATTGAGCGGGTCCTTAGCTCAGTTGGCTAGAGCGCTTCCTTGACGTGGAAGAGGTCAGAGGTTCGAGTCCCCTAGGACCCACCATAAAACGATGAAGAGGGTTACAAAAGCAATTATTCCTGCAGCAGGCCTGGGTACAAGATTTTTGCCCCAGACTAAGGCTATGCCCAAAGAAATGCTGCCAATTATCGATAAGCCAATCATACAGTATGTGGTTGAGGAGGCAGTTGCTGCCGGGATTACCGATATTATTATCGTAACCGGTATGCACAAGCGTCCGCTTGAGGATCATTTTGATAACAACCCGGAGCTCGAGGAGAGACTGACCGAGAACGGTAAAGAAGAATTGGCCAAAGAAATCCGACGCATCGGCAATCTGGCCAATTTTGTATATGTCAGGCAGAAAGGCTTCTATGGCAATGGTACGCCGATATTAAACGCCTCACACCTTATAGGCGACGATGAACCGTTTTTGGTTTTGTGGGCCGACGACTTCGTAGTTGGCGATAAACCGCGCGCCAAGCAGCTGGTGGAGGCGTATGAAAAGCTCCAAGCCCCGGTCATAAGCTTAATTGAAGTAGCCGATGAGGATACTTCCAAATACGGTATGGTTGAGATAGCCAAAGATTTGAATGATAAGACATTCAAGCTAAAAAACATTATCGAAAAGCCTGAATCAGGCATGTCTCCGAGCAACTATGCAGCCGTCGGGGGTTATATCCTAAACAAGGAAGTCATCCGTCTGCTTGAAGGCTTGCAGCCGGATGACAAAGGTGAGGTGTATCTGACCACGGCTCTGCAGCAATACGCCACCAAAGCAGAACTTTACGGGCTGAAGATAGAAGGTAGCTGGCACGATACGGGCAACAAGGAGAAGTATTTGGAGGCTATTTTGGATGTAGCGCTCAAAGACGAGCAGCTCTCCAAGGTAATCCATGATTTCTTGAACAAAGCTAAACCAGAAGGCAGCTGAATCGTGTTGCATTACGGCTTTTCAGAGGTTAGCGATGGCAACATGAGCTTTCTTTGGGGCGACGAAGCTGATGTTGTTGCAAACAGAACGAAGTTTATCGAAAGTGCCGGAATAAAGCCGGAACTTGTAAGTATCATCCAGCTGGAGCATGGCGACAAAATACACTATGTCGCCAAAAGCCTTGGCAACGCTTTAAACAAAAGCGCCGCCGCTGCGGTAACTGCCGACGCCATTGCTACCGATCGGAAGGGCTTGGGCTTGATGCTGATTGTGGCTGACTGCATCCCGGCGGTCCTGTATGATACCCAAAATGCCGCCTTGGCCATTATCCACGCCGGGCGCAAAGGGGTTGAGCAGGATATACTCACCAAAACGATTGCTTGGATGAACGAAAAATTCGGCTCAGCAATTAGCGATATGGAGTTGATTGGGGGGCCTTCGATTGCCAAGGAATCGTATGTTTTTGATGACACGAAAGAGATTGATGTTGCTTTTTGGGGGGATTTCTTGAGCATAGGAGCTGACAAGAAGTACCACATGGATGTGGCAGGTAAGTTTTGCTCGCAAGCCAAGCTGGCAGGCCTGACTGACCCGCAGATAGCAATGAGCAAGATCGATACATTTGCGGATAGGCATTATTTCTCGCACCGCCGCAGTACAGCCGAGAATAAACCCGAGGGCCGTTTTGCCTTGCTCGCCTATATCGACTGATTTTTGGGCCTTGAAAAAACATAACTTATAAGATATATTGGTATGTAATAGGGCGCATGAGCAAAGCCTCACCAACTTTGCGAGCCCCGAAGCCTGGGCGCACAGGGCAAAAGAGAGATCCGCCACGGATAAGCCAAGTGGAACCTTCCGAAATTTTCGGAACTTGGCAGCAGTAGGCGGTTTTTTATTTAAATCAGCAAAGGAAAGCAAAACAATGCAAAATTCAGAGCATTTACACAAAATCAGGCACAGCTTGGCGCACATCATGGCCGCTGCGGTTGCACAAATCAAGCCAGAGGCTAGCTTTGGCGTCGGTCCGGCCATCGATAATGGTTTTTATTATGACTTCAAGGTCGATGAAAACTTTACCGAAGCGGAGCTGGGGGCAATACAGAAGGCGATGCAAGGGATTATCAAGCAGGATCTGCCTTTTGAGCAGGAAGTGTGGCCGATCGATGAGGCTATAAAGTACTTTGAAGATAAAAATCAGGGCTTCAAAGTCGAGTTGCTCAAAGATCTCAAGACCAAGGGCAGTACGGCCGTAGCCGATGCTGGCGATGAAGATTTGATCGAGGGTGGCGATAGAGGTGTGAGTGAGGTAAGTATCTATAAAACCGGTGATTTTGTCGATTTGTGCCGGGGTCCACATGTCAAAAACACCTCCGAGATCCAAGCTGGTTGCTTTAAGCTCAACAAAACCAGCGGGGTGTATTGGAGAGGGGACGAGAAGAACCCCCAGATGCAGCGGATTTACGGCTTGGCTTTTGAAAGCAAGCAGGTGCTAGACGACTATATGAAGATGCTCGAGGAGGCCGAGAAGCGCGACCACCGCAAGCTCGGCCAAGAGCTGGACTTGTTTGTTTTCTCCGATCTGGTGGGCCCGGGGCTACCGATGTACACGCCGCGCGGTACGGTTTTGATCAATGAAATCAGGGAGGTTCTCAATGAGATTGGCCGTGAGAAAGGCATGCAGCCTGTCAGTATCCCGCATCTGGCCAAACTCGATCTGTATAAGATTTCTGGGCACGCCGAGAAGTTTGAGCAAGAGCTGTTTCGGGTACAAAGCCACTACAATCAGGAATTTGTACTCAAGCCGGTCAATTGCCCGCACCACATCCAGATTTTTGCGTCCAAAATGCGCAGCTACCGCGATCTACCGATCCGCTACATGGAGCAAACCATGCAGTACCGCGATGAAAAGCCCGGCCAAATCGGTGGGCTGCAACGCACCCGAGGCTTTACGGTGGACGATGGCCATACCTTCTGCACGGTCGATCAAATCAAGCAGGAAGCTGAGCTGATTGCCGATGTTATCGAGAAGTTTTATAAGAACTTGGGCCTGTGGGGTAAGCACTGGGTGTCCCTGTCGGTGCGCGATCCCAAGCAGCCGAAGGACTATATCGGTGAAGCAAAGGATTGGGACCAGGCTGAGGCGATGCTTAAGCAGGTATCCGATAGCCGAGGTCTTGATGCCAAGCGCATGGAAGGTGAGGCGGCACTGTATGGGCCCAAGCTTGATTTTATGTTCAAGGACGCGCTTGGTCGCGAAACCCAGCTAGCCACCATCCAGCTTGATTTTGCGATGCCCAAGCGGTTTGAATTGAGCTACACCGACTCCGATGGCGAACAAAAAAGCCCGGTGATGATCCACCGTGCAATACTAGGCTCATTCGAGCGCTTTATTATGCTACTTATAGAGCATTTTGCCGGTGCCTTCCCGCTGTGGTTAGCGCCCGAGCAGGTGCGGATTGTGCCGGTTTCAGACAAGTACAACGATTATGCAAAGAAAGTCTACTATCGGCTGCAAAAAGAAGGCGTAAGGGCCTATTTGTGCGATGATTCCGAGTCGCTGGGCAAGCGGATCCGCAATGCCGAAAAGCTCAAAGTGCCGGTAGTAATGGTTGTAGGGGAGAAGGAAGCGGCCTCAGACACCGTATCGATTCGACGCCACGGCAAAGGCGATATGGGTTCAAGTAGCCTATCAGAAGCTTTGAGTCAGATCCTTGAGGAAATCTCCAATCGCTCCATATAAAGGCCTAAAAATGACTTCCGAAAAGCTAATCGTGGTACTAGGGCCGACTGCTTCAGGTAAGACGGAGCTAGGTATCCGACTTGCAAAGAAGTACGATGGCGAAATTATCTGCGCTGATTCCAGGACGATCTATAAGGATATGGATATTGGTACCGCCAAGCCCTCTAAAACCCAGCAGGCTGAAGTACCTCATCATCTTTTAGATGTAGTAAAGCCCAATGAAAGCTTCAGTGTTGTAAAATTCAAAACACTTTGCTTAAAATCTATCAGTCAAATACGGCAAAAAGGCAAGCTGCCAATTATCGTTGGAGGTAGCGGTTTATATCTGGATTCGGTGCTATTTGATTATAGCTTCAGAGCTAAATTAGGCCCTGATACCTCGGGCTATAGCGATGCTGAGATAGTAAAACTAGCCAAGGCAACCTATGGAGAGGAGCTGATGGGCGTGGATAGCAACAATATCCGCCGAGTGGCTCAGCTTTTGGAGCGCGGGCCGTCAATAGCGGCCGACCGCAAGGCTGTAAAAATTGCCTGTAAGATTATTGGCTTAGAGCTAGAAAAGCCACAACTAAAGCAAAATATAGAGATGCGCACCGCGCAAATGTTGAACAATGGTTTTATACAAGAGGTCGAAAATGTACGATCAAAGTACGGCGCGGATTGTGCCGCGCTCACTACAACCGGCTACAAGCAGGTCGGAGAGTTTTTGGATGGGCAGCTTGAAGAAAGTGAGCTAGAGGCCGCCATAGTCAGCGCAACGCTTAAGCTAGCCAAAAAGCAAATGACTTGGTTTCGTAGAAATCAGGCCATAGCTTGGGCCAATTCGGTCGATCAGGCAATTAGGATAGCCGACGATTATATGGCCCAAGGTTTGGTACAATAGGTTTATGAAAAGTTTGCTCGCAATCACTGTCGGTAAGGCAGCAATTAAGATCAACCGGCTTACGGGTTCGGGTGGCAGCTCTTTTCCTGGCTTGATTGCTAAAAAAATCGATCCAGATATTTTGCAGCGGCTGGTGCACAACAACTTCCCGCGGGGGATTGTTGTTGTTACAGGCACCAACGGCAAGACAACGACTTCAAGCATGATCGCAAGTGCGCTGGAGAAAGCCGATATCGATTTCGTGCACAACAAAACCGGCTCCAATATGGAGCGAGGCCTGATATCGACCCTGCTAGAAAAAACCTCGGTAGAGGGGAAGTTTAAAGCCGATATGGGGCTTTTTGAAGTCGATGAGGCGTATATGCCCGCGGTTTGCCGGATAATTAAGCCCAACTGGATTGTAGTAACCAACCTATTTCGAGACCAGCTTGACCGGTATGGGGAGCTTGATCGGATTGCCAAGAGCTTCCGAGACCTTTTTGATGATCTGCCACAAACCCAATTGGTGCTCAATGCCGACGATCCGTTAGTAGCTAGCCTTGGTTACGAGCTGGAGAGCGAAATCAAGCCGGTCTACTTTGGAGTAGAGGATTATATCGGGCCGAAATTAACAAGCGACCACACTGCGGATAGCGTATTTGACCCTTTTACACAAGAAAAGTTGTATTTTACACAACAATACTTCGCGCATATTGGTAAGTACCGCGGCAAATCAGGTGGTTTTAGCCGGCCAAAACCGGATTTCCGTGCTAATTCGGTCAAACAGGTCGGGATAAAGAGCATGTCTTTTAAGATCAACAGCCAAAAAAATGCCCTTAAGCTCGCGGTACCGGGTTTGTTTAATGTCTACAATGCCTTGGCCGCTTATTCGCTGGTGAGCGTGGCCACCACCGTGCAGAGTGATCAGCTCGCAGAGGTGTTATCCGGCTATAGCGCCGCCTTCGGCCGCTCCGAAACCATCGATTTGGAAGGGCGCAGTATCCTGATGCTACTTATCAAGAACCCGACGGGGCTTAATCAGATTATCCAGACTTATCTATTGCGTGAAAAGAGCAATCTGCTGGTCTTTGCTATCAACGACAACTTCGCCGACGGCCGTGATGTGAGCTGGCTTTGGGATGCCGCGCTCGAGGACATCAAAGCTTATAAGGGCAAGATAATAGTGGGCGGGGAGCGGGCCGCGGATATGGCGCTGCGCCTCAAGTATGCCGGCATCGAGGATGTGCTGATTGAAGATGATATGGAAAAGCTGGTCGAAGCTATCAAGGCCAATTCCAGCAAGCGCAGCCAGGTATTTTTGCTCCCCACCTATACTGCGATGCTGGATCTGCGCTCCAAACTCACCGCCAAAGATAAGGCCGCCAAGGAGTATTGGCAATGAAAACAATTAGGATTGCACATTTATACCCGGACCGGATGAGTATCTACGGAGATTATGGCAACATCGTCGCCCTGACTAAGCGCATGGCCTGGCGAGGCATCAACAGTGAGGTTGTAATGGTCAGCGAGGGTCAGAAGATACCCAAAGATATTGAGCTGATTTTTATCGGTGGGGGGCAAGACAAGGGGCAGGTGATCGTAGCGAAGGATCTGAAGCAGAAAGGCAGCCAGATCAAGGATTTGGTCGAGGGTGGCACCCCGCTGCTCTCGGTCTGCGGCGGCTACCAGCTGCTCGGAGAGTACTTTATAAGCAGCGAATACGGCGAGCTGGAGGGAATCGGGCTTTTCAATGTCATTACCCGCGGCACCCGCACCCGGATGATAGGCAATATCGTGGTTCAATCGGAACTGTTTGGCGAGCTGGTTGGCTTTGAAAACCATAGCGGGGCCACCGAGTTTGTCGGCCGGGCCCATCCGCTTGGCAAGGTCAAGAAGGGTTATGGCAACAACCCGACCGAAAAGCACGAGGGGGCGCTCTACAAAAACGCAATCGGTACTTATATGCACGGATCGTTCCTGCCCAAGAACCCACTGGTGGCCGACTGGCTGATCCAGCGCGCGCTTTCCAAAGACGGCGAAGTGGTCGGCCTCAAGGATTTGGACGATTCGATCGAACTCATGGCCCGCAAAAGCTCAATTTCGCGGCCCCAATAATTTGTGCTCAAATAGTCTAGATTTATAGTTCAATTACTCTTATAATGTACTTAATTAACCTGAAGATTGTAGTGAGAATACAATTTTTAGAAATTGAGGGAGGCAAAAATGTTTGAACAATTGTTTGGGTCAAAGACGCGCGTAAAGCTACTTAGCTTGTTTTACAACAATCCCGAGCGCCCGTTTTATGTGCGCGAGATCACACGCAAGATCGACGAGCAGATCAACTCGGTCAGGCGCGAATTGCAAAACCTGCTCAACATCGGCATCGTGCGTTCGGTAAGCCAAAGCAACCGCCTCTACTACGAGGTCAATCCGAAGTACAAGTTCCATAGCGAGCTACAGTCGATTTTCCAGCGCATCCCGGCTAAATCCAAAGAAATTAAGCAGACCAAAGAAGAAGACCAGGTGCTCAAGACCCTTCAGAAAGCCGGCAATGTACGCATGGCCTTTTTGACCGGCGCCTTTGTGCGTGGAAGCCACCAGCAAATCGACATTTTCATTATCGGTGATATGAACAAATCCCAGCTGGCCAGGGTGGTAGCCGATATGGAGAAGGAGATGAGTCGTGAGCTCAACTATACCGCGATGTCGGTTGAGGATTTTGACTACAGGCGCAATCTCAACGACCGCTTCCTGACCGATATCTTGGATGAGAAGAAGATCCTGCTTACCGACAAAATCGGTGTGTTCTCCAATGGCTCCGAGATAGTCGAAGAGGAAAAGCCTGAGACCACCCAGATCAGCGTAACCACCGCGACAGTGGAGGATGCGATTGCGGCTGCGAAGCAAGCTGAAAACAACCAGGATAGTATCGAAGGCCCGATCGTTTAGCTGGCGGAATGGTTCTATATAGGTCCTAATATCTGCTACAATTGGTTTATGGACATTACTTTTTCAAACAAGGACACAATCAAATTAAACGGCAAGAGTGCGACAATCGTTATCAATCCCGCTTCCGAAGTAAAAGCCGACCTGCTACTTTTTAGCAACCCGGAATCGCCACAGTATGAAACCAAGTCTTTTAATGGCCCTGGTGAGTATGAGGTGCTCGGCTCGATGGTGGACGGGGTGGAGGTAGGTCCCGACAATACCGCCTACAGCCTGGTGATAGACGATATCCATGTGGCATACCTGGCAAATATGGATTCTCAACTTACCGATGATCAGCTAGAGCGCATGGATGGGGTGGATATTATGATCGTCTCGGTCGATAGCGACAAGGCGGAGCTGATCAATAAGCTGGTCGGCCAGGTAGAACCAAGGATATTGATACCCATGATGTCCTCAGAAGCTGAGCTTGGCAAGATCAAGGCCGAATATGGCAAAGATGTGGAGGCAGTCGAAAGCTACAAGGTGGCCAAAAAAGACCTACCCGTCGACACCCAGCAGCTAGTGATACTCAAATAGAGCCCAAACATAAGCCTTATGATATAATTTGATAAATATAAATTATCTGAGATTTATCAATGAGTGAAAAAACAGGCCCTTTATTCATACACAAGAAAGACCCCAAGCTTCAGCTATCGGGGCCTGTCGAGCATGAGCAACAACGTCGTAAGCGAGCAGGGCAGGAAATTTCTCAAAAACCAGCTATCCGCCTATCCAATTGGTTCGAGGTGTTAGAGCGTACTCATCTAGGCAGGGGTGCCAGCGCAGAGCGGAAAGCTAGACAGCATAGGGTGTTGGAAAAAATTAAGGACTCTTACCACAAGCTTTTTGTTATCAAGCCGGAGGAAATACCCGAAGAGGTATTCGGCCTAGAGGTTAGGATCGCTAGGGAGCAGGGGCATGGCAACATACCCCCTTATGAAGATTTTAAAGAGGCCAAAACCCAGGAATTCATAGCAGCCCAAGAGTCCAGTTTGGATCGTTGGGTGGATTACCTTACTAGTGAGGATGCCGATGCAGCTGGCTATCCCATGTGGGCCCGCTACTGGGCCTTTATGGCCGTTACAAAGCTTGGCAAGCTCGAGAAAACCCAATTGGGAGATGGCAGGGTCAAGGTGAGCTTTCCACAACGTGACGAAGGCACCGTAGCCCCCTTTCCAGAACTAAATCCAAAGGCCCTTGCCCAGACTTTTGCCGCTATGCAACACCAGCTTGAACAGCAAGGCCTTCCTAGGGCCGAACGTAGCATCGATAACACCTCGACTGTACTTAGTGATCAAGCTTTTGCACAGATGCTAAGTGACGGTAGTTTTGCACGCATATATGCCCAGTTCCTTTCTGAAAACCCTTCCATAACTACCGAGCGCCTTAAAGAAACCAGGGGTGAATGGGTAAAATACGAGCATGGTAGTGACGCTAGTACTTTATTTGAGAGCCTGCAAGGCCACACATTGGAGTGGTGTACTGCGGGGAGTATCTCCACAGCCCAAAGCCAAGTCGATGACGGGGATTTTTACGTCTACTACTCACTAGATGCTAGTGGCCAGCCAACCATACCCAGGATTGCTATCCGTATGGAAAATGGAATTATTGCTGAGATTAGGGGTATAGAACATGATCAGCACCTCGACCCGTATGTTGGTGAAGTGCTTCAAGGCAAACTAAAGGACCAACATTCATTCCCAAATGCTGAAGAATATATGCAAGGGGCTGAGGACATGAAGCTCGTTACCTCAATTGAGCGCAAGCTAGGTGCTAGGTATAACGATATTGAGGCCAAATTCTTGGGTTACGATACCCCAGATGCCCCACTAACCCCAGAAGAACTCAGGTTTATTTATGAGCTGGATAGAGAGATTGTCAGCTTGGGTTACGGTAGGGATCCCAGAATTGATCAGGTACTTAAGAGTAGGGACTTGATAGCAGACATGTCAAAGGTTTTTAATACAACCTCCCACAACCAAATAGCCCAACAGCTGATTGAAGCTGGGCAAGGTGAGGCAGTAGCAAGGAACCTCGACAACTTCACCGGCCTTGATCACAACCAACTAGCCCAACAGCTGATTGAAGCAGGAGAAGG
>Ga0075458_10000236_pt1 | contig 18063 bp, 18 predicted proteins | sample DEB3_08_DNA_FD_77576 | JGI IMG/M metagenome (GOLD analysis project Ga0075458, IMG submission 77576) | Aqueous microbial communities from the Delaware River and Bay under freshwater to marine salinity gradient to study organic matter... | ecosystem: Environmental > Aquatic > Marine > Coastal ... | reverse complement strand
AGATGGAGTTTCCAACTTCTTCAAGACATCAAGTCTGGTCGAAGTAATGACCATATTGGTAGGGCGCTTGTAGATACAGTCAGACGATTCGAGATACCGATTGCCTACTTTGAAGCATTTTTACACTCAATGGCCATGGATCTAGATGTAACTGAATATGAATCCTTTGAAGATCTAATGGAATACGTCTACGGATCTGCCGCAGTTATCGGCCTGCAAATGGTTCCGATTCTTGGCACTCTTCCCGGAAAGCTGGAACAAGCCAATTCGGCTGCGGAAAAACTCGGAATCGCCTTTCAGTTAGCAAATTTCATTAGAGATGTCGGCGAAGATTTGGATCGAGAGCGTGTCTATTTGCCGATGGGTGAGCTATCTAAGTTCGGTGTTGACCGAAAAATGTTAGAGCAACGGACTCTTACGCCAGAGATAGTAGAAGCCCTTAAGTTTCAAATCGAGCGCGTAAGAGAGCTAAAGCGCGAGGCAGAGAACGGTATTTCACTCATTGCCCCTGAGTCTCGTCCCTGCATCGAAGCGGCGAGCGAGCTGTATTGCGGAATCGTTGATGAGGTAGAAAAGATTGACTATGAAGTATTTAAGCTCCGCGCAAAGACCTCAACCTTGCGCAGATTTAAGGTTGCGCTTCCAGCATGGCGTCGTGCGCTTAGCGCTCGTTAGAGGCGCTGTATTCCTTTTCGCCCCCAGAAAATCCAGAGTGAGATTGTTAACGTCACCATAGAGAATCCAAATAAGAGATCCTCTGCTGGTGCGGATGCGATGCGCAAGCCGAGAATTACATCCTCGCTATAACTCAATATCTTCCGAGAGGTGAGCCACCAATTAGTTATCAATTGGAACGAGATGATAATCGCATAAGCAGTCCAAAATGCCTTACGTTGAAGTAAATGAGTCTTCAGAACATATCTATCGGCAATTACGACCAATATCACGCTAAGAATCGCTAATTGAGTGTAAGTCATTGCTCATCACCAAATTTCCAATGAGGCCGTTGAGTTCTTACCGCTTCAATTGTTAGTAAGGCAGCAAGTGGTACGACAATGAAAAAGAGAAACTCCTCTAGCGGAATTCCCTTTGGTCCTAAGATTCCGACGACTTGCTCCTCGTCAAACCACCAATGACCACTAATGACCGCGTGGTAATCCCAAATCAGAAAAAGTATTGCTACGGGCAGAATACTTAAAAGTGCTCGTTTTATCCTTCGTAATACACCAACCTTTAAGAAGACTTCCAGCCAAATCGATCCCAGAAAAGTGAAAATCAACATGGCAAAGTAAGAGTACTTGAGCACGCCTTATGCTAATCTTCTTTTTAATCGGGAGCCAAAAGTTGGCTGAGAGGACCTTAGGGTCGACCGTAGCACCAGTTCGGTAATGCGAATTGGGAAGGGGTTTCATGAATACTTTCTTTATAGCCTGGAACAATGAGGTTTCATATCTAGAGTTTGTATCAGTTCTTACATCTCTAACTGCCGTAATTCTTGGCGCTCGGGGTACGCGCTGGGCTTGGCCTTGGTGGATTCTTAGCAGCTCTTTGTATGGACTCTTCTTCTTCAATGTCGAGCTTTTTGCCAGCGCTCTCTTGCAAATAATTTTTATTGCGGCAGCGATTTGGGGATGGTTTGGTTGGAAACCAACCGGTGTAGAACCAAGATACATGTCCAATAAGGAGCGAGCTATTTGGTTCTTATCAGCAACTGCTCTCTGGCTAGCGGCCGCACCAGCTCTTGAAAGTATTGGTGCAGCCGCTTCTTGGCCAGACTCACTACTCCTTGTGACGAGTGCTGTTACCCAGATAGTTATGGTTCTTCAATGGCACGAGACTTGGGCGCTCTGGTTTGCAATTAATGTCTTTGGAACTTGGCATTACGCGAGACAAGAATTCTTCTTCACCGCCCTTCTGTATTCGGTCTTCACCATCGTTGCTATTTATGGATGGAGTAAATGGCTAAAGATCCAGAGGGCTAGTTGAAAAATCCATCGCTTAATGAAATTTTGCAAAGACTTACAGGTGCGCCTGGGAAATCTTTGACTACTAGGAGTATTTCCATTGATGGTCCAGCAGGGTCGGGAAAGACAACCTTGGCCCGTCGCATCGCCAGTGCTTTTCAGGGTGGAGATGTCCAAACTATTCATATGGATGATCTCTATAACGGATGGGATGATGCCTTAACTTCTCAACTTACGCGAACCATCACAAATCAAATACTCGAACCCGTCTTTCAGGGGAAATCTTTTGGCTATCGGAAATACGATTGGCTCAACAAAAGGTTTGGAGATCTCCAAACCTATAGCGCACCAGCTTTGTTGATCCTAGAGGGAGTAGGGGCGGGTCAAAAGTCAACTCGAAAGTACACGGATGAATTAATCTGGATTGATATCGATATGGAAGTTGGTCTACAGAGAGTACTTAACCGTGATGGTGGACACTTAGAGACGGAGATGAGAATCTGGCAAATTCGCGAGCAAGAGCATTTCGAATCAGAAAACACCCGAGATTGCGCCACAATTCGAGTCGATGGGAACTTCTTCATCTAAAATTCGCATGTGTCTGATTTAACTGGCGAAGTAATTGATGGACGTTACAAGTTAAATCGCATTGTTGCTTCTGGTGGTATGGCAACTATTTACGCCGCCTTGGATCTCCGTCTGGACCGACAAGTTGCCGTAAAGATCATGCATCCTCATCTTGCTCAGGATGAAAAGTTTGTAGAGCGATTTATTCGTGAGGCAAAGGCCGCCGCCTCGCTCTCGCATCCAAATATCGTGGCCGTTTTGGACCAAGGTTGGAATCAAGGTGGGACTCCATGTGTATTTATAGTGATGGAACTTGTAGAGGGTGCAACTCTCCGTGATTACCTACATGATCAAGGGAGAATTCCACCGGAGCGGGCAATTCCTTTAATAATCCCAGTCGCCAGCGCACTCGCTGCGGCTCACAAAATTGGAATTATTCATAGAGATATAAAGCCAGAGAACATCCTAGTCTCAAAAGAAGGCCGAATTAAGATCGCAGATTTTGGATTAGCAAGAGGGGCCCTGCTGGGAAGCACGATGACAGCAGAGTCCAGTGTCATCCTTGGAAGCGTTTCATATCTCTCCCCTGAACAAGTTCAACGTGGCGTTGCTGATGCCAGAAGCGATGTCTATTCCCTTGGCATAGTTCTCTTTGAACTACTTACTGGCGATAAGCCATATCAGGGCGAGGACCCAGTACAAATTGCCATTCGGCATGTCAATGATCGAGTTCCGGCTCCTTCAACTTTGAACTCAACAATCACACCTGATATCGATGCGCTCGTCCTCCGCGCAACTGACATTAATCCAGATAAACGTCCGGCAGATGGGGCTGCTCTACTGGAAGAGCTGCGAGCGCTATCTGAGAAATTAGATCCCAGGAAGCGCCAATTAAGTTTGGAGCTTGATTTACCGCCTCTACCCATCAAACAACCAGTTAGAGAGCGGCAAAAGATTTCACGTTCAAAAGCAAAGAAATCTGATGATTCAACCGTAGCAATTGAGAAATCCGAGAGTGAGAAAGAGAACTCCATGGCCAAGGCAAAACGAACTACGCAATCATTGAAAGCGGTTTCTCCTAGAGTTAAACGTAATCGCAAAATTGCAGCGCTGATGGCGCTACTACTTCTATTTGGCTCTTGGTATATCTGGGCCGGACCAGGTTCTAAAGTTGTTGTGCCGTCCCTGGCCGGCTTCACAATAAAAGATGCTCGTTCCGAATTATCCAACTTTGGCTTAGCTCTGGATGTTGGCGATGAAGAATTTAGTGAAGATGTATCCGAGGGCAGAATTATTAAGTCAAGTCCAGCTGGTGGTGGACGAATAGATGATGGGGGCATAGTTACCGTAGTCGTATCTAAAGGTAGAGAGCGTTTTCTAATTCCAGACTTAACTGGGTTAAAGCCCGATGTCGCTCAGGAATTGATTGAAGATAACAAGTTGGTAATTGGCGAGATTATCGAAGAATTCTCCAGCGATTATCGAAAAGGTCGAATCTTAAGAACGAGTCCAGCAAAGGGCGAGAGAGTTAAACGCGATACCACTTTAACTCTCTTTATATCAAAAGGAATTGAACAGATTTCGCTCTCTGATTATCAGGGAAAGAGCGGTGAACAAGCATTGAATGAACTTGTTGAGGCTGGTTTTGAAGTCGAGACAGAGTACATCTTTAGTGAAGATCTTCCTGCTGGAGCGGTAATTTCGCAGAGTCCTGGAAGTGGTGAGGCCGACAAGGGATCCACAATAACTTTGATTGTTTCTAAAGGCACAGAATTTGTTTTTATCCCTAATGTCTTTGCTCTAAATGAGGAGAAAGCGGTTGCAGCTCTTGAAGACTTAGAGTTAAAGGTTGTTGTCAAGAAAGTTGGCAATAAAAAGACGAAGGTTGTTACAAATATCGCTCCTAAGGTCGGAAGTAAGGTAAAACGTGGCTCGACTGTGACAATCACAGTAGGGTGAGGTTGTGACCAAGAAGACTTCGAAGGAAATTCGACGGCCCTTAATTGGGGCACACGTCCCAACTTCAGGCGGAATGGCAAAACGCTCCATTGAATATGCCAACACGATAAAGGCCGAGGCGATTCAAGTTTTTGCCTCGAATCCTCGCGGGTGGGCCATGCCTGATGCAAACCCAGAAGCAGACGCTGCATTTCGCGAGCGCGCTTCAGAACTCGGAATCGAAACTTATGTACACGCTCCATTTCTGATAAACCTCGGCTCTCCTACTGAAGGAACTTACAAAAATTCAGTTGCCTCAACTTCTTATTCATTGCGAAGGGGGCGAGAAATTGGAGCGCTTGGAGTTGTTATCCATACCGGCTCTGCTGTTGATGAATCTCACGTCACAAAAGCATGGAAGCAAATCAAGAACGGTGTTATGCCAATCCTCGAAAAGTTAACTAATGAGGATCCTTGGCTTCTTCTGGAGCCCACTGCCGGTCAAGGTCAATCTCTCGTAAAGAAATTAGATGATCTAAATAGTTATTTCGAGGCTTTGGAGTGGCACCCAAAAGTGGGAGTTTGCCTTGATACCTGTCACGTTTTCGCTGCCGGACACGATATTAAGAGCAAGGGTGGAATGATTAAGACACTTGATTTACTCGTTGAAGTTGCTGGCGCTGAACGGATTCAGTTGATACATGCAAATGATTCGATGGATGTCCTTGGTTCACTAAAGGATAGACATGCAAACCTTGGTGAGGGTGAAATCGGAGTCAAACCGTTCGAAGAACTATTGAGCCATCCAGCAGTTCTAAATGCGCCTCTCATTCTCGAGACACCCGGTGAAGAGCCAGAGCACGGAAGAGAAGTTGCGCTCCTAAAGAAGTTACGCGATAAGTAAATGGCTCTAGTGCTTGCTCCTTGGGCGCTTCTTACCGTAGCTGCCATGTGGGGTATCTCTTTTGTCTGGATGAAGGACATTCTTGACCAACAGGATGTGTACAGCTTCTTGGTCTCAAGATTCGCTGTCGCGGCACTTGTCATGATAGTTGTGAATACACGCTTTCTGAAGAAGCTAAACGGCAAAATTGCAGCCAAAGGCGCCCTGATCGGAACTGCGCTCGGACTTGGCTACATATTTCAAACTCTCGGACTGGAGCGGACAACCCCCGCCATTACTGGTTTCATAACTGGACTTTATGTGGTGCTGACACCTCTTATTGGTGCCTTGATTCTAAAAGAAAAGTTAACAATTCAAGCTTGGTTCTATATTGCTCTAGCCACTGTCGGACTCGGGGTCTTGTCTATTTCAGGTTTCTCGATTGGAACTGGTGAGCTATTTGTTCTGATATCTGCTTTTCTCTTTGCAGCTCACATACTCCTTCTTAGCCGCTGGAGTAAGGATTTTGATGCCTACACTCTTACTTTTGTTCAGCTTCTAACTTGTGCAATTGTCTCGGGAATACCGGCTTCGATAAATGGTTTTGTTGCGCCACCTGATTTACAAGTATGGGCAGTTGTTATCTTTACTGCAGTATTTGCAACCTTCTTTGCTTTTGTGATTCAAACCTGGGCTCAAGCGCGAATTTCTGCGACCAAGGTAGCGGTAATCCTTACTATGGAGGTTGTATTTGCTGCGCTTTTCTCAGTCGCCCTTGGCGCAGAGCCGCTTACTTTACGAATCCTGCTTGGCGGCTCTATGGTTCTCGTAGCCATGATCATGATTGTTCAACCAAAAGTTACACCGGTGAAAAGTGATAGTTGATCTTCGCTCCGATACCGTAACGCGCCCCTCTAAAGAGATGCGAGCTGCAATTGCTGCGGCTCCCGTTGGTGATGATGTCTATAGAGATGACCCCACAGTAAATTCACTAGAAGAACGAGTTGCTGAGATGTTTGGCAAAGAGGCCGCCGTATTTACCCCGAGCGGCTCCCTTGCTAATCAATTGGCTATCCGCACCTTGGTCTCCCCAGGTGAAGAATTGCTTTGTGAAAGTAACTCCCACATTGTTCGCGCCGAACTGGGTGCAGCGGCGACTTTTAGTGGAATCACTACCCGCACTTGGAGCGCAAATAGAGGATTACTAGATGCCGATGCGGCAATTGAATTAGCTCGCCCCGACTCCGGCCCATACCTTGTTTCAACTACAGCGATTGCCGTTGAAAATACCCATAATTTTGGTGGCGGAACTATCCAGCCGGTATCCGAGATATCTAAATTGGCAAGTGAGGCAGAGCGGCTTGGAATAAAACTTCATCTAGATGGCGCGCGAATCTGGAACGCTCATGTTGCTTCAAGAGTTTCACTTAAGGATTATGGAAAGCATTTTGAAACCATAAGTGTCTGCTTATCTAAAGGTCTTGGCGCTCCAATCGGATCGTTGATGATTAGTAACCGCGAAAGAGTTGCTAAAGCTCGTGTTTGGCGCAAACGTTACGGAGCCGGTATGCGCCAGGTTGGTTTGCTTGCTGCCGCTGGACACTACGCCTTAGATCACAACATTTCACGCTTAGCGGATGATCATAAGAAGGCTCAGGAGCTAGCGAGTTCGTGCCACTCTATAGCGCCAACTTCTGTTGATCCAAAGGATGTTGAAACCAATATCGTTGGCCTAGATCTAGCAGGAGCTAGTTGGAGCGCTGCTGATCTAGCCCGAGAAGCAAAAGCGGAAGGCATCTGGATAAGCGCACTTGGTCCCAAATATGCACGTTTAGTCACGCATATGGATGTTGACGATAGCGGTATTGCGAAAGCAAGTTCAGTATTAAAGAAATTACTTGAGCGCGCCTTCATGGGCTAGAAGCCACTCTTTTACTTCAAGTCCGTAGGCATAGTTGCCAAACGCTCCACCAGTTTTTACAATCCTATGACATGGAACTACCAGAGCGATTAAGTTTCGAGCGCAGGCGCTTCCGGCTGCGCGCACCGCATCTGCAGAGCCTGCTCGCTTTGCTAGCTCTCCATAAGAAATAGTCTTTCCTGGGGCAACCTTGCGCATTGCCTTCCATGCTGATTGAGAGAATTTTTCACCTGGCTGACGAACTGAGATTCCATCCAAAGCTTTCAAATCACCTGCAAAATAATCCTCAAGAAGATCAGTGATTATGGGTAGTCGCTTTTCTTCCTTTATGCCTAATTTCAAATCTGATGCATCCAATTTGTCGATTAACTCTTTGAAACTACCGAAACCAGATGCGAGTAGTAGATGATCGTGCGAGATCAGATTTAGCGAACCAATTTGCGTCTTGAGAGTCGCCCTACTGAGCATTTTGGGAGCCTACGCCCACCTGTTCAAATCCGATAGTCAGATTATCGGCGATCGCGCAACATTTCAGCGAGCAAGAAGGCAAGTTCAAGAGATTGAGTGTGATTAAGCCTGGGGTCGCAGGCAGTCTCGTAACGCGTTGCCAAATCCTCGTGTGAAATCTCAGCGCCACCACCCACGCACTCGGTCACATCATCACCAGTTAACTCAATATGAATTCCACCAGGATGGGTTCCCTTCAAATGGTGAACCTCAAAGAACCCCTTAACCTCATCTAAGACATCATCAAAACTTCTCGTCTTATATCCACTTGGAGCTTCATAGGTGTTTCCATGCATTGGGTCGCATACCCAGAGAACGCTCTTGCCACTCTTTGCGACTGCGTCAACCAATGGTGGAAGGACGTTACGGATATTCTTAGCGCCCATTCTCGTGATAAATGTGAGTCGCCCAGGTTCATCTTCTGGATTTAAATTCTCTATTAGGGACATCATCTCTTCGACGGTTGTTTTCGGGCCCAACTTAACTCCGATTGGATTCTTTATCTTTTTGGCGAAATCGATATGTGCTCCATCGAGTTGTCTAGTCCGCTCACCTATCCAAAGAAAGTGAGCCGAAACGTCATAAGGAAGACCTGTACGAGAATCAACTCTCGTCAGCGCTTTCTCATATTCGAGTATTAACGCTTCATGCGATGAATAGAAATCAACTGTTTTAAACTCTTCAGGGTTGATTCCGGCAGAGCGCATAAAGTCCAGAGCCCGACCGATTTCTTTCGCAAGCGCTTCATAGCGAGCGCCGGTAATTGAATCTTTTACAAAGCCTTTATTCCACTCATGCACTAAGCGGAGATCTGCAAAACCACCTTGGGTAAATGCTCGTACCAAATTTAGGGTCGCAGATGATGTGTGATAGACCTTAACCAACCTAGATGGGTCTGGGGTTCTGGCCTCGACTGTGAATTCAAGATCATTTACTGCATCGCCTCGATATGCAGGTAGTTCTACATCGCCACGCTTTTCGAAATTGTTGCTACGCGGTTTGGCGAATTGGCCCGCCATTCGACCTACCTTTATGACTGGCATACTCGCGCCATATTGCAAAACTGCTGCCATTTGCAGAATCGTCTTTATGCGATTACGTATTGAGTCGGCTGTTGCACCCGCAAATGTCTCAGCGCAATCTCCGCCTTGTAGCCAGAAGGCTTCACCTCTTGCTGCCTGTGCAATTTTTGCCTTTAAGTTGTCGCACTCTCCGGCGAAGACCAGCGGAGGAAGAGACTTTAACTCTGCGACCGCACCTTCTAGCTTTGCGCTATCCGGCCACTCCGGTTGTTGGACAGCCTTAAGTGACTTATCGAAGAGGGTCTCTAGCTGGGCTGCCATAGGAGAAGGTTAGGTAGAAGTGCTGACTAGACGCTACTTAATTAGCCGAAAAAGACTTCAGCTTCGGCAAGTAGGCGCGGATCGACAGTCTTCAACTTATCCGTTGCAGATTTCAAAGGAACACGAACGATTTCGGTGCCATGGAGCGCGACCATCTTGCCCCAATCTCCTTCATGTGCAGCCGTTATTGCGTGAATTCCAAATCGAGTGGCTAGAACTCGATCAAAAGCGGTCGGGGTGCCGCCACGTTGAATGTGGCCAAGAATTGAGGTGCGAGCTTCGGCGCCAGTTCTGGATTCAATCTCTTTTGCGAGCCATTCACCAATTCCTGATAGCTTCACATGTCCAAAAGAGTCAAGTGAACCATCCTTAGTAACGATGGTTCCATCCTTAGGAAGCGCTCCTTCAGCAACTACAACGATTGGTGCATAGGATTGCTGGAAGCGCGATTCGACCAACTTGCAAACTTTTTCGATATCAAATGGTACTTCAGGAATCAAAATGCAGGATGCGCCACCTGCGAGTCCAGAGTGAAGCGCAATCCATCCTGCATGACGACCCATAACCTCGACAATGAGAGCTCTGTGATGGGACTCTGCAGTTGTATGAAGTCGATCAATTGCCTCAACTGCAATGTTCACGGCGGTATCAAAACCAAAGGTGTAGTCCGTATTATTCAAATCATTATCAATAGTCTTCGGAACTCCAATTACTTTCACGCCAAGCGCGTCAAGTTTGGTTGCAACGCCCAAAGTGTCTTCACCACCGATTGCGATTAGGGCATCAACACTCATCTTTGCCAGATTTTCTTTTATTCGCTCGACCCCGTTTTCAATCTTAAATGGATTGGTGCGAGAGGAACCTAAGATCGTTCCACCTCTAGGGAGGATTCCTCGAGTCGCCTTAATGTTAAGTGGCATAGTTAAACCTTCGAGCGGTCCCTTCCAGCCATCTCTAAATCCGATGAACTCGTAGCCGTACTCTTTTTCGCCCTTTCGAACTACGGCACGGATAACGGCATTTAAGCCTGGGCAATCGCCACCACCAGTTAGAACACCAAAGCGCATTTTTTACTTCTCCGATGACTCAAATTAATGATCAACTCTGATCCAGAGCGAGATTCTACCCATACCCCGCTACTCTTTCCGTGATGGCGCCATCTGTTGACCGCAAAACCCTTATCTATCTTGCTCACGACAACCTAAATCGCAAAAAGGGTGCTCTCAAAAATGCCGATCCAAATACACATGAAATTCTATTTGTTGAGAGTCAGCGCATGCTCAAAGGGGCTCGCTGGCATAAGCAACGCGTATTTTTCTTACTTTCAGCGGCACAACACTTTGCCAAAACGTTACTTGAAGAAGGATTTACAGTCCATTATATAAAAGCTGAGGATACAGCGACGGGAATTAAAAGCCTTGCCAATAAATACCTGAAAGTGATATCGGTCGAACCCTCCTCTTATCGACTTACTGAGCAGTTGAAAAGTATTGATGTTGAACTAGTACCAAATGATTTCTTTCTAACGTCAAGGGAAACTTTCTCAGAGTGGGCAACGAAGCAAAAATCCCTAAAGATGGAGAATTTCTATCGCTTTCAAAGAGAGCGCTTAAATATACTAATGGAAGAAGGTGAGCCAATCGGTGGAAAGTGGAACTTTGATGAAGAGAATAGATTACCTCCGCCCAAGCTTGGTCATCGTTGGCCCAAATACCCTCATAACGTAAGAGATGAGATTGACTTACGAGTCATCGAGGAGATCTCGACTTTAGATCTGGTTGGTTCAATCTCCGATACAACTTGGGGCACAACTAGAGAGCAAGCCCTGGCCCAATTGGATCGTTTTTTGTCGAACGCATTCGCCGGATTTGGGCCGTATGAAGATGCCATGACAACCGAGAGTTGGGCACTGAACCACTCTCTTTTGAGTACGTATATGAATGTAGGCCTACTTTCTGCAGAGGAAATTCTCAGCGAAACATTAAAGAGCTTTTCGAAAGGTGGCATATCTATCGCTTCTTGCGAGGGATTTATTAGACAGATTATTGGCTGGCGCGAATACATAAATGGGCTTTATTGGTATTTCGGCAGCGATTACCGTAACTTAAATGAGTTAGGTTCAACGAGAAAGCTACTTCCGCTTTTCTCTGATTCAAAAAAGACCAAGATGAAATGTGTGAGCGAGATTGTCTCTCAAATTGAAGAGCGCTCTTGGGTTCATCACATCCCAAGGTTGATGGTCTTGAGCAATCTCGCTGCGTTGGCTGATGTTGAGCCGGCCGTATTCCTGGCTTGGATGCGTGAAGTATTTATCGATGCCACTGATTGGGTAATGGTTCCAAATGTCATTGGAATGAGTCTTCATGCTGATGGCGGGAAAATGTCAACGAAACCTTATGTTGCCGGCGGGGCCTATATTTCAAGGATGTCCAATTATTGTGGCGATTGCCCCTATAACCCTAAGACTCGAACCGAAGAAGACTCCTGTCCTTTTACCACTTTATATTGGCATTACATTGCCCGAAATAGTGAGAGATTCAAACGAAATCACAGAATGTTCCAGCAGATAAATGGATTGAAAAAACTTCGTGACTTAGATGCAACAATTAAGCGCGGTGAACAAGTTTTGCGGGACCTAGAGCAGGGCTTGATTTAACGAGTAACTGTTACGCCTTTACCGACAACAACTATTCCCCCTTCGGAGACGGTAAAGCGCTCTCGATCGCGCTCTAAATTGATTCCGATTTGAGCGCCAGGTTCAACTATAACGCTCTTATCTAAAATTGCATTCTTTACATGTGCCCCATCGCCAATTCGCACTGATGGCATCAGCACTGATCCTTCAACGCGGGCGTCGCGACCTACAAGAACGTCATAGGAAGTCACAGTTCGATGCATCTCTCCACCGGCAATGATGGAGCCAGCACCAATCACAGAGTCAAAGGCAATTCCTCGCTCTGAGAATTTTGCTGGTGGAAGCGAAGGCGGGTTAGTAAGGATGGGCCATTGGCGGTTATACAGATTAAAAATGGGATGAACCGAAACAAGATCCATATGCGCGTCATAGTATGAATCGATAGTTCCTACATCACGCCAATATCCCTTATCTCGATCTGTTTCGCCAGGAACGACGTTATTTGCAAAGTCATAAGCCATTGCCAGTCCGTTCTTGGTCATAGCAGGAATAATGTTTCCACCTAAGTCATGACGGCTATCGATATCTTCCGAATCCAGTATTAACGCTTCTTCCATAGCATCACGTCGAAATATGTAATTGCCCATTGAGACCAGGGACAAATCTGGGTGGCCGGGCATAGCGGGTGGATTTTCAGGCTTTTCATGAAACGCCTTTATTGTGATTCCATCTTCAGCGAGTTCAATTACTCCAAATTGAGAAGCTTCACTTCGCTTCACTCGTATCGCGGCTACGGTGACGCCAGCATCTGTAGCGAGATGCTGTTGGTACATCTGGTCAGGGTTCATTCGATAAACGTGATCCGCACCAAAAACAAGAACATGTTTTGGATTCTCATCGTGGATGAGATTGAAGTTCTGCAAAATTGCATCCGCGCTACCCGTATACCACCGAGGTCCAAGACGTTGCTGGGCGGGTACTGGAGTCACATAGTTGCCGAGCAAAGTTGACATACGCCATGTTGTTGTTATGTGGCGATCTAGCGAGTGCGACTTGTACTGAGTTAGTACCGCAATTCGAAGGAATCCAGCATTTACAAGATTTGATAGGACAAAATCAACGAGACGATATGAGCCACCAAATGGAACAGCAGGCTTTGCTCGATCTGCTGTGAGTGGCATCAAGCGCTTTCCTTCGCCACCAGCAAGCACTATTCCTAGTGGTAAATCCAATCGCGCCATACGCGAACGATACTCTTGCTGAGTGAATAGCGGGAAGTCACCTTCAATAGCTCTCCTCACCCGGGAATGGCCACCGAAAATCTATGGTGGGGCTGGAGTTCACATTAAGAGCTTGGTCGAAGCGCTCCAAAACTCAAGCGCGGTGAAGACTCAGGTGCATTGCTTTGGAGCACCGCGTACCGATGCGATTGGCTACGAATTAAGGCCTCCATTTACTGAGATAAATCCTGCTCTTCAAACTCTGTTGATTGATATGGATATGGCTACACATATGCATGAAGTGGATCTCGTTCATTCTCATACTTGGTATGCGAACTTTGCCGGTTACCTAGCCAGCAAAATTCAAAAAATTCCACACGTAGTAACGGCACACTCTTTAGAACCACTTCGCCCCTGGAAAGCAGAACAACTGGGTGGTGGGTATCTGATTTCATCATGGGTCGAACAGCTTGCATACGAGAACGCCGATGCAATCATCGCTGTAAGTGATGGAATGCGCAGTGATGTACTAGCCGCATACCCCAAGGTAGATCCAAAAAAAGTCTTTACCATTCGTAATGGAATCGATACCACAAAGTTCCAACCAAGTAGTCGACCAGAAGTTCTTTCAAAATATGGCGTAAGCGCTCCATACGCAATGTTTGTGGGGCGAATTACCAGACAGAAAGGACTGGCCCATCTTTTAAGGGCCTGGAAAGCCGTACCGAGTGAATTCACTCTCGTACTCGCAGCGGGAAGTCCGGATGAACCACAGATTGGCGCTGAAGTCGAATCTCTTGTGGCTGAACTAAATGCCGAGCGCGGAAATATTGTTTGGATTAAAGAAATGCTCGCTCATGAAGAATTAGTTGCACTCTTAACTGATGCCCAACTATTTCTCTGCCCTTCCGTTTATGAGCCTTTGGGAATAGTTAACTTAGAGGCGATGGCCTGCGAAACCGCGGTAGTTGCTACTGCTATTGGAGGAATTCCTGAAGTTGTTTCAAATAATGTGACTGGATTACTTGTTGACTACAATCAAGATTCCAAAATCTTTGAAGAGAATCTTGCGCTATCGTTGATGAAAGTACTTGGTGACGCATCTCTCGCCAAAGAATTGGGTAGCGCAGGGCGGAAACGAGCGATCGCAGAGTTTGGCTGGGATAAGGTAGCGAACCAAACAATTGAGCTGTATCGGAGTCTTATTTAATGTCGCGTAAGGGCTGGATACTCTTCACCCTAGTTGGCCTCCTATGGGGTGTTCCCTATCTATTTATGAAAGTAGCAGTAGAGGAACTTTCTACTCCCATGATTGTCTTTACGCGTCTAATGATTGGGGCTGCACTTTTGGTGCCGCTTGCGCTTAGAGAGGGCTCCTTAAAGAGTGCGCTCAAATATTGGCGCTACATCCTTCTCTATGCAGTTCTCGAAATGGTCATACCTTGGTCCCTTATAACGAGTTCGCAACGCAATCTATCTTCTGGAGTCGTAGCGCTATTAGTTGCGACAGTGCCAATTTGGGCGACTCTGTTTGCCCATCAAACTGGTGATTCGACTGCTGCTCACCGAGTCCGCATCTTTGGAATCATTATTGGGTTAATCGGCATCACTCTCATTGTAGGAATTGAGAGTATCTCCGATTTTGGCAATATAAGAGCTCTGCTTCAAATTCTGGTGGCTGCCGCATCGTACGCGTGGGCAGTAAACATGATCACGCGAAAGGCTCCGGGGATTTCAGGTATTGCAATCAACGGGATTGCCATGATGATCTCTTCTGTGATTTTTGCACCCTTTGCCATCGCCAATCGACCCGAAACTCTTCCCTCACTGGAAGTTACTCTCTCAATGCTTGGGCTCGGAGTTCTTTGTAGCGGTATAGCTTTCTGGGTCTTCTTCGTAGTTCTTGATGAGATTGGGCCCGCGCGCGCCTCGCTCGTTGTTTATCCAAATACCGCTGTCGCCGTGGTACTCGGGATAGTAATTCTGCGCGAGCCAATCACTCTGGCAATACTTATTGGATTACCACTTGTATTAGTCGGTTCTTACTTCGCAAGTCGAAAGCCAAATTCACAGCCAATTGCTGCTTAATCAATTACTTATTCAATAACCCCAATTTCGATAACGCTTTTGCGTCACTCTGCCAATTGGGAATCACCTTTACATGAAGAGCCAGAAAGACCTTTGAATTCAGTTTTCTCTCAATCTCTTTGCGGGCGCGCGTCCCAATATCCTTTAGGTGCGCGCCTTTAGAACCAATAATTATCCCCTTTTGACTATCTCGTTCGACAACTATGGATGCGTGAATATCGGTAAGGTCCCTATCCTCACGTTTAGACATATCATCAATCACGACCGCAATCGAATGCGGAACTTCTTCAAAGAGTTCGCTAATTACCGCTTCGCGGATTAATTCAGAGAGAGTCGTTTCTAGCTCTTGATCAGAGCGCATCTCGGCTGGATAAAAGGCCGGGCCATCTTCTGCATGATTAGCTAAAAGTTGTATCAAGAGCGCGATTTGAGTATCGGTAAAAGCAGATACCGGCACAATCTCATCCCATTCAAAGCCAGCGCGCTGGGCAAGATCTTTAGCAGCAAGTAGTTGTTCTGGGAGGCTATTTTTGGAGCTCATATCAATCATTGTTATGACACAAAACTTCTTTGCTGATTGAAATGTGCCAATTTGTTTGGCTATATAAAGGTCCCCATCGCCAATCTCCTCAATAGCAGGTATACATTGAATGATGATGTCTACGTCATCAATGCTTTCCGTCACTACTTGATTTAACGCTGTACCAAGAGTTGTTTTTGGCTTATGTACGCCTGGAGTATCGACCAAAATTAACTGAAAGTCTTGCTCAGTGATGATTCCTCGTATAGCACCTCGAGTTGTATTGGGGTGGTGCGAGGTGATTGCAATCTTCTCGCCAACTAATGTATTAATAAGAGTGGACTTGCCTGTATTGGGTCTACCAACGATAGTTACAAACGCCGACTTATGAGCCATTAACGCAAAGGGTACATGTAATTGTAGGTAGAAATTCCATAGCATCTGCAACTGAGGTGACAATTTCGGCACATCGCTCTCCGATGAGTCGATGGCAACCATCACTCGTCGGCGAGGTGATTGGGCCAGGGACCGCAAGCACAACTCTCATCAACTCCGATGCGTTGTGGGCAGTTCTCAGCGAGCCACTTCGGAAAGCTGCCTCAACCACGATGGTTGCTCGAGATAGTGTGGCAATTAGTCGATTCCTTGTAAGGAATCTCTCTGGGCGCGCCTTCTCATTAGGCATTACTTCAGAGATCAGTGAGCCATTAATAAGTATCTCTTCGAATAACCTCCCATTACCAGCTGGATAACGAACTGAGATACCGGAGGCGAGAACTGCGGTCGTTCTTCCTTCTGCGGCAATAGCACCTCGATGTGCATGGGTATCAATTCCGTAGGCTCCACCACTTATGATCTCGATTTCTCGATCTGCAAAACCTGAAGCAAATTCGCTTGCTATTCGGGCACCATACTGAGTTGGATTTCGAGTTCCGACAAGCGCTACCGAGCTACAGCTTGGTGCATTTCCTTTAAGAATTATTCCGATGGGCGGAACCATTAGATCATCCAAAGTGTGAGGCCAATTTGGATCACCTTGAATCACAAATTTGCCACCTGCTGATTCGATTTCATCTTGGAGCGATTCGATACTCCGCTCCTCCAACCTCTTTTTTACACGCTCCGCAGATTTCTTTGTAGATAGATATCGTCCAGTTTTTAAACCTTTGATGACTTCTTCTGGGCCCTTGTCGGTGATTTCTAAATGCCAAAATTTATCTCCTGGCTCAGTTGCGTTAAATAGTTGAAGTAGAGAGCTCCTCATTCGCCTGGCATGCCACTTCTAAGAGTTAGGGCTTGTTCCACCTCGTCTTTTCCAGGAACAGTTACTCCTTTAAGATCGGCGATACTCCAACTCAAGCGAATGGTTCTGTGGAATCCCCTGGCGCTAATCACCTCTTGATCCAAAAGAGAGTGGAGAATTGTCATTCCCTCTTTAGTCGGCCGAAAATGTTCCCTAAGTAAGTTGGGTGGAATTTGGGAGTTCAACTTAAATGAATAAGGGGCGAATCTCTTAGCGGCGACCTTACGAGATCGTATTACTCGAGATCGAATAGTTGCGCTATCTTCATTTTCAACGCTTGATAGCTCAGCCCTTGTTGGTGATTCAACTGCGAGTCGGATATCCACTCGATCCAAGAGTGGACCAGACATCTTCCCCAGATATCTACGTACTTGAAGAGATGAGCATTGGCAACCCCTTCCTCTTCCAGCGAAGCGACCACAGGGGCAGGGATTAGCTGCGAGAACTAATATGAATCGAGCCGGAAAACTTGTCGTCAGAGCAGAGCGCGTAATCGTGATTGATCCAGATTCCATAGGTTGACGAAGCGCATCAAGAATTCCAGCGCCGCACTCGGGGGCTTCATCGATAAAGAGAACTCCACGATGAGCAAGGGAGCACGCGCCAGGTTTTATGTACTTGCTTCCACCACCAACCAACGCTGGGATGGTTGTGGAATGGTGAGGTGCAACAAAGGGTGGTTCTGTACTCAAAACATTTCGATCGTGCAAAGTTCCGGCAATTGAATGTATCCCAGATACTTCTATTGCTTCAGTCTCGTCAAGTGGTGGCAATATTGTTGGAAATCTCTCAGCGAGCATCGTCTTGCCGGAACCGGGAGCGCCAATCATCAAAAGGTTATGACCGCCGCTTGCAGCAACTTCAAGGGCTGATTTATTCTCAAAATGTCCGGCTACTTCGGACATATCTACGTTCGAGACCACTTTAGTAACATCGATCAGCGTCGGATTTTCAGTTTTGATACCGCTCTCGAGAAACCTAATAACTTCGTTTAGTTTTGAGAATGGGAAGACATTTAGTTCGCTAAGCAGTGACGCTTCTTGAAAGTTCTCGCGGGGTACAACCACATTCTTTACACCTGATTCTCGGGCAGCAATCAAGGTGGGCAGGACTCCACGGACCGGTCTTAAGTTTCCTTCTAAGGAGAGCTCTCCAAGGTAAAAAGCCTTTTCTA
>Ga0075458_10000230_pt1 | contig 18218 bp, 27 predicted proteins | sample DEB3_08_DNA_FD_77576 | JGI IMG/M metagenome (GOLD analysis project Ga0075458, IMG submission 77576) | Aqueous microbial communities from the Delaware River and Bay under freshwater to marine salinity gradient to study organic matter... | ecosystem: Environmental > Aquatic > Marine > Coastal ... | reverse complement strand
TCACCAGAGCCTGCTTTAATTCTTTCTTGTTTGGCATGGATATTGGCATAAAGTCCTTGTTTTGGCATTACTTCATGCCTTTAAGAGTTTTGGCTAACCTTGCCCTTTGGCCAGTAATGCCAGGCTGTTTGGCTGCCTTATTTAAGGCTTTTGCTGGAATGTTTTTGCCAGCTTTAATGCCCATTGTTTGACGCAATGCGCCAGGCTTTTTGATTGCTGACTGAATCCATTTAGTAGCCATAACCACCACCTTTCTTTTTTGGTTTGCTCATGCCTGCCTCACTCATGGCAATAGCCACAGCCTGCTTTTGAGACTTGACCACGGGGCCTTTCTTGGAGCCTGAGTGCAGTTTGCCAGCACCATACTCTTTCATCACTTTAGAAACTTTTTTAGCTGCGGGGGACTTCATTTTCATGGGAACTCCTTAGTTAAGTTCAGTTACAGTAACAGTCGATGTAGTAATAGCCGCATCTTTGATAAATGCGATCTTTTGACCAGGCGTGACTTTAACAATCTCTGACTGATTTACGCCAATCAGAGGAGAAGTAGTAATTGACGCTGTTGGGCTAGAGCCAATAGCAAAATGGCAATGTCCTTGGGCGCAAGCAATACGAATCATTGTTGTATTTGCACCAAAAGCGGTCATCTGAACACTACTTGTAGTGACTGTTGCCACTTGGGTAGTCCCCATTGAAGGAACACCAAAAGCGACTTGGTTTGGGTCTAATTGAAAGGTACTCATGATTTTTCCTTACTGAAGGGTAAGTTGATAAAGGGTGTTTTGGTACAAAGCAACGATTTCATCAATCTTGTTTTGTAAAGCTGTCTCAGTACGAGGAACGATCTGTTGGCGGTTAGCCTCAATCCATTCCATTTCTTGGCGCAATACCTCTGAAACTGTCCCTTTGTATTTGTTGGTTACATAGGGAATATCCAAACGGATTGCATAACGCCCTTGATATTGTTGGGCAAAGTCATCTGCTAGGGGAATAATTGCCTCATAAAACTCATTAAGGGTTTTATGCTCTGCAAAAGATAAGGTTTTTAGATGGATGCGGTGGGTAATTTCTCTTGCGAGAAATAGCATCCCAACAAATTCACCAGCTGTATTGTTTGCCATGCTTAATCCTTAGTTATCGGGCCACCAGATTTCCATGCGTCACAAGTGCGCTTGGCGGCACAAGTGAAGTGGAAAAGTTCACAAAATCCCAGATTGGCAGCGTCAATAAATTGCTGGTCATAGGACAATTCTTTTTCAGATTCATTCATTGCCTCTAGGCCACCTTTGATGCATTCCATCATCTTAGGAGTTTGAATGAATGCGGCGCAATTGCCACAACGCATATCTTTTACAGTAGATGTTGGTGCGTTATACATTTTGGCCTTTTTTAACCAAAAGGCATCATTCGCATCATTTGGATTTGGTGGACCATATCCATACTTTTTGAAAGCATTATTTCGGTTCTTCAGATTGGTAGTGACATCCTGAGTCGCCACAGGGCAAACCATTCCTGAAAGCATTCCCGCCTTCATTTGAGCAACCTTCCACCAATGAAGGTGATAAAGCCACCAGCCATAGATGCGATGGTCATGCCCATCCAAAAGCCACCCTTGGATTTATTTGCCAACTCAAGGAGTTCCTTGACATCTTTGGCTAATTGGTGAACTTCAGCCTGCAAAGCCTCAACTTGGGCTTCTATCCTGCCGAAATCTCTTGCATCAATATCGCTCATAACAATTGTTCCTTGCGAGGTCTACCCGTAGGCTTTCTCAAAATGATTGTTTGCCTTGTTCCATCTTCTTCCACCATAGTAGGCACATCAACAACCTGATATTCTGGGTGGCGTTTCATCTCATCAATGTCATGTTGCGCTGTGAATTCAACCACAGTTCCGCTTCTGATGCACTTGAACAAAGCCATTTATATTCCTAATGAAGAAAAGGGAGGCAAGCCCCCCTTCTCTTTAAACGATCAAACGACCGACAACAATGCGGATTTTGGTTGAAGCCAAATCCACAGTTGAACCAGACTCATTCTGAACACGCAAAGACACCACACCAGCAGCACTTACATATCCAGTAACAGTCAGACCAGCCTCATCAACTGCAAAAGAACAACCTAAAACCATATCGCCCAAGGCAACGCCTGGAACGGCCACAGTATCGGTTTCACCAGCAGCATCAGCTAAAGAGCCAGCATCGAGGGTTGCAGTTACAACCCAAGTATCGCTAAAAATACCACGGAATTGGTCATTACCACGGCGGGTATTAACAGAGGTAGCAGCAGCCATAAATTTTCTCCTAATTAAGTTAAAAAAGACCCCCCACCACTAGGGCAGGGGGGACAACTGCAATTAGGCTGGAACTGCCAAGGCAAAAGCCGAGGAAGACAAGGCTGCACCAGTAGTGGCGGCAGTACGGACAGCTTTCACACCATAAAGTGTGTCAGATGTAAACAGAGTACCGAGGTATTCTTGTTTGTACTGAGTTTGTGAACGCACATCTACTTGCTCAACCAATACCATTGACTCTTTGTGACCCATCAAGCAGATGCGGTCAGTTTGGGTACTGCCATAACCAGTGTCAGCGTTAGAAGTAACAAACACGGGGATGCCGTATAAGTTACCGATTTCGCCATTACGGATTGCATTGCCATTACCAACAAAAGCCTGCTCGGTATAACGGGCAAGACCCATTAAGGTGTTGCGGCTTGATGGTGGGATGATGAAGAAACGGCCATCCATTGGAGTGTCGTTATCATCAAGGCGTTGGATAGTGCGGCGAATAGCGGCATCAGTCAAAGCAGAAGCGTTTGAAGATGTGCTGTTGTATGCAGTAGTTCCATCACCACCAATGTATGCCTTGGTAGATGTGTTGGAGGTTGCATAGTCATCAGTTCCGACTGTTGCGCCGTTGAACGCACGACCCAATTGGATCAAGTCAGTATCAACTTGCTTGGCCAATGCATAACCAGCGTCAGCTGTGTAGAAGTTACGCAGGCTAGACAAGGCTTGTGCCTCAACAATATCTTCAATCAAACGGCTATATTCATAGTGTTTGTTGATAGAAACTTGCACTTCTGTCTCAGTTGCAGCAATCAAGGTAACTTGAGTAGATGCAGACTTAGCAGAAGCTGAACCACGGGTAGGTGCTGGAAGGTGAACTGTGTCGCCCTTCTTACCCTTGAAGTTCATTTTGTTAATCAAGTTTGCTAAAACTAAATTTTTCTTATAGGCAGCAATAATCTCATCCGACCAAATTTGGGGGATAAACTTTGCTGCCGTGGTGGTGGTTACATGTGCCGTACCTAGTGCCATATTAAATTCTCCAAGATTAAAAAGTTATTTCACTCGACCCTCAGAGTACGCCTGCATTATTTCTGGTTGCAATGCCTCGTACCTGTCAGGATCGTTCATTTTTAGCCGAATCAGGTCAGCTCTCCTGTAAATACGCTTTCCCGATTCTCCCGATCCACCAACATCAACTGCGGCAGCTTTCAAATTACTCTTGCGACTTGACTCTCCGTCACTAGTCACTTGTCTCGTCTTCACGCCACGCAATTCTTTGAAAGTGGAAATCAATTCATTCGCACTGTCGAAATCGTACTCACTATCGGCCTTTGCAAACAGATTTAATCTCACATTGGATGATTTAATCCAATTAGAGAACTCTGGATCAGCAGTTACTTGCTGAAAATCAGGGTGCGTCTGCGCCAACATTTGTTGTACTTGCATCTTTTTGAAGTCATTGGCAGCCTGTTTGGCAGCCAGGACATCAGGATGTCTTTCAACAGTATTCTGAATTGCTTTCTGAGGATTCTCAAAAAAGTCTACTTCAGGTTCAACTTGGGCATGTTGGACATTATTTCCAAGATTTTGCTTAATTAGTTCATCAGCTAATTTGCGAACTTCTCCAACCTCTTGGGCTTGACGGCCAACAAGTTTTTCAACTTCTTGGTGCATCTTTATGACATCTTCTAATGATTTATTCCTATATTTTTCAGGAATCTTAGAATCATCTACCTCAACTTGGTCTTCAATCTTCGCTTCTTCAGCCTCTAACTCACTAGGCATCTCGTCTTCATTGTCAATCAACATACTTTTCCTTTTCCTGCCTCAATGGGTTCTAGGAGTTTTTAACATGAACTCGACAAAATTGTTTATGAGTTCGCTTTGCGTTCTGCTGCCAGTTTTTCACGATGGATGCGGTCAAACTTGTTGGCCGCACCAGGGAAACTCCCTGACCATCCTTCTAACTTAACAGCTGGCGCACTGAGAATGCGGGTGGCTTGCGCTCCACATTCACACCTAAAACTGACCGCCTCATAATCAGTCAGTCTTTCGGTTTTATGTCCGTTTTCACAGACAAAATCAAACATTCTTAGCATCTAATTCCTCATACGCCCTTTGACTGACATCTCTCAATGTTTTTAGCCAAACTAGGATGGAAAGTTCGCCTTTTTTGAATTGTAGGCTTTTTTCATCAGGGATTGCACTGATATTGTTCAACGAACCAATCATGTTGTCAATATCGTCCATTAAGTCTTTCCAACCGCCTGTCGCCATCATGGAGAAGCGGTCTTCGTAGTACTTTTGCAGTTCTGGACTCATTACTCGTCAGCAGGCTCTGGCGTGTTGCCTTCAGCCACCCACTTTAAATAGGCTTGGTAGTCTGTGTTGTCTGGGTCAAATGGAATGCAAGCACCATCACTTGTGCGGATAACCCAACTTTGAATATTGTTAAAATTTTTGTATAGTTTATACATAATCATAATTCTGCAGTAATATAAAAACCACCAGTATTGGAAGGCCCACTATTAGGCGAACAAGCCCCACCAGCATTAAATGTTCCTCCACCAACTCCAGTAAAGTTTAAGACAGAACTATTTGTACTGATGCCTGTTACAGTTAATGATGATGTGCCAATTTGATAGTTTGTTGCAAGACTATCTCCAGCATACCAATTACCTAAAGATGCTCCTGTTGGAGTTGCTCGCATAGATACTAAATGCGGTTCATTGGCTACAAATGTGCTACTTGTTCTAACCCAAGCCGTTCCTCCAATATTTCCATAAGCACCATCTGCTGTAAATTTTTGATAATACCTCTGACACAAAGCCAACTCAGTACCATAAGGTCTGTAATCAAACGATGTTGCGGTACTGCCTTTTTCTAATTGCACACCAGTCAGATAGAAAGTTGCGCCATTTGTGCCGACTAAAGATTGTGCGCCAGTAACGCCATCATAATATCCACTTGTAGACCAAGAACCAGCGGCAAGGCTATATGTTGAACCTACGCCAAGTCCAAATCTAACAATAATGCCAGCACTTGTTGTTGTTTCCCAAGTTCCCCCAGTAGGGCCAGCAATCGTAATTGTTTTTTGTTCCCAAGTATTTGCGGAATTTATTGTGTAAGTAGCACCATAAGTGTACCCACTTGAATTATTTTTTAATACTACGCCATAAGTGCCAGTTAAACTAGATTGAACCCAAAACGACAAGGTAACTGTTTTAGCGTTGGCAGTCCCCCATCCCAAATCAGCAATGTTGTAACCTTCAATAGACTGTGAAAACATAAATTGGTCTGTTGAAGTAATGCTATATGCAGAAGATGAAGTTATTAAAAGTGAATTATTAAATCCAGCAGGGGCAGTAGATGATTGTGCGGCAGTTAATTTTGATGATTGTGATTGCAGTACATTCCATCTATCAGTAATGTATGTATAAGTGCTTGCAGTTGGAGTTACAGTTCCACCAGCCCTTTGATTTATAACCATCGCACCATTGATGATGCGGTTCTTGTATCCATCGTAATTGATGCCAGTCACATTTGTCATAACACCGCTTGCTGGTGTTCCTAGTGCTGGGGTTGTCAATGTGGGACTTGTTAAAGTCTTGTTTGTCAGAGTATCTGTGGTTGCCCGACCAACCAAGGTATCTGTCGATGTTGGTAGAGTCAGAGTACCAGTATTAGAGATTGTGCTGATTACAGGAGCAGTCAGAGTCTTGTTAGTCAGAGTATCGGTCGTTGCCTTGCCAACCAAGGTATCGGTTGCCGCAGGAAGGGTAACTGTGGTAGTACCAGCCACCGCAGTTGCTTGCAATGTGGTTGTCCCTGAAGTTGATCCAGAGAGTTCAACCGCATTGGGTTTTAGACTTACAGTTGTTGCCATATTTTTCCTTTATGGTGTTCCGTTAGAAACAATGTTCGATACAGAAGTAATTACCCCTGTCGAGTCCATTGACGCAATTGTAGTGGCTCCGTACTTAAACAACAACTTAGTTCCACTTTGGACAATGGAGAAGTTGGTTGTTACCAAAGAACCAGCCGAGCCAGTTGTGTCCTGATTTAAGGTAGGTACATCACCCGCCACAATCGTTGCCCATGCTGGTGCGGCAGAGACTGTTCCTGTTCCTGTTTGTGCCAAGAACTTCTTGGTTGTTGTTGTATTTCCTGCCAAACTGACATTATTGGATGCGCCACGATAAGCAATATCGCCCAAAGTTGTATTTGGGTTTAATGCGTCATATCCTGCCGCTTTAGTTGTTTGACCAGTTCCACCATTAGCAATGGCCACAGTACCAGTCACATTGGCAGAATTACCGCTTATGTTTCCTGAAACCTGAGAGCCAGGCAAACTCAAAGCACTCAATGTCGTTAGAGATGAATTGCTTGATGCTGTGATGTTGGCAGCTGTTCCAGTCGTATTCTGGTTCAATGTTGGAATGTCAGCTGCAACAATAGCCCTGAATGTTGGAACTCCAGCTGTGCCATTGGGCGCAGCCAGGACATAGTTGGCCGTCTTGGATGCATAAGGATTTAAGGTGTCGCCATAGCCAGATGCCAGGCTAATTGCAGGAGTCGTTCCACCGCTAGATGCCACAGGAGAAGTTCCTGTTACAGAAGTAACTGTTCCTTGTGGATTGGATGCAGTTGTGATGCTTGTAACTCGTCCATAAGTGTCTATGGTGATTACGGGAATCAGAGATGCCGAACCAGTTGTTCCAGCCGTTGCCACGCCACTTGTCAAATCAAGAACAGGAGTAGTGCCACCAGTTGAGGTTATTCTGCCTGTTGTGCCACTTACAGAAGTAACAGTTCCAGAACCCTTATTGTTAAATGTTGTCCAATCAGCAGAACTTAATACACCACGATTAGTTGCAGAGGCAGTTGGTACATTTAAAGTAATGACTGGTGTTGTGGTGCTATTGGCGACAGTAGAAGTTAAATCAGTTCCTGTTGTCCCTAGTGTTAAAGCAGATACAGAAGTAACAGTTCCTACTGATACTGCACCAGTTTGTCCATTAACAGAAGTAACTGAGTTTGTTTGGTCAATCTTTTGCCAAACAGAACCATTGAACATCAACCAATCGCCAACTTGCCAATCAGTAATCCCATTTAAGTTAGTGCTTCCTGCCGTTGCAACAATGTAGTAGTAACCATTTGTGCCTGTGCTACTTGCCAATGTAGGCGTATTAGTCGTAGCGTTCCAAGTTCCTTGGTAACTTAGTCCACCACCACCACCAGAGACTGTTGCCCAAGATAATGCCGTTCCATTGGTGGTCAAATACTTGCCTGAATTGCCTGTTTGAGAGGGAATTAGGTTATTTATCTGGGTTTGCAGGCTGGCTAGAGTATCAAGTACAGACTGAGAAGTGCCACCACCATTAGTAATAACTTTGATGGATTCAGCAAGATCAGGAGCAACAACCTCACCAACATTGAGTTCAACACCACTAGACAGGCCAATAACAAGGCTACCATCAAAATCAATATGAGCAGAGGTGACACTAACACCATCAACACCATCGACTCCATCACGGCCATCTCTGCCATCTTTTCCATTAAGACCTTGTAGACCCTGTTTTCCGTCAAGTCCGTTTTTGCCATCTCTACCATCCTTGCCATCTTGAATGCTAGAAACCTTGTTCTGGATAGTCGAGTTCAATTGCTCGAATCTCGTCTCAATGTCCGTCTTAATTCTCTTTAAACCTTGGACAACTAACTCTGCACTTTTGCCAAGAGTCTCATCCCTTGCCTTTAAAGCCTTCTCTTGGGCAGACTTTTGAAGGGCAACAACCATCGCCATCTGCTCATCAGCAGACATCCCTTCAATGCCAAGTTTCTTTTCTAAATCAGTAATGTCCATTATTTGAGTTCCTTAGACAGTCTGGCCAAAAAGTCATTCTCAACATTTCCCTGCTTGTCTGCCATCTGTAACTCAACAATTTTGCTCTTATTTTTGATGTCAGCTTCCTTCAACATCAATTCTGCAATCTTGACTCTCTTATCAAACTCCTTGGATGCCTGGTCATCCTGATTGGGCAAATTCTTCGTCAATGAAGAACTCATCTTCGCCTGAGTCTCCTGCGGCAGCAGCTGTGCCTCCATCATTGTCTTGGTGGCATCTGCCCTGTTTTGCTCTGCCTGGGTAGTGTTCACCGCAATCTGTGCCTGCGCTGCTTGCAGAGCCAACTGCTGTTGTGCCTGTTGCATTTGTTGCGCCTGCGGATCAGGTTGACTCATCTTGTCCAACGCATCCATCAGTTCATACCTGTTGGTAAATGAACTATTGCCCACAATACCTTTGAGGATCAATGGCATGACAGGGGTATTTGGCCCAAGGGTCTGGAGCAAACCAATAAACTGCTGCTGCTCATACTCCCTAGCAATAATGCCCAATGTCGCCGTTGGAATGAAATTCATATCCACAGAAGGATAGCGTTCAGGATCGAACTGCATATACCTAAAAGCTGCCTTCTTGATAAAAGGCATCAAGAAGTCTTCTTGGAAGTTCACCAAAGTGCGTTTGTACTTCTTGATAATCGAGGCAATTGCCATCGACATACCACCTTGGCCACCATCACGGGAAACAGCTGAGACTAAGCCCTGCGAATCCAAAGTGCCAGTTGATTGCAGCAGCATTCTCTCAAACGCCACAGCAGTGGTCATGTTGTTGCCATCTGTGACACCAAACTTGAATGGATATAGGATTTCCTGTGGCGCACCATTGGTCATAATCGCCTTGCCAGGCTTAACCTCAAACTTCGCACCTCTAGGCAATCTGGTTGCGTCCATCGCAATCATCGGACTAGTTGTCAGTGCCAAAGAATCAAGGTGGCTCCTGATTTGTGCGTCCAAAGCCTTTTGCATGTTATAGGCTTTCTCAACTGTGCCTCTTCCCAAAATGCGGTTTGGCACAGTGTCTGCCTGGTAACAAATAATCGGTCTATCCTTCATCATGTAAGGATTGGCCTCTGCCTTCAAGAGTGTGTTGTCATTGGCAATCACAACAATCGCTTCCACCAAGTCTGAATAATCGTCAGCTGGTGAATCTTCTGGAAATAACTCGACAATATCTTTCTGTTCTGCCAAATTCTCCAAGTATTCCCTTGGCACCAAACCATAATAAGTCAGAACTCGAACCTTCTGATCCTTGAACATAGTCTCTTCTTGGGTAGGCTCCAACTTGTCGTCCCCTGCATCTGCCTCCAAGTCAACCTTGCGATACATCCCAGACTCAATGCCTTGAACAATCTTGTGGATCGAAACATACTTCTCGACCGCCACTCCAAGGCACTCATCAATCGTTGTGCCATTTGGATCAAACAGAAAATTCTTAGGGTTTACTGGAGTAATCCTGACAGAGATGCGATCCTTCTCCATCACTCCAATGGCTGCCTGAGTCGGCGTGTTAGGAATCGCCTGCGTTGCAGGGTAAAACTCTTTCTCAGTCTTGACAAAAATCTCACCAATGCCAGTGCCATAAATCTCAGACATCAAAACAATCTGATCAACAGACTTCCTGACCTTATCCTTGGCAAAGTCTTCCATCAGCTGGTTCTTTAACATCTCCACATCAAGTTTGTTGCCATCAATGTCCTTGATGTCATCCTTAATGTCAAAGAACTCGCCCTGACCAAAGATCGCCTCAATAATCTCTGCATGACGGGTCTCGACCGCCTGCTGAGTGCCAGGCGTGATCAGGCGGCTGCGCTCAGACTCCCTGCTTTTATCCTCATCTGCCCATTCACCACGGAAAATGCGCTCATACTCCAGCCAAGCATCAAGGTAGTTGCTATCTCGATAATCTCGCCAGCGATCACAATGGTCTACAACAAAAGCAACCAACTCCTTATCAGACTCCGTTGGTTCTTCATACTCGTTTTGCTTTAGTTCTTCAGCCATTTAAACTCCCGCAATTATGTCTATAGGTTGCCAATCATCGCCGTCTTCCTCTTCAAAGTAAGAAGTCACCGCCAACTGGTCAAGATAACTCAATGAGTCTGGCAAATCATCATGCACCCCTTGCGCTGGAAACAGTAACAACTGATCAAGAAATACATCCCAATCCTCATCACTGTTTAAGATGATGCGCCCATGCTCAAAACGGCCTTGGAGGCTCCAGATAATCCTGTCTGCCTTTTTCCTATTACCATGCGTTAAGTCAATAATGTGGGAATATACATTATTTTTCCTCATAAGGTCAGACAAATACGGAAGAACTGCATTTTTTAGCGCACCTCTCTCAATACCAACCGCCAAAGGGCGATAGTCTCGCATCGCCATCAGTATCTTCGCCGCAGTCTCTCGGATGTCCCACCTTCCATGAATGATCTCCTTGACCCACCACTTTCCATCCTCTGTCACCTTCACCACAGAAATGGCAGACTCATCCAGCCGTTTCTTCGAGTTCCCTGCCTGCTTGGCCACTTCCTCGAAACCAGCCAAGTCAATCGCAATGTAATAACTCCCAAACTGAGGCTCCTCGCCATATTTGATCCACTCTTCTTTGAAAATGTCACTGCCAGCATTCGTAAAACTCGCCATGTACTCCTGCTTAAACGCAAAAGTTGACAAGGTTTTCTTGGCTGATTCAATCTCAGTTGGGTCAATCAGGGGGTTGTCCTTGGTAGTAAAGTGCCAAGACTTCCAGTCGGTGTCCTCCTCACTCTCGCCAAGTTTGAATAGGTCATAAAACCAATTCCTACCCTTCGGAGTGCCAATAAACATGGCTCTGCCCTTCTTGTCAGACAGGGATGCTCGAATAACTTGCTCCCACGCCTCTGGCTTAATATCTGCCACCTCATCCAGTACGGCGTAAGTCAAACTGACTCCACGCAAAGTGTCTGGTCTGTCTGCACCACGGACATAAATAGTCGCACCATTGATCGTTGTTATATCCTGATTGTTGATATGAGCATTCTGGATCACCTCACGCCCCAACTCCATCAAGACTTGCCAAATAATCTGCCTCGCCTGGCCATTCGTGGGTGCCACATACAACACAGCCGATCCAGCTGGACAACGCAAGGCTTCGATTAGCAAAGTGACCGCGGCCATCCTAGACTTCCCGCACCTTCGCCCTGCTGCTATCACCTTAAATCTGGTGCTATCTTTAAACACCGCCTCCTGCCAAGGGAGAAGTTTGAACGAGAGATCACTCATTCTTTCGCCTCGATGTCTTCCGCATCAATTACTGGACTGTGGTTCACCTCGCCAATGCCAGTGATGTTGATCGTCACCGCATTCCTCTGCTTGGCCTCCTTGTCAAACAGCGTGATCGGCAGCGTCCGATCCAAACACATCTTCAATGCCGCCATCTGACCAGGGTGATCATCGTTCAACGCAATCTCAATCACCTTCTGCGCTACATCCCGTCCACCAGAGTTGATCATCAACTCCTTGAGTTCCTTGATCCGCTGGTGATCCGTCTTCGGTAACGACAAGGATGGATTGGCCGCCCACCGCTGGATCGTGAGTTTCTTCACACCCTTCGGACGGCCAACCTTTTTTTTCAATTCGAGTTCGCTCATAACAAAATTTTACTCCTTTTGCCTTTTTTTGTGGGGGGGAGGCACCCACAAAAACTTTGGCATCGAGCCACCCCCTCCCCCCTATGCAAAAAATCAAAAAATCAGGGAAAACCCTGACAGATTTGCATTTCTACTTAATACAACATTCATTATGTAAAGTTATTTCGTGGTTATGCACAGGATTTCCACAGGCAAATCGGGAAAACTGGCAGAAATTCTAGAAATTGTGGACAACTGGTCAATTCGCCTGTGGATAACTCGGGTTCGGGCGGGCGAATTTGGCTAGCCAAGCGCAAAAGATGAAAGACTCGGATGGTGCATCTTGGCTATACCTTAGGTTTTGACTATCGACTTTAAACATCCGATTGACTGAGACTAATTAGGTTTTGACTATCGACTTTAACAAACCAATAGTTATTGCAAATATTCGTTAAGAAGGTTCGAGGTCAGATAGTTTGCACATATGCCTCTTATTCTTCTTAAAACGAGCTACAAGCCTCTGATCTGACTCGTCCGTAGCCAGACTAACCTCAAGGGATTGGACGGGCATCCAAGGTCTATATCCAAATTCGTAGAAATGTCGGTAAAACTCCATTACGGCGACAAAGCCATTCGAGATGTTCCCATCACCAGCGGCCAAAAGGATTGTCCGTTCCGCATCACCCAAAACCCTGCGAAACTGGACAGTATGTTTGCTTGGTGGGCGAGGCATCCTAAATCACCTCCACCTCAACCGCATACACCTTCGCACCACCGCTTCTTTGCCTGTACTGCCAATCCAGCTGCTTATGGCCATCATCAACACCAAGCCAATCAGCGACACCATCTCTGGTGGCCTTGAACGCCGACTGGAGGTTGTCACCATCCAACTGACGAGGCGCAATCCTCGTTAGCACCAAGGTCAAAGGCAATGGCGGTGGAACGGCCACCGATGCCAGTGCGTTAAACGCCTTTTGCCGTTGACTTTTCGCCAATCGAGCCTTAACAGCCCAATGTAGTCTTAAGTTCGCAGTTGAAACAATTTTCATTTCTATCCTTACTTCAATCATTTTTTACCTTTTTCACCAAACACCAACCCAACCCAAAAATCCCTGTCCGATCCTGATCATCCGATCCGTCCGCCATCCGAATCATCCTTAGTCATTAGACTAAGGAGGAAGGATTCGGATGATTGGCAGGACGGAAGGCGGATGGTTTCGGATGGTTTCGGATGGTTTCGGATGATGATTCGGATGCTATCCTTATTATCCGAACCATCCGATTTCGGATGACTTCGGATGCTTTCGGATGCAAATCAATCAACCTTCACCTCACTTGGCTGGCTATTTTTGCTCTTGTAACCACCATCCACCTCAATCACCATTTCTTTATTTATCATACTTTTTACTACTTCCCAAAATCTATTATTTTTAACTCCATGCTCTCTGGCCGAATCTCGCCACTCATCATAAGTAACTGGTCTGAGTTGGTGATTCTGGAACAAACTCAACTCCAGCATGACCAAGCATTCCATGACTTGCTTTTGGTTTGGCGATAGATAGGTTTTCTTTTGCACCTGGCTAACCAGACCGCTGATGTCTACCGCTGTCAGATAGGCACCTTTGACTGGCATCCCGTTTTTGTTGTTGATTGGTAGATCGACTTGGGTGATCTGGAAGTTCTTGGGGGATGGCATTTCCGCATCCTTCATCTTCTTGGACTCGAATGCAATTGATTTGGTGCCTGAATCCAGCTGGCATCTGTATTCCGCATCTAGCGCACCTTTTAGGGCTGTGGAGCCTCTGGAACGATCTTTGTCTGCCACGCCTGAGTGGTGAACCACCATGACGCAGCATTTCCAAGGTTGGCGCAAATAGACATCCAGATGTTGGATAAAGGAGTTCATGTCTTGGGTGCTATTTTCGTCACCACCATGATTTCTGGCTAATGTATCGATCACAATCATGGAAGGTATGCAGTTCGCCTCTGCTGATAGCTGCTTAATCGACTCAGCCACCACCGCAGCCTCTGTTGCGTCATACAACTGCGCTGCCCTGTGGCTTTTGTATAGTGGGACACCAGCCAAGCTGGTGCCGTTGCCGATCTGCCATGCCTTTAGTCGCCTGGCTAATCCGTTATGGCCTTCGCCTGCGATGTAGAACACACTGCCTTGCTTGACCTCATGGCCATGCCAAGGTTTGCCAGTTGCAACGCAGCAGGCCAAGTCGATGGCCACAAAACTTTTACCGCCACCAGGATCGCCAAACACTTGTGCGAGGGAATCTGCCTCAATGTAATCATCCACCACCCACTTGATCTCAGTGAGTTCCAGATCATCTGCTCTGGTGAATTCAAACGCCAACTTGTCTATGGCAGGCAGAGCCACTCGCTCAATCTGCTCCTTGACCGCCTCAATCCCTTGGAGGATGTGCAAATCATTGAAATCCGTTGGTTTGCTCGACAAATCCGACTCGTTGAATGTTGGATACACAATTTCCCCAAACACCAAGGATGCAGCTGCTTTGCCCTTGGCTATGCCAGGATTGCCCTCTGTGAACTGATCATTATCTGCACAGATCACAATCCGAGAACCTAAAAACATCTCCTTGGCACTCTTGGCCACCTTGGCCAAGTTCCCACAGTCAAACGCCACTAAAGTGGTAAACCCTGTTGCCTGGTGAATACTCGCACAGGTTGCAAACCCTTCACCAATAAAGATTACCTTGCGATTTCCCCTGAGTTCATAGAAACCACCCTCGATCTTGCCGCCCTTCAAGAAACGCTTGTTTCCCTCTGCATCAATGGTCTGATACGACAGGATTTCCCCTTCTTGGTCAATAACAGGCACAACCAGCCTGCCTGCACGATCAATCTTGATCCCATGAGGCTCGATCCTCTTCCTGATTAAATATGGATGGTCTGCACTGGCATCAGCATAGGTGCCAACCTCATCTTCAGCCTTCTCAGCCGCCACCTGTTGGCTTGCAACTCTGTCAGCTTCTCTCTTGGCCTTGAACTCTGCTACCCACTTATCATGCTCCAAGCGTTCAGAGAAAGACATATTGCGCCCAATATCTGCCATCCATTTCGACTCGAATGTTGGCTCCTTCCAGCACCCTGCCACACCCACAGGAATCTTGCCTGACAAGTGCAAGATATACCAACCATCCAATGCACCCTTCTTGGACGATATATGAGGCACTCGATGTATCTCACCATCAGCGATCAAATCCTTGATCACCAGACCAGATGCCTCACAGTGCCTGGTGAATCCCTCGATAGGACTAACCAAGTCTTGACTCTCAGTGGCAGCCGCAAACCCATTGGGGAAGATGTTTGTTAGGTTACTCACAGTTGCACCTCCACCAACTCAGGCCAAATGGCCTGCCAACTACCCTGACAGAGCATCTTTCTGGTGATCTTGCCACCTGACTCCTGCTCCACCCAGACAGCCTGCCAAGCACTCATTTCTCGCCTGCCTGTTAAACATTGGTAAATATATTGCTCTGAGAGACCAACCTTCTCGGCCAACTCTCTTCTTTCTTCGGGGGAAATGTTAGGAATGTTCATAGGTTGGCGAGTCTAGCAGAAAGATAGAACTGTGGATTTATAAGGTAAACCCTATTAGGGTTTTCATATTAAATATTTCTAGCAATTTGTTAGAAACCTCTAGTTTTTTGCTAGAATTTCTCACATGGACAGCAAATAGGTTGTTGTTCATCACGCCGAGAGGCCAACACTAAGGAAACAAAATGACAAACGCAACTCAAACAATCACTCAACCAACTCAAGCAGAATTGAATATTCAAATGTATGGATTCTCTGACATTGATGCTTATATTGCATCAGTTAAAGAATCTATCACTTACAAATTTACTGGCGCAAGTATGGTTGTTGCTGGTTTATTGTCAGACGCACAAGAGTTACTTTCTCATGGTGACGAAGAACGCTCACGCCAAACTCTCAATATTGCTAAAGCAGTTTTATTTGAAATCGTTGATGGCAATTTAGTTCTTACAGTAGAACGCAAGTAATCTCCCACCCACGGGGCGCAAGCCCCATCCCTTTCAACCTTTACAGGACAATTGAAATGAAACAAACCCTCAAAGACATCTTCGCTGCCACCTTGGTAGCTGTTGGCTTTGCCTGGCTCTTAGTCGCATGGTGGTCAACATGACCCACATCACCAGGCTACAAGAGTTCTGTGCAGAGCCACGCACGATCAAAGAAATCACGGCAGAGGGTTTCACACCCAATGCTGTTTACATGGCAGTTCGCCGTGGCCAACTGGTCAACCACAACGCCAAAGACGCATGGGGCAGACCTACGCACAGAACGGCAGGCTCCTTCCAATCAGCAGTTGAAATTCATCCTGTCTATGATGCCAAACCTTTATTCAACGCTTGGGGGATCAGAGCATGACACAAGATGAATTGATGACAAATGATGAATTGATTAAATGTGGCTGTTGGTTTACAGACACAGGAATGTTTGTAACAGACGATATTAACCTTCAAGCCTTTGCCAAACTGGTAGCAGAGCGTGAGCGTGAGCGATTAACTGATGCCGCAATGAAAGCGGCTGAGAAAGCAGTTGATTCAGCAATCGCTCTTGAGCGTGAGGCGTGTGCAAAGATTGCTGACGAATGGGCGGTGGGTTGGCCTCACCCATCAGAAGTCATTGCAGAACGAATCAGAGCAAGGGGGCAAGCATGACCCCAGACTTTTACCAATTCAAGTGCGAGGTTGAAGGTGTGGAACTCGATTGCAAACTTGAATACGAACTAGCTGAAGAAAACTACCCAGATGCACCAGACATAGAAGAGTGCATGAATCTTGTTAACGCCTTTACCAATGGTGTTGACATTGCCCATCTGCTTATGCAGTCCATCGTGGATCACATCTGCGAGTCCGCCCTTCAAGATATGAAAGACTTTTCCCATGATCTCTAAACTAATAGCCGAACTTCGTGCAGCCAAACTGGCCGAGGAAACTGCCAAGAAGAATCGCCTCAATGTCGAAAACAGAAGCCTTGCGCTCTATGTCAAGCCAGACGGCGGAGAAGGCACTCACAATGATGAGGAATTTTCTATCGCTTGGAATTTGACCCGCACAGTAGATGCAGAGGCACTGTCCGCTGAATTCGAGATGTTGGGTGCCAATGTACAAAAGGCTTTCCGTTGGAAACCTGAAGTCGATCTGCGCCAACTTCGTGCCTTGCAAGAACTCGATGCCGCTGCTTATGCAGAGGCTGCCAAATTCTTCACTTCAAAACCCGCAAAACCATCCGTAACTCTGAAAGACTAAAAATGTTTGATCTCAAATCCATCACCAAAACCCGCCGTGTTCGTGCGCCAAAAATCTGTTTAGTTGGCGCAGGCAAGATTGGCAAGACCACCTTTGCATCACAGGCACCAAACGCCATTGGCATCTTGACCGAGGATGGCGCAGATGCTGTGGACGCAAACGCATTTCCGCTGGCATCTAGCCTGGCTGAAGTTTATTCAGCTATCGAGACATTGATCACCAACGAACATGACTTCAAAACCTTGTTTATCGACTCGCTCGATTGGTTGGAGCCAATGGTGCAAGATCATGTTTGCAAACAAAATGGCTGGAAGAACATCGAGCAACCAGGCTTTGGCAAAGGCTATGTGGCAGCCGCCGAGGAATGGCGCAATCTTTTAACTGGTCTGGAAGTCCTGCGATCCACCAAGCAAATGGGCATTATCTTAATTGCCCACGACAAGATCAAGAGAGTTGAAGACCCCTTGACCGAGGGCTATGACTCCCATGTTTTGAAACTCCATGACCGAGCCGCTGCACTGGTGCAGGAATGGGCAGATGTGATTGGCTATGCAGGCTACCGCATCTACACCAGCAAAACAGACGCTGGTTTCAATAAGAAAGAAACCAAGGCAACCACAACTGGTGAACGCATCTTGCATGTTGAGGCTCATCCAGCACATTGCGGTGGCAACCGCTTTGGCTTATCCAATATGTCGCTTGACTGGGCAACATTCCAAGACGCTTTGACAAAAGCACAATCTTGATCCATCAGTCCGTAACTTTAACTTTTAGGAATCTAAAAAATGGCTAACTTTTCTTTTGACGCATCTTCTGTTGCTCCACAGATCACAAATGGAGTCTTACCCGCTGGTACTTACCTGGCGCACATCACAGAGTCTGACATCCGCCCTCTTGCCAGTGGCAATGGCCAAGGTTTGAAGTTGACTTTCGAGATCATTGACGGCCAACACAAAGGCCGCCGTGTTTGGGACAACTTGAACATCCAGCACACTAGCGAGACCACCCAACGCATCGCCCAGGCGCAGTTGTCTGCGCTTTGCCATGCTGTCAATGTGATCAAGTTGGAAGACACTTCTGCCTTGCATTACAAGCCTGTACGAATCAAGGTGAC
>Ga0075458_10000229_pt1 | contig 18220 bp, 22 predicted proteins | sample DEB3_08_DNA_FD_77576 | JGI IMG/M metagenome (GOLD analysis project Ga0075458, IMG submission 77576) | Aqueous microbial communities from the Delaware River and Bay under freshwater to marine salinity gradient to study organic matter... | ecosystem: Environmental > Aquatic > Marine > Coastal ... | reverse complement strand
TCGCCCGCATGAAGGGCGGTAAACTAAGCGCCAGCGCCGCCAACTGCACCCATTGCCTCGTCATGGTGCTGGACGACATAGGGACAAAGGCCAAAGTGCCGCCGCTGGCGCCGACATGGGTTATGGAAACCTCACCCGGTAACTTCCAGTGGGGCTATGCCTTCTCCGAACAACCGACAACCGGCGAATTTGCCGCCGCGATCAAGGCCATCGCCGCCGCGGGCTATACGGACGGCGGGGCGACCAACCCCGTGAGAAATTTCCGGTTGCCGGGCAGTATAAACATGAAACCCGGCCGCGGTGACTTCGCCGCCGTTCTAACCGAATTTCACCCCGAACGTGAGTATCTGCTAACCGATATCTGCGCTGCGCTGGCCGTAGCGCCCGCCGAGGCCGACACCGCCGCTCCTGCGCGTGTGGAACTCGAAGACGACGGCAGCGACGATGTGCTGGCGTGGCTCTCCGAGGCCGGTCACCTGACCGCGCAGGGCAACGGCTCCGGCTGGTGGGGTGTAGTCTGCCCGAACCATGCCGCGCATACGACCGGCCAGATCGAGGGCCGCTACATGCCCGTCAGCCGCGCCTATACGTGCCTGCACGAGCATTGCGCCGATTGGGATAGCGTCACCTTCCTTGACTGGGTAGCGTCGCAGGGCGGCCCGCGCCGCGAGGCCGGCGTGCGCTCCGAACTGATCGCGCCCGTGATGGCGTCGGCGCTGGCGAAACTGAAACCGGGCGACTTGTTCAGCAAGGCAACCGAGGCCGGCGCGCAGATCGCCGCTGCCGAGCGCCGCGAGCTTGGCCGGGTCGAGCAGGCCGCGTGGTATCAACGCTTCGCCTATGTGCAGGCCGATGAGGGCTATTTCGACCTGGTAGACCGTCGCGAAGTTACGCGGTCAACGTTTAACGCGCTTTTTCGGCATATCGCGTGCTATTCAGTCCACGCCGGGCCGAATGGCAAGGCCCGCCGCGTCGAGGCGTCGATAGCCTTTGACGAGAACCGGCAGACTAACGGCGCCCGCGCGCTGGTCGGCGTTACCTACGCCGCCGGCGACGGTGTGATCGTCGCCCGCGACGGCGACCTATACGGCAACCGCTGGCGCGACGCCCGCCCGCCGGTAGGCCGCGAACTGGAGGCCGACATTAACCCGTGGCTCGCGCACGTCGAGGCGCTGGTGCCGGAAAAACCGGAGCGCGAGCACCTATACAATGTGATGGCCTGCAAGCTGCAATTTCCGGCCGTCAAAATCAACCACGCCGTTCTGCACGCGGGCGACGAGGGCTGCGGCAAGGATACGCTTTGGGCGCCGTTCATGTGGGCGCTGTGCGGGCCGGCGCTGAAAAACCGCGGACTACTGGACAATGACACGCTATCGTCACAATGGGGCTATCAACTGGAGGCCGAGTTAATAATTCTTAACGAACTGAAAGAACCCGACGCCCGCGAGCGCCGCGCACTGGCGAATAAACTCAAGCCCATCATCGCCGCACCTCCGGCCTTTATCAGCATCAACCGCAAGGGCCTGCATCCGTATGAAATGGTCAACCGGGCGCTGGTGGTGGCTTTCTCGAATGATCCGGTGCCGATTTCGCTCGCATCCCAGGATCGCCGCTGGTTCTGCATCTGGTCGAGCGCACCGCGTATGCCCGCCGAAACTGCCCGCCGGCTGTGGGCCTGGTATCAGGCCGGAGGATTCGGGGCCGTGGCCGCATGGCTCTACCGGCGCGACGTGTCGGCCTTTAACCCGGCCGCCGCGCCGCCGGTAACGGAATTTAAACTGAATCTCTGCGAACACAGCATGAGCGCGGGCGAATCCTATCTCGTCGAGGAACTGCGCGCCCGCCGCGGTGAATTTGCGCGCGGCGTGATCGGCTCGCCGTTCCATGCGCTTTGCGACCGCTTAAGCGGGCCGGCAGGCAAACAGATATATCAAACGCAACTCTTGCACGCGCTGCGGGAGGCCGGCTGGATAGACCGTGGCCGCGTTGCGGCTCGCAATATGTCGGTAAAGCACGTTTTCTGCGCGCCTGAACTGGTGAGCGAGAGTAAATCAGAACTTCGGCGCATGGCAGAACTACCGCCGGCGCCGGTCGCGCTGGCCGCCGTGAAATAGATAACGGGCCGAAAGGCCCGTTATCTATTCTCCCGTCAGAATGTCAATTATCCACTGGATTATCAACGCCAGCGCCGCGTATATCATGCGCCATCGAGCGCGCGCAGCTCGTCCAGTATGCGGTCCGCTTCCCGCGGGATAGCGATAAAATCTACTGCGTCATGCACCAATCCGCGCAGATCGGCTACCTTGTTTTCAAGATCAATAATGCGCCCGTAGGCGTCAGCGAGTGCGGTATTGCCGGCCGCGTATGCGGCGCGTTCGAGTTCTTCGATTGTCATTTGTTCACCTTTTTAAAATGGCGCCTTTGGCGCCGTGTTGTAGGCATGTTGCCGTTGTTGCGCCTGCGTTAGCGGCTTCGGTTGTTGCAATGGGAATGGCCAGCTTTTAGGCAAGGTCAGCATAGGATCGCGCCCATCAGCAGCCAGAGCGCCAGCGAACCGCAGGCGCAGGCCAGCGCCAGCATGGCATCGGCTAGGGTTTCGGATTGCGCCGGCGTGCGGCGCTTCATGTCGCGCATGTGGTAGGTCATTTTTTCTCCGGGCTATAATTTGGGTACACTTTTTCCGCGATACCTTCGCCGATGGCCGGATTTAGCGCCAGTATGCGATTTTGCGGACAATCCACAAAACAATGCCCAAATACCGTTATCAAAAAGGGGCGCCCGGTTTCGTTTGCGCGCGCTTGCGCGTATGCGTGGGTATCCATCAGCTAAACCAGCGCGATGCAAGGCCGCGCCCGTACTCGCGACGAAACCCGGCGCGCAGATAGTCGCCGGCGCGCAACCCGCGATAGCGCTCTACAGTCTCGCCGGTTTCGCTGTTGTGGTGCAGCGTAGGCGCGGGCATGTCCTGCCACGCGCGCTGCCAAAGCGCCGATGCGAGCACGGCGCAAACCGCGCGCCGGTATTCAGTCGGAAAGTATTGGCCGGTGCAATAGTCAACGGCCACGGCGCCATCGGCACGCTCTACAATCAACAACCGGCCGCTGTATGCGCGCTTGCTGGCCGCGATGATATCGTCGGCCGTTATGCTGTCGCGCAGCTCTACGGCGCGCAGCAGCTCGCGCGCTTCTTTACCATCGCGTGTAATCGCGCGCTGTTCGGCGCGGAAACTGGCAACATCGCCGTAATTGGCGAATTCCATGCCGCTACGTTGTGCGACAAATGCGCGCAGGGCCGTGATAATTTGCTGTTTTTTGTTCATGGTGTATTGTCCTCTAGTGTAGTGAATTGCGCCGGATATACCGCCGGCGCGTCGGTTTACTGATTATGCTACGGACTGCAACTTTACGGACGCCGGTGCGACCGGCTCGCGCGCCCAATCGAAACCAACGGCGCCGGCCGGCAGCATGTCCTGGCGTAGTGGCATAACGATTGCCAAGCAATCATCGTTAATCGGGCATACCGCGCTGGAATTGCCGTTATATCCCATGCCGAAACGTCCTATTTTATGGTCAACGGCGCCTAAATCAACGGCAGCATCATATACGCGCTGCAGGTACTCCGGCTGATAGCACGCCGCTTCGCCTGTAATGTCTTTTGGGATCACGCGGCGATAATCGGGAAACTTCCCGTCAACAGGTTTAAAAATAAATGCCTGTCCGGCGTAATCAATCCGTCCTTCGGTATCGCCGCATTCCGACAATTCAATCGGAAAATCTACTTTCTTGCTGGCGGTTTTATGCTTCAGGATAGCCGTTACGGTATCCAGCGGGATAATGCCCGTCCATGCGTGCGTATTTTCCGCGAACATGCGATGGACTAGCATTGTATGGCCGTCGGTTGCCACTAGGCGCGTTTCGGTTTCGTTCGCTTCGATATACACGCCGACAAGGTAATAACGTATGTCGGATTTTGCGGCGAAACGTGAAACGGCTTTAAGAGCTGATTTGTTGATTGTGATCATGGTTGCTTCCTTTCGTTTAGTGTCGTTGATTGTGTGCAGCGGGATTGATTACACCACGCCGAAAAACTTTTTGCAAGGGATTTTTTTACAGTGCGGTTTTAGTGCGATTTGTTGTTAATGTTTATATGATGTTAATATTTTTTTGCGCAAGTTTTGTTAACATAATCGCGTTAAAAATCAGACGGTTGGACTATTTGTTGTCAATGTTGTTATGTTTTTATAACTATATAAATAGAAATATAAATATAGGGTATTGGCTACCACGACGCGCGCCACTATCGCGGACGCTGAGAGACTGCTTTTTTCTTGATAACATTGACAACAATCACATAAGTTATTGATTGCATTGTTTAAATTGTTGTCATTCGGTTATATACATATTGAAAACGTATAACAACATATTGTAGACTGTGACTTATGGCAATGGGCAGACCTTGTAAGACAACCACAATTGCATTTCGGCGCCCGCTGACACCCGTTAGCCGGTCAATACTATTGGCCGCAGGCTGCGGTGATCTGTCGGCGGGCTGGCATGAAGTGCTGGCCGTGTATCAGCATCTTTGGGCTTTGGGCTGGCGCCCAGGTATGAGGCCGGAAAATCTCAAAGTGCAAAAGTAAGGCTTACAGCCTGCCGCAAGCTTCTCTGCTTGCTACATTATGTCAAATTGTCCGATGGTTTCCGGCTGTCGGCCAGATCGCCCATCGCCCGGCACCCGATCGCCCATCGCCCGATCGCCCATCGCCCGATCGCCCATCGCCCGGCACCCGATCGTCCATTGCCCGATCGTCCATTGCCCGATCGTCCATCGCCCGATCGTCCATCGCCCGATCGTCCATCGCCCGATCGTCCATCGCCCGATCGTCCATCGCCCGCATGCCTGGCGCCCGTCCGGCTGCCGATCGTCCGGCTTCCGGCTTCCGGCTGCCGATCGTCCGGCTGGCGGTCGGCGGTCGGCGGTCGGCGGTCGGCGGTCGGCGGTCCGGCTCGAGCTCGTCCGGCTCGAGCTCGTCCGGCTGGCGCCCGTCCGTCCGGCTCGAGCTCGTCCGGCTCCCGGCTCCCGGCTCGAGCTCGTCCGGCTCGAGCTCGTCCGGCTCGAGCTCGTCCGGCTCGAGCTCGTCCGGCTGGCGCCCGTCCGTCCGGCTCGAGCTCGTCCGGCTGGCGCCCGCCCGGCTGGTGGCTCGATGCCTGGCGGCTCGATGCCTGGCGGCTCGGAGCATAGGGGGGGGAGGGGGTAGGCGGTGGCACGAGAAATTTGCGGTGCCCCCAACCCTCAGAAAAAAGTCAAACGGGCGTAAGGCATATCCTTACGAATAGCGGTTAGCAGTTAAACGGCAATGACAATCTTGACAATAATGCTGTATAGTGCTGCGCTATGGACAATCCACCGGCTAAAAACGGTAGGCCCCAACGGTATCGCGCACCAAAGACGCTGCCGAAAACGGACTATCAGAAGTTGAACGAGTTAAAGCAAATGCTTCTCGATTCAAGTGGTTCGCGTGTGGTGCAGAAGGTTGTGGATATTGCGCTCGATGACGCGCACCCAAGCCAGATGGCCGCATTGAAGCTGTGTATGGAGCGCACATTGCCCGTTAGCATGTTTGAGAAAGACAAGGGGCATCGTAGTGCTGTGACGATCAACATCACGGGTATCGGTGAAATATCCACCGGCGCCGTTATCGACGCCGCTATCGAGCCGCAAGAGCCGGAGAACATTGGTTAATGGCCGATTTGAACTTCAGTCTGCTGCCGTGGCAGCAAGAAGTTTTCAAAGATACAACGCGGTTCAAGGTCATCGCGGCAGGGCGGCGTTGCGGTAAATCACGTTTGGCGGCAACAACGCTGCTGATTGAAGGCTTGAGATGCCCGCAAGGTAGCGCGGTGCTGTATGTCAGTCCGACGATGGGCCAGTCGCGGCAGATTATTTGGGATTTGCTGCTGGATTTGGGGCGGGAGGTGATCCAGTCGAGCCACGTCAATAACTTGGATATCACGCTTATCAACGGCGCGCGCATCTATGTGCGGGGCGCGGATCGACCGGATACGCTGCGCGGGGTTAGCCTCACGTATGCGGTGCTGGACGAAGTGGCCGATATCAAGGTAGAGGCGTGGGAGCAGGTCATTCGCGCCAGCTTGAGCGACCGTAAGGGCCGCGCGATCTTTATCGGAACGCCAAAAGGCCGAAATTGGTTCTACGATCTGTTTAACCTGGGCAAGAATGGTGAGGATACGGATTGGAAGTCGTGGCACTTTACGACCAAAGACAACCCGATGATTGACCCAAAGGAGATCGAGAGCGCGAAGAAAACGCTATCAAGCTTCAGTTTCAAGCAGGAATACATGGCGAGCTTTGACACCGCCGGCAGCGACGTATTCAAAGAGGAGTGGATAAAGTATGGCGACGAACCGCAGGAAGGCAGCTACTACATCGCGTGCGACCTCGCGGGTTTCGAGGAAGTCGCCCGTCAAGCGTCCAATTCCCGCAAAAGGCTGGACGAATCTGCGATTGCTGTGGTCAAAGTTACTGACGATGGCAAGTGGTGGGTTAAAAAGATCGAACACGGGCGGTGGGATATCAAGGAAACTGCCTCAAAAATCCTGACCGCCATACGGGACTTCCGGCCGATTTCGGTCGGAATCGAACGCGGGGCGCTCAAAAATGCGGTTTTGCCGTATTTGAGTGACTTGATGCGTAGCTATAATGTATATTCTCATATAATTGATTTGACACACGGCAACCGTAAAAAAGCCGACAGGGTTATTTGGGCGTTACAGGGTCGGTTTGAGCACGGCCGTGTGGTTTTGAACAGTGACGAAGATTTTGATGATTTCGTGGATCAGTTGCTTATGTTTCCCGCGCAGGGCGTCCATGACGACCTGCCCGACGCGCTGTCTTATATAGACCAACTGGCGATAACGTCGTATTTCGAGGATCAACAGGATAACTGGTCGCCTATAGATGTAGTGGCGGGGGTTTGATATGGCACTTGAAAACGAAAACGGCGGCAACGACGAGAATGAAAACGAATCGACTGGGGGTTTTGAGTATCAGATTCCCAGTGAGAAAGACAACGAACTTGTCGGATTCGTAAACGATCATTGCGAACGCTGGCGTAATTACCGCGATACGAACTATCTGGCCTTGTGGGAAGAATACGAACGTATCTTCCGCGGGCAATGGTCGTCGCAGGACAAGATGCGCGACTCCGAGCGCAGCCGCATTGTGACGCCGGCCGCACAGCAAGCGGTGGAAACGCGGCACGCGGAGATCATGGAAGCCATCTTTGGGCAAGGTGACTTTTTTGACATCAAGGATGATATCCGCGATATCAATAAAAACCCGCTGGATGTAGAACTTATCAAAGCGCAGTTGATGGAAGACTTCAAGATCGACAAGATCAGGAAGTCCATCGACCAGATTGAACTGATGGCCGAAATTTACGGCACCGGCATCGGTGAGATTACCGTGGTGACGGATACGACCTTTGTGCCGGCTACCAAACCGATACCGGGCGAAATGGCGCAAGCCGCCATTGGCGTTGAGCAAAAGACGCGCATTGGCGTCAAGATCGTGCCGGTCAACCCTAAAAACTTTCTGTTTGACCCCAATGGCACAAGCGTAGACGATTGCATGGGTGTAGCGGTGGAAAAGTATATTTCGCTGCACAAGATCGTCAAAGGACAGGAGGATGGTATCTACCGCAAGGTGGCACTTGGCACTGACGCGGAAGACACCAAGCTGGAGCCGACGCAGGAGATCACGCAATACCAGGACGACAAGGTGCGTTTGCTCACCTATTACGGGCTGGTGCCGCGGGAACTGTTGAGCAAGTCGGACAATGAGGACGTGGTTGACCTCTTTCCAGAAGAATCGGCGCAAGATGAGTATTCGGACATGGTGGAGGCTATCGTTGTCATTGCCAACGAAAGTGTGCTGCTGAAAGCCGAAGAAAGCCCGTATATGATGAAGGATCGTCCGGTCATTGCGTATCAGGACGATACGGTGCCAAATCGGTTGTTGGGGCGTGGAACGATTGAAAAAGCCTACAACATGCAGAAAGCCATCGACGCGCAGGTGCGGTCGCACTTGGACTCGCTGGCGCTGACGACCAGCCCCATGATCGCGGTAGACGCCACACGGCTGCCGCGCGGGGCGAAGTTTGAAGTGAAGCCGGGCAAAGCGTTTTTGACCAACGGCGCACCGAGCGAGATTCTCTACCCGTTCAAATTCGGCAATACGGACGGCAGCAATCTTGAAACGGCCAAAGCCTTTGAAACGATGTTGCTGCAATCGACCGGCACGCTTGATTCGCAGAACATGGTGTCGCAATCAAACCGCGATGGCGCCGGTCTGTCGATGGCTGTCGCCACGATCATCAAGAAATACAAGCGCACGCTGGTTAATTTTCAGGAAGATTTCCTGATTCCGTTTATCTACAAAGCAGCGTATCGGTATATGCAGTTCGATCCCGAACGATATCCGTCGGTAGATATGAAGTTCATACCTACGGCGACACTTGGCATCATTGCGCGGGAATACGAACAGCAACAATTTATCGGCCTGTTGCAGACATTGGGGCCGGATACGCCGGTTCTGCCGGTCATTTTGAAGGGCATTTTGAGCAATTCCAGCCTTACCAATCGGTATGAACTGATTGATATGCTCGACAAGATGGCGCAACCCGATCCGCAGGCGCAGGAAACGCAGCGTATCCAGCAGCAGTTGGCGTTGCAGGCTGCACAGGCGCAAATCGCGGTAAATACCACGCAGGCCGAGCAGAATCGTGCTGAAGCGCAGAAACTTCTGACCGAAGCGCAGTTGATGCCGGAAGAAGTCAAGGCAAAAGCACTGGCATCGGTCACCAAGAATCTGCCTAATGCTGATGATGCTAACAGCCGCGAATTTGATAAGCGGGTGAAAATTGCGGAATTGATGCTAAAAGAAGCCGATATCAAAAATAAAAGCAAAATTGTCGAGCTTCAAATGACAAAGGCCAGAGATAGCGCGGCCAATGTAGAAACTGAGTTTCTGACAAAACTTTCCGAGGCGTTGAAATAATGGCTACCGAACCGTCAGATAAGAACATGCTTGATGGTATCGCTGATAACGTATTCAGCGCGATTGATAATTCTGTAAACGAAGCGCGTGAGTTGCAACGCAAGAAAGTTGCAGAGAATGTGCAGCTTGTCGTTGACGCCCTGAAGAAAATTGAAGCAGATTTGCAGGAACGCTACGATTCCATCAGCGGATCGCTGGAAAAACGTATTCTTACGATTAAAGACGGCCGCGATGGTATCAACGGGCGTGACGGGCGTAACGGTAAGGATGGAAAAAATGGGCGTGATGGTGCGCCAGGCGCTCGCGGCGCCGATGGCAAACCGGGCATGGACGGTGCTGACGGTGCTGATGGCGTATCGGTTACAGATGCGCGGATTGACTTTGATGGTAGTTTGATTATCGGTCTGTCTTCCGGTCGCGAAATCAACGTAGGCGAAGTCATTGCGCCCAATCTGGCCGAACAAATCAAGGTTATTACCAATGGTGGTGGCACTTCGCAGTCTGTATTGGATACGCTTACCTCGCTGCAAACGCAGATTGATACCCTGATTCCGTCGCAAACCGGAAATAGCGGTAAATTTCTGACGACTGACGGCACCAATACTTCATGGGCCACGGTTGGTGGTGGTGGTGGTAGCGGAACGGTTACTTCGGTAGCGCAGACATTTACCGGCGGCCTCATATCCGTATCAGGCTCACCGATTACGACTAGCGGCACGCTGGCCCTAACCGTAGCGGGGACTTCCGGTGGGGTGCCGTATTTTTCAAGTTCATCGGTTTGGGCAAGTTCTGCGGCATTGGCGGCAAATGCTATTGTTTTGGGCGGCGGCGCTGGTGCTGCCCCGGCGACAACGACTACCGGAACAGGAGTTGTCACCGCGCTCGGTGTCAACACGGGATCGGCGGGGGCATTTGTAGTAAATGGTGGCGCACTCGGCACTCCTACCAGTGGCACGTTGACCAATGCAACCGGATTACCGGTATCTACTGGTGTATCTGGTCTTGGCACCGGTGTTGCTACGGCTCTTGGCACGAATACCGGAACATCTGGCGCTTTTGTAGTTAACGGAGGTGCACTTGGCACACCATCCAGCGCCACGCTCTCTAATGCAACCGGATTGCCGCTTTCTACAGGCGTTACCGGCACTTTGCCTGTAGCCAACGGTGGCACTGGATTGACTTCAGGCACCAGTGGCGGCGTTTTGGCGTTTAGTGCCTCTGGCACGCTGGTATCGTCTAACGCGCTGGTAGCCAATGCCTTGGTAGTCGGAGGCGGCGCGGGGGTTGCGCCTTCAACCGTAACTACCGGAACTGGCGTTGTTACTGCTCTTGGGATTAATACTGGATCGGCAGGCGCATTTGTCGTAAACGGTGGCGCGTTAGGCACCCCTTCTAGTGGCACATTGACCAACGCTACAGGTCTTCCGCTGTCTACGGGTGTTACAGGAACACTTAGCCCTGCAAATGGCGGCACTGGTGTCGCCAATAATTCTGCGAGTACTTTGACGATCAGCGGTAATTTTGCAACTACACTGACTGTAAGTGGAACTACCGGCGTAACGCTTCCAACTACCGGAACACTGGCAACGCTTGCGGGGTCTGAAACACTAACCAATAAGACGCTTACAAGTCCAACGCTTACTACCCCCGTATTGGGAACTCCGTCTAGTGGAACTCTGTCGTCCTGCACTGTGGATGGCACAGATTCAGTAGGTTTTAGAAATATACCTATCAATTCACAATCTGCTGCATATACATTGGTATTGGCCGATTCTGGTAAAGCAATTCTGCATCCGTCAACCGATGCAAACGCCAGAACATTTACTATTCCTGCTAACGGTTCGGTTGCCTACGCTATTGGAACTGCGCTCACATTCATCAATATGACTTCTCAAGTTGTGACCATCGCAATTACTACTGACACGATGTATTTGGCCGGTCCTGGAACAACCGGATCGCGTAGCCTTGCTCAGTATGGTGTTGCTACAGCGATAAAGATGACCAGCACAACTTGGATTATTAGCGGATCGGGGCTTACCTAATGAGCGCGGTTCAACAAGCCGTTATCGCTGCGTTTTTAAACCCGCCTCCCTCCGTTACTTATTTGGTTGTTGCTGGTGGTGGTGGCGGTGGCGGGTCTATCGCCGGGTATAACGGCGGTGGCGGTGGGGGCGCAGGGGGCTATAGGTCTACTACGTTATCTGTTTCCGGTGGAACAGCCTATACGGTAACAATAGGAGCTGGAGGATCAGCGGGGACGGCGGCATCACCTAATTATGGGGGTAATGGTTCTGATTCGGTATTCGCGTCCGTTACGTCTACGGGTGGCGGTGGTGGCGGTGGGTCTAATGCTACCGCGGCTAACACAAATGGACGTAATGGCGGTTCTGGCGGCGGCGCGTCTACAAATGCCAGCACATCTGGAAGTGTTGGAACCGGCACTTCTGGACAAGGTAATAATGGTGGTTTAGCTACTTTTACAGCGCCTAATTATGGTGATGGAGGCGGCGGCGGCGCAAGTGCTGTTGGCGCAGCGGGAACTGGTACTACTGGCGGTAACGGCGGCGCGGGGTCTGCATCTAGCATTACCGGATCAAGTGTAACTTATGCTGGCGGTGGAGGTGGCGGGACAACCTCTGGAGGCACTGTTGGAACTGGCGGGGCTGGTGGCGGCGGTAACGCTGGAACTTCTAATGGCGGCGCGGGTAATGCTGGCTCTGCTAATACTGGTGGCGGGGGTGGCGGTTGCTCTACACCTGCGTCTGGAACAGCGTATGCCGGCGGCGCTGGTGGTTCAGGTATTGTTGTTATATCGTATTCTTCAGCCTATAAAGACCTATCATCTATAGACGCTGGTTTGACATATACAAAAACAACATCTGGTGGTAATACCATATATAAATTTACCGCCGGAACCGGCAATATCTATTGGTAATTATATGGCACATTACGCTTTTTTAGACGAAAACAATATTGTAGTAGAAGTCATTGTCGGCAAAGACGAAACAGATACGTCTTACGATTGGGAACAATTTTACGGAAATTTCCGAGGTCAAATTTGTAAGAGAACAAGCTACCACGGAAATATCAGAAAAAACTATGCGGGTATTGGTTATACATACGATGAGCAAAGAGATGCTTTTATCCCGCCAAAACCCTATCCGTCTTGGGTGCTAAATGAAACTAACTGCTTGTGGAGCGCGCCAATTCCAATGCCTGTTGATGGCAAAAAATACGCTTGGGACGAAAATTCTTTAGCTTGGGTGGAGATGTTTGCGTGACGCCAGAACTACAAAAATACTACGAAGAACGGTTTTCAATGATGGCTACTGAAGGCTGGTCTGATTTGATGGTGGATATTGATTCCATGATAGCCGGCCTTAACAGTATTTCTGGCATTGAAAACGAAAAACAACTGCATTTCAAACGTGGTGAACTATCAATCCTGCTATGGCTGAAAACCTTGCAAGAGGCCAGCGCAAAAACTTACGAGGATTTACAACTTGAAACGCATGTATGAATTTGCCTGTGAAAATGGGCATTTGACTGAACGATACGTTCATTTTGACCAAAATATCGTTCAGTGTGACTGTGGTGCGTCGGCTAAACGCATCATTTCGGCTCCCGCCATCCAACTTGAAGGCTGGTCTGGATCATTTCCGTCTGCACATGGACGATTTGAACAGCGCCATCTTGATAAATTGAAGGCAGAGCAAAAAGCTAACTCTTAACCATTTTGGCGAGTTAATCTCCTACAACCCAATGAGGCAGGAAAAGGAAATAAATATGTTGATCGAAACCGAAGTCGAGTCGCAAGAAGACATCAAACCGGAAGAAGTAAAGCTGGAGTCCACCGTCGAGGCCGCCAGTTCGGACATTCCCGAAAAGTATCGGGGTAAAAGTCTGGATGAGGTCGTGAAAATGCACCAGGAAGCTGAAAAGCTGATCGGCAAGCAGGCTCAAGAAGTCGGTGAAGTCCGTAAACTGGCTGATGAACTTATCAAGCAAAATCTCGGCGCCGCTACGACAACTACGAAAGAACCAGAACCGGAAGTAGACTTTTTTGAAGACCCCAAAAAGGCGATTCAAAGCACTGTCGAAAAGCATCCCGATATTCTCGCTGCGCGGCAGGCCGCCACTGAGTTTAAAAAGATGCAAGTCCAACAGCGATTGGGCAAAGATCATCCTGACTTTGTGAACGTAGTGCAAGACCCTGAGTTTGTTAATTGGGTAAAAATGAGTCCGGTCAGGCTTAATCTTTGGGCAAAAGCTGATGGCGAATATGACTACGATAGCGCCAATGAATTGTTGTCTACCTACAAGGAACTGAGGGGCGTTAAGACCAAGCAAACGGAAGACGCAGGTGAAAAAACCCGTAAGCAAAATCTTAAGGCCGCAGCAGTTGATGTAGGTGGCTCTGGAGAGTCGTCAAAGCGTGTTTACAGACGGGCTGATCTCATTAGGCTGAAAATGACCGATCCTTCCCGCTATGAAGCTCTGAGTGACGAAATCATGCAGGCTTACGCAGAGGGCAGGGTTAAATAACTTTTTTTAGGAGATTTACAAAATGGCTTATCCGACCCCTGCGGTAACTACTACTACCGCTGCAACATTCATTCCTGAGATTTGGAGTGATGAAATTGTCGCCGCCTACAAGAAAAACCTTGTGCTGGCAAACGTCGTCAAACGCATGAACTTCAAGGGCAAGAAAGGTGACACCGTTCACATTCCGGCTCCGACTCGTGGTTCGGCATCGGCAAAAGCGGCTGAAACGGCCGTTACGCTGATTGCGGCGACGGAAACGGAAGTGCAAGTGTCTATCAACAAGCACTATGAATATAGCCGCTTGATTGAAGACATTGTGGAAGTTCAAGCGCTGTCGAGCCTGCGTTCGTTCTACACCGAAGACGCCGGTTACGCTCTGGCTAAACAGGTTGATACCGATCTGGTGCAACTTGGCCGCGCGTTTAACGGTGCTACGATTGGCACGAACGACTACGCTACCGCAGCGGCTACGACTAAAGCGTATATTGGTTCTGACGGCACGACCGCATACAACAGCAGCACGTCCAATGCGGCGGCGCTGACTGATGCGGCGATTCGTCGCACCATTCAACGCCTGGACGATAACGACACCCCGATGGATGGGCGTTTCTTTATCATCCCGCCGTCGAGCCGCAACACGCTCATGGGGCTGGCGCGTTATACGGAACAGGCATTTGTTGGCAACGGCAATGCGATCCGTAACGGTGAAATCGGTCAGCTCTACGGCATCCCGGTGTTCACGACCTCGAATGCAGACTACGGCGCGGGCAACACTGGCGCGGATCGTATCTGCCTGATGGGGCACCGCGACTCGATGGTGCTGGTTGAGCAAGTCGGTGTTCGTTCGCAGACGCAATACAAACAGGAATATCTGGCTACGCTTTACACGGCCGATACCCTGTATGGCGTTAAAGCTCTGCGTACGGCCGCCACGACCGGCGCCGCGCTGTCCAGTTCGGCGTTTGCACTGGCTGTGCCTGCCTAATACGGCATTGCCCCTCGTCTTAACCGGCGGGGGGCATTTTTAACCTGATTAGGAGATTTTGACATGGCTGCTGCTACTTCCATTACCTCGCGTCGGGGTAACGACCAGTTTCGCGGGCTTTTTAGCGATACTTGGCTCGTAAAAGCGACGTTAGATGCTGGTTCTCTGGCCGATGGCGCGGGTGAAACCGATACTGTGGCTGTTCCGGGCGTTGCCCTGGGCGATATGGTTATCGGCTGCTCGTTTTCGGTCAGTGAAGTCGGTATGAGCATCACGGCGTATGTCGATTCGGCGGGTTCGGTGTCGATTCGGATTCAAAACGAATCCGGTTCTACAGTCGATCTGGCGTCTTGCACTATTCGTCTTGTTATTGCTCGCTGCGTTGTATAACGGTAGGGGGCTTCGGCCCCCTATCTATTTTTAGAGGGAAAAATGGCAACTTTTAGATGCCTGCAAAGTGGTCAAACGGTGACGTTTACCTTCCAGCATGATATTGATTCGATGCGCGGTCATTCTGGTTATGTGCGGATTGACGAAGACTCTATGGAGCCTATCCAAACGGTCGAAGACACTCCAAAAGGCATTATTTTGGCGCCTCCGACGGCTATGAAAAAACGGGGCAGGCCGAGAAAGGCTGTTTAGCTATGAAAACTGGTCTGCTATCTGGCGCTGTTTGCCCTTTGGCTACACAGGATGTGTCGGTTAATCTTAAAAACCGTAATCATGCGTTCAAAGAATATGGTTACGGGCCGCCTAACCCTGATGAGGCAAATGATGCCTTTTGGCTCAAAAAGGCCAAGATGTATAACGCCCCGACGGATACCATCAAAGGTATGCGTTGCGGAAACTGCGCGGCGTTTATACAGACGCCAAAAATGATGCAATGCATCATTGGTGGACTGGAAAAAGACGAGAAAAAAGGCGAATTGTCTTACGACGAACAGTTTGTAAAAGCTGCCGATTTGGGCTATTGCGACCTGTTTCAGTTCACTTGTGCTTCGGCTCGCACTTGTGATGCTTGGAAATCCGGCGGGCCGATCACTAAGGAGTAGTTATGAAAATGTCCAAAGGCGAAAAGAAAATCGGTAAGGTCATGCGAGAATATAAGGCCGGTAAGTTGCACTCCGGCAGCAAATCAGGGCCGATGGTCAAATCGCGTAAACAGGCTATTGCGATCGCCATGTCCGAAGCCAAAATGCCCAAAAAACGGGCGTATTAGCATGAAAACCCCGGTATGGCAGCGAAAAGAGGGGCAAAACCCAAAAGGCGGCTTGAATGCCAAAGGAAGGGCGTCTTATAATGCGGCTACCGGGGGTAGTCTTAAAGCCCCGGTCAAGTCAGGTGACAACCCTCGTCGGGCCTCCTTTTTAGCGAGAATGGGCGCAATGCCCGGCCCGGAGTATAAAAACGGGGAGCCTACCAGACTCCTTCTTTCTCTCCGCGCTTGGGGTGCGTCGTCAAAGGCTGACGCAAAGGCAAAAGCCAGTGCGATTTCGGCTAGGAACAAGGCGCGTAAATGAGAGAAATATCAGTCGGTGCTAATCCGACAGCAGCGGCGCTAACAACGCTCTATACCGTCCCTGCGGGCTACTATGGCCGGCTGATAACTTTGATTGCCACTAACCAGACTGCCAGCAACAAGCATGTTACGTTTGATTGGTATGACGCCAGTAGTAATACGACTTTTTCGTTTGTCTATCAATATACCGTAGCGTCAAAACAATATTTGGCGTTTCCGAATTACGGCTACATAGTTTTTGAGGAAAACGACATTCTTCAGGTTACTACAGAAACAGGTGGAACTTTTGCTATTGTAGCTACATTTGAACTGGAAGGGAGCGTGCGGGCATGAGCACGACCTATTTACAAGCGGTTAATGACGTATTGATCCGTTTGCGTGAACAACAAGTCGCGTCGCTTGATGAAACGACTTACGCCACGTTGATCGGCAAATTTGTAAATGACGCCAAACGACAAGTTGAGGACGCATATAGCTGGAATGTATTGACCACGACCTTGACGGTTACAACGGTTGCGGCCACGTCGTCCTACACGGTTACGGGTTCGGGTCAAAAATTTCAGGTTCGGGATGCGATCAACGCGACCAGCTATGTATCTTTGATTAACGTGCCGTTTCCAGTAATGAATCGGTATCTTAATTTCCCCGCTTCGCCCGCGACCGGTATCCCAGTTTACTACGCATTTAACGGTGTTGATGGCGCAACTTACGACACTAAAATTGACGTATTTCCCATTCCTGATGGCGTTTATTCGCTTAAGTTCACCCTGGTAGTGCCGCAAGATACTTTGACCAGCGCCAGCACTGTTATTTCAGTGCCGCCTGAATTGGTCGTTCAAAATGCCTACGCTCGCGCGTTGGTAGAGCGCGGGGAAGATGGTGGTCTTAATAGTTCGGAAGCATATCAACTGTATAGGTCTATGTTGTCGGACTACATTGCCCTTGAAGGCACTCGATACCCGGAAGAAAACCAATTTATAGAAGTTTAAGACATAGCCAATGTCACAAGCCATTCAAGTATTCACTACCGCTGCGCCCGGCTTTTTTGGGCTTAATACGCAAGATTCACCGCTGGATTTGGCGGCAGGATTTGCGTTGGTGGCGAATAACTGCATTATTGACCAATACGGGCGTATCGGGTCGCGTAAGGGGTATTCGTATCTTAATTCGTCAACCGGCGATCTAGGCAGCAACAGCGTTGGCTCACTACATGAGCTAGTGCAGTCTGATGGCACTACAACTGTATTAGCTACGGGCAACAATAAGATATTTACATTTGATGGAAGCGCACTCGCTACATTGACTTATGACGGTGGTGGAACGGCGCCGACCATTACTGCTAATAACTGGCATTGCGCCTCGCTTAACGGAATCGCGTATTTTTTCCAAAGCGGCTACGATCCGTTGCTATACGATCCGTCAAGAAGCACCAAATTTCGGCGCATTTCCGAGCAATCGGGCTATGTCGCCACGGCACCCCAAGCCAATATAGTTTTGAGTGCGTATGGCCGTTTGTGGGCAGCCAATACATCTACGAACAAAACAACAGTATATTTTTCGGACTTGACCGCGGGGCATATCTGGACTGGCGGCACCGCGGGTAGCCTTGATGTAAGCCGTGTTTGGGGGTATGGCTCTGACGAAATTACCGGATTGGCGTCGCATAACGGCTATCTGTTTATTTTTGGCAAAAAACAGATTCTCGTTTACCAAAACGCCAGCACCCCGTCTACCATGCAACTATCCGATACCATTATCGGCACCGGATGTTTAGCACGCGATAGCATATCCAATATCGGCACTGACGTTATCTTTTTGTCGAATACCGGCGTTCGGTCGCTGCTTCGGACTGTTAACGAAAAATCGCTGCCGTTTCGTGATTTGTCCAAAAATGTCCGTAATGATTTGATGACCGCTGTAGCCAGCGAATCCAGCGATGGATCATCGGTAAAAGCAGCGTTCTCAGAGCGTAATGCGTTCTATTTGCTCGTATTGCAAAACTCAAAACAAGTTTACTGTTTTGATACGCGCGGGCAACTTGAAGATGGTTCTTCGCGTGTGACTACTTGGGATTCAATAGAGCCAACAGCATT
>Ga0075458_10000226_pt1 | contig 18353 bp, 21 predicted proteins | sample DEB3_08_DNA_FD_77576 | JGI IMG/M metagenome (GOLD analysis project Ga0075458, IMG submission 77576) | Aqueous microbial communities from the Delaware River and Bay under freshwater to marine salinity gradient to study organic matter... | ecosystem: Environmental > Aquatic > Marine > Coastal ... | reverse complement strand
AAGCAATCGAACCGCTTCGCAGTCCGGATCAGGCTGCTGCGGCGCTTCCACGCTCGATCTCGCGGATATATTCGACCACAGCTTCGCTCCAGCCATCGATGTGCGTCCAGCCATTGCCGTAGCCAATGCCGTTTTGGTAAGTCGCAACGTTGATGAAGTAAGCCTTTTCTGACTTCGGCGCAGAGATTCTGGTGTGGCTCTGCTCGTCAGTCACGACAACGATTCTATCGTAACCCTCTTTCTCCGCAAGATTCAACGCGACAGAGGTGGAGGTTCCGCCAACAGGGCCGCGCTTGATTGCATCAGCAAGCGCAAACCCTTGCCGCGGCGCGATCACCTTCGCTTCGGTCGCGAAGCCGATCACAACCACCTGCTCGCAGATTTCGCGAAACAGGATGGCCAAGGCGCACGCTGCGTCGGATCGATCGATCTCAGACTTTGCGGAGACCTTCGCGCCATACATCGAGCCGCTGTTGTCGACCACGACAGCGGTTTTTCCAGCCAGCTTCTCCGCGGAAGCCAACGCCTTGAGCATCAAGCCTTCGAGCATCGGCTCCCACTTCGGCACGGCGCGCGCCGCGCTGATGAAGCGGAACGGCAACACGCGCGCCACATCCAGGCCAGCGGCATAATTCTCGACCGTCATCTTCGAGACGTTCGCCTCTTCCATGTTGCGCAGATTGCGCAGAAACGCCAGCGCACCGAGTTTGCGCTCCTCCATCAAACGCTCGAACGTCGCGCGCTTGTCCGCGCCACCTGAGAGCGCAACCTCCCACGTGTCCGGAGTTGCAAGTTGACCATCCACGAGCTTTTTGAACAGCAGCTCGCGGTCGTTCAGCGTTCGCGGCACGTTGAGTTTGCGCTCGGCTTTGGTGTAACGCATGGAGCCTTTGGCCGTCGGGTTGCTGTGACACAGGAACAGCGCGTCGCGGAGCTTGACAGCGCCAGCGCGGTCGTATTTGGCGAATGCGTATTCGTCGAACTTGTTGAATGCCGCGGCCAAACCTTTTTTAACCTGCGCAGAAAGCGGCTGGCGACCTTCACGCCAGTAGATCGAAAGGAATTCTGCCAGCTCGTCCGGACGCTGAATGACGTCGCAGAGCAGCTTGCCGACCAGCCTTTTGTGCTCCGGAAGACGAGCCATCTCGCGCACAACCAACAGCGGCGCGTGGCGCAGCTTCATCTTGGTGCGCGCCTCGAATGCCACTGCCGCGGCAAACTCCGGACGGCATTGCGCAACGAGGCTGCGAACGCGATCTGCGTGCGCTTGACCGGATTCGTAGAAGTTGTCCTCCCACAGCAGGCATGCTGCGATCGAGCGACGCAGCTCCTGCTCCGCGTTGATGCGCGGAGCGACAGCGCCTTCGTGGGTGGTCGGCGCGGAATAAGCAACAGCTTTGTTGGTTCTCATAGTTCTCTCCTTCTGATTGATGGGAACAATCGGGCTCGGTGTTTTCTTGGCTGGAGTAACCGAGCCCTTCGCCACACGCAAAACAAAAGCGGGAACTGTCGCAATCAGCTTTGCCTAACCACCTAGGCGTCACCATCCTTGCGGTAGGTGATAGGAGTTGAACCTACGATGAAACTGATCACTACGCCACGCTTGAAACAAAACAACGGCAGGAACAAGCGACTACGGATCACAAGCTGCTCTACCGCTGAGCTACACCCCCGAAGGAATGGTTGGATTCGAACCAACGACCTGCCCATTAGCATTGGAAGTAACCGTTGTCTACGCCATGCCAAAATCTAAAAGACGGGAACAAACAACAACGAGGATTTATCTCCAAAGGATGAACTCGTTGCCTACGCCACGTCTGGTTCTGCAATTCTGTGGTTGCGATTTTCCTCCGATATTTTTCGGTTGGAAAGTTATTTGTTCAATCTGCCAAACTGACGCAGCATTTGTTCCGCAAAGTAACCGCCTCCGCCCGTCCTGAATCGCAGCGAGTCAAGATGCGCCGCGCACCTCGCAATCGCCCGCGCCTCGGCGGTGGCGAGTTGCTTTAAGTGCTGCGCCGACACTTCTTGCCATGCAGCGGCAGCGCGTTCTTTCTGCGCCAATCTATCCCGCAGTTCCGCGTTCTTGCACTCTAGGTCTTTGGCGTGATCTCGCAGTTTCTTTTCAACATCGTTCTGTGGTTCAACGTCGCTTATTTGTTTCCACAGCGCATCCGTCCTCGGTGTGGGTTTATCGCTCATGATTGCTTGATTCTCACAATGGCATCCTTCAGCGTCATGCCATCATTGCACTCGAATGTGAATTGATCTGACGATTTTTCGATCGTCACTTTCTTGTAACCTCCGTTGTTCTGGCAAACAACGCGCGCTATGTCGAACAGCGCGGAAGGGATTGAGACATGAGTCGATTGACTTTTAGGAGCTTCGCGATTGACGATCGCTAGAACGCAAAGCGTTGTGAATGTCGCAACAGAAAGGATGATTGCCGCTGTGGTCGGAACGGTCTCGCCGAATGACCGAACAACAGGTCTGTTATACCACAACCGCATCCTCTTCGGTGCATGGCGCAATCGATTGATCATACGATCATCACCAGAAAAAAGATCATCCAAATGACAACCAGCGGCACATTCCCGTCTCGGTCGTCTCCGGAGAGCAGCGGACAGAATTCTTGCGTGCTGCGTTCGAATCGCAGCTGCTCGTTTGAATAAGGATCTCGCATCATGATTGAATTCCAGAGCCGAGAGCATCGCTGCCCGCGGCTCTGGAATCTCGATCAGAAGCCTTCGCCGCGGCCTTCGCCGCCAGCTTCCGGCGCAGCGGCTTCGTAGTTGGCAGTCGCCAGCCCCTTCAGCACGTTGTCGTGGAAGGCTTTTGCGTCGGCGTAAATGCCGGCATCTTCCACGCGGCCTTCAAGCGCGAGCTTGACGCCGAACCAGTTGCCTTGATCGTTGCTCTCGGGAACGGTCGTGATGCGCACAACGTTCGCGAACGTCGGAGGCTGAATCTTGCGGCCATCCTGGAGCGTCACACGAACCGTGGAAAGCGCCGACATCAGTTGCTTGGATTTCTTGATCTGGGTCGAAGTCAGCGAGAACAGCACAGGGCCGTATTCGCCGGTCTTCTCATCGATCAGGATGCCGTAGTGCAAGCGAGTGTCGGCCATGCGATTGCAGCGCTTCGGATTGACGGTGCCGTCGGCCAGCGGCTCGTAGAGGCGTCCTTCGACTTCGAGCAGCTTTTTGCTGGCGCGCATTTCCGCGACCTGCTCTGCGGTGTGCTCGCCTTTGAATCCGCCGCCTTCGCCTTGTCGCGGACCCCATAGCAGGAACGAACGCTTGTATGCCGACGGAACGAACAACGCGCCTTCTTTGCCGCTGTAAAGCGCGTTGGTGACGGTGTTCATCAGCATTCCAGGCTTTGCTTCGGGGATATACTTCGCGTCGCCTTCGACGCACTGCGGAGAGTTGCTTTGCAGCACAGCGAGGAACGGTATGGCGAACGACTCGGTAGAGGTGTTCTCCATGCCAGCGCCAGCGTCGACGGTGTAATCGATTGCAGCGCCAACTGCGGTGTTGGCCTTCGATGCGACTGCGGTGTTGCCTTTCTCCTGTTCAGCGTTTGCGTTTTTACGCATTTGAGTCTCCTTCGTTTTGTCGCGACTAATCCGAGCGCGACATCTCGGCGTTAACGTTTTCTTGGCTTTGTGATTTTGGCCTCGGTGAATGTGAAAACCCCGAACAGCTTTTCGGGAGGAACGTTCTCGGGTTGTTCATTGGCGGCTTCGAGGCGTTCTGCAACGAACGCCTTGAGTGTTGCGGCATGCACCCCAGAGTTGACTTCGACTGCGGTGCCGAACTTTTCTTTGAGCTCGACCGCCAACGCTTGAGCTTTGTCGTGCTCTTCCGCAGCAAACTGAACAGAGACCGCTGTCTTTATCAGCCCGCCGAAGTTGTGGTCGATCAACCACTGATGCGCCTCTTCACGGTTGGCCTCGGTAATTCCGGCTTGCACCTTTTCGGTGCATTTCACTTTGGTTCCATCGGTCAACGTCAGCTCGTTGATCTCGGCCTCGCGCAACAACTCTGGCAAATCTTCGCGCGCAATGGAGTCGATCATCTTTTTGCGATCCTCCGCGGCCTTCAGAAGTCGCTCCATCTCTGTTACGTGATCTTGGTGCAATGCGACCAACAGCGCGATGCGGTCTGCAATTTGCGGCGTTGTCATAGCTCGATCTCCACAACGGCGTAAGCCTTGATTCGTTTGTCCCACTTCAACATCTTCATCCTGCCATTCTTTTTCAGGACGATTCCGCTGGCCGCGGCAATGATTGACGGATCTCCGATTGCGACCAGAAAATCCTGATCGGAGAATGCAGCGAGCTTCTCTTTGAGCGCTGTGACGATCGGTGCCATGAGCATGCCTGTGACGTTCGAAGGCAGCATGACGGTCACATCACCGAATAATGTCGCAGGTCGCAAATCAACAGTTGGAACGCGCGCATTGAATGCAGCGTCGTAGCGAGACGGCTCCTGCGGCACATAGACTTTTGGCTTTTCGTTCAATTCATTTCTCCAGTTCGACGAAGATTATGCATCATGATTTTGGAAAAGAAAAGTCGCCCAGAACTGCCGCAGAAACTGCGTCCTTGCGCTTCAGGGATCTGACGATGTCCATGTCGACGGTGTCGAGCGCAATCAGATCGATGTAAGTGACGTTGTGCTTGGTGCCGGTTCTGTGAGCGCGATCCTCGCTCTGCCTGCGCTCTTCGGCATCGAATGTGTTGCTCATGTAGATCACGAACTTCGCCGCGGTCAACGTCAACCCAATGCCGCCAGCGCCTTGCTGCGCGATAAATCCTTGCAACGTGCCGTTCTGGAATCCGCGCTTGGAGGCTTCACGATCGTTGTCGTTTGTGCCGCCGTGGTATTGACCATGCGAGATCCCAAGCTCGTTGAGCATCTCGCAAATCATCCGGATCTCTTCTCTGAATCTTGCGAAGATGATGAACTGCGCGCCGTCGTCAAGATCCTCGATGATCTCGCGCAGCAGCTCAAGTCGGGACTTGGCTTCATCGGCGATGCGCACAGGCTCGCCGCGCTCGACATAAACGAATCCCGAAGTCACCTGCTGCAGCTTGAGTTGAGCGCTCAGCCGTTGCACAGTCAAGATTTGGTCGCCGTGCTCGAATTGCAGCTCTGTTGCAAGCTTGTCGTAAATCTTCCGCATCTTCGGCGAGAGCTCGAAAAAGCGCGTCTGATATATCTTCTCCGGCAAGTCTAGGCAGTCGCGCTTGAGCACCCTGTAGCAATGAGGGGCGAGCAGCGCTTGCAGCTTCTCCAAGTTCTTCCAGCGAGGCGTTCCATCCGGATTGCGAGCGACGATCTGCGGCTTGAATCTAGCGGCATTGGGGTTTTTCTCGCGAATGTGCCGCATCAGCGGGGAGTCATCCTCAATCATGTCGGCGTATTCAGCGACGAACGCTCTGTAGCTCGTGGTGCCGAGCAAGCCAGACTGCAGAAATTCCATCTGATTGAAAACGTCGATCGGCGCGCCAGCGATCGGCGTTCCAGTTCCAATGCGTCGCACAACAGCCATTTTGCGAAGGCTGATAACGCGCTTGGATCTAACGGCTTTCACGTTCTTGATCCGCCGAGATTCGTCCAGCATCATCATCGACGGCACCGCATTCAGAAAGCGTTGCGCCAATTTCATTCCGTCATTCGTGTTCAGCGCGTCGTAATTCATCGCGAGAACGCGCAGCGGTGGCATTTCTCCGTCCTCGCGCGGCTGAAAGATCTGCTCGAGATGCCGTGTGCGTTTTTGCGAAGAACCTGCACGATAAAATCTTGCGATGTTTGGAGCCTCCAAATGCGTCGGAACCTCATCCAGAATCCAGTTGGCGTCAACGCCTTTCGGCGCAACAACAAATAGACCTTCGATGTCGCCCTTGGAATAGAGGCGCTCTGCGTCCGCGAGCGCCATCCATGTTTTGCCAGTTCCCTGTTCGCAGAACAGAGCAAAATTCTCTTTACCTTCCATGCGACGCAAGGCTTCGAGCTGATGCGCCATTGGTGTTGTTTTCATGATCCGAGATTCTTGAAAATTGCACCCCAGTCGCAAGCCCAATTCAGCATGCTTTCCTTTGTCATCGAATTGATTGAATTGGCCAGCGTGCCTGGAACCATAAACAGCTCGCGCTTTGCACCGGAGCCAACGCCGATGAGGACATAACTTTCGCCGCCGAAGCGAGCGTGCTCGATGTGCCAGTTGATCTGGTCTTGGTTGAGTCCGTCGTCTTTGCCGAGCACAGGCGTTGTTGCTCTTGCAGGCCACGCAGCCTTTGCCTTCAGCTCGACCCAAGTGTATGCGCCGCGGCAAAGCGAGTGCACATCCGGCATCCCAACGCCAACGCCGTTCTCAACGCGATAAAGCTTAACAGCGCTCGGCGCATTGTTGCGCATCGAATCCCACAACCGCTGCTCTTTGAGTCTCATTTGAACATCTCCGGATTAGTCAAGCAGATGATCTTGTTCACTTTGATCATTGGGAATCCACGCAGCTTTCTGCCGCGCACCAGGAAGTCATCCTTGCCTTCGATGGATTTGGTTATCAGCGTTTCGCCAAACTCGAACCAGTCGAATCTATCGACGCGCAATGTGATTGGCAAGCTCGTGCTGTCGTCCACCACCTTCATGTCGACGAACAGCGTGTTGCCGGAGAGTTTGCGTCCATTGCGGCGCTTGACGCGAAGAGCTTCGTTTTCGTCGCGCTGCTCTTTTTTCAGCAGCCTGCATATGATCACAGCCTCTTGGTCATCCTTGAGGTCTGCAATCTCGCTGACATTCCATCCGGCGCGAATGTTGTGTGCTTGCGGATTTTCGTAATAGTCGCCGTAGGCGGTGTGCAGCGGAAAGAGATCCTTGAACTTCACTTCGGCTTCCGCCAACGCCTTGCGTTGCTTCTCGGTCAACGTTCCGCCTTCGCGCGCGGCGATGTATGCAGCAGCCTTTGCAGGGCCGAAGCCCATGGCATTCTGGATGCCTCCGATCAGCTTGCCGTCTTTGGCGACCCAGTTCTCCTCGCTCAAGTCCGGATCCAGCGGCACGTATCTCACGCCTTCAGCTGCCAGCTCCCTGAGCATGTCGGTCACCTGCGCATCGTCTTTGGCGGAGCGGAGTGTTGCCGCGGCAAACTCCAGCGTGTGGTAGCGCTTCATCCATGCGCACCAGTAGCTGATGATGGCGTAGCTTACTGTGTGGCTCTTGTTCATGCCCCATGCGCCGAAGTTGAACACCTCTGCCCAAATCTCCAGCGCGATTTTCTCTTCGATGCCGTTGTTGGCGGCACCCTTGATGAAGTCCTCGCGCATCCGGTCGAAGTATTCCGCACCTTTGCGGCCACTCATTGCTTTGCGTATGGTGGTAGTCTGCTCCCAAGAGAACTCGCCAAGCTCACGCACGATGCGCATCACCTGCTCTTGGTAAAGCACGATGCCGAGCGTGTCTTCGAGGTAGTTGCGCATCGTCTCTGTGCGATACGTGACTGGCTCCTCGCCGCTGCACCTGCGAATGTAATGGTTGGCTGCGCCGCCGCCCAGCGGTCCAGGTCTCGCGAGCGCGGTGACGTGATCGAGTTGCTTGAAGGACTTGAATTGAATTTGTGATGCGACGGATCGTTGTGCAGCGCCTTCAAACTGGAATATGCCTGCCATCTTGCGTTGATTGAAGATCTCCAGCACAGCCGGATCGTCCAACTTTAGCGCGTAGAGCTCCTCCGCGGTCACGCAGCCAGAGTCCTCGATGATGCCGAGTGTGCGCAGACCGAGCGCGTCGATCTTGAGCATGTTCAGGTATTCAGAATCTGGCTTGTCGATCTGGGCGATGCCGTTCTCGTCCACAGAACAGAAGTTTGTGATCGGCTCGTTGCAAACAATCACGCCAGCCGCATGAACGCCAGCGTGCGTTGCATGACCTTCAATGCTCGAAAGCTCTGCCATCGCTGGGTATTTCTTGACGAACTCACGGCCAGGAACGGTGTGCTGCAGGGTGTCCTCCAAGCCTTTGCCGTAGCGCGAATCGCCAGAAGAATATTCGATGAGCACGTTCTTGACCGCGAATGTGTCAGAGATTGGTATTGCGAGCCGCGTTCCGATCTGTGCCATGACGCTCAGCGGCTTGAATGTGTTGATGTTGCCGAGGCGAGCGACCTTGTCTCTGCCGTATTTCTCCGCCAAGTAAACAAACACCTGATCTCGGTGCTTGTCGCTGAAGTCGATGTCAATGTCGGGAAGGTCATTGCGATTCAAGTCAACAAAGCGCTCGAACAGCAATCCGTGCACCAGCGGATCGACCTCTGTGATGCCGATCAAGTAACAAACCAGCGATCCGGCAGAACTGCCGCGTGCAGGGCCGACCAGCATGCGTTGCTTCGCCCAGCGCACAAGATCTGACACAACGAGAAAGTAGCTTTCGAATTTCTTGGCTGTGATCAGCTCAAGCTCCCGACGCAACCGCTGCTCGTATTCCGGAGTCCATTCGGCGATGTGTCCGCGCGCGAGGCGCGAAACCTTGCCTTCCGCGCATAGCGCCGGGAGATCTCCTTCGACGCTGATCAGCGGCGCTTTCGGCAACCTGCAACCCTTCAGCCGTTCGGCAACCTCATGCGCGCCGCGCACCGCCGCGGCAAACGTCGCATCGTCGAGCAGCGGCATTGCAGCGCGCAGTTCTTCATCTCCGGCAATCCATTGCACTCCGGTGGACGTGCGATCCACAACAACGTGCATTATGGATAAATCGTCTTGCGCAGGGCAGAAGTTGTCGCAGACCAGCGCCAACGGCTTTCCGGTGCGCTTTGCAAGCAGGAGCGCTTTGCGTTGGGCGATCGGCGATCTCGGAGAAACATCAATATAATCAAAGGCTTCAGGATCTTCCAGCGCGGATCCGGCGAACCGAATTACCCCTTTCGCGGCAGAAAAGGCCGATTCTTGGTTAGGTGTGGCGCTAACCAATCGGTAAAGATCCGCTGGGCGCTCGCCCAACACCCATGCCACAGGCTTGAGCTCGCCACGAGGCACCACGAATTCAGCGCCAAACATCGGCTCGATTCCGCGGGAAACCAGCTCCTTCTCGAACCGCGCATGCCCCCATGTGCCGCCGCCAGCGTTGACGATCCCCGCGGCAGGCGCTTCCAGCGCCTTCAGCCGATCAGCAACCTTGGCCAGCGGGCCGTAGACGCGCCGCGGGAAGCTGTATTCGGTGCGAACCCTCAGCTGCGGAAAAGATGCCAAAGCTGCTCCTGAATGACGATCTCGGCGAGCGCGCGCACATCGTCCAGCGCCCTGTGCGTTTGTGCGAGCTTTCTGCCGAGCTTTTGTTCGTAGAGATCAACCAACCGCGGATTCCGACCCCACTCCTCGGCGTAAAGTTGAACGGTGCAAATGCCGACTGCTGGCCACGGGAACTCAACCGCAACGGGCAACCTCGCGAGCTCATTGCGGAGCATCGTTTCGTCGAACTCAAGGTTGTGCGCGAGGTGCGCGTCTGCTGCTGCGAATGCCGCGGCAATCCCGCGCAGCGCGTCTGGGAATGTCGGCGCGTCGAACAGCATCTTGTCCTCGATGCCGGTGATCTTGATGATCTCGTCGCTCAACGAAATCAGCGGATTGATCAGCGTGGTGTGCTCGCTGATGATTCCGCCAGCCTCGCTGCAAACGATTGCGCCAGCGAACTCGATGATGCGAGGCTGGAGAGACAGGTCTGCTTTTTGATGCAGCGTCAGACCTGTCGTCTCGGTGTCCCAGACCAGAATTTTCACGGCTGATCGCGACGGACGATGAACTTGATGTCGATGCCGATCAGGTGCACTGCGCCGAAAATGACATAGTGATACCAGCGCTTGCCGGCAATGACCGGATTGGTGTGAGATTCGGTGAGCACCTCCTGCACGATCGCCAGTCCGAATTCTTCGTTCAGCACCTTGCGCCACTCGGCGAGCTCGTCTTCGGTGACGTGCATGCCGATGTGGCTGGCGCGCGGACCAGGTTCGTAGCGCATCCAGTTGTCGCCTTCGCGGTAGCGCAACAGCTCAAGCTCCTTGGCGTCTTGGAGCGCGGTGTAATTGAAGGAAAGGTCGGCTGTGTTTCTGGAAGGGCGCTGAAACACGCTGCCAGCGGCAACCACCGTGTCGTGGACCCAGTCAGTTATCCCGAGCACCTTGAGCAACGCCATTGCTTCATTTTCGCGATCGAGATTGATTGCGAGTGCTATCTGTTCGATTTTGAATTGCATTTTAAGCTCCGTAAGGAATTACACAACCATGAAGAAACCTGTGGCGCTCTTTGGCGCTGAGCAGGAAGCCGATAAATTCAGCCAGCGTTGCGGGATCTGTCTCTTCGCCGATCGGCAACGCAGCGAGCTGATACTTGCGCGCCTCTTCGAGAGTCCAACCGCGCTGTTCGACCACCTGCCGGTCGATCTCGTCGCTCATTGGCGTTCCGGCCAGCCTATTCGGGCTGATGCCGAACACCGTGATGCCGTGGCGTCCGTAGAGCTCTCGCGCCATTTGCAGCGTGAGGATGTGCGCGGCACCTTTGCTGGCGTTGTAAGCGGCGCTGCCGCGCATCGGCATGTGCGACGCATTGGAGACGATGTTCAATACGGTGCCTTTCGCCGCGGAGAGAGGCTTGAGCAGCGCTTGCGTCATCGCCACAAACCCGTAAGCGTTGATACCGATGGTTTCGTCCCAGAGCTCCTTGGTCAAGTCCTCCAGCCAAGCGATGCGATTCACGCCAGCGCAATTCACCAGCACATCCAACTTCTCACCGTTGAAGTCTAGCCCGCTCATCACAGGACAACGAACATCCAACCCAAAGTTGATGTCATACGTGATGACGGAGTAACCGTCCTCGCGCAAAACGTTCGCAATCATCGCGCCCAAGCCGTTGGCGGCTCCAGTGACGAGAGCGGTTCTGGGTTTCTGTTCAGCCGATTGCAGTTGCATTGGATGCCTCCTTGATTGCGTTCATGATGTGCTCAAGCATCGCGGCGTAGACTGTAATGTCGTGGATGGAATCTTCGTGAGTGAGATTGCTGTTCGCCAACCTTGTCATCTTCACCACGATCAGCTCGAAGATGTGCCAAGCCAGAAAGTCTTCTGCCGTTTCCAGCCGAATGCCTTTCGGGAAAAGGGCAATCATCACATTGCCGACGTTTTTGTAGTTGTCGCCGTAGACCGCATTGCGATCCTCGAACGTTTGTGCTGCTTGCCGCAGCAGCTCTGGTATGGTCGGGTTCTCGGTCATGCGTTGATCTCCTGGAAGCTGTTGGTGAGGATGTTGACGTTGACGGTCTTGATGCCTTCGGCGAGATACATGGCTTGCGTTTGGTGATCGTCTTCGTAAGCCTTGAGGATCTGGCGAGTGTCTGGCGGCAATTTCAGCTCGCGCAGCGCAACAAACATGTTGTCGCGCTTGACCTCGGCGGCGATGCGCGTGTCGCTGCTCTGGCGCATCATCAACGCGCCGAAGTTGATGATCTTTCCGAAATGCCTCTCCAGCCAGAGTTGAGTTGCCACGCGGTAAATCTCTGGCCGTGCAGTGCTGAAAATGACCGGAGGATCATTCAACGAAGTCATCTCTTTGAGAAATTTGAGTTGGTTTGCAGGCTCGTCGTAAGGCGCGAGCGAATTGTAAACGTGCCACTTCCCGATCCCAATTCCGAGCCCATGCTCCGCGTATATCGCATCCAGATATTTCAACCGCCAGCGGTCATCGGAGATGCAGTTGTCGATGTCGACGATGACAGCGCCGTATTTCACATCGTTCTCCCGTCCTTGGCGACCGGAACGGCAACATGCCGCAGCTGCCAGAAGATGATCTTGGCTTTCTCCTTGGTCTCGGTGCGATCCATCTCCGGAAGATAAACCGGACAGCTCGTTTTGCCGTAGCGCGGGAACGCGCAGGTGCCTGTAGAAACGCAGTGCACCTCAAGGAACTCTGCAGCCCACGGATGCACCGCAACAACGGCTTCGCGCATTGCGCGGAATACGTCCTGGTATTCGCCTTGCGTGCGAACGCAGAGACGGAGCTTGGCCATCTCGTGCAGCGTGCGCAAATTGAATTTCGCGGTGATGCTGGTGAGTGTGGCCGTCGGCAGCACACCTCGCGCGTCCTGCACCGGCATGCCGGCATTGACGAGCGACGAATACGCGTCGAACGCGTGCGCGCAGGTCGAATCGTAAAGTGCATTCCGCTGCACAGCTTTCGGCACATCTGGATTGTATTCTTTGTTCGGCCCGTGCTCAGGCACGCTCAGAGAAAGCCATCCGTTGCCAGAGACGTCCACTGTGCGCTGAGATTCCTGAGCATAGGAGCCTGTGCGCGTGCGAACGAACTGATGCGTGAATGCGCGAGAAACGCCGCTGATCTTGAAAACGTAATCGACGAACTCCCACGAGCTCTTGATGGTGTCGCGCATGTAAGCCAAATGCTCCATGCGCTCTTCCTCGCTCATCGCGGCAGGGTCTGCGTCGTGCGCGAGACGAGTATTCTTGGTGCCGAGCAGCAGCGTGAGCGCGTCTGGGTCGTGCCTGATCAATTCGACGTTCATGATTGTTGCGCTCCTTGTTTCGCTTCGCGCTCCTTGAGCAGTTGTTGTTGCGCTTCGATCATGGCGAAGGATGCTTGCGCCAATGAAGGACTCAGATCGTCGCACTTCAATCCGAGCTTGAACAGATCGAATGGATTCTTGATCGGCAGAATCTGCTCTCCGAGCGCCTTGATTCGATCGACGAGCGCGTTGGCCGTAGCTACGTATCCAGGATGCATCACTCCACCGCCTTTCGAACTTCGTAGCTGGAGGAGCGCATCAACCGGCGCACCACAGCCAAGTCGTGCACCACATCATCCAGCAGTATGTTCTTCCAGATTGCGAAGCGTCCGAGAGAATAAACGTCATGCTCATGCGTCAACGTGAACATCAACGCCTTGCGCACGGAGTCATTGATCGGAGAGATCTTCCCGTAGCGTTGCGTGACTTCTCCCAGCGAACTGAGAATCTTGATGTTGCCGAATGCTTCCAAAACCTGATCCAAGCCGTCCATCCACTCGTCAGGATTGCCAGCGGCAACGGCTTCAACAATCAGCAGGTCGCCTGTGACGGAGGCGCGATAGATCTTCGTCGCTGGGCTCGGGAAATAAATGCTCTGGAAAACATCGCTGTTCGCGATCTTGTATCGCGAAACAACAATCGGCGAGCGATTGAATTCCAAATCCGGCGCAGCCATCCTTGCCGCGGCCAGCGCCATCGGCATCGGCATCGTGCTGACAATCGGTTCGCCAGCGTGGCGAATGTCGTTGAAGCAACCGACCTTGATGCCCCAGCTGATTCTCGACCCAACCGCGTCAACCAGCTGCTGGTAGAGATTCTCCGGCGCAATGAATCGCTCAACCGGATCGATGTTCCATATGGAGCGATCAGAGAGTTTGCCGACGACTTTCTGACTGTAAAGGTTTGCGAGCCGGATGTCTGCATCGCGGAACCTGCCGTCGAACCATATCCCTTTGTTCACCTGCACGCGCCGGAATTCAATTCCGACGAGATTCGCCACAACGTCAGACCGGAAACGCAACAGCGCTGCGTGATTCATGGCTGGCGTCGAGCTCGCCTCTATGATCTGCGCTCGCGGAAATGCGTGCGCGGCAATCAAACCCGAAAGTCCTGCTCCAACAATCAACATCGCGTTCTCCTGTTCTAAAATTAACCCAAAATGGCCATCACCGGACTGCCCTTTCCTTCTCGCCGAATCTTCAACTGCACGCCAGCGAACTTGCAATATTCTCGCACGATCCACAACGTTCCACAACGCGCGCTATGAATGGAGCGCCCTTCACGCACAAACATCGCGCAGATCTCTGCGACCTGCGCTTTGCTGACGGAGATCGGATGCTCGCCTTCTTCAACAAACTGCGGCAGTGCAGAAACAATTCGTCTTCCGTCACCTTTGAAGCGAGCTGGCAATTCAATCATCTTGTCCTCTCTGTATCCAAGTTCTGCGGCTATTGTGCCTCATGAGAATGCCTTAAGCAAGAAAGTCAAAACTCATCTCTGTCTGCGCGAAGTCCAACGCCAACAATCATCTTCGATCCGCGCACCGCAACCGATTGCACTCCGCGGCCAGAGAGCACCTGCGACCATCGTTGAATTGACTCCGCATGCTCGCCGCGAGACTGTCGCCATTCGCGATAGTCTTCGTAGAGCGTCAACGGTCTGGTGCGAATTTTCTCTGCAACCTCCTGATCCTCTGGGGCGTAGCAGCGCTCTGCGATCCAGAGCGCGATGAGATCGTTCTCGGCCATGTATTCTTCGGTGTGCCGATCGACGACCATCGACCGCGGCAACTTCACGCCAGCTTGCGCAATCTTGATTGCGCCGTGCATGAGCCACGTCATGATCAGCGACCCTTCGCGAATCAGATCGAGCTTGAGTTGGCTGTCCATCCGACCGAGCGCATCGAAGTTCATTCCGAATTCTGTCAGCTTCAAGCGCGACTTTATTGCCGCGTCGGTGATGCGGAGACGAGGCTTGCTGTTGCCGTAGATGAGGTGCTTGTGCGTGCGGCGGAATTCGAAAAAGTCCTGCCGCATGAAACGCGCAGAGAGGTTTGCGTCGCCTGTGAGTTCCTTGACGGCTGCTTCATTCAGGTATGCGCCTTCAGAGATCTCGGACGCAATCACCAGCCTTGCGCCCATGAGGTTGGCGATCTCTGTGGGGTGGTGCTCATGCTTGGAGAGCATCAGCAACTGGTTGTTCACCTTCTTCGCATAGTCGCCCAGTATCAGCTCCAGAACTTCGCCCAGCGTCGATTTGCCGTTGCGTCCTTCGCCATACCAGAACTTCAGAAAGTGAATCGAAGAATCCCCTGTGAGGCAATACCCGAGTGATTGCTGCTCGAATTCGATCAGCTCCTTGCGTTGATCCTCGGGAACGTTTTCGAAGATCTCCTGCAGGAACCTTGCGAAGCGCGAACTCGGCCATGCCGCGGCAAATGCTTCTTCGCTCATCGGCGCGAACAACGTCATCTTCGTGCACATTGCCTCGTGCGCGTGCGGCATGATCTCGCCCGTGCGCAGATCGACGATGCCCTCTGGCGTGTTCAACCACCAGTCGTTCGGGTCGAGCTCATGCGCGTGAACGACGAGCTCTTGCTTCGTTCCGAGCAGCGAGAATGCGCCAGCGCGGAATGCTGCAGAGTTGATTTTCTCTTGCTTGGCGAGACCGCCTTTTTCCAATTCAAGCAAAGCAGATTGGCCGTAGACGCCAAGAAAATGATCGAGCGCATCGAGCGTTTGATGCATGGCGTTGCTTGAGCGCCAACGCTTGCCATCCCAGCAGTGCCATCTGTCGGTCTCCACGCAGCGCCGAATGCAATCCTTGTGCCAACGAGCGAACAGCTCTGCCGCGTCGGCATGCGTGTAACTGCCGTAGATGGTGGCCTCAGTTTGGATGCGCTGGATGAACGGATCCATGAGCGCAGGAACCGCGAACGTGGTGAACCCGTTGAGCTGCTGCGGCACGGAAGGTGGCACGAGAGGCGGCTGATGCTGCTGCCAGAGCGCGCTGATCTCTAACGCGTGCTCTGTGCAGAATGCCTCGCCAAGCTCTTCGACGAGCTTGTTGAATGCCGCCTCGAAGCTCGGTTCGCCGCGGGAGATCTCGGCGATGCGTTGCAGCTGCTCTGAATTCATCGCTTTGTCGGCCAGATGTTAGGCCACTTGCGCGGACCGCCGGTCAACGTCTGCAGCACGTCACGCAATCCGTCAAGATATCCAGCTTTGTATCCAGGCTGCAGCGAAGGACGATTGTCGCGCGGCGACATCAGTGCGTTGTCGATTGCGCGCAGAATGTTCTTCTTGATGCCGAGGCCATAAGTCGCTGGCCGTGGCTTCAGGCGTCGCTTGCGTGCCACTCTGCCGCTGCGAGCTGCGCGAACTGCAGGTTGTGCTTGGTTGCGTTTTCGTTTGCTCTCTGGCAGCTGTTGGCTGCGCCTTTGATGACTGTTTCGTGAACCCAAGATTTCAACTCCCTCAAATGGTTGTCGTCTTTGTGCGTTGTCGAGTGATAGCAAACGAAACTCCCGTGCCAGTTGTTGTGTTCGCTAGGCTCCACCAGATAAGTTCCGGTCTTGGCTGCGCCTGTGTGTCGCTGGAACCAAGGACAAATGATCGGGATGCGCCCAGCGTGATTGGCGTGACGTTTGAGAACCATGCCAAGTCGCTGCAAGTCGTCGCGCAGCGTCGTAAACTCTTCTGCGCGCTGCGCGACCTGTTCTTCTTTCGCGGTTGCGCGAGAGCCTCTGCGCCGCGGTGCCGCCAGCTCCAAGCCGAATGCGCTAACAATCTCTGGCAACTCGTAGCGGCGACCGCCCATCGAGATCAACCTGCAATGCCACGGCTCGTTCAGCGCGTCGCGGTATTTTTGCTTGCCGTTGATGCCAAGCGGCAACCGGCCAATGCGATTCGCACCTCCCATGCCTGGATCCACGCCGCCGAGACGCTGCTGGACGAACGCGCTGATGAGGCGTGAGAACAGCTCGTAGTCTGTGACAGGCTCTGAGAACAGAAACCAGTGCTGGAAGTTTGCTGGGGAGGTCTCGACGACGCATGTTGGTTCCAGACCGTCAGCGGCTTGCGCAGAGACTTTGGTGCCGACGTCATCGATCATGAATGCCAGCGCGCGGCCAAACAAGTCCGCCGTTCTGCGCCATCCGGCATTGCCGCGCTTGAATGAGCTGACGCAGACGTAATTGTTGAGTGTGCTGATCGGAGCTCTGTCGCCGAAGCGCCACGGCCTGACGTTCCACATCTCGCCAGCCGATTGGTCTGGGTCTCCAGGCACAGACGAGATCAGCACACGCTCGTCATCCGGCACCTTGTCGGCCATCGCTTCGAGGAATGCAAGGTTCTGGTTCACCGAATCTCTCCGTTGGCGATGTGGCCGTGCCAATGCTTGGCGGCGCTTGCGTCGATCGATGGCGTCACAGTCATCTTTGAAAAGTCTCTCGTGCTCACCTTCCAGCAAACCTCAGCCTTCATCGGCACAACGCCGTAATGCGGCCCTGTCGGGAACAACCCTGCCGCGGCAAACAACTCGATCTGCTCCTTGTTGCCCATTGGGGCGGTTTTGCAAGACAAGAAAGTCTTTCTGCAATGCGGGCAACGGAATACGAATACGTGTTCACTCAGCCAGCGCGGTTCCAGCTCCTCCAGTCGCATCGGGCAGTTCTTCCATTCTCATTTGCGGAGCAGCAATTCTCGTCCTGCTTTCTGGAAAAGAAAAGTAAAGCAGAATCGCAAATTTGCTTTGTTGCAATTTGCATTGCATAATTCTTTTCAGAATTTTAGAACAGGAGATTGACTATGGCAACCAAAGCAGAAAAGCCGACAACGCGTGAAACTTCGGCAATCATCGAAACGCCGCGCGGCGATCGCGCGCTGCTCGCAACACTTCACAAAGACCAACTCATCATGCGTCCGAAAGGCACGCACATGGGCGGCGAATCAGAACGCAAACTCTCACTCAACAAAGCATATGAGATTGCAGCGGAGGTCGGCGCAGAAATACCGATGCGTCGCAGCGGCGCAACCGTGCGCACAAACAAAGGCGAGGTGGTGTTGCTTTACGCAGTGCAAGGAGCCACGCTGCTCTTGCGGCCTGACGGCAGCAACGTCACCGAGTCTGTTGCGCTCGACGCGGCTTACAGCTTGGGGGTCAAACAGCGCGTGCTCCCGAGGCGGTAAATGGCCCAAAAATTGGGATTTTGGCCTATATTTTCCTCAATAAAAACAACGACTTACGAAATAATCCATAAAGTGCTTTTCTTTTGCCTAATAGTAAGGCAAAATTAAGCCTAGTAGTTGAACACCGCCGGACTGGGGCGGAGCAGGGCGAAACCAGCGGGTCCACCGAGGGGCTGATACTCGGGTCTCAGAAAACGAGGCGAGCGTGCAGAGCAGCGCTCAGTTGTTTCCCTAATGTGGCGCATCGCTCAGGCCTGAATCCTGAGTAGCCTCGATCCCCAAGCCGTCACAGACAAGAAAACAGAACACAACAAGCTCAAGCAAACAACCCTTTGACGAAACGCGGCAAGCAGCACCTGCCGCGTCGCAGCGTGATACGCTGCCTGATGAGTCTCAACCACCACACTGAACAGGAGAACTGACATGCCCACCCTTATCCGCTCACACATTGGCGTTCGTCGCAGCGACGGTTTCACTGCCGGCAGCATGGCAGCGGCTTGCCGCGCGCTGATGGGCACCACCACCGAGATCAGCGACGCAGAGTCGCGCCGCATCCGCGCTCAACTGCGCCGCGGCGCAGCCAGCGTTCGCGACA
>Ga0075458_10000223_pt1 | contig 18495 bp, 22 predicted proteins | sample DEB3_08_DNA_FD_77576 | JGI IMG/M metagenome (GOLD analysis project Ga0075458, IMG submission 77576) | Aqueous microbial communities from the Delaware River and Bay under freshwater to marine salinity gradient to study organic matter... | ecosystem: Environmental > Aquatic > Marine > Coastal ... | reverse complement strand
CCGTATGCCGCCTTGTCACGAATGAAGTTGACACAGCGGCTCCGGTTCTCTTCCATGTGTTGGCGGAAGTTGTAGTAATAGATTGGGCGAGCATACTGTTCCTCTGACTCAATAGCCTGTTGTACGTGAGGAGAGATATCCGAGAAGGCACTACTCCTCTTGTGTCGAACGAAGAGTCGATAACTCTCTCCGTTCACCTTGTTCGTCGTGAGGTCATACAACTCTAGCCCCCATTGATCGAACAACTTCTGTAGTGACTTGAGAGAGAAGAACTCCAAGTGTTCATGGGCAAAGTTCCCCAAGTCCCACGTAGACAACATGTTCTTGAGACACATTAATTGAGCGATGAACACCCCATTCGGATGGAGTGTCTCGGCAATGTCAGCGATGAACTGATTCGGGTCCTCAAGGTCGTAGAACATCCCACAGGCAGTGATGATCTTGGCCTTGAATGGACCGATCCCATTCTTGAATCCAATCACATGGTTGAAGTATTTTCTCGAATCCCAGAAGTCGTTGATGAATACATCAACTCCAATCTTACCTACATGTTCGAGATTCGATGCCGGTTCCACTCCTACCTTGACGACCCCATGTCCTACGTAGTTGCGGAGTAGAGTTCCGTCATTACTCCCAATGTCGAGAACAATGTCACCCGGTTCTAATCCACCTACCACACTAACCGCAGTATCAACGATATCCTTCAGAGCATCACGCATCGTCTGGGTCACACCACTCCGATACCAGTAGTGACGAGTGTACAAGAAGTCCTGTGGAGCCGTGTGCTTAGCTTGAACCAGTGTACAGTCGGCACACATTTCAATGTCAATAGGACACTGATGCCCAGCATGTACCTTGTCTTCTGGGACGAAGTCGGAGACGTATTGATTTCCCAGGCTAAACAGAGGAGTCAGCTTCTCACTACCACAGACCCGACAGGTTGTCCGGGTTGTATAATTACACACGGGATTCACTAGGAGTATACCTCACAATAAGCCATTCGTCCTGCTGTCTCGACTACATTCAATGGGATACTGGCAACTGCTCTTACAACTTCAAGTCCATCCCCGGCCCGCTCGTAGTCGTGGATACACATCCGCTTGGCTCCAGCTTCTATCGCTATCTTGATTTGAGCTACTGTCCCCTCGAACGTGTGATCACCATCTAAGTAGGCGAACACAACCGGGAGTATCGACCATTCCTCAATTTTCTGCTTGAATATCGTGACGTTGTACAACCCTCGCTTCATCAGGTTCTCAATCAGCCCCTTGTGGGCATCCTCTCCCGACATGTCACAAGTGTCAAATCCAACGAATGGATCAACTACATAGATCCTATGTCCGGTGTGAGCGAGCAGTACTGTGCTCCGGCCATAGTAGCTCCCTACTTCAAGTACTGTCCCTCTTGGCGACTGGTTGACTCGGTCCCACAGCAGTCTGGCCTCATCTTCCTTGAGCCAGCCACGGTGTGGAGTTGAAGCCAGTGCCTCTTCAAAGGTCATAATCTCGATAAGTCCATTCCTAGGCATGACTAGGCTCCAAAGTGTTTCTTCATGAACTTGCGGAACCCTGCTCCATCTCGATTCTCGTTCCACATCAGCTCGAACAATCTCTGTCTTCCTGCTTCACCAATGCGGACGTTTGTATCGAAGTCTGACAAGAGGTCCAGTGCTGCTTGGATGTCTGATAGACACTTGTCGAACCTCATGTCTCCTCGACCGAACTCCTCACTAGCTGGAACTCCAAACTCGTAACAGGTCTCTCCATGTTTCAGGAGATCATAAGCCAGCATCCTACTGTTGAGTAGGCGTCCTGTAATGACAGGACATCCGCTCAACATTGCTTCATAGAGTGCCCATCCCGGACAGTCCACCGATTTCAGATGGACCAGTGCCTTCGCTCTTGCTGCCAGTCCTGCAACGGCAGTATGTTGGATCTGTCCGTGTGGGGAGTTGTTTCCGTAGAACCGGATCCCCATTCCGACACACTGGTCTACGATTGTACCGTATCCCCATGCTCGTCCAGAATGAGCTACGCAGTACGGAGCCTCGTACTGTTTATCTCGGTTCAGTGTAGTACGATTGATATCTGTATACGGCTTGCTCCGAGGATATGGAGGCCAGAACGTGTAGGCCATCTGCCCCCAGTCTCTCCCATACTTGGCATCGGGGTAGTCCGTCAACTTGTGAGTCGGAGTTCCATAGTAATACTCGTAGCTGGCATACATGTCTACTGGATCTAGCTTGTACCACATACATGCGGTGATGATCGGACACGGTAGGTGAACCTCATCTCCTCCCTTTGGACAGATTTCTGGTTGTGCCCCGTTCACCCTCCACCACGCAATCTTGTTCTTGAGCCGAGGCCAGCGTTCAGTGATCTTGGGGACGTTCCGTACCTTGATCTCACAGAACAGGTCACAACGTTCCATATCGGCTAAATCTGCTTCACCAATTGAAGGATCGAGGGGATCGTATCCCATCCGCAGCATCGAGTCCACCGTAATCAGGGTATCACACTTGATACGTTGTAACTCGTTGTGGAGTTGACGACCAATCACCTTACACTCGTAACCGGCAGAACGGAGCATGACCGCAGTGCTCTCAATCTGTGGCGTGTCTCCCATCTGTAGAATAGCTAACTTCATACTTGATCACCTACACATTAAGAGATGCTGACCTCATACCTCTGCGACAAGGTATCTTATCACAGCTTCGCGGACTGCGTGAGGTCAGGGGTGGGAGGTTCTTCACGGTCGGTTATATTACGCTCACTGGCCGAACGAGTCATATGGGCCATACATCCGGCCTGTTCAATACAAGTAATCAGATTATTGAGGTCCTTAGGTAGACACTCGCCACCGAACCCATACTTCCCATCAGGTCCTGGAACCTTCGTATGAGAGTGGGCAATCCTCCCATCGGCCATTATCCCTGCAATCACTTTCTCCCATTCCAACCCTACCTTCCTGGAGTATAGGGCTATCTCGTTCATGTAGGCGAGTTTAACCGAGAAGAAGCCGTTTGTGAACAGTTTCACCGCTTCAGACTCCGAGCTGGTCATTGTGTGGCATCGGATACCGGGGAAGCGAATCCCGTATTGGTGAGAGAGTATCTTGAAACACTCATTGTGGGACCATCGTTTCCCTGTATAGCCAACGATGTTCCGGGCCGGGACTTGAGCGTCTGTAACAGCACAACGAGCGGTTAAGAACTCAGGGGAGTGGACTAGATTGGGGAGACCATACTTCTCTGAGAGAAGTTGGGTAGTCCCGACTGGGACTGTCGAGCGGAGGATATAGTTCTTGGTACTACCCGATTGAGTAGCGAAGAAGCGGTCGATAATCCCTGTGTCACACTTCCGGCCAGACGCTTCCTGAGGAGATGGTAGGCATACGAAGATCAGGTCACAATCGAGGACGTCTTCGAGGTAGTGAGTGGTACGGACGGGTTCCCGGTCATAGACACGGACTTCCGCGTGTTCCATCCAACAGCGTGCAGTGGCATTACCAACAACACCGTTCCCGACTATTCCAATCTTCATCATCGCGGTGCTCCTAGGACCGAGGTGACTTATTTTCGTCGAGTCCCATTATACCATGAAGGTACTTTCTCGACCATTCAATTTTTCCAGAAATTACACGTTGAGCCCAAAAACTTAACGCATTGAGTTTTTGTTTTCGTTCATCACATCCACAAGGTTTTCCCAACCATCCCTCAACGAGTGATTTTGTGACTCCAACCGAGCTCAATGCGGTTTCGATTAAGTCACCAAGACCCATTACTATACTCACTTATGAAAGTTATTCACTCATAAGCGCGCCTTCCCTATCGGCGGTCTCCCTCAGATGCCTGTCCCGGCTCCTGACCCTTCGGGATCTCGCCCGAAGTCAAAGGCCAGCCGTCCACAGTATATCGTCGGTATGACACAGACAGAAGTTACTTATCGTCCGCTAGTTGACCCAGATTTATTCCCACAATGGGGATCCAGCTGCTGCTAGACGGTTGGCTTCTGCCGCCACACTCCGTTGAGATCTTTTTCCACACGGATGGCCGTAGCCACCTCACCCGAACCCCTCCGGAACTGCCCCGGACTGGTAAGATCGACGGACGGGAATTAGTACGTTTAATCTACTTGCTTGTGTACCAAGATTTTGGTACAATAGATTTCATGATTGGTTGAACTCCCGTAAACCAATCTAGAACGTCGTGAAGATTTTACTGGTCTTCACGACGTTCGATTTTAACAAATCTATTAATTGAAAGCAAGTCGAAATCACCCCAAAGTTACCCGTTTAACTCCCGCCCTTTGATCTGGAGTTAAAAGTGTACTCACATCGAAATCTTCTCCTCGGAAAGAAGTCGCCAATTTGTGAGGTCTATTTTTCATTGCGGAGATGTGTCCCGTGTGTTGGACGAGTGAGGGATTGTGGACATACTCCGTATAACCTGCCTTGTTCATTGCTGACACAATTCCGCCGTCAACTGATCGGTGACCTCTCGATGGGTCCTTTGGTCGTTGGATTGTGTGGGTATGATTGAGGAGAGTCGTTAATCCCTCATTAGTGAAGACCAGTGCCACGGCTCCACGACCAGTCTGATATCCCGGTTGACCTGATCGTAAGAGTGCTCCAGGATACCATCCCGACTTAGAATCATCCTGATTACTTGGGAAGGTGTACAAGTTAAAGTATCCCTTGTCAGGGTAATCACACTTACTTAAATATTCTCGTAGACCGATATAGGTCACGAAGTCGTCTTGAAACATTGCATACAATCGAGCACATGGGTTCCTGATATACAGCTCAGCCATCCCTAACATCCAATTCCCAAATGTTCGAATGTTTGGTGAGCGACATGTTACCTCAAGGTTGAATTCTTTTTCGTAGGATTGAGGATCGTTACTTCCATCAACTAACAGACGAGGTTGATCGAACCCAGCTTTCTTTAATGAAGCGAGGGTACGGATTAACAGATTATTTCGACGTTGAGGGACTGTCATCACCCCGTAAGCCCACTTGATCATGGTATCACCTGTATTTTCTTTCACTGCCAGTCACTGTGTTCAGTGCTCTACCGGTCCACGACGGTGTAGCGTCTGTTCTCGTCGTATCGTCCGTCCAAGCCGAACTGACCGCACCGTTCACGCCGTAAAGCACTGAGGTTATCACAGTAAATCTCGGTCCCCACAGCTTGTGACAACGCCAAACCCGTCGGTCGCTCGTGTGGCTTGGCATTTATTTTGAAAGTTTCGGCCATTCGATCCGGTACGCCTTGAGCCCGTCCACATCGAGTCCAGCAACTTCCGCCGCCACGGTATCCGGCAAGTCGATCAACGCTTTGCGGTACGCCTTCAGTGATTTTTCCTCTTCCTTGCTTAATTCACCAGTCAGCATTCGCAGCGTTTGCTCTTGGCACTCCGCGAGCGATGCCGCCGCCGCTTTCTTCACGTTTTCGCGTAACGCGGCTTTCGCTGCGGATGCGTCGATTACTATCCGATGGCCGTCCCATCGCAAGCCATCACGGAGGTTGAAATACTGATGATGCACGTTGTCGCCGCCTTCCCACGGCAGATCAGCGACGGGGACAACGGCAACCGCCTCATACCCGACATGGACTGGCGACTTGCGTTTGTTTTCCGCAATGACCCACAGCCTGACCTCTTCATCGCTAAGTGACGGCCCCGCGACCAAACTGCGAACAGTCTTCGCATCATAATCGTCGATGCGAACGTGGCCTGTTGTCGGGTTGTGCCAGATAATCCGGTCGGAAGCGGCCATCGTTATTGATCTCCGAAACAAGCGGCGTCAACCGGAGCGTCAGTGCCCGTCGTCGGGTTGCTGCCTGCGTTCATCGAGAAGCTCCCAGCCGCTTTGGAATCGTAGTTGATAAGACGTGCCGCGACGCCGGTATTGATGTTGATGCCGAGCACAATCGCATAATTGGCGCTGGAAAAGTCGGTCGCGATTGTGACCGACGTTATCCCAGTCCCTCCATCCGAAATTGACGTCACGTTATAGGACGCTTGAATCGTCTGTGTTCCTGATTGGGTAACGTAGATCCAACATTTACAGGCGGATGCGTGATATTGTTGCACGCCCGGTGTAACCGCAAGCACTGTACTCGTACCAGTTTCCTGGGCCGATTGAGACGCAACAAGGCCCGAAGGAAGTGAAGTGCCCGTCAGATTCGCCGCTCCGAAAGTCGGCGTGCCAGTCGCGAGACCGAACGTCGTGGCGAGCGTGCCAAGATCAGGGCTCGCAAGTGCCGCAGACGGCGATGCTCCGAGAAAACCGATTTGCGCAGCGCTTCCTGAAGCGGCCAATGCCAAGCATTCCCGCGCTGCGGTGTCGTAAGTGTATAGGCGAAACTTCGCCTTTCGGCTCGCGTCGGTTGCGTCAACCCATTCGATTGTTGCGTCAAGTGCCGTCCGGTCATCGACCGTTGCCGAATCCAGTCGAAGCTGAACCGTTCCGGCGAATCCGGCCGCTGGCGTTCCGCTGCTCCGGTGATAGAGCGCCATTAGCGTCGTTGATGCGTTCGTAACTCCATCACTGACGTAAACATACACCGCACCATTGTCGCCGATTATGACGTTGCTGTCCTGCACCAGCTTGCCAGTCGTTCCGACATAGCGAGCAATCGCTTTATCGGTCGATACCCCCGGACCTACTACGTCGCCAGTTCCCGTAAGCGTTTGAATCTTGTCGTAAACTGCGTTCTTCGTCGGGACTTCAACGCTTCCGTTCCATCCGGCGCCATACGCCTCGTCGGGTACGCTAATGTCTACCAAGAACGTGCCGCCGTCCGTGAGGTTTACAAGCGTCTTGCCTTCAACCTGGACAACGCCCGCAGCGCTTCGCGTCAACGTCGTATCGCTCGCGTGCCCAAGTTCAATGCCGGCGAATTGCGGCGAGTCACTCGTAGCGAGCTCTAGCACCGTTCGCACTTGGCTCGCCGTCAACGCTTGCGGCGATGCCACCCCGCCGAGGATGTTTCCGAGTATCGTTTGATCGGCGATGAACTCGATTTTGGCGAGCGTTACCGCCTCATTCTCGATCGTCCACACACCACCAGATACAACGATGTCGCCGTAGTCGGCATCTGGCGGCACACCAGTTCCACCCGGCATTCCGAGCCACGATCCGATGCAATACCATCGACTCAGCGTTCCGTCATAGCGAAATATCACACCCTGTTGTGGTCCAACAGTTATATCCTCGCCAATATCGAACCGATTCACATCGGTAGAAGAAGCGGATTCATCTTTAAGAACTAAATCGAATGCTCCGACATTGATGATGATAGCAATGCGTCCGTCAACACCACCGGCAAGTCCGGTCATGTCTCTTGATGCATCGGTATCTATCCTGAGGATTGAAGATGACACTAGACTACGTCCTCTTTAGGTTATCCAGACGTTTTTGAACTTCAATCATCTTACTACCCAATTCTTTGAGTTCGCTTTCGGTCTGGATGCGTATCTTTGTCTTGAATTCTTCGCTATCTTCATACGTCTCAATTCGCTTTGTGAGTTCACTAACCTTTTCGACGTATGGTTTCAAGCGTTCAATCTCTGCACGTAGAGTAGCGTTGACTTCTAGTTCATGTTCGTAGTCGAGTTGCAGCTCATGAATAGATGTTGCCAGTTTCCGCACTTCTTCTATGTTAATTAAGGTTTTCATGTCACTACTTACCATCCTGTAGGATTGTAGTTATCCACATTAGAAGTAATCTGAGAAGGAGAGATTACTCCGGATAAGACCAGTTTGCCGTCTAAATCTACGTCGTCTGAGTCTTGAGTAGATAAAGTCCCAAAGGAACCAGTCCCCTCATTGATCACGATACCGCCACGCACCATTGTCCCGGGACCAATTTCTAGTGTAGTAAACTCACCGACCCCATCGTACTGCATGATCCCCGGAGGACCAATTGAGAACCCGCGATAGGCAAATACTCGATTGTCGGTTCCTAAGTAGAGACAATTTCCTACTCCGACTAGACCAGAGAAATTAATGGAGGAATAACCAATCACTCCTCCACCTAGAGATTCTACCGGGGAACTAGCTGACCAGCTAAATTCAACATGGTTTTCTGGGTAGTCGTTTCCAGTCCCCGTATCATTAGTTATAGGACTACCAACTGATACGGTACTTCCATTTGAAAACATTAACCATGTTGCACTGGTTGTATCTGCTCCGTACGCCCCAGTTAGTGGGATTCCTTGGGAACTTGTAGACCTCTTAAGATGTATTCCTTCCCATACATAAGTCCCGTAGTTAGGATTTACTGTGAATGAGTCTACTTGTCTTTCACCCGTACCTAATTTTTGTGTCCCACTCGCCGCAACGAATCCTGCTCGATTGTGAGCAGCTTCCAGGATCTTGGCTCTAGTAGAGCTAGTCACCTGAAGAGCACTGTCTGGGACGTCAATTATCTCGGCTGAGGATACCCCAGTCCCGGAAGGGTATCCAAGTACCCGTAAAGAACTGACTGAGTCTACTGAAATCGAGAACCATGTTCCCAGCTTATCCCGAATCGCTAGTATCCAATTATCTCCCGGAATCGCAGTAGAAGACATGTTGTAGACGACTTTCGTCAGTCCCTCAACCATGTCAACCCCAGGAGTTGTATCCAACAAGTCGTCCATTCGGTAGATCTGACACTCAGCACATGACGGCAGGTCTGCGGTTCCGGTATGGTCTCCAAGAGCTGGGATACCAGAAGATGGGGTGTAGGCAAGGTAGACTTCAGGAGCGTAAGAAGATTCCTGTTGTACAGTCCTTATTCTTGGTCCTTGGCGTACCCTCTCCATCCTCTCCTTCAGTTGGCGAAGGAAAGTTACGTCAGCCTCACTTAACCAGTATTTCTTCTCCATCGTTATGTAGCTTATGGTTCCTGTAGTACGTTACCCACTACCCAACCGAATTTTGATGAAAATTGCGAACATCGAAATCGTTCGAACAAAGCCGCTGAAAATGCCATTTGTTTGCGCCACGATTGCATTAAATCGACTTTTAGCCGTTCGGTCGATACTTTGGTCGAAAACACAACAAAACCCGTTAAAACGCATTGTGGCGCAAATAAACCCTGTTTAGTAGTTTGTACACTAATTTTCGGCTAAAGTTTGTACACTACCTTGAGCAGTGAGGATTATACTGGTATCAAGGTTAGGGTGTACTTGGCTTCCCCGTTACGACACCGTAAGTATAGGTTCTTCAACGACTGAGGCTGGAACCGACACGATTCCTTTGCTGGTATAACAATATGAACCGGAGTCGTACTCAGTAGTTCCCTTTCTGGGACGAAGTCACTCTCTGGGAGGAACTTCAGTTCGATGACTCTCGATTGGGATTCGAGGATCTGTTCGGCGGTTGGGATCCGTTGGGTGAACTTCCCTTCCATATTCTGGATTACCAGATGACCGCACGGGAGGTCTTCCAACCATCCACAGTCGAGTTTAGTCCATTCGGAACCAATAGTAACGGACACTCGGCGGTATGGAGATTCGTCGGACTCAATTGGTCTCGAGAACCGGGTTTCCATCGGCGGGGTGACTTCCCCGATCCCGTGTGGAGGTTGATAGTATACCGACTCCACTACCGTTAAACGGGCACTCACTTTCTTAGTAGACTTAGGAGTACCAGATACCGGGGTGAACTCAACGATGTTGTCTTCAGGTGTCTTTGGGAGTTCGTCACTGAACGAGTGGGGGAGTGGGTTCGATCGTTTGTCAATCCGACCTAGGATCTGGTTGTAGGTTTCTTCGGTGAAGTCGTTCGTAGTGTCCATATAGTGGCTCATGGTGTACGATTAAAACGATAAGAAGGACTACTTCTCGAAAGCCTCTACGGTTACAACAGCAGAAGCATTGAATGACTTCAGCATGAACTGATTCGTAGCCGCACTGGTCCCTGTACCAGTCCCGGTGTACTCTTCCAATAGGTTACGTGAGAACTTGAACACCGTAGACTCCCCCGCATTCAATTCTCCGAGAGGATAGAAAACATCAGTCTGTGGATCGTAAATCCCAAACTCGACATAGTTACTGGTGTCACTATCAAGGTTGTGGAGGAATACGAATCCAGGGGTCGTCAACTCACTAAGGTCTACAATCTTCCCTGTCGTGGGGACGGTAAGGGCTCCCGGTACTGGACCCTTTGTACCGGTCACTGTTGCTTGGAATACAGTAGGACCACTTCGGTAGTCAATTAGAGTAATTGTCCCACTGTTCTTCCGGATCTGGAGATAAGATTGAATTCTCGCCTCGTCAGCCATTATGTTCCCCTAGAATATGACTGGGATCCCAAGTAGTAGGAAGTTACTCTCGTCGTATTTCTGGACAAAGATGTTTCCAGGCCGACTGTTGGGAGCCTTGACTTCAGCAATCAGTTTCTTTCCTGCTGCGTGTTCACGGTATACTCGGTACGATGTCGCATCTGTAATTGCTGCCCAACTAAGTGAAGCCTTGTTATTGGCCCCGGCGATTGTTAGAGACACTGAGTTACTCGCAATAGTTTCTCCAGCCCCACTGACAGCAGTTACATTCCATATGTAGGTTCTACCAACTGTTAGTGAGCCACCTGAAGTGGCAACGACACTTACTACAGGTGGACCAGACAGTCCACTGGTATCTACGTCGGGTGGGGTCTGTGCTCTCTCTCTTAGAGTACCGTCATCAACATAAGCCGGGGTAGGGAGTACATCGGGAGTCCACGGCTTCCCCAACCCATCGAGGATGACTGAGATCGGATTCCCATGTCGATCTTCAGCCTTCATGAAGTGGGTCGGATTAAATCGGTCAGGATCAGCTCCTGCTATCTGTTGCAGGTCCCATGCTCCTGTTACGTTGTTCCATTTCCCACGAAGAACCTTTGTTCCTTCATCGAGGATATTCCGGTCGAACCCATCGGTATCAATCTCGAACTCAAATCGACGGGTGTAGTACGGACAACAATATCCATAATACTTCTTTTCCCATGATGCATTACTTAACTTGATCTGACGATTTCCTACTCCCCATAAAGTCCGGTCATTGACTGTATCGACCATCGGGGCGAACAATGAGAACTGGAGAAATGGGACGTTCTGTTCGATGATGATGGTCGGATTGTTCTCATCGAATTCAACCTTCTCACCTCGGATCTGTTCGAATGAGCTGTTGACGATTGGCTTCCCAAAGCGGTCGTGAGTCGCCTCCTTACTCATCTTAACGAATGAACCACTGACTTTCTGCGGTTCGAGTAGAGGATCATCGACTTGGAAGTCATTACACCGTTGCATATTGAACGGCAACGGTTTGTTAGTGAAGATCTGTTCGACAGTCCAGAAGTATCCCTTCTCTCCTCCCTTTGGAGAATATCGTTTGGCTTCACTAGTCCAACGACACCACGCCCACGGATCGAAGTCATTCCCCTCTTCCCAAACTGCTCCTGGAAGATATAGCCCCGGAGTCTGGAGGACCATTGCCGGACCATCTTCTGAGTCTGATGCTTTGATCAGTTTCTCGACCTTGTACTCACGATGTCCCTCGGCATCACGAGTACCTGACCAGTCAATTCGACTTCCAATGATTGAGGTAGACATTCGTTCTCAGTAGTCTGGAGATATTAACCAATGTCTGCGGTTTCAACTTCAATCGTGTCTCGCCCATTCATATTAGCGAGGATGTCACGGATGTCGGTTAGAATCTTGTTCCCTTGCTCAAACGGAGCCCCTGCGGTTTCCCACAGTTGGCGAGGTTCATCAAACCGTTGACGCCCACGTTGTCCAGGAGCCCTTGGAAGGATTGCCTCTCGTGGGATCCCGTTGTCCATAATCATCCCAGGAGCTGGTCCCAATCGGTTTCCAGGCCACAACCCCTGACCTGCATTATTCATAGCTCTAGCTGCTGCTCGACGTGGATTCCGAATGTCTCCCATCCCGATGGTTTCCAAGTACTTCTGCATCCGGGTTGCGGCTTCAGCACTGCCCACGGTTGTCTGGTTGATGGTCTGGTTGAAACTCTTATGAGCTTTGTCAATATTCCCCATTTCCTTAGCAGCGTCTGCTAGTGCTGCGGTATAGATATACAGACTGATCGCACCACTCATCCACAAGGTAGTCAGTTGTGCTTGGATCGTACCGAACTTGATACTTGGAGGAAGGAATTGTTCAGTAACGGACTTCGCTTTCTCCATCGTCTTATGAACTTCTTCAAGCGAGTGGAGTTCTAAGGCTAGTGCCTTTGCTCGTTTCAGGTGTTCTTTTGTCACATCACTAAGAACAAACCGAGCTGATTCGGTTTCGATCTTGTAGATTTGAGCTTCGACACTACTCATCCCAAAAGTCGCGACCTGTTCCTTGAGAGACTTGCTTAACTCCTTGATTGCATTGCTCTGCTGGGTGAGCTCTTGATTGTACTTCTTTGTGAGCTCAATATCGCCAACCATCTGTTCGGCTAAGAACAGTTTGTGGAGCAGCATCGCTCGATTGATCAGGCTGTCGAAATCGAACTTGTCTAATGTTTCCGCCATCACCTTCATACGGAGATTGTAGACTGCTGCCTCGTCTGAAGACATCCCAAGTATGTCGTGTTCTTCTTTGAGTTTCTTGTTGAGGGTGTCGATGGCATCCATCAGTTCATTGACTTGGATCTTAGCTCCTTCAGCAGGAGCAACTTTTGCAATCTCACTCTGGATTCTGGTAATTATTTCTCTGGTCTTCTGTGCTCGTGCCTCAGCTTCTGAAAGCAGTTGCTGATCTACCTTCTGCTCTTTGTCGAGAGAACCGAATGAGAAGAAGTTGGCGAATGAACTGTGTCCATCATCCAGCTTATCTTTCAGTTTCTGAACGTGTTTGTTGTACTCAACCAGATTCTTCTGCTCTTGTTCTAATCTCTTAGAGAGAGCAGAACTACGTTCATTGGGGTCCTTGATATCCAGTATCTTCTGTATCTGGAAATCAGTCGTCTTCCCGGTTGCTGCCTGGAGCCGTTCAAATGTCTTGATGTTATCGTTGAGGGCTCTATCCAATTGTTGGGAGTACTTCGTCGAGTCAATAAGAGCCTTTCCCAATTCGAAGACGGCAAGAGCGATCCCGATCCCGACTAGGTGAGTCCACCGCAATCCCAACTTCTCAGCCCATACCAGCATCGACCCTCCAGCAACTAGAGCCGCTTTGACAGCTCCACCTAACATGATGATAGTACGCACTAATAGGACTGCTGGACCGGTGAGGGCTGCAATTGCTGCTGCGAGAAGGAGGGTACGACGAGTTCCGTCACTTAACTTGTTCCAGGAATTCATCCCCTGATCAACCCATCGTGTCATCTCCTTAATGGCTGGGACCAACATCTCTCCAAGGACTACCGCAGATGCCTTGATACGATTAGTGAACATAGTCCACTGATTCGAGAAACTGCTCTCGATATCCTTCGCCATCTTATCGGTGGTCCCACGAGCATCCCGCATTCTGTTTTCATAGTCTTCGATGGTCTTACTCATCTCGATCATCGGCAAGACGGCGTGCTGGATACGGGCTTCAAATCCCATCTGTTCCAACGCAATCAGTCTCAGTTCAGGAGAAAGTGGTTTAAGGATGTCTTCCAGGTTCGCGGCGATCTCAGAGAACTTCTTCATCTTTCCTTGATCGTCAAATACGTGGAGCCCCCACTTCTCACGGCCCTCCTTCGCTTTCTTGGTTGATTCGGGAGCACCTAACAGGCGGATGACACGACTCAAGTCACTACCAGCAACCTTACCCCGACGGAGTTGATCACCGTAGGCAGCGAGTAGAGCTGTACCTTCTTCTACATCCTTACCAATAGCACGTAGAGAAGGAGCAGCGTGGTTGACGAGAGCATCGACCAACTGCTCAATAGTGGCGAGTGACTGAGTACTACCAACAGTAATGACGTCACTAATACGTTGGAGCTGTGCAGCATCCTCGGCAGGAGTCTTCCCCACCATGTTCATTGCATTCTGGATACCGACAAGACTATCCGCTGCCTTATCCATGTGTAGACTACCGGCGGTGGCAAACTTGCTGATGACCGGTAACAGCTCCATCGACTGTTTAGCGGACTTACCAGCTTGGGCGAGGAAGAAGTAGGATTCGGCTAACTCACGTGGAGATTGAATCACCTTACCCGACAATTCGAGAGCGGCTCCACGGAGCATTCCTAATCCTCCAGCCTGACCTCCCCCACCTACACTATAGGCAGTAGCTTTGAATACTGATTCGGCCTTCGTCATCACCTGATCGAACTGAGCGAATGTCTTGAGAGCGAGTCCTCCCACTACGGTGAATGCGACCGTAGCGAACATCGTCATCCGGTCGAATCCTGCTCTTGCTGCTTCTGCTGCCTGTCGAGCTCCATCTGCTGTAATCTCTGCTAACAACATCGCATGAGTACGAGCCATCTGCTGGGAACGCAGATAAGCCACTTGACTCATCATATTGATCTTCATCTGATGGGCGTTCTCGGCATTGAGAATCTGCTGATATGGAGCACCACTCGTGATCATGTTAGCGATTCGAGCGGCGTGTTTCTGTTGTAATTGCTGGAGCTTGAGGTTGTTCTGCTCGATGATCGTCTGAGAGCGATTGGCATGAGTTGTGACCGCTTTCGTCATACGAGCGGTGTCGGACTCCGCCTGAGAGAGCATACGCCGATAGCTGGATCCATCTCCAATGAGACGAACCACCATCCGTTCGAGCTCGTATACTCCAGGCATTATAAGATTACCTCTTTGACCTCGGCAGTCATCATTCCCAACCAACGGGCCTTGCTCATCGCAGCGGCTTTCTTCTTTCGTTCTTCGGGAGATAACTTGGCGTCTACCGGTTCAATCGCTTCGAAGATAAACTTGAGCTTGAAGTCCTCGGCCTTGACTTGTCGTGGGTTCTTGGCGAATATCCGCCGTACCTCTGCCATCAGATTCATCAGGTAGTGGTCTGTAAGACTTGGCTGATTCCATTGATCACGTAACCAGTACAACCAAGTCTCATGTTCCTCGTGAGTATGTTTCGCCAGATACTCTCGAGGACTCATCTTCAGGTGGGACGCTACTCGGAGGACGTCGTCGTAGCGTCTTGCCCGTTTTTTAGTTTCTCCTCCCTACCTTCCAGCTTGGCAATTCGCTCGTCCAACCTGTCTCGTTGCTTCTTGAGATTCGTCAAATCCTCAACCTCGATATGGTTGATCTCTTTGGCTTTCTCGTAGAGCTGACGGACACGTGGAGTCGGCCAACTCCTAACGACTTCGAGAGGGACTTTCTTGTGGGTATAGAGATCTGGGTTGTCCTTACTAGGAATGAGTTCATAGAGACAGAGATGAACGAGATACGGGTCAGCATCAGAGACGTTACCAATGGATAAGATGGAACCGTCACTACCAATCTTGTGCTGACTGGTGATGAAATTCTGGTACTTGCAGTTGACGTCTTCCATCCCCTCTTTGAGGAGATACTTCTTCACCTTGCCGTCTCGGCCTTTGATGTTAACCGGGATCTCTTGTGGTTCACAGTCTTCGAATGTCATCTCCTGTGATGGGAGAATGATCTGAGTAGATTTTTGAAGTTCGTCGGACATAGTTCAATGCTCCTAAGTTGTTGTATAAGACATCCTGACTCCTGTAGTGTCTCTCCGCTTTTTGCACGCACCACACCCACTACAGAAGTCAGGAAGATCCAGATTACGTACCGGACACAGAAGTGAGGACAGGTGCGGCCTCTACATCGTTCACTGGATCCCAGTTGGTTGGGGTAATGTTGATTGTTGCTTCTGGGAACTCACCTTCGGCATTGTCCGCTGGTTCAAACGTCCGGAGGTAACCGTAGAAGTCCAACTTCGATCCGTCAGGGAAGTGGACGGTGATCGACCCTTCCTGATTGATCAGGTTGTTTAGGATCGAAGTGTATACGGCTGGATCGTAGGCGACATTGAGACTCGATTCGGTCAGGGTCTTCAAAGCACGAGCAGCGAACGTCCGGTAAGTGACGTTGTGCATCGTAGTCGTGTCGATTGCATCACCACCGTCATATCCCGGAGGCTTGACGGTCTTCTCCCAAAACTCAACGTCTGCGTCTCGTGCAAACGCGATCTTTGTCGAGTATCCGTCGTCCAAGTATTTTCCACTTGGAGTGGAACGAGTGGTTGAAGCAGGTGCGGTCATATGGAATCTCCTGTGTGGAGGTTAGGTTCAAGTTTCTTGTTTCAATGATACCAGACAGTTGAAGGTAAACAGACTCCTCTTACTTACACGGCTCCCTGATTTCGCTTCTTCGTCAACCTCTTTACCGAGAACCAGTACGTTGCTGAACCGAGACATAGCGTGGATCAGGTACTCGACTCCATCAATCGTTACAGTCTCTTGATACGCAGCTTCGGACAAATTGGCCCGTAGGGTATTCGCTTTGGTCCATCCGGTTACATGGTCCTTACTGCGAATACGTACTTGAATCCCAAAGTGGTTGAACAGTTCACCAGTCACCATCGCTCGACCATCTTCAGTCCCAGTCGTATCGTATACCGTAATCACGTTGTCTGGGATGTCCGGTTCACTACTGTCGTAAACCGGCCACTGAGTCCTACTCCCTTTCTGGGAGTAACTTTCTGGGTTGATCCCTAAACCCATATCAACCATCATCCGAGCTACAATCTCTGCTGGGCTATTTGTTAGGAGTTTCATGGGGTCAGGTTCCCCTGTTAGTTCCACATTGTGCGACGTTTCTGGGAGTGACTAATGTTCGGCGGATCGAGTTTCAGTGTCATTGACTTCTCTACTACATCCATCAGTTCTAGCTGGCTTGATGCAATCGTCCGCTGTCCTTCGAGTACGGCATTCAGCTTAATGATGATTACTACTTGAATCACCAATACGATGATGCTGATAATCAACAAGGTAGGTAATACGGATTCCAACATCTCCTTCATCACAGCTCCTACATGAATCGGTTCTGTTTGTTCGCCATTCCTTCCAAGGCTCCTCTGGTATCGAATGTAGGTAACGGCCCGAATCCTCCACTACCACCGCCATCTCCTGAAGGGCCTGTAGGACCTCCAACTTGTCGGAGTCTGCGGACTCGACCACTCCTCCATAGCTTACCGAACTCATACGGGACCAGCTTACGGCTCTCGAGAAGAAGTACCTTTGCTGTGTGATAAGTGGCTTGGACTAGTGAAAGTCCACTTCTCATCAAAGCCAGTATCATCGACTTACCACCAGCTCCTTGCATCTTACGGAGTGGGATCTCAAGATACTTAGAAGAGCCGGGGCGATTCCTGGCATCCCAATACTTGCCACGACCACTTGGACGAGGTTCCCCCCTCAGGCTCATCTGAAGGTTTTCATGGATTAACAGAGCGTAGGGGGCTTCATAGCTGACGGAGTATTCAATCCAGTCGGGTTGCTGCTTCCTCTTAGCCCGCATGGTAGCGGAGACTCGTCCATCACCGGTAATAGTGACTGCATTAGCCATCTTAACTCTGTTCGGGTAGAGTGCTCCGGTATCGTGCTACTCCAATGGTCCTCAACGTGTTGCGTCCCTTCACATCGTCGATCTCGTGGTAAGCCATGATCTCGAATAGTTCACGGTCATCACCACTCCCTGTTCCACTACCAACCCCGTACCACTCGTCCTCAGTTCCCTTCCACAACACCCCACCCGGTTCCAGCCTACGATCTACAACGGCATGGGCTTCAACGGTGATCTTGTGACCTTTGGGATCAAACATCTCCTTACGGTCCAAGTTCCACTGAACGTATAGTTCGATGGGCGTCCCAATCTTCGGTTGTCCGTGACGGTCGTACCCATCAAGCGGCCAGAGGAAGATGGCGTCGTGCCGATCCATCGTCTCGAGAGAAGGAATGACTAATCCCTCTGGTCGTAATCAGTCTGTTCACTTGGAGGGAATCCCAGCCACACGACTTGGGACAGACCACCCCGGTTCATTGATGCCAGACACCCACTTACATCAATGTTTATTGCTGACTGTCCATACTTCGTCGCTTCGAACCGCATCCCAGTCTTCCCGTGGAACTTCGCTGCTCGTTCTCCAGTCTTCTTCGACTCCATTGTCTGGTCACTCATTGCATAGAAGTGAGCGGCCAGCCACCGTTCGATGAGTTCCAGTTCAGTTGAGCTTAGAGTTACTCCACGGGAGGTTGCACAGGTAGCGACTCTCGAGACGACTGCATTCGCTGAGTCGATGTATGGGCTGAGGTCCGACGTACCGTCATAGTCACTGTCCGTAGCCCCATTACGGAGTAGAGTCTTAACGGAAGCAACACTGGTTCTGGACATACGTTCCTAGACTGCTTGTTACCCAGTCTGTCAGTTATTAGACTACGAGTCTAGATGGCTTAAGAGTTTAGTTACCACTCCACTGACTCGACTGAGTTCTAACCGGCAACGGCTGCCTTCAGGATCTTGATGATCTCGTTCTTCCGAGTCTCGCCCTTGAGGTCGATTTCACGCTCCTCGGCGAATGCGTTCAATTCCTTCGGGTTCATC
>Ga0075458_10000222_pt1 | contig 18519 bp, 20 predicted proteins | sample DEB3_08_DNA_FD_77576 | JGI IMG/M metagenome (GOLD analysis project Ga0075458, IMG submission 77576) | Aqueous microbial communities from the Delaware River and Bay under freshwater to marine salinity gradient to study organic matter... | ecosystem: Environmental > Aquatic > Marine > Coastal ... | reverse complement strand
CTTGCACAACCGACCGTTGGGCGCCACGTTGACGTGTCCGATGTGTCCCGCATTCCCCGAGTTGCCGTCGAGCAACTTTCCGTCGGTGATGATGCCGCCACCCACGCCCGTGGACACCACCATGCCGATCACGTCGCGACAACCCACCGCCGCGCCGCACCACACCTCCGCCAACACCACTGCTTTTGCATCGTTGTCGACGAGCGTCGGCAAACCGGTGAGTGCCGCGATGGAGGATCGCAACGGAAAGTCGCGCCACGTAGGGATACTGAGTGGCGACACCTTGTTGCCTTCGTCCGACATCGGACCCCCCGACCCCACCCCGCAGGCGATGAGTTCGTATTCCCTGCCTGAGGTCGCTGCAAGCGCCGGCAGGCGCACCTGAACGCGCTCAACGAGACCCGCGAGCACGTCCCACACACCTTCGCTCGGCGTCTCACAGCGATCCTGCGCGAGCACTCGCCCGTTGCCGGAAACGATTCCGGCCGACAGCTTGGTGCCGCCGATGTCAACGGCGAGGTACGCCCCTTCCTTCACCGTCACAACTTGCGACGGTTACTGCTCGCGACCCATCTTGTCGCGCAACTGCTTGGCATTTTCGCGAGTGGTGCGCACCATGGTTCCGAAATCGCGCATTCCCACCTTGCCCACTGCCCGCAACTCGCGCTCAATCACCAGGACGCACAACAACATGAGTGCGAACCCTCCGAAGCCTGCCGAAAAGTGGAACTGCAGACCCACGAATACCAAAGCGAGGGATGCAACGGCACCGAGTGCAGCCCAGCGAACCTTCTTCACCGCAGGTCGGTAGAGACCGGACGGCGAGACGGCCTGTGCGAAGCGCTCGTCACTTTCCAGTTGTGCTTCAATCTGGCGCAGGATCTGTTGTTCGTTGTCAGAGAGCGGCACAGAGAGCACCTTGCAGGAAGTTGGACGTGCGATTCATTGCTAGCGAGCGTAGTAGCGCCAGGTCAAAACGCAAGTGGCTCAACGCCCATGTTGTTGGTCACGCCGAGGACCCCACGGCGTCGTGCCGGTGTCCTCGATGACTCCCGTACCGATGGCACCATCCCCGAATTTCTTGCGAATGCGGTCGACGGCTTGTGAAGCCACCCTCCATTCATCTTCGTTTTGCTGCGTCGGTTCGTCGAACAACGTCAACTGTGCGTCGGGCTGACCGAAATTTCTCAGACTGACGCCAGCCAGTCGGATCCCGGCCTGCACGTCGACTTCACCCAACAATTCATCGATCACTGCAATGATGGCCTGACTGGTGTCAACGGGCGTTTCGACGGTGCGCGATCGGGAGATGTTGCTGAAGTCGCCGTAACGAATCTTGAGGGTGATGGTGGATGCAGCGAAGCCATCCTCTCGGCAACGCCGCGCGACGTTGTCCGACATTCGCAGCAAGTGTTTGCGTAGCTCGCGCCAGTCGACGACGTCGTCGCTGAAGGTCTCTTCGCTGCCGATCGACTTGGCTTCACGTTCGGGTTCCACTTCGCGGTCATCGATCGCACGACTGAGGTCGTGGAGGTGCCGGGCATGGCCTTCGCCAACTGCCAACTCCAAGATGCGCAGTTGACAATTGGCAATGTCTCCGACGGTCTTCAGCCCGATGCCGTGCAGCTTCTCCAGGGTGACAGGTCCGACACCCCACAACATGCCCACGTCCAACGGATGCAGGAACGCGATCTCTCCTCCGGGTGCCACTTCGAATACCCCAGGACCGGGTTCGATACGTTGTCGCGAGGCACGTGGCTTGGCGAATTCCGTTGCCAGCTTTGCGATGAACTTCGAGGTGGCAATACCAACACTGCAGGCAAGACCAATCTGCGATCGCACTGCTTCGCGGACACTTTGCGCAATGGATCGAGCATCACCGAAGATTCGCTGTGCACCGGTGACGTCCAAAAATGCTTCGTCGAGCGACAAACCCTCCACCAGAGGAGTGAACTGCCGAAATACCTCGAACACTCTGGCGCTGATCTCGCCGTAGTAGTCGTGATCACCATCGAGAAACACCGCATGCGGACACAGACGGCTGGCTTGCGCCGACGCCATCGCCGATCGAACCCCGAACTGTCGGGCCTCGTACGACGCCGCAGCAACGACACCGCGCTTGGCTGATCCGCCAACAATCACCGCCTTGCCAACCAACTCTGGCCGTCGCAGTTGCTCACAGGCAACGAAGAACGCATTCATATCGACGTGCAAGATTCGCCGTGGCGATGTCTGTTCGCGCGGCGTGACGGGTGTCCCCGTACCGATCGCCGACATGGAGGCAACCTTAGTAATACCGTGTTGGGGCGATGAACGAACGTCCACTCTCTGCTCTTCCCTCGCGCTTGGCACGTGCCGTTGCCTTCGCCTCGATCGTGCTGGCCGGACTCGCCGGCGGAACCATCGGCTTCGCGCTCGTCGACGTGCAGTGCTCGGGTGACTGTGGGACAGCTTCGGGTGTCGGCATGTTTATCGGCTCGGTGAGCTTTGCCGGTGGCATGAGCGTGGTGGCGGTTCTCGGATTGCGCGCAATGGGCGAATGGCGCGAGCGCTCGTGACGTCGTCACTCCGCAAACTCGCCGAAGAACTCGCCCAATCTGCGGGTACGCACGCACGACATGGCCGAGCCCAAGGCATGCAGGTGGTGGGCACGAAACTCACCGATACCGACATGGTGACCAAGTTCGATCGCGAAGCCGAGGCGATGATCATCGCTGGTCTGCGTGCGGCGCGCCCAGACGATTCGATCATCGGCGAAGAGGGCGGCGGGCATCGCGGCACCTCCGGGCTCGAATGGCACGTCGATCCGATCGATGGCACCACGAGCTTCATGTACGGCTTGCCCACATGGTGCGTATCCATTGGAGTTCGCGACCATCTGGGCACGGTGGCAGGTGCCGTCTTCATGCCCGACCTCGAGGAGATGTTCTCGGCCGAGCGTGGCGCTGGTGCGACGCTCAACGGTTCTCGTATTCACTGCTCCCCTGTCACCGACGTGAGCAAGGCGTTGGTTGCCACTGGCTTCAGCTACACACCCACTCATCGCACGGTGCAGTCGCGTCGCATTACGGAATTCATCCATCGAATTCGCGACGTGCGTCGTATGGGCGCGGCGGCCGTCGACATCTGTTTCGTGGCCTGCGGACGAGTGGATGCCTACTTCGAGGAGAACTTGCATTCCTGGGACGTGTTGGCCGCCGACCTCATCGCCCGAGAGGCCGGAGCCCGAAGTGGAGATTTCAGTGGCGACGAACTGCGCCCGGAAGAAGTACTGGTGTCGGCACCAGGGGTGTTCGATGCCCTATCGGGAATGCTCGTAGCTGCAAAGCGACTCCACCCGCACGCCAAGCACTAGCCGCGCACCCGTAGGCGTGTCGCCGCCAGCGTCGTAGTTCTGCGCACGACGGGCCGAGCGTCACGGCACTACCTTGGTGCGTCGTGGGCACGCGTATTCTCACCGTCGAGGACGATGAACGCATTCGCACCTCCGTGCGCCTTGCGCTGGAGGACGAGGGTTGGACGGTGGACGAAGCCGGCACGGGCGAGGATGCAGTCCTTCGCTTCACCGAGCAGCCCGCCGACGTGGTGCTCATCGACATCATGCTTCCCGGCATCGATGGATTCGATTTGTGTCGCCAGATCCGCGCCAAGAGCAGTGTCCCCATCGTGATGGTCACTGCCCGCAGCGACACCCACGACGTGGTCGCCGGTCTCGAAGCGGGTGCAGACGACTATCTCACCAAACCATTTGCACCCAAGGAGCTGTCCGCACGCATTCGTGCACTGCTGCGACGAATCCGCCCCAACGATCATCCTCACTCCACGCTCACCTTCGGCGACTTGGTCATCACACCCGAAGAAGGTCGCGTCACCTTGCGCGGAACCGAAGTCCCCGTCACCAAGACCGAATTCAAGTTGTTGTGCGTGTTGGCCGAGAACCCGAGTGGCGTATTCAGTCGCGAAGCCCTGCTCGAAAAGGTGTGGGACTACGACTATTTCGGCGATGGCCGACTCGTGGACGTTCACGTTCGACGACTACGCATGAAAATCGAAGTCGATCCCGCCAACCCGCGTCATGTGGTAACCGTGCGCGGCTTGGGATACCGACTGCAGTCGTGACCAGTCCGATACGCCCGTCGAACCCGGCCTGGCGCGGACGTCTTCGAGCATTCCGACGACGATGGAGTCCGCGCCGCGTGGGGGTTCGTACCAGGATTCTCCTCACGTTTCTGGTGGGCGCACTGTTGCTCTCGGGCGTGTTGTTCTTCTTCACCTACACGCTGACTCGCAGCAACCTCCGCGAACGCGAGGGTGAACTTGGACTCAGCAATCAGTTGATTGCAGAGACACTCGGCAGCGTTCGTGCATCCTTGATTCTCGCCACCGTCATCACGGTCTTGGTGGGACTCATGTTGGGAATCGTCTCGAGCGAGCGTGTGGTTCGCCCGCTCGCCGGTGCGGCCGACGCTGCACGCGCCATTGCCGAAGGACGTCTCGATACGCGACTCGAGCCCACAGACGACCCCGATCTCAACACGCTCACCGATTCGTTCAACGACATGGTGGCCCGACTACAAGATCGCGTCGAACGTGACGCCCGATTCGCTTCCGACGTCAGCCACGAGCTGCGATCACCACTCATGACCTTGGCGGCATCGGTGGAAGTCATGGTGTCACGGCGTGACGAACTGCCGGAACGTGGCCAGGCCGCACTCGACCTGTTGGTGGCCGACGTGGCCCGCTTCAGCGGACTCGTGGAAGACCTGCTGGAGATCTCCCGCTACGACGCCGGTGCAGTTCGCTTGACTCGAGACGAACTCCAGATCGGCGAGCTCGTTCAGCAAGCGGTACTTGCCAGCAGCATGCCGCGTTCGGTGATTCATCTCGACGAACGTTGTCGCACGACCCGCATCCAAGGCGACCGTCGGCGCCTGGCTCGGGTGGTGGCAAATCTCATCGACAATGCCCGCACACACGGCGGAGGCACTGCGACCGTTCATGTCTTGCCTGCCGACGACTCTGCTGGCCACGTGTGGATCGCAGTGGAAGATTCCGGTGAAGGTGTCTCCGACGGCGACTCCGAACGAATCTTCGAACGCTTCTCTCGTGGCGCGGGCGCCAGCAAGCGTGGCACCTCGGAAGGAGCCGGGCTGGGGCTCGCACTCGTGAGGGAACACGTGCGGTTGCACGGCGGCCGAGTGTGGGTGGAGTCACGTCGGGATGCAATCACAGGAGCCCGCTTCGTGGTCGAACTGCCGTGTGAGTCGACCCCATTGCACTAGCTCGAATCCGACTCGCTGACCCGCCGCTAATCTCTCGGCATGGCTGCCCGCGCCGATTCCAGCCGCACGGGCTCTGAGGTTGTTCTCGCAATCGATGCTGGCACCACGGGTGTTCGCACTCGTGCGGTATTCACGGATGGACGTGCATCAATTTCCGACTACCGCGAGTTCACGCAGCACTACCCGCAACCCGGCTGGGTCGAACACGACGCAGAAGAAATCTGGCAGGCGGTGCGTGCCACGTTGCAAACCGTGTGCCGACAACTCGATCGACCGATTGCCGCCATCGGCATCACCAACCAGCGAGAGACCGTCGTGGCATTCGATCGACGCAGCGGTGCTCCACTGCATCGCGCAATCGTGTGGCAAGACCGCAGAACCGCAGAGCGTTGTGATGCACTAACAGACCAGCTCCCGCAAGTTCGTGCCACCACCGGGCTGGTACTCGATCCATACTTCACCAGCTCGAAAGTGGAGTGGCTGCTACACAACACCAACGTCGCCGACAATCCCAACCTCGCGTTCGCGACCATCGACGCATTCCTGATCCACCGCCTCACGGGAGGTGAATCATTCGCCACCGATGTATCCAACGCGTCTCGCACGATGCTGTTCGACATTCGTTCGTTGCAATGGAGCTCGGAGATGTGCGGGATATTCGGCGTCGATCCTGCAACGCTTCCCGCCGTGGTGCCCTCCAGTGGACGAATCGGCGTGACGAAGGGCGATGGCGCGATTCCCGCCGGCATACCCATTAGCGGCGTCGCAGGTGATCAGCAAGCGGCGTTGTTCGGTCAAGCCTGTTTTGCAACAGGGAGCGCCAAGAACACGTACGGCACCGGCAGTTTCGTGTTGCTCAACGTTGGAACGACGTGTCCGGACCCAACAGCTGGAATGCTTACGACGGTTGCATGGCAACTTGGCTCGAGCCCTGCTGTGTACGCCCTCGAAGGTGCCATCTTCGTCACTGGTGCAGCAGTGCAATGGTTGCGTGACGGACTCAACATCATCGACGCATCCAGCGAAATCGGCCCGCTTGCAGAAACCGTGCCCGATGCAGGTGGCGTGGTGATGGTTCCGGCGTTTGCCGGACTTGGTAGCCCATGGTGGGATCCGTACGCACGTGGTGCAATATTCGGTATCACTCGTGGCACGAGTCGTGCGCACATAGCCCGAGCAGTGGTGGAGTCGATGGTGTTTCAAACGCGTGATGTGGTTGATGCCATGATCCGCGCATCGGGTGTTGCCATTCGTGATCTGCGAGTCGACGGCGGTGCGGCGGTAATGGACTTGATGCTGCAATTGCAATCCGACCAACTGGGAGTGGATGTTCTACGCCCGACGGAGCTGGAGACCACTGCAATCGGGGCGGCATATCTGGCAGGACTCGCCGAGGGCGTCTGGGGCTCCACCGACGACATCGCTTCGCGTTGGGCGTTGGAGCGACGCTTCTCGCCACGAACCGTTGATCGCGACACGCCGCACGCTCAGTGGCTACGTGCTGTTGAGCGCTCGCGTGATTGGATCTCGCACTAACCCGCTCATCGTGCCACGAGTAGCACGAAGGCCAACGCCACTCCGCTCAGACCCATGAAGACCGCGACTCCCGTCGCAATGATGACAACTCGAAGGCGATCAATCTGCCCGACAACGCGATCAATGTCCTGTTGCAGACACGTTCGGATGCCCTCGATGTCGTGTCGCAGACACGTTTGAACACCAGAAATCGCATCGCTGACGGCATCGGCAGCGGGACGCCCGAGTGGGCCTCGCAATGCACGACGAAGTTCGTGCCCAGTGGTCATCATGCGTCATCCACTAGTGAGTTGCACGATCGCCACCATGAGCCCACCCAAGCCAACGAAGAGTGAGATCCCCAATGATGCGCCAGTGAGCACGATGGTGGTTCGGAGATTGCCGAGCGCTCGGACTTCATCGCGAAGCTGCACGAGCTGACGCTCCAACCCATCGATGCGTACTTCGAGTGCATCGATTCGAGCATCCAGTCGCTCGCCGAGTGCATCGATTCGAGCGTCGAGCCGCGCACCGAGTGCATCGATCTTGACATCGAGACGGCGCTCAACAGCCTCGAGGTCAGAGCGGCGCACCAGGTCGCCCCAGCCGCTTGGTGGGAGAAACTCCATGAGATCATCCGCCACTGCGGCCCCAATCTTCTTCTGCAGCGAATGATGCAGTCGGAGACGTTTGGCGTCGGGCGATGGAGACTGATCCCGACGCGTGACGTCCGGCGATCGGTCGTGATGCTGTACTTCTGAGATGCTCATACCCCCGTGTGTGCACGAAACACTGCGACATGGCAGAAATTCTCCGTATCGCCATGTCGGGGCACGATAGACCGCCGTCCAAACTTGTCAAGCACACTCGAGAGCCGGTCGATCAAGCGACTGTCACCCAACGGACAGCCCCCAAACGACGGTCGCCCTACCGGGCTGCTGACGGGTCTACAGCTTCGGTAGACCGTGATCGAGGTTGCGCACTGCTTGATGAATGCGCTGCTCATTCTCAATCAACGCGAATCGCACGAAACCCTCGCCACCCGGCCCGAAGCCCGATCCAGGTGACAATGCAACGTTGCACTCGTTCACCAGATGGGAGCAGAACTCGACGGAATTCATCTCGCGATACGCCTCGGGGATTGGAGCCCAAACGAACATGGAGCCACGGGGCGACGGAATCGACCACCCGATGCGCTCGAGTCCCTCGATCAGGGCATCACGTCGCGACTGATAGGTCTTGCAAACTTCCACCGGGAAGTCTTGCGCTTCGTTCAGCGTGACGGTTGCCGCAATCTGAATCGGCTGAAAAGTTCCGTAGTCGAGGTACGACTTCAGCTTCACGAGCGCCTGCACTACTTGAGTGTTACCCACGAGAAATGCACAGCGCCATCCGGCCATGGAGTAACCCTTCGTCATGGAGTACAACTCAACGGCACAGTCCATCGCACCTTCGGCCTGAAGAATCGACGGCGGCTCGTAGCCGTTGAATCCCATGTCTGCATACGCAAAGTCGTGCACAACGATCATCTCCCGCTCACGGCAGAAGTCCACCACGCGCTGCATGAACGAGAGGTCCACCGTTGCGCCGGTCGGGTTGTGCGGGAACGAAATCACGAGCACGCGAGGTTTTGGCCAGCCAACCTCCCATGCCTTGTGCAACGAATCGAAGAACTCCTCTTGATACTCCACGTCCACGTCCGTCGCGGAGATCAATCGTCGTTGGCTGCGCATCGGTATCTGGCGCAAATCGGCACCGGCAAAGAGCGGACCAAAGATATGAATCGGGTAGCTGGGACTTGGCACGATGGCCGCATCACCGGCTTCTAAGAGCACCCACATCAGATGGCTGAAACCTTCCTTTGCGCCGATGGTGTTGGTGATCTGCAAGTCGGGGTCGAGCGTGACACCAAACTTGCGCTGGTACATCGAGGCAACTGCTTCACGCAGCTTGGGAAGGCCGCGCGACAACGAGTAACGATGATTCTTGGGATTATGCGCTGCTTCGGCCAGCTTTTCGACGGCGATGTCGGGCGACGGAATGTCCGGGTTTCCAAAACCAAGATCGATGACGTCGTCACCTTCGCGACGTGCAGTGATTTTCAGATTGTTGATGATCGTGAACACATACGGCGGCAGGTTGCTGATGCGCCGAAAGTCCACGACTGAAGCCTAAGACGCGCTGGCGAACCGTGGTAGGAGTGCTGCACCGATCGCACCTGCGTGTTCACCGAGTTGAGCGACTCGAAGATCGGGGTGTTTTCGTTGCTCGGGCGAGTACAGCGTCTCCATGAACCATCGTTGAAGTATCGGCATCACGATGTCGGCAGCTTCGGAAACTCCCCCACCGATAACGATTACATCGGGATCACTCACGTTCGTGAGGTTCGACAGCCCAATGGCCACCCAACGTGCGTACGCCTCCAGCACGGTGATGGCATCGGCATCGCCCCGTCGAGACCGCTCGATCACGCTCTCCCCTGGCTCGCCACTCGCCAGCATTCCGAGCCCACGCCCCGAGGCATAGACCTCCCAACAACCTTTTCTCCCGCACGTGCATCGGGGACCATCAGGATTCACCACCATGTGACCAATCTCCCCCGCAAAGCCGTTCACACCCCGCTGCACGACTCCGTTCACCACGTGCCCACCACCGATACCCGTGCCGAGTGTGACCATCCACATGTTTCGCGCGCCACGACCGGCGCCGTACCGCCATTCTGCGAGGGCCGCTGCATTGCCATCGTTGTCGACCCAAATCGGTCGACCAAGTCGGGCAGCCAGTTCGGGTTTCACCGCGACGTCGACGCTTCCAGGAATGTTCGGAGACGCACGCATGATGCCATCCAAGGTGATGAGCCCAGGTACTCCGACTGCCACCGATTGCACGTCGCCGAGCTCTTCTGCGAGTTTGGTCAACGTATCGACAAGTTGGGATGCATGCGGTGTTGGATATCGCACTTCACGGAGGACGTCACGACCACTCGTGATTTCGGCGTCAACGTCAATCACCACGCCAAGGCACTTGGTGCCGCCGACATCTATACCTGCTGCGAGAGTCACGACTCGGCGCGAGTCTTCAATTCTTTGAGGGTGTGCAGTATGCGCACCTCTGCGCGGCGCTTCACGAAACCAGGCAATGGAACGATGAGTTCGATCTTGAGCGAATAGGTGATATCGGTTCCATCACCAGAGGGCACGAAGGTGTACGCGCCATCGATTACTCGCATGATGTCACCCTCCACGAGCGACCAGGAGATGCGCTCGGGAGCTTGCGAATAGTCGTAGGAGAGGGTGTAGTGGGTACTGCGTCCAAGCGCGCTGGCGCGATACTCCACCTTGGTCGCGCGACCACCGGTGTCGCGCTCGAGCACATTGGCTTCCTTCACATCACGTGCCCACTCCGGGTATCGCTCAAAGTCAACCGCAATGTCGAAGCAGCGCGAGGGAGGTGCAGCGACGTGCTCGGTTTCGGTCGCTTGGTCGATCACGCTGGCAAGGCTAGTTGGTGGTGCGCAGCGCAGTTGCCAGGCGGGAAACGAGCACCGAGTAGTCGAACTCGGCCACCGCACGGGCGCGAGCCGCCATACCCATTGATGTGCGCAAAGTGGAATTCGTCAACAACAGGGACAACCGCTCAGCAATAACGTCCACGTTTCGTGGGTCGCGAACGACGTACCCGGTGCGTCCATCTTCGACTGCCTCCGCCGCACCCCCACTGTCACCCGCAATCTGGGGCACCGCGCACGCCGCGGCTTCGGCAAAGACGATGCCGAACCCCTCCTGCTCGAGGCCACCCCAGCGATTTCGGCACAGCATCATGAACGCGTCGGCGCATCCATACAGTGCCGGAAGGTCTACGTCCGCCACGCGCCCAAGCAGACGCACCGGAGCATCGAGCTCGTTGATGAGCCGTTGCAACCGATCATGTTCGCGCCCCGTGCCGCCAATCAGCATGGTGATGCCGTCAAGGCCGGAATTGCCGCTCGGCCCACCGCCAACACGGGATGCCGCTGCCAGCTTGGCCACCGCACGAATCGCCACATCAAATCCTTTTCGAGGCACCAATCGACTCACCCCCACCACGAGTGGTGCGTGAGGTGACACTCCGAACTTCTCCCGAGCGGCCCGTCTCGCCGAGTCGTCGAGCGGCACGAAGCGTTGCGTGTCTACTCCCGGAGGAATCTGCACCACGTCAGACGACCCGTGTCTGCGAGTGTCTACTCCGCCTATCGCACGAATTGCCTCTGCTGCCGGGTACTGGCCCGACGCAAACACGTGGGTAGCCCCTCGCAGAACCCGTGCCAGAGCTTGACGTGATGCGGGGAGCCGGCCGGGTACTGCAATTTCTGCCCCGTGCACCATCACGCTGTACGGCAACGAGAGTGACCGACCAACCAGTCCAAGGGGCAACGCGGGATCCAGCACCACATGCTCGGCTCCGAACTCCCGCGCCAAGCGTTCAATTCGACGCACCATCAATGGATGCGGAAGGAGCACCGGCTCCGAAACTCGTTCGATCCTGAATGGTTGGCGTGCATCGAACTTGGCAGCGTCGGCATGCGGACTGGTGAGTACCGCAAACGACGCTGGATCGAGCCGCCGCCACAACTCCCACAACATGTTCTGAATGCCGCCAACCTTCGGTGGAAAGTCGTTCGTAACGAGTAGATGCTTCACGCACTCACCAATTCACTGAGTGGACTCACGTCACGTACTCGCCGCTGAGGAGGTCGGTGCGGCCAAGCTTTCTTGCCGCCCACTGTGCGTGCTCACGCAGCAAGTCATCTTCACCGTTGAGATATCGAGCAAGTGCCAGCGCCACGTCTTCATTCTCGCCCAGGTTGCTGTTACCAAGGATGATGAGCGCGTTTCGCCGCACCCATCGAGGGTTTCGATCCGCCACGTACCACTCATCGCAGATTTCAAGCACCCGAGCGTCGGTTGCAGTGAGAATTTCCAGGGCATCCACCACGTTGCGCGATGCGCCGTTGGCGACGTCGAGCGCGATCGCGCCGCGCCGAGTCGGCGGACATACTTCTTGACAGTCGTCGCATCCATATATACGTGTTCCTAGGGCATCGCGAAATGCAGGGTCGAATACCCCGGGCTTCTGAATCAACCACGCCAAGCACTTTCGTGCATCAACCACACCTGGAGCGACGATTGCACCAGTCGGACATCCATCGATACAGCGACGACATGCCCCGCAGCCATCGGCTACGTCTCGATGAGTGGGCGACAGCTCCGCAGTGGTTACCACACAGCCGAGCACGAACCAGCTGCCAAGCCCCTCCAGCAGGAGATTTGCATTCTTGCCGTACCAACCAAGCCCGGCACGGTACGCAACTTCGCGATCGACGATCGAGTTGTCGTCGGCAAACACGGTGGCGCGATGCCCGTTACGTTTCAGTCGTATCGCTGCCACGCGAAGTGCGTCGCGGAGCGGTTCGTAGTGATTTCGCCAGGCATAGCGGGCAACTCGCGCCGAAACCATGGGTACGCCACTTTCATCGCCACCTACGGCGTGACCAACCGAATCCCCCGTTGTTGGCTCCTCTTGGTAGTACGAGCGCGCAGCAACGATGATGCTCTTGGCTCCGGGCACCGACATGGTTGGCGTCGTCGATCGTTCGGGATTTCGGAACGTGAACTGCATCCCGTCTGCCATACCCGACGCGATACGAGATTCAATTGCATCTCGCGCTTGCGTGAGCGGTTCCGCCGTGGTGATTCCAACACGATCCGCACCGGCGTCACGAATCAACCGCATCAGCTCTTCGCCGTACGACGTTGCCCCATCCACGAAGCCGAAGGCTACGAACACTCCAACAATCGCACCGTGCCTGCCATGAAACGCGCATCTATCCCCATCTGACGCTGGCGACCTACGTGTCTGGAGGTTAGGCGCTGCGTTGATGACGCAAGCCGGGCGTGAGTCCGGCCTTTGCCAAGGCAGCCAGGGTGCGCAACTCTTCGTAGTCGAAGATCACCGCTTCGGGCTCGCCACACAACATCGGCACGATGCAGTCGTCGCATGCCGAGGTTTCACGCATGATGCAGGTATCGCACGAGATGGTGATGGATGTGGAGTGTTGTTGCATGTTTCCACCGTGACCAAGGGGTGTACGGAGGTTCGTCGCCGTGCGCGCAACCTTGTTACACCCCACGGTCATCATTGTCGTCGTGAGCATCGACATCATCGAAGACGGAACCCCGTGTGACTACTGCGGCACGCTCATCATGTTTTATGACGACGACTTCACGCTCTGCCCCGAGTGTGGCAACGAGTTTTGGAACATGGACTACACCGGCGAATTTCCGGGTGATCGTCCCGACCGCGTCTGAGTCACAGTCCCCGACGAAGTCTCCACACTCGCCCGCCAAGGTCACGTCACAATCGGGTTCGGTACGTGCGTAATCATTCCCATGACTACATCGACTCCCACCACATCCATCAGCAGCGACCTTCTTCCTACCGTGCGCAACATCGACGAAGCACGCAACATGTGCCACGACTTTGCGAGCGTGCTCACCGTCGGACCGGAACGGCATGAAGTTTCCGACTTCGAGCATCCCGATCACAAGATCGTCTCCTTCGACGACATCACCGTGTCGTATGCGGGCTATCGAGCACCCACCTTCGATCACGTGCGAGACATCGTGACATGGGGCCAAGGTCGCTCCAATCTCCTGGTGCACTGTCATGCAGGAATGTCGCGCAGCACTTCATCGGCTTGGGGAATCGCAATCGCAAACGGTTTCGATCCGCAGGAGGCGTACGACCTCCTCAGAAACAATCACCCGATCGAGCGTCACCGCACCTGGAATCCCCGACCGGACGCCACGACGATCATGCGGCAACGCGCGTTCATCCCCAACGAACTCGTACTCAAGCACCTCGAGAAGTTCCTGGGACTCCGCAGCGGAACCCTGCGTGAGATTGCAGCCAACGGCAGCGCTATTGCGCCACTGGACCGTTGACGTCGATCTGCAGTCGATGCGACGTGCCCCCACGCGGCAACGCATGCATTACCGCGTCGGCGCGACTCGGATCAACGAGGCACGCCATGGTCGGACCAGATCCCGACAACCACGAGGCATACGCGCCAGCCGCGATTGCTGCGTGCATTGCATGCTTGGTGTCGGGAACTATCGCCAGCCGCACATCTTGATGCAATGTGTCTCGAGTGGCTTCGGCAAGTGCCGAAACATCGCCCGTGACCATTGCGGCGACGAACAGCGACGATCGCGAGATGTTGGAGACGGCATCAGCAAGACTCACCATCGGGTTCAACTTGGTACGCGATTCTTTGGTGGACGTCGTGTTTTCTGGAACCCACACCACGACGTCGGCATGAACGGCCACGGGGACGCGAATCGCACGGTCACCGGCAGCCACGGTGAGTCCACCAAGTGCCGAAGCTGCGGCGTTGTCGGGATGACCTTCAAGCTCACTTGCAACCGCGAATGCAGCGAGTCGAGCCTCGAGTGAGTTGGCCGCAACCACACCGTCACGCTGCGCAATCGCCAGCAACGCTCCGCCGACTCGAGCCGCCCCACTAAAACCAAGTCCGCGACCCATCGGAATGCGATCGTGCGACCAGATGGTGCCGACACCACCGTTTCGCGCGAATGCGACGGCTGCCGGGTGATGGGCATCACAGTTTCGCGCGTTGCTCGGCTGATGCGGTTGCGCGAGACCAACTTCCAGGCACATGCTGAGTGCCAGTCCGAGCGTGTCGAAGCCAGCCCCGAGGTTCGCCGTGCTCGCGGGAACCGTAATTCGAATCACGAATTCAGCGTAGTTTCGGCGATGAAGGCATCCAGCGTTGCACGCGCCGTACCACTGTCGATTGCCGCCGTGGCCAACAATGCTCCGTTCGCCAGGTCGCGAGCCGCACCTGCCACCACCAGTGCCGCTGCAGCGTTGAGCACCACCACATCACGAATTGGACCTCGAAGTCGAGACTCCAATACTTCTCGCACGATTGCGGCGTTCTGCGCTGGATCACCGCCCCGCAAGTCGTCGTTCTTGGCACGAGCGAGACTGACACTTGCACCGTCCACGGTGATCAATCCACCTTCGGTGTCGCTCACTTGGTTGGGGCCAGCCAACGACAGCTCATCGAGCCCACCGTGACCGTGCACCACCCAGGCGCGCTTGGTTCGCTCGGCAAGTGCGCGAGCCATGATGTCGACGCGTCCAGAGTCGGCTACCCCCACCAACATGTACGACACGGGTGCCGGGTTGGCCATCGGTCCCAACACGTTGAAGATGGTCGGGACCCCCAGTTCGCGACGAATCGGCCCCACATGGCGAAAAGCAGGGTGAAACGCTGGAGCAAACGCAAACCCAACACCCGTCTTGGCGACACTTCGGGCCACCCGTTCGGGCGATTGCTCGATTCGCGCCCCAAGAGCTTCGAGCACGTCTGCAGTTCCACACTTGCTGGAGGCTGATCGATTGCCGTGCTTGCATACGGGCACGCCGACACCGGCCACGACGAAGGCCGCCATGGTGGACACGTTGACGGATCCGCTCTTGTCGCCTCCCGTACCAACGATGTCGATGGACTTCTCGGCGATGTCAGATGGCAACGGAATCGGCGTCGCGGCGTCGCGCACCGCCCGCAAGAAGCCACTGAGTTCTTCTTCCGTTACATCACGCTCGTTGTAGGCAAGGAGAAACCGGCGAATGTCCTCTGGAGACATCTGCCCCTGCAGTATTTGCTGCATGAGGTCGCGCGCGGACTCATGCGTGAGTGGATGTGCATCACGTTGGGGGTGTGCCACCGCACGAAGGCTACGAGCGTTGCCAACTACTCACGACGTCAACACCTGGATGGTCCGACAGAATAGAGAGCTGTGTCTGGCATCGTCGTAAGCGAACTGGAGTACGGACCTCCTGGTGGCGATCAGTTGTTCTTCGACGTGAGCTTCCGAGTAGCCCCCGGGGAACACGCAGCAATCGTCGGCGCGAACGGGGTTGGCAAGAGCACCATCCTGCGAATTCTCTCGGGCCAGATCGAAGCCGACGCGGGTGAATTCTCCATCAACGGAACGATGCTGTACATGACCCAAGACGTCGGGATGTCGCGCCCCACCGACACGTTGCGCGAGATGCTGATCGAAGTGGCGCCACCCGCGTTGCGTGAGGCTGGTCGGGAGTTGGTACGTGCCGAACGCGCGATGCACTCCGGCGAGGACGACGGCATGGCCTACGCCACAGCGTTGTCGAACTGGGGCGACCTTGGCGGCTACGAGTTGGAGTCACAATGGCAGGCTTCCACCCAGCGAAGCGTCAAGAGCCAAGTGGACGACGTCTTCACGCGTTTGGTCTCGGAACTTTCTGGTGGAGAGCGCAAGCGACTCGTACTCGACTTGCTGCTGCACTCGGGAGCCGACGTACTCCTGTTGGACGAACCCGACAACTACCTCGACATTCCCACGCGTCAATGGCTGGAGGACGAACTTCGGTCGTGTCCGTCCACCATCTTGATGGTCAGTCACGACCGCACACTTTTGGAACGTTGTTCGAACAAGATCATCGCCGTCGAAGGCTCCGGCTGCTGGGTACATGGTGGATCATTCGCCACCTTTCCGGAGGCACGCGAGAAGCGACAGGAGTTGCTGGGAGACGATCTCAAACGATGGCACGAAGAAGAGCGTCGCCTGTTCCACCACATGAAGATCATGAAGCAGCGTGCCGCGCAGAATTTCAAGAACGCCACGAAGGCGAATGCGGCAGAAACCCGTTGGGAAAAGTTCGTCGCCGCCGGACCGCCACCGCCGCCGGTACCCGACCAACAGATCTACGTTCGACTTCGTGGCGCCGATGCAGCGCGTCGTGTTGCGCAACTCAACGGCGTATCAATGCTCGATCTGTTCCGTCCGTTCTCCGACGAGATTTATCACGGTGAGCGCGTGGCGCTCATCGGCCCCAACGGCACGGGCAAGACCCACCTTCTCAAGGCACTCTCGCAGGAACTCACCCCCACCGCCGGCGAGGTTCGCTTTGGGCCACGCACGTCAGTTGGTGTTTTCACCCAAATCAACAACCGCCCCGACTTTCTCGGGCGGGAGTGCATCGACATCGTGCACGATCGTATCTCCGACGAAGAGCGTGCGATGAAAACACTGGCTCGCTACGGTCTACGCAATCAGGCACGTCAGAAGTTCGAAACGCTGTCAGGAGGCCAGAAGGCGCGGTTAGAAATCCTCCGACTGGAGATCGAAGGGCACAACGTACTGTTACTTGACGAGCCAACCGACAACCTCGACATCGAATCCTCGGAGGCGCTGGAGAAGGCCCTCGATGGATTCGAGGGAACCGTGGTTGCCGTCAGCCACGATCGTACGTTTCTGGCGCAGTTCGACCGCTACATCATGATCACTGATGCCGGCGAGGTCTACGCACTCCCCGACTTTGACGTCGCCCTACGTGGGCTCCAAAAGCCCGATCAATTGGCAACCTTGAAACTTGCAAAAGCCCTGCACGAATAGCTCAATCTCACGCCGACAAAAGAACATCCGCCGGCAGACCCACTTTCGCAGGCCCACCGGCGGATGGTGGAACGATTCACTTCGTGGGATTTAGAGCGAGCTCAAATCCACAGTTGGCGGCACGATCACTGCGTCAATGACATGGATGACGCCATTGCTGGCGGCTACGTCCACGGTCACCACGTTTGCACCGTTGACCATCACACCCATGTCGGTGGTGATGGCAATGGTCGATCCTTCAACGGTTGCCACATCACCAGCGGTGACATCAGAGGACATCACTTTTCCTGGCACGACGTGATAGGTGAGGATTGCGGTCAGCACTCCGATGTTCTCTGGCAACAGCAACTTCTCGAGCAAGCCCTCTGGGAGAGCAGCAAACGCTGCTTCGGTTGGAGCAAACACGGTGAATGGACCTTCGCCTTGGAGTGTTTCAACGAGACCGGCTGCCGAGATTGCCGCGACCAGCGTGGCGAAATCCGGGTTGGCGCTTGCAACGGCGACGATGTCCTCAGTTGCAACGACTTCTTCAGCAACGGTGTCCTCAGCGACGGTGTCTTCTGACGTTTCGTCGTCGGAGCCGCAGGCCGCAAGTGCGAGTGCTGCTGCAACTGCAACCGCAAATACTTTCTTCATGATGTTTCCTTTGTGTTTGGGGGTAAATGTGGCGGATTGCCACTCGCCATACCGTAAAGGCGATCTCGCTCCGACGTCACGCTTTTCAGCGAGACAAGCGACACCTTGCCGGTGCGACATGAGACACGCTCGCATCTGCACCTAACGGAACAGCCGTACGAACGTACTTCCCACGTGTATTTGTGTACTCGTCGTGACTTGACAACGTCTCCATTCGCTCTACTCTCCCGCTGTGCCCACCTCTGCCTCAGCCCGAGTATCCGCACCACGAACACGTGCTGCGGTTCGCCTGAGCATCAAGCCAACATTTCTGCAATTCGGCACCCTTCGTGCACACAGAGTGGCGTGGCAAGCAAACGACACAACTCCCACATTGACACTCCAATTCAACTCAGGAAAGGCGCAACCATGACTGATCTCCAGCTCAAACAGCCCCGCGAGGGCGATCGAGTTGCATACAAATCCGACATTGACGGACTTCGCGAATATGTCGCTTGGAGCGAGCGCCGGCTTGACGAAAAGATTGACGGCCTCGCCCATCGACTCGACGAGAAAGTTGACAATGTCGCAACTCGACTCGA
>Ga0075458_10000218_pt1 | contig 18801 bp, 34 predicted proteins | sample DEB3_08_DNA_FD_77576 | JGI IMG/M metagenome (GOLD analysis project Ga0075458, IMG submission 77576) | Aqueous microbial communities from the Delaware River and Bay under freshwater to marine salinity gradient to study organic matter... | ecosystem: Environmental > Aquatic > Marine > Coastal ... | reverse complement strand
ACAGCTGCTCTGCCAATTGAGCTACGTCGGCATGGTGCCGGGTGAGAGATTCGAACTCCCGAAGACATACGTCAGCTGATTTACAGTCAGCCCCCGTTGACCGCTTGGGTAACCCGGCATACTTTCTTATGGAGCCACCCGCGGGATTTGAACCCGCGACCCCTTCCTTACCATGGAAGTGCTCTACCCCTGAGCTAGGGTGGCAATTGGTGCTATTTTACAGATATAAAGCAAATTATAGTCTACCAGCTTAATTGAGTTTCTTCAAGGCTGGATTGGAGTTGAGGGCCTGTTTTGCCCTGATATTATTAGGCTCGATTTTGAGTATTTCCTTAAACATCACATTGGCTTCTTTGTTGTTGTTCTCATGTAGATAAGCCTCGGCCAAAAGTAGCATAATCGAAACGCTCTTCGGCTCTAACTCCAGCGCCCTTTTAAGATTTTTGATCTGGGCTTCGTACTGACCAATGATACGGTAGATCCTGGCTAGCGACACCAGCCTAGCCGGCGTCTCTTCCATACTTACTGATTTTTCCAAAGCTCGTGCGGACTTTTTGAATTTGCGACTCTTAAAAAGCATCATGGATAAGTTATAATAGCTGGCCGCGTTGGGGTAATTATCGGCGACGATCTGAAAGCATTCCACGGCATCATCGGTCTGCCCAAAATGCGAGTATATGAAGCCCAGTCGGCTATACGCCAAGCTATTTTTGTGATCTACCTTCAAGACCTTCAAATAAGCCTTCTCAGCGGCCAAATAGTTCTTTTCGGCATAGTAGCGACCGGCAATCTCAAGTAGCCCTTCTAGCCGAGTGTCATGGCTGACCGGGGCAATTGCTAGGCCGTTGACCATAGCATCAATAAACCAAATACGATACCTACTCAATAGCAAAAAGGTAACTATAAAAAGACCGACAAATATTCCGACTTCAATTATCATTCAAACTCCATTGCTAAATGCTCCAAAATAAATTTTGGATTCCCATTATTGTACAGATGTATATAGGCCGAAATCAAGCCGCTGGAGCGCTGCAGCCAAACGGCCAGGTCTTCCCGATGGGAGTTAAGCTTAAATGCCAGCTGGTCCAAAAACAACTGCAATTCCCTCTTGTCCTTGATATTTGTCGCCAGGCCCAAACGCTCAGCTAGGCTAGCTTCTAAAAACTTATCCGATAATTCTTCGAGGCGACTTGCATCTTGATCTGACTGATCGTTGTAGTTATGCAGCTTTGCAGGATATGGCCCGATTTTCTGCACTAAATTTTGGTCTATAGCGGTGGCTTGGAGCTTTTTAACCAGCTGCTGCTGAGGCATCTTGCGAAATTGTATTTTCTGAACCCTGGACAAAATTGTATCAAGTAGACCGAAATGGTTTTCAGCTACCAAGATAAAAATGCTATCACGCGCTGGTTCCTCAAGCGACAGCAATAAGGCATTGGCGGCCTCTGGGCTTAGCTTGTCGGCCTGATCAATAATCACAACCTTGGCTGCTATCTGTGCCGGCTTAGTCTTGTTGATAAAGTCCTTGATCTTAGAGACCTGAGATAGAGCGATCTTTTTGCCCTCAAAGGGCTCAATTAGCATAATCCAGCGTCTCTGATCGCCTTGGCTGGTTGATGCAATAAGCTGGCTTGCGAACAGTTTAGCTGCTGTGGTCTTGCCAAGGGCCTTAGGCCCTACAAACAAATAGGCGTGGGACGGAGATTTCAGGGCCTGATTGATTTGCTTGAGGGTAAAATCATGGAGCCATAACTCATACATTGATTGTCTCCAAAAATTGCTTTAAATCCTCTGCTAGGGGCGCCTCAAAGAACCGCTTGGTGGTAGTGCCCGGCAGCATCAAACCAAGCCTCTTGGCATGCAAAAACTGCCTGCCCAGGCCCGCTGGCAATGGTTTGTTGCCATACATCTTATCACCCACCACAGGGTGGCCGATGTGGGCAAACTGGACTCTGATTTGATGCATGCGACCAGTCTGCAATTGAATTTGTACTAGAGAGTATTGGTCGTACTCATGCTCAATCCGATACTCCGAAATCGACATCTTGCCGCTCTGATGAATCGACACTTGATTGGGCGCTTTTGTAGATCGTCTGATAGGCAATTCTATCCGTGCTTTAGCATGCTTCAAGTGCCCCCAAACCAATGCTAAATAATCCTTCTCAACCTTGCGAGCCGCAAATTGTTTTTGCAAAAACTCCATCGCTTGATTATTTTTGGCCATTATCACAACGCCAGATGTGTCCTTATCTAGCCGGTGCACGATCCCGCCTCTTATGGGGTCATTCTGAGCCAGCTTATTGGCATAAAGATCACGAATCGTAACATTTGGATCATCTGCGGCTGTCTTGTGCATCGAGATACCAGCCGGCTTATTGATAACCAATACGTCTTCATCTTCATACATAACCAATGAAGCAGGTTTGATATCTGCGAAACTTTCGTCCATATACCTATTATACGATTTTTTGGAGGGTATGTAGTTGGTTTTTAGTGCCCATTACCACTAAACTATCACCTGGATATAGCACTTCTCTACCGGTAGGATGAACCTGGCTATGGCCATTAGGGCTGTTGAGAGCCAGCACACTCAAACCTTCCACATGTTTGAGGACATTCTCGAGCCTGTGCCCGCTAGCTGAGGAGTTTTTTGGAATAGCAACCTCTAGCACTTGCAGCTCGGAGCTACGGTTGGTTGAAAGAGTATCCAAAATGTCGATAACATGCGGCCGCATCAGCATCGTAGCCATGTGAAAGCCCCCAATCTGATTGGGCATGCCGACCTTATCGGCCCCAGCCCGTACTATGCGGGTTACATTCTCTTCGCGATTAGCTCTGGATACGATGTATAAATCGGGGTTTATCTGCCGCGCTGCAAGGGTAACGAACAGATTGCTTGAATCATCTCCCAGGGCAGCCACCAAGCCTCGGGCCTTTTCTATTTTTGCCTTGTGCAAGTCAGCTTCCTGGGTGGAATCACCTACGAAAGCGGTATAGCCAAGCGCTATAGCCTCTTTGACCCTATCCTCGTCGCGATCAATAGCTACGAAAGATTGGCCTTCGCTAGCGAGTTCCCGTGCTACTTGGCTTCCAACCCGGCCTAAGCCACATACTATAAAATGATCTTTCATATTTAATAATTTGGTCTTTACTTTTCGGCGTTTAAGACCGTCTCCTAATCCTATAATATACTCACCAAAAAGCTTAAGCAAATATGCCAGAAGGACCAGGCTTGCGAGTACCATCAAAATAACTAATACCCGCGATATCCAACTTTCCATATGGAAATTGTCATGGTGGGTCAGGCTGATATAGACAGTCCGGTATAGGGCTTCGGCATAGCTAATATTCTCAGCATGCATCAGCCCAAATGCCACAGCCAATGTAAAACCAAAAACTAATAGCGATAAGGCCACGATTTGTTTGCGTCGCATAAATCCATTATAAAGCTTATGCTCAAATAAGTCACCGCTGAACAAAAACACCCCTTTTTGGGGGGTGTTTTGATTGATATTAACGCTTTGAGAACTGGGAAGACTTGCGAGCTTTCTTGAGACCTGGCTTTTTACGCTCTTTCTTGCGTGGATCACGAGTCAGATAGCCGTGTTTTTTGAGGCTACTGCGAAAGTCATCGCTCAGCTCCACGAGAGCCCTGGCTACCCCAAGCCTTACTGATTCGGCTTGGCCATTGAGACCACCGCCTTCAACCTTGGCTTCAACATCATATTCACTGGCTTTAGAAAGCAATTCAAGGGGAGCCTTGATGTCGTGTATGTAGGAGTCGTTGGCTTGGAAATAGTCCTTGGCATCCTTGCCATTGATCGTGACCTTGCCTTGACCTTTGAGGATTTTTACTACGGCCACAGACTGTTTGCGACGGCCAATGGCAGAATAATAATTTTTCTTGGTAGTTTTTTCTTTCATTCTAGATCTCCACCTTAATTAGTTCTGGCTTCTGGGCCTCGTGCTTGTGCTGCTCAGCCGAATAAACTTTGAGGTTTTTCAACATCTGGGCTTGTAGCTTATTTTTTGGCAACATCCCGGCTACCGAGTGCTCTAAAACACGGTTAGGGTACTTCTCGAGCATATCCTTAAGGCTCATTGATTTGATACCGCCTGGATAGCCACTGTGTCGGTAGTACTGCTTATCGACTAGCTTGTTGCCGGTTACCTTGATTTTTGCGGAGTTAATTACAACTACGATATCACCTGTAATCACATGTGAGCTGTAGGTCGGCTTGTGCTTACCCATCAATAGCTCGGCTATCTTAGTACTCAAACGGCCTAGGTTTGCACCCTTGGCGTCGATTAGGTACCATTGCTGATCGATATTAGCTTTCTTAGCTGCAAATGTCTTCATTATTTGGCTCCTTTAGCTTTTGCGGCCACTTTTTTGGGCGTTGGTTTGACGGCAGCTTTTTTAGTCTCGGTTTTATTGCTGGCGGTCGTCTTAGGCTTAGCCTTCGAGGCTTCTGGCTGCTTTGGCTTAGCCTTGTAATCATCGTCGAGTGCTAGCTCAACCACCACCATGCTGGCACCATCACCAAGGCGTTGGCCGGTCTTGATGAGTTTGGTGTAGCCGCTATTGCGTCCTTTGAAACCTTCAACAAGGTCAACAAAGAGCTTTTCGGCAGCGACCGGGTTGATAGTTTGGGCTAGGATTTGGCGATAATTATGCAGGTCTTGCTTCTTGGCCTTAGTTACTAGCTTATCAAAAGCCCTTGCAAGCTCCTTGGCTTTTGTTTCGGTGGTTTCAACTCTTTCATACAAGATAAGAGCGTCCAACAAACCGCGCATCAAAGCCTTCCGTGGGCCGGCAGTTCTAGAGAATTTCTTTCCGATGTAGCTGTGTCGATGCATGGCTATATTCCTTTAAATCTTATTCCGATTCCTTTTCTTGATTAATACCAAGCTCCATGAGCTTTTCGATAACCTCTTCCTGGGCCTTAGCGCCGAAGCCTTTCAGCTCCTTGAGATCGGCTGGGGTAAATTCCATAAGGTCCTTGATGGTCTTGATATCGTTATTGAGTAGGGCGTTGGTGGTGCGTGGTGAGAAATTGACTTCATCGACACCGATTTGTGCCATATCGGCCTCTGCACGCTCAGCAGCGGTCATAATGCCGCCTGTGCCTACAGACACGACATCATGTCCGGCAAGCACCTGGAAATGGCCTACAAGCACTTCAGCGGCCTGCATAATGGCTTCTTTGGGGGTAACGGTACCATCGGTCTCAACCTCGACAGTTAGTCGGTCCAAGTTGGTCATCTGTCCGACACGGGTGTTTTGGACATCATAGCGGACCCTTCGGATAGGGGTATAGATGGCATCGATCGCAATCATGCCCACAGGCAATTTCTCGCCACCACGGCTTTCAACTGGTACATAACCCCTGCCCTGTTCAACCTTCAACTCCATCTCGAGCTTTGCCTTGGAATTATCCAAGTGCGCAATAACTAGCTCTGGATTGACCACTTCAACATCATTGATCGTAGCGATATCACCAGCCGTAACAACACCACCTGTTTTTTTGAGGCTCAGCATGACCGGCTCTTCATTGGGGTTTCTGAAACGGACCTGCTTGAGATTCAGGATGATTTCAATTGCGTCTTCTTTCACACCTGAAATGGCTGAAAACTCATGGCTCACACCTTCGATCTTAACGGCGGTGATGGCACTTCCAGCAAGGCTTGATAGCAACACCCTTCGTATCGAATTGCCAAGCGTCATACCATAGCCCGGGTACAATGGCTCTAGCACAAATTTGGCAGCGTTGTCGCTGATTTTATCTTCTTTTAACTCTGGCAGGTTGATGTCGTATAACATAGGTCTCCTTACTTAATTTTTTAACGTGAATAGTATTCAATAATTAACTGCTCTTGGATCTCTTGATCCTGCTCTTCGCGCAGCGGCAACCCTGTAACCTTAGCGCTGAGCTTCTTCTGATCAAAACTCAACCAGCTAGGCAAGGTTTGGTTTGGATCTAAGCTATCCTTGAGGGCAACGAAATAGGCGGTCTTTTGGCTTGCTTCGCGGATTGATATTTCATCCTTCACCGATACAGTGATCGATGGGATATCAACACGCTTGCCATTGAGCAGGATATGTCCATGGCTGACGATTTGTCGGGCAGCCGGTCGGGAAGGAGCCAAGCCTAGGCGGTACACGACATTATCAAGGCGTCGTTCCAGTAGCTGTAGGAGGTTTTCACCACTAACTCCGTCCATTTTCTCGGCATGCTCTACATAGCGTCTAAACTGCTTTTCTAATATTCCATAAAAGCGTTTGACCTTCTGCTTTTCGCGCAGCTGCAAGGCATAATCGCTTGGCTTTGGTCGGCGGGCCTGACCGTGCTGTCCTGGTATATAATTCCTGCGGGTCAGAGCCTTAACGGCCTTGGGGTGGGTGTAGGCGCCTTCACGGCGGGCAATCTTGGCGGCCGGTGTCATATTTCTAGCCATACTATACTCTCCTTGCCTTTCTTGGCCTGCAGCCGTTGTGTGGGATGCCGGTTTCGTCCTTGATTGATGTGAGGCTGATACCAGAGCCCTGAAGCGCTCTGATAGCCGACTCTCGTCCGCCACCGATACCTTTGATAATCACATCGACACTCACCATGCCATAGTCTTTGCAAACAGCGATAGCTTTTTCAGCAGCTATCTGAGCGGCATAAGGGGTGCTTTTGCGTGATCCCTTGAATCCAGAAGATCCAGACGATGCCCAGCTTACAACCGCACCCTTTTCATCTGAGATACTGATGATGGTGTTATTAAAACTAGAATGGATATGTACCACACCCTTGGGTATGCTACGCTTCTGCTTCTTTTTCCTGGTTTTGACTGCTGGTTTTGCCATAATTTATTCCTATTAAGTCTTGGCTGCTGCCTTCTTGCGGCCACTGCCGACGGTTACTTTCTTACCACGCTTGGTGCGGGCATTGGTACGGGTGCGCTGTCCGCGTGCTGGCAAGCCAGCGCTGTGACGCATACCCCTGTACGATTTGATCTCTTTTAATCTTTTGATGTTCCCGCTAACGGTTCGTGATAAGTCGGCCTCTACGGTCAGGTTCTTTTCGATATATTCTCGGATTTTAGCAAGATCCGCTTCTGATGTGTCCTTGACGCGCTGGTTGGGGTCGATGCTGAGGTTTTTGAGGATGTTTTGGCTGGTTTTTAGGCCTATGCCATAGATGTAGGTCAATGACACTTCTAATCGCTTCTCGGTTGGTATATTGGTACCTGCAATACGCGCCATAATTAACCTTGCCTCTGCTTGTGCTTAGGATTATCGCAAATCACCCGTACTACTCGCTTTCGTACGACTATTTTGCACTTTGCACACATTTTTTTGACACCGGCTCGAACCTTCAAAATTTACTCCTATTTATGGCGAAATGTAATTCTGCCTTTCGACAGATCATAAGGCGTCATCTCGACAGTGACTTTGTCACCAGGCAATATCTTGATATAGTGCATGCGCATCTTTCCAGATATGTGTGCCAAAATCTCATGACCATTTTCGAGTTCTACTCGGAACTGGGCATTAGGCAGCGCTTCAATTACGCTACCCTCGACTTCGATTACTTCCTTTGTGTTTGCCATAGATTAAAGTTACAAGATGTAATTATAGATGAGTTTTACTAATCTGTAAAGGGTTTTTTAGATTAAAATCGACCATTTTTAATACTTTTCGTATGTTGCCATTAGTGCCAAGGACTGCGTTTGTTTGACAGTCTCAATAATCACCGCCACGATAATCAAAACGCTGGTACCACCGATCGTGATGGCCTGTGAGGTGTTGAAAAACTTCTCAACTATGAATGGCAGCAAAGCAACGATACCAAGCCCCAATGATCCAGTGAAGGTGATGCGGGTTATAATGTTCTTTAGATATTTGGCCGTTTCCTCACCTGGTCTAACGCCTGGTATAAAACCACCCTGTTTTTGCAGGTTTTCGGCTATCTCATCGGGCTTGAAGATTATCGCAGTGTAGAAGTAAGTAAAAGCTACTACGAGTACAAAGTATGAAATGGCATAAACCCAGCTAGTGGTGGCAAATAGCCTCGTAAGGCTGCTGGCGAAATTAGCGACCCATTGGGTTTTGGCACTACTCAAAAGCTGTCCTAGGAATGTTGGTACCGACAAAAACGCCAAAGCGAAGATAATCGGTATCACCCCAGCCGTAATTACCCTTAGGGGTAAATGCGTATCAACGCCGCTATATGCCTGGGCATTGGCCATACGCCGGGCGTATGACACCGGGATGTTGCGCTGCCCTTCATTGAGATAGACAATAAATATCACCGAAGCAATTGCCAAGGCACCGATGAAGATGAAGCTATAAAGTTTGCCAGGATCTGATTGGATTAAGGCGAATTGAGAAGCAAATGTATTGGGCAAGCCGGCCACGATACCAAATAAGATAATCATCGATATGCCATTTCCGATGCCCCTTTCGGTAATCAGCTCCCCTAGCCACATCAGCAGCATTGATCCGGCAACGATAGTTGAAACCATCACGACCCATTGGAAAATACTAGGATTACCAATTAGGTCCACGCCGACTGATTGGGCTGAGAGGTTACGCACTAAAAATATCATCGCCACAGCTTGGATAATCGCCAAGGGTAAGGTCAGAAGACGGGTGTAGTAATTGATTTTGTTGCGGCCGGCCTCCCCCTCTTTGGAGAGGGCGCTGAGCTTTGGCACTACTTGGGTTAAGAGCTGGATGATAATCGATGCGTTAATATATGGGCCCAAGCCCATCAGCAGGATAGAAAAATTTGCTAATGCTCCGCCAGAGAAAAGGTTTACAAAGCCCAAGATCGAGCTCGACTGAAAAATCCTAGTAAGAAAGATTTGTAGCTTGGCATTGTCGGCTACGGGTACGGGAATTTGTGATAGCAAGCTGTAGGCTACCATCACAGCCAAAACTACAAGTACCCTACTGCGTAGAGACTTGTTTTTATAGAGCTGCCGAAGTACTTCTTTGTTCATTGACCCCCGATCTTTAGCTTATTTCTTTGGCTGTTTGGTTGCTGCTGGAGTTTTGCTGGCTGCAGTTTTGACAATAACTTTCCCGCCAGCCTTCTGCACTGCTGCAATAGCAGCGGCTGAGGCTTTATCAACTGAAATCTGAGCGGCTATTTTTATTGTACCACCACCAAGCAACTTAACCGGAGCTTTGCTTTTGCGGATGATTCCGGCCTCTTCCAAGGTAGCCGCATCAACGGTCTTTTTGTTGAGATCTTCAATATCAGATAAATTAACAATTCGGTACTCAACCCTTGATAGCGGCTTGAAACCACGTGCCTTTGGAAGACGCATTGCAAGCTTAGTCTGACCGCCCTCGAAACCAGGCTTAAACTTACTACCAGTACGGGCCTTTTGGCCTTTGGTGCCACGGCCGGCGGTTTTGCCCTGACCGGCACTAATACCGCGGCCAATTCGCTTGATCGACTTGGAGCTATTGGTAGCTAATTCGTGCATTTTCATTATTTGGACTCCTTCTGGACTACCGGTGTTGAGCGCAACTGGGACAAAGCCTCGACTGTGGCGTAGGAATTATTGATCTTATTGGAAGATCCCAGTGCTTTTGTCAGTACATCCTTGACGCCGGCTGCCTCTAAGACAGCACGCACAGCACCACCGGCGATTACGCCAGTACCTTCGCTGGCTGGCTTCAGAAGAACAACCGCACCACCAGATGCAACCTGGACTTCGTGTGGGATAGTGGTTTTGTTGAGCTGGAAGTTAATCATGTCTTTCTTGGCACGAGCCGATGCTTTGGAGATTGCTCCAGCCACATCGCCACCCTTACCGACACCGATACCGACCTTGCCGTTGTTGTTACCAACCACTACTGTGGCACGGAAACGGAAGCGTCGTCCGCCCTTTACCACGCGGGTTACACGATCTAGCGCGATGATACGCTCATCGAATTCGGGTGCTTCATGCATTGGTTTTTTAAAATTTCTGTCCATTAGAACTCCAATCCTTGTTTACGGGCTGATTCGGCGAAGGCCTTGACACGACCGTGGTAGATTTTGCCGCCACGATCAAAGACTACGGTTTTGATTTTGGCTGCTTTGGCAGCGTCAGCTATCTGCGCGCCAAGCCATTCGGCTTTTTGGGTCATTGTTTGGCCTTGCAAGTCTTTTGCCGACTCGGTGCTAAGTGATACCAAGACTTTTGAGCTGGTATCATCGATCAATTGAGCACGGGCGTGCTTAAGCGATAGCGACAGGCAAAGCCTTGGGCGCTGTGCAGTACCGCTGATTTTGGCTCGAACTCTTCTAACTGCTTTGATATTTCTCATTATTCGCCACCTCCCTTGGCTGCGGCCTTACCGGCTTTGCGTCTGATATGCTCGTCGATGTATTTAATGCCTTTGCCCTTGTAAGGTTCTGGCTTTTTGAGCTTGCGGATATTGGCTGCTGTGGCACCGACTTTCTGCTTATCAAAGCCGGTGATCGTAATAATATTCTGGTTAACGCTGATTTCTATGCCTTCCGGGGCTTTAAATTCTACTGGGTGGGAAAAGCCCAAGCTCAGCTCAAGAATAGTACCTTTCATCTGGGCCCTGAAACCAACGCCGTTAATTTCTAGCTCTTTTTTGAAGCCTTCCGATACACCTTGTATCATGTTGTCTATAAGGGTTCGCTGCAAGCCGAACTGTTTTTGGGTGTCCGGGTTGATAACGCTCTGGGTGATCACCACTTGGTTTTCATTCTGGTTCACGGCAAGTCCCTTGAGGATCTTTTCAGATAGCTCCCCTTTGGGGCCCTTGACTGCGACGAGGTTGTCACTGATTGTCACCTCTACGCCGGCTGGGATATTGATAGGTTGTCGTCCAATTCTACTCATCTTAGTACACCTTACAAATTAATTCGCCGCCGACACCTTTGGTGCGTGCATCCTTACCGGTCATAATACCGGCCGATGTCGATAGGATTACTATCCCCTTACCGGTGCGTACACTAGGGATTTCATTGCACTTGGCGTAAATCCGACGGCCAGGCTTGCTTACCCGTACCAAGCTCTCTGGTTGGGAATTGCCATCAAGCTTGACGTTCAGCTGCTTGAAGCCATTGTCCTCAACGACACTAACCTTACCTAGGTAGCCATTTTGCTGCAAAATATCGGCAATCGATGCTTTGAGCTTCGAATAAGGAACAATGATTTCCGTCTTGCCCGAAGCAATCCCATTTCGGATTCGGGTCAGCATGTCTGCAATTGGATCTGTTGTCATCATATTATTATCTCCTACCAGCTCGATTTAGTTATGCCAGGAATCTGGCCTTTTGAGGCATACTCACGAAAAGTGATACGGCTCAAACCGAATTTACCAATATATCCGCGTGATCGACCTGTGATTTCACATCGGTTGCGCTGTCTGTTTGGGTTGGCGTTGCGAGGCAATTTTGCCAAGCCGTCCAAATCCCCGGCCGCCCGCAGCTGAGCGCGTTTTTCAGCATATTTGGCAGCTAATTTTTGTCTTTTTAATTCTCGCTGAATTAATGCTTTTCTAGCCATTATTTCGCTCCTTTCTCGAACGGCATTCCCAACTTTTCTAGCAAAACCTTGCTAGCCTTCGGGTCGTTACCGCTAATTACGATTGTTATTTGTAAACCATGGACTGCCGAAGCATCCTCGTAGGAAATTTCTGGAAAAACAGTTTGATCAGATATACCGATACTATAATTGCCACTCTTATCAAATGCTTTGGCGCTGACACCGTGGAAGTCACGGGTGCGAGGCAATACCACGGCGATCAACCTATCGAGGAAACTGTACATCCGCTCCCCACGCAGGGTGACTTTGGCACCGATCTCCATACCTTCGCGTAGCTTGAAAGTCGCAATACTATTTCTTGCCTTAGTAACAACCGGCTTCTGACCACTAATCTTGGTAAGAGTAGCAACCGCTGCATCGAGGTGCTTACTATCGGCCACTGCCTTGCCTACGCCACTGTTAAGAACGATCTTTTCGATCTTTGGAATCTGGTGAACATTGGCAACGCTCAGCTCGTCTTTGAGCTCTGCTCGGATCGTATCGTTGTATTTGGTCTGTAGTCTGTTCATGGTTATTTCTTCCCGCCTTTAGCAGTTTCTTTTTTAGGTTTTACGGTTTTAGCATTTTTAAACTTAGACACCTTGAAAACTCTTTCTTTTTTGCCGCCTTTGGCCTGCTTGTAGGCAACTCTGGCTGGCTTGCCGCTGGTCGGATCAAGCACCATAACCTTTGAGGCGTCAATCGGCTTAGTGATCTCTAGGATGCCGCCTTTGGGCTGTGTCTGACTTGGCTTGGTGTGGCGTTTGGCAACATTGATTCCCTCGACTACGACTTGGTTTGTCTTAGGCAGTACAGCCAGTACCTCACCGCTTTTACCCTTATCGCGGCCTGTGATGACCATCACTTTGTCTTTCTTGATAATCTTCATTAGAGTACCTCCGGTGCTAGTGAAACTATCTTCATAAAACCACGGCGTCGCAATTCACGGGTAACAGGCCCGAAAATACGCGTACCGCGCGGCTGATTACCGGCATCGATTATAACGGCGGCATTTTCATCAAAGCGGATATTGCTGCCGTCGCGTCTGGTAACTTCACGGCGTGACCGCACCACAACTGCACGCACAACTTCTTTCTTCTTGACTGTGCCGTTGGGGGTAGCGACCTTAACACTCGCGACAATCACATCGCCCACGCGGGCATAGCGTCTTTTGCTTCCGCCCAAGACCTTGATGCACATGATCTCTTTAGCGCCGGTGTTATCGGCTACTTTTAGTCTGCTTTCTGGCTGAATCATTCTACGATCTCCGTTTTGCTGATTGCTCTTTCTAATACTTTAGAAAGCTTAAAATGCTTGTTCTTGCTGATTGGTTTGGTTTCGATTATCTCAACCGTATCACCAAGCTTAGCCTCGCCTGTCTCGTCATGAGCCTGGAAGCGGGTCGTCACCAAATAAGACTTCTTATATAGCGGGTGGGACTTGCGTCTTTCCACGGCCACGACGATAGTCTTGTCCATCTTGGTTGATACTACCCTGCCTTGTAATGTTCGACTCATGATTTTTCTCCTTTAGGGGCTTTTGCCTGTTGTGAGATAGCGGTCATAATTCTGGCAATTGTCTTTCTCACGGTTCTAATTTCTCTGACATTCTTAACTTCTTTGGTTCGATAATCAACTCTTAGTTGGGCCAGCTTGGCCTGAGAGTCAACTAGGCTCTTCTCGAGCTCTTTGACTGATTTGTTGCGTAAATCTTTAGCTTTCATCGGATTCTCCTGCGTGAGCTTTGGCTACAAACTTCGTTTTCATCGGCAATTTGTAGGCAGCCAAGCGCATTGCTTCTTTGGCGATATCTTCACTAACCCCATCCATTTCAAAAAGGATCTTACCAGCCTGGACTTTGGCCACATAGTGGTCAAGGGCACCTTTTCCGGAACCCATGCGTACTTCAGCCGGCTTCTTGGTAATCGGAGTGTGCGGGAAAATCCTGATCCAGATCTTACCACCACGCTTAACATACCTTGTCATGGCACGGCGGGCTGACTCGATCTGCCGCGAAGTAATACGCTCATTGTCAAGCGCCTTGAGGCCATAGCTACCAAAGCTAATTTCACTTCCACGGGTAGCAGGACCGGCATTGCGGCCTTTCTGAGCTTTTCGGTATTTAGTTTTGCGTGGCATTAACATAGCTTCTACTCCTTAACCCTTATATATCCAAACTTTTACACCGATTACACCATATGTGGTCTTGGCCTCAGCGGTGGCGTAATCGATGTTGGCTTTAATAGTATGCAGCGGGATACTACCGACGGCGGCAGTCTCACGGCGGGCCATCTCGGCACCATTGAGTCTTCCAGATACGCTTATCTTGGCACCTAAGGCCCCGGCGCGTACCGACGCATCTGTAGTGCTTTTGATAATCCGGCGGAATGGCATACGGCGCTCAAGCTGAGAAGCAACATTTTCGGCTACAAGCTTAGCATCGAGATCGGCATTTTTAACCTCTTCGATATTTACCTTGAATGCACCCTCGATAATCTTACTCAAGTCTTTTTTGAGGGCCTCCACACCGGCTCCACTGCGGCCGATTACAACGCCCGGCTTAGCGGAGTGGATAGTGACGATTAGCTCGTTGTTGGAACGCTCGATTTCAACTTTTGCAACAGCTGCCCTGAAGCCAAGCTTGTCAGAGATTAGTTTTCGGATTCTGATATCTTGAGCGACTGAGCTGGCAAAGCTGCGGCTGTCAAACCACTTTGATTGCCAATTCTTGGTGTAGCCTAGTCTAAAACCGGTAGGATTGATCTTTTGTCCCATTACTTTCTTCCTCGCTTCTTAGTTGTAATTTTGGTCGTAACTTTAGCTTTGCTGCTAGCCTTTGGTTCTTCTTTCTGAGCCGGCTTGGCTGTTTCATCACCGCTATCAAGTACGACTTTGAGGTGTGCCATCGGGTGTTCGATTCTACCATAAGCTCCCTTGGCTCGCGGCATGCCACGCTTCAATCTTGGGCCCTGATCGACTCTGATTTCTGATACCACCAATGTAGCAGCAGTCAGATTGTAGTTGTTCTCGGCATTGGCGACGGCACTTTTGATAGCTGAAGCAACCAAGCGGGCTGATTTTTGTGGCATATTGCCAAGTAGCTCTTGAGCATCAAGCGCACGCTGACCGCGTACCAAATCAGCACCCAGGCGTAGTTTCTGAGCTGATATCTTTAAATACTTGATGTTAGCAGCAACTTTCATAATTATTCCTTACCTCCTTCGGCTTTGGCTAACTTACCACCGTGACCACGAAACTTTCTGGTTGGGGCAAATTCACCTAGCTTGTGCCCCACCATATTTTCAGTAATCAAAACGGGAGTGTGAACCTTGCCGTTGTGGACAGCAATGGTCTTACCGACCATCTCTGGGCTAATCGAGCTGGAGCGCGACCAGGTCTTAACGATAGTCTTGTCATTGACTTCTAGGGCCATGACTTTCTTTAGTAGCTTTGGATCAATAAATGGTCCTTTTTTGCTTGATCTACTCATTTTTAGCTCCTTCCCTTTCCTCGTGGGCGCACGATCATGGCGCTGGTTGATTTACGGCGTCTGGTCTTTAGACCCATGGCAACCTTACCCCAAGGAGTTCTTGGAATACGGCCAGGCCCGCTTAGACCTTCACCACCACCCATCGGGTGATCTGAAGGGTTCATAGCCTTACCGCGCACTGCAGGCCTGCGGCCTTTGTGTCGCATTCGTCCAGCGCTACCATAACGCACATTTTGGTGATCGGCATTGCCGATTTGACCGACTGTGGCCATACAATTGACATGAACCAAACGAACTTCTCCGGATGGCAATTTGATCTGAGCCCAATCGCCTTCCTTGGCGGCAAGCTGGGCACGGGCACCAGCGCTGCGTACCATTTGGCCGCCTCGACCTGGTTGCAACTCGATGTTGCAAACCGTTGAACCGGCCGGGATGTCTTTGAGCTGTAGTCGATTGCCAGCTTTGATTTCAGCGTCTTTGCCTGCAGCTATCTTTTTGCCAACCTTCATATTGGCAGTTGCCAAAACATAGGCCTTGCTGCCGTTTTCAAAACGAACCAAAGCGATGTTGGCCGATCGGTTAGGATCATACTCCAGGGCGATAATTTCGGCGTTGTTGGCGCTTGCAAACACGAAATCAACCAAGCGGTAAGCGCGTTTGGCGCCACCACCACGGTGCCGGGTAGTAATCCTGCCTTGGTTATTGCGTCCAGACTTACGGGTCTTACTGACCGTTAGCGATTTTTCTGGTTTCTTCTTGGTCAGATTTGAAAAGTCTGCCACGCTCATATTACGACGCGCTGAAGTATTTGGTTTGAGAGTCTTGACTGCCATTATTTCTTATCCTCCGACTGAACATCGAATACGGCTATTTTCTGTCCCTTTTTGACAGTTACAAAAGCCCGTTTCAAATCTTTGCGTTGACCAGCTACACCTTTGAAGCGCTTAATCTTGCCTTTTGTGATCGATATCCGGACCATCTCTACTTCAACTTTGAATTGGTCTTTGACGGCCTTTGCTACCAAAGGCTTATTGGCGGTCGGGTTGATATCAAACATATAAACTCCTTTTGCAGCTAGGTTCATGCTTTTTTCAGTTATAACTGGTTTTAGTGTTACTGTATTCATTTCTTGTATCCAGCCTTAGCGGTTTTTGTAGCTTTACTTAGCCAGCCCTCGAGCTCTGTAATCGCAGCGCTATCAAATACAATCACATCGGCGTCCAAAATAGCGGCGACATTGAGCTGTTTTACGGCCAGTAGCTTCACTCCTGCGATATTGCGGGCCGAAGCGATAAATTTGGCATCCAGCTGGCTAGCTACGATCAGTACAAAACCTTCAGCGCCGATCTTATCAAGGATAGATATGACGTTTTTGGTCTTGTACTCACTTACTGAGAAATTCTCCATAATTTTGATTGCGTCGGCCTTTACGCTCAAGGCTTGCTTGAGGCTGGAACGGATCATGCTTTTTGGCATGCCCTTGGTATAGTTTTCCATTCCAGTCGGACCAAAGGCCACTCCACCGTGACGCCAGATTGGGTTACGGCTCGATCCGAAACGGGCCCGGCCGGTGCCTTTTTGTCGCCATGGTTTTTTACCACCACCAGAAACTTCACCGCGGCGTAGGACCTTGGCATTGTTGGTGCGGATATTTGATAGGAAGCGGTTGTAGGCATCCTTTAGCTGATCGGCATTGGCCTCAACGCCAAAAACAGCCTTAGGCAATGTTATTTCGCCTTTTTTGGTGCCAGACTTAGTGTAAGTGAGTGCTTTCATTATCTGATACCTCGAATTACAACCAAGCCTCTTTTAGGGCCTGGCACGCTGCCGACTACAGCAATGAGGTTATTTTCAGTATCAATCATAGCGATTTTCTGGTTTTTGATTGTTACTTTTTGGTGACCCATTTGCCCGGCCATTTTAATGCCCTTAAAGACGTGCTCTGGATAACCAGAACCGATTGATCCTGGCTCACGGTAGTTGTGGCTACCATGGGTTTTAGGGCCACGGTGGAAATTATGACGCTTGATGGTTCCGGCAAAACCCTTGCCTTTGGATACTCCCGAAACAACCACTTTATCACCCACTTCAAACATTTCGACTGTCAGATTGTCACCGACTTTGAGGGCTGGCTGACTGGCTTCGCCTTCGGCGATCTCAGCCACCACATTGTCTCTAAATTCTCTGAGCACTTGGCTTTTGGCGCCTGATTTTTTGAGTTGGCCGGCCTGGGTCTTAGAAAGCTTTTTGGCTTCACCATAGCCAAGCTGGATAGCATTGTAGCCGTCATTTTCCATCGACTTCAGAGCCGTAACCACGCATGGTCCAGCTTGCAAGACAGTAACTCCATTGCGCTTGCCTGTGGAGTCAAAGATTTGGGTCATTCCAACTTTTTTTGCTAGTAAAGCTTTCATTTGTCCTTCGGTTTAAATAATAAAACCTGAGTAAACGGATTGGTTTCTATAATCTGATAGACCTGATCGCTTCTCAGTTTTTGAACTGAAATCGATTTCTCGGCGCCAGTTCAAAATTCAAGACATATTGTAACAGATAAGGCCCAGATATGTCAATCCCGCAAGGCAAAGTATTTTATACTGTCCTTACAAAAATATCAAACTACCAAAAAGCGCCCGAAAATGAGCGCTTTTTAGCAAAGAACTGTATCGAACAATTACTTCAGTAGAGTGATTCCACCAATCAATGGCAATGGCTTTTCTTCGCCATTTACTACATTGACGATTCCCAAGATAGCGAAAATGGTAGGCACAAAGTAAAGTACCCAGAAGAATAACATAATAAAGTTTACATATGGGATGAAAGCCAAGATAAACCCAAGGATCCAAATGGCTACTGCAAACAATACGTTCACTAGTCCTTGATTTGTGTGGTACTTAACAAACTTACTGCTGCCACCTGCGATGATTGGCACGATAACCAATATACCTAGGTAAGCCAAGATACCCATTAATTTGTCGTTGTCGCTATTTCCTTTTTTGCCCTCTGGCATAATTTCCTCCTTAATTAATTGATAAGATTTATTTGAATAATCTTAGATTCATTGTAATACCTCTCAAAAAGCTTGGCAAGATGCTTATACAAAAAACCCCCTATGAAAGGGGGTTTTTGTTGCTAAGGGGGCAAAATTACATTTTTATTTCGATATTAACGCCATTTGGCAAGCTTAGATTGGTGAGGCTATCGATCGTTTTGGCACTGTGATCATAGATCTCGATTAACCGCTTGTGCGTACGCATCTCAAACTGTTCACGGGCATCCTTGTATACATGGGGGCTGGTAAGTACGGTGTACTTGTCTTTCTTGGTTGGCAGTGGGATTGGCCCAGCTACCCTAGCGCCCGTGCGGATTGCCGCATCAATAATCTGCTTGACGGACTGATCGATAATCTTGTTGTCGTAAGCTTTAAGCTTGATTCTGATACGTTGCTTTTCTTGGTTCTCTGTCATGGTATAAGGTGCTTTCTATATAGGTTCGGAACTTTACTTGATGATTTTTGTAACCACACCGGCTCCGACGGTCTTTCCACCTTCGCGGATGGCGAAGCGTAGTCCTTCATCCATGGCGATTGGAGCAAGCAGTTTAACCTTAACGCTGATGTTATCACCAGGCATTACCATTTCGGTACCTTCTGGTAGTTCAACTTCACCGGTTACATCGGTGGTGCGGAAGTAGAACTGAGGCTTGTAGCCCTTGAAGAATGGCGTGTGGCGTCCGCCTTCATCTTTTTTAAGTACATATACTTCA
>Ga0075458_10000216_pt1 | contig 18824 bp, 22 predicted proteins | sample DEB3_08_DNA_FD_77576 | JGI IMG/M metagenome (GOLD analysis project Ga0075458, IMG submission 77576) | Aqueous microbial communities from the Delaware River and Bay under freshwater to marine salinity gradient to study organic matter... | ecosystem: Environmental > Aquatic > Marine > Coastal ... | reverse complement strand
AGCAGATGAAGACGGTGTGATTGTTCACGACGACATTCCGCACCCACCTGAAATGGACTTTGCTGACGAGGAGAACCCGCAATGAAAAATAAACCTAAGTACTGGCCCGGAACAGACATTATTAAGTCAATGGACAATGACTTCAACTGGCGTAAGAGAGTGCCAACTGTCACAAAAGAAATTAACCAATACGAAACCAAGTCGCGCGCCGGTAGCAAGGGCGCTGAAAAATACATGGAGAACCGAAATGAACCTGACCAATCAGCAACGAAACATATTGATAGCACTAGCATCGTCATCGCGCAAGTTGCACTATTTCACGCACGAACGCGACACGGTAGTGTTCAAGCTAACACTAACCAAGATGGTAAATAATGGGTTAATCTTTGAAGAGGGTGACAACTATCACATCTCGACAAAAGGACGGCAAGCCGTTGACGCGCCAGGCGTTGCAAAGAACGAAATGATCAGCGACTGGCGTAAGAGCGTCTATAAGACTGGTGATGGCGACATCATCACGGCCAAGCGTCCAGGCAGTATGGATGCGTTCAGTCTGCCGTCAAGATATTAGGTTTGATTCAGCCTGCCTGCGCCTGACCAGCCCCGGCAATACTCTACCGCCGCCTCGAACCCATCGCATTAGCTCAGTCTTGGCGGCTTCTTTATCATTAGCCTGAATCCGCTTTCTAAGGGTTGATGAGGCTAAGTTTCCGCTACCTAAGTTGTAAACGAAGTCGAGTAAAGCCGCCGTAGCGGAAGCCCCCCATTCAAGTACCTTTGGGCATAATCGGACTGCGCTTGGAAAGCAGATCGTGCGAAGTTCCCACATCAGTAGGTCTTCAGCACGCTCCTTTGTGATGGGTGGGTCAGCTAGTGTTACCCTGACCCCGTTTTCATATCTAGTGCTGCCGTAGCCTATGGTTGGCACTCCTGCGGGGCAAAGGTATGGCTTGAGGTACAACCCCTCAAAAGAGCGACAAAGTGCTGCCGCTAGGGTGGTGGCATCATTTTCCACGCTTGCCAAGGGAACGGTCTGCAAAGAAGAAACCCAGCACCACGCCAGTGATTTCCATGTCGTATTCCTGCATGGCGAATCCCTGTTGGGCTAATTTTGCAACCCATAGCCCAAGAGCAATCGTCGCTGCTGCCGGACGAATGATGCCGTTCCAAGCATCAACCCAATAGATTCCGGTAGGTTTCATGGCGTTCTTCATGGCCTCAGTAAAGGCAGCGGCTTCCTCAGACAGCACATTCGCCTCTGCCTGCGCCTCGATGGTCTTGACACCAAGTTCTGCCTGCAACCGGATGGCTTCTTGGGTTCGCTGATGCGCCCTGTCGTCCATCTCGGTCTGGAGCCTCATGCGCTCCAGTTCAAAGGTGTGATCCTGTTTCTTGTTGATGAATGTGGAGATTTCACCCCACATCATTCTGAAGACTGACCCGCCGAGGAAAGATAAGAGCGCGGAAATCATTTTCCGTAAATCCCCAATTTTGCAGAGATGCCAACAACGATGAGACCTGTGACTATCACCAGCAGTCCCCACACGCCTTTCTTGGCGATCTCAAGTTTCATTTCACGCCAGAAGTTTTCCTGTGCGGTGGCTGCTGAAATCATGGACTCGTGATACCTACGGTGACCATCGAAGTCCACCTCTCCACCCGGAGTTTTAGCAAACCCTGTGTGAACCTTGCGAAGTTCATCCAAGATTTCATCTAGTTTTTCTTCAAGTGCCTTATGTTCCATTTTCCAGCCTTTTAACTCTTTCTTCAAGATAATTGATTGAGCGTAAACACGACTCACACAGCGATCTGGACGCTGCTTGCGTCTCGATAGCTGTAGCCAGCTTATTGAGCGTCTGCGTTATCAGCGCCAGCATCGTGCGGATTTCTGATATGGAATCCATCATTGAGATAGCGCATTTTTATTTTCTGGCGCGAGCATGTTAAAAGTGCCCGTGCGAATCAGTTCGGCGGCTTGTCTGGCACCTTGAGTTGTCAGCACAGCAGGATTGCTGATGATTTGAAGCACTAAGTTACGTTCGGAAGCGGGTACTGAGTCCAACAAGTTTTTAGCTGTTTCCGGTTTTTTCAGCGCCTCCGTCAAAACAGACATGGTCTTGCTACCCAGTTTATTTTCTAGGATATCTAGCGTTTTGTTGACCGCTGCACCTTTAGCACTTAACCCCCAGGGAATTTTTATTTTGGAGATGTTTTGCTTTAGCAATTCAGCCAAAGCAGTTTGACCTTCCGTCGCCTGTTTTTTAACCGCGACATCAGTTAAAACTTTTTTGGCTTCGTCCCGAAGAGTAGCCATTGCGCTGTCTGACAGTTCGACCGCGATATTGTATTTACCTGGACCTAATATACGCTCGACTACATCGGGCGATTCATTCTGAACCAACTGAACAAAAGCCGGTTTGTTAGTTTTCCATAGTTGAAGTGCTTCACCCGCCAGTTGTTGTTCCGCTACCTTACCCATCATCGCGGCGTGTTGAGTCAAGTATTCTTTGTACCCTACGCCGCCTGCGGCCTCGATGGCGTCGTCGATCACCGGCTTGATTTTGCTTAAAACCCCAGCAGCAGCTTGCCGTTGGGCCGTTGCGTCTGCGGTCGGCATGATCTGACGAATGGTTGCATTCACCGAGTTCTTGCGAATGGCGTCAAGGGCGCGAGCATCAATCACCCCGCCACTGCTGGTCCATTTGGCAATGTCGTCGCTGACGTTCTTGAGTGAACCCAGCAGCAGATCGTTTGCGGCGAACTCTGGATTCTTAGCGGCGGTAGACAAGGCGCTGACAACAGACTCGCCTTTAAGCGGCTTAATACCAACTGCACGAAGCGAGCTGGCAGCTTCATCGGCAAAGCGAGCGCCTTGGCCAAGATCGAGCGATGCTTGCGCGGCCTTATTCGACCAATCATTGAACGCGCGTTCAGCCAAAGAACCCGAATAAGTATATTTTTCAAACCCTACAGGCAAACCTTTTTTGATAAGGTTAAGTCGAGCGCTGGCGGCGGCTATATCGCCTAATTCCATGAGGCGGCGAACCTCCTGCACCTTGGCAGCGGCTTGATCACCCAATTCGGCAGACAGACCTTCTAGCCGTGCAACTTCTTTACCCAAGTTTGCGCGGTTAAGGGCCGCTTCACGCATGGGAGTAGTTACTCCTCTAACAGTTTCTTTTGCCGCTTCAGCCGCGCCTCTAGTTTCAGCCGCAGTTGTACCACCCGCAAGCCGAGACAAAGCATTGAGAGACACTTCACCTTGAGACTTTTCCAAAGCGGCCAAAAATCGAGGGTCGCGTTTAGAAACGCGATCAATTAGCGCCTGCCAGGTTGGGCTATTGATGTCAGCAGTCGCTTGCGCTGCGCTCACATCGGCGCCTTGAGCGGCGCGAAGCATATTTTTTGCTTCTTCCAAATCTGGACCCAGTGCATTACGGGCAATATCTGCCGCTTTATTTTGCGGTATTCGGCGTAAGTCCATCAACTTACCAACGCCTTTGGCAATTAAGGGTGCAGCGACACGCCCGGCCGTTTCCATTGTTGCGCCCACAAGAATGTTACGGGCCGGTTCAATAATTTGCGCCGCGCCTTGTCGTGGGGCCTCACCACCAAAATATACATCCCCTAATTTAAGTGCTTCTTGCGCGATACCGTAACCCAGACCAGCGCCAGCGACACCGCCAGCAGCAGCGCCGACAGGGCCGCCCCCCAGCAGGCCAGCGCCGCCCCCAATCAGCGCGCCGCCGCCTGCGCCTAACGCCTCGATTGTCGGGGCGGCGAATTTTCGTACTGTTTGCCAAACGCCGGGTTCCGGTCGCGGCGTTTCTGACATAGCAGGCCGACTTGGTGCAGAAATGCCAAACTTTTCACGAATTGCGCTTTGAGTAACCGCGTTTGCATTCGCAAAGTTTGGGTCTTGGGGCGCCCATTTATCAAATATCGCCGCTTTTGTCGCCGCGTTGGCGTTAACAAAATTTGGGTCGTTAAGAATCATCGAAAGATCAGCCATGATGATTCCTTATCTGAGTAATGGATTATTTGTGTCAACGGCGTCAGCAGGGGCAGGAGCGCTACCGCGTCGTTCAAGCCTATATTCGTATGTTGAGTTATAGGTTTCTCTTGCGCGTTGGGAAGCGCCTTCAACTTGGTTAGCTAAATCTAACAAAGTAGCCTTAACATCAGCCGTGTCTTGGGTTTTATTTAATGCGCCAAACGCGGCTTTAAGTTGCTGACCTTCTTGATTAGATATGTTACCGAGAGCGCCGCCTGTTTTAGATGCATCGCGTAAAGCCTGGAGCATTTGAAAACCGCCTTTGGCCGTAATTTGATCGTACAGGGCCTGCGCGCGGCGGGCCTCTGGCGTTATGCTCGGTGTGCGCCCATAGATCAAGCCTGTAATACCGGAAAGCCCTGGATGGTTAGCCAAATCACGGATTTGTTTTGCAAATTCAGTGGAATTTGTTTCAATTGTTTTAATTGACTGCGTTGCAATCGGATAGTTTGCTTCGCGTTTCTGTATTTCTTTCGGTGGCAAATTAACTGTTTGCGCTGCTGGCGTCATGCCGCCTTGGATTGCTTGTTCGCGGGAAACATAAATCATACGCCCTGGATTATTGGGGTCTTCCACAGCGACCGGCGCAGAAGGCGTCGGCAATGCGCGCGATTCTTTCGCGATCCGAATTCTTTGTGCTTCTTCTTCCGGGGTAAGCATACGCTCTTGGCGTTGTGTATCACGAAAAGCAGCATAGCCCTGTTGCGTGATGGGAAACCCTAGCTGTTGCATTTTGCGTATTTCATCTGGCGTTGCTTCAGGGGCTGTATAAACAACTCTACCCCCGCGCATCACCGCTGCTCCCGGCGATACAGTATGGAACGTGCTACGCTGTTTTAGTTCTTCTTGGGCTAATTTGCTAAAAGGCGCAAAGTAAGGATTCTTAGACCCTTGAATTACTAATCCTTGTAGCTGCGCGTCGCTCATATTTTGAAGGTTAATACCGCCACCAGCCGCCATTGCGTTAATGGGTGCGGGGGCCATTGCATTGGTGGGCGCAGCCGCACCTAGAGGAGTGGGCGTAACCGCTGGCGCGGGGGTGGGAGCGCCAACAACAGCGCCAGAGGGTTCGGGCGTCGGCGCGGGGGTTGTACCAATAACAGTACCAGAAGGCGCAGGTGCGGGAGCTGTACCAAAAACGCCGGGGAATGTTCTTTCAAAATCTGCTTTATCTCGAATATTTTGAAGAATAGTCATTCCTTGGGTAACAAGGCGTGAATCGCCTGACCCAATCATTTCCCTGCCGATTTGAGCTAAATTATCTGGGCCGCCATGTTCCATTGCGGCTTGACGAATCCGCTCCATTGCGGCGTCAGTGCGGCGAAACTGTTCCAGTTGCAATTGCAATTGTTGCTGCTGAGTTTGCGCGTTTTGAAGCTGCGTGAGTTGAGCGTACTGCGCCAGCATGTTGGGCGCCTTTATCTCAGGCGCCCGGTATGACAAAGCGATATTAGGGTCAACAAGTGCCATGATTACTCCTTATCCCCAAGGTCCGACTGCGCCGCCACCACCGCCGCCCAACGCTTGTTGTAGCAGGGCGTTCTGGGCTTGCTGTTGGCTGTAGTTCAGATACTGGCCCAGACCGCCGCCGATGGCGCTGGCAGCGCCCATATAGCCAGACGCGCGGGCTTTGGCCGCTTCAGCGCCTGCCTGACCTACATTAGCGGCCATCGTCTGGCCTGCCGCACCAAGTTGCTGCGCCGTCGTCTGACCAACACCAGCCAAGGATTGAAGCGGCGCTAACCGAGCGGCCCGCTCAGCTTGATAGCGGTTGAAGGCGTTCGTGTATTCCTGCGACCCCATCTCCTGACCGTAGCGTTCGGCTGCTTTAAGAGCGCCGCCAGAGATCAAACCACCACGAGCCGCAGCCTGACGATCAAGGGCTTTCAGACCTTCAGACAATCGGAACTGGTAACCGGGGTCTTGCTGGAATTGCTGCACTGTAAATGGAACATAATCCGTTGCAGCAATCAGCTTATTCAGCGCCTGCTCGCCTGCCTTGCGCCACGGTTCTTGCAGAGCAACTGACTCTTTCCATTGCTGGTATTGCAGATCAGCCGCGCGATTAGCGGCGTCAGCTTGTGTTGAAGCAGCGCTTTGAGCGGCGCTACCACCGAGTAAACTACTGCCGATAATGGCGGCGGGTATCATCCAAGGCATACTATTCTCCTTCGCTCAAACACTGAGCAATTTCGCGAACTTGTTTAGCATCAGTAGAACTGATGATTACATTGTCAATATCGTCTTCATCTGTGCATTCAGTCGCGTGAATGCAATACCACACAACATCCGTCAAAGACTTGACGCCATGATGCTTACCCGCCTCAATAGTTAGGCACGCTGGCGCATGAATAACCGTTTTTACACCATCTACAATCAACTCCACCGATCCCTGCGCCAGCACGGATAAGTGATCATGTTTATGCGCGTGTTGGACAAGCCATTTATCGGCGGGGATAAATGTCTCCTTGGCGTAAACACCGCCGCCAAAGTGATGCCGAACATCAGGGTCTATAAATTTCATGTCACCTCACGCCCACTGACGCGCATGTTGATAGAACTGGCCGTTCCTGCAATTGTACTAATGAAGTCGCCATTTCCCAATACCTGCCCGACTAGCTCTGGAAAAGTGTAAACCTCGGCGGGCTGGAGGGTCTTGGTTTTGGTGATCAAGTTGTCGTTACCCGCTGAGTAGCTGGAAGTGACCAAGTTGACCGAAAGCGTGGCAGCAGCGCCGCTATAGTTGGTCGCGGTAAACTTGTCGATGATCGCCGTGGCGTTGGTGGCTGTATATTGGGTAGTCTGGGTAGCCTCGACCGTTTTGGCCGGAACTAGGACTTTTACTAGGACTGTCATGTTTTACTCCAGTAAGAGAACATTATTGGGTGTGTACTGGGTCATAACCCAATTTGTGCCGTTAGAGACTAATGTACAGGTTTCCCCAGCCACAGCCGCCAAAATAGCCGTGGCCGCCGCGCCACCAGCCAAGGGTACAACATTACTTGACGCTGATACAAGCGTTTGCGCCTGGTAGTTCTGAAAATGAAGGGTTCGCCCTGTGTAACTGCTGGCAGTGGGCAGCGTTACGGTGCAAGACGAGCCAGACTTATTGTTGATGATCCAAACATCTGTATCTGCAACAGAAAAGTTTGCTGTGTAAGTGACTGGCGCCGTAGTCGTGCCGGGGCTTGCATTTTGCCACCTAGAGTTACTAGCATTCCAAACTATAACGTCTCCATTATTAGGAGTACGGGCGTAAACATCGCTTAATTCTGTCAATTTTGGGTAAAAAGACGGTCTGACAAACAGACTGCCACTACCCCCAGGCCCTGCATTGACTACAGCCGCGACGACAACAACTTCAGCGGGGGATACTGGTCGAGCATTAGTCATCCCACCCACATAGGCGGGGTTGTAATACAGAATATCCCCATCCGCCCATGTCTCGCCAACAGATGCCCCAGTGGTGTTGATGCCACGCACCAAACCAAAATTGGTCACGTAACCAAACCCATTGTTGGCAATGTCCATCGTGGCTACACCCATGATGTATAGCCCTTCAGTCAACCCTGTGGTTGAGGGTTTACCCTTAATTACCCCAGATGCGCCGACTGCGCCGTCAAACTGGATCAGTTGACCATTGGTGATGGTGGCGCTGGCTCTGATTCTGTAAAGCGATTCCAGACCTGTTTGCAGGACTACACCATCGTAGCCCATCCCGATGTCAAGCGTGCCATCTCCGCTGTTCCAGGCTATTTGCCCTGGCTGTACGGCCACACCGGCGTTTTGGTCCCAACCGATGTAGTCCATAAACTCTTTGTTCATGGGAGCCATCGTGCCCAACTGCGGCTGGGATGGGGTCAGCTCAAGTTCGGCAATCCGAGTATGGGTACGCTCAAATTCATCAATCGTAACTGGCGGCGGTCCTTTTTGCAGGTCGTCCAAAGACACGTTGCTGCCGCCCTGCGACTGAAACAACGAATAGAAAAACATGTACCATTCACGCGAAACATTCCCCGTCCGTGGGTCAATGAAAGCAACCCGTGGCGGCGTGATAGGTACATTGATCGGATTAGGCATTGGTGCCGCTCAGTGTCAATTCGGCGCTCATAATGGCGATCTTTACCGGGTCGGTCATAGATAACTCATAAACCCGGTCACGCAGTTTCATGGTCATGCCCAGGCGGTTCCATTTAACATGCTCGCCATACTGGCCGATCCTGCCGATAGTTACCCAGTGTTCGCTTGACCATGTGTGGCCACCATCATCAGACCAGCGCAGCATGACCTTGGGGTCGGAGCCTTGACCTGAAACTAGACCAACACCGCTTTCCATCATAATTTGCAATGTATGATGGGCTGTGCGCTTTAAGTTGTTCTGGCCCGTCGGGAGCGCCCGCCAAGAGCGCAGCCACTTCTGGATGCCGCCGTTGTCGGCGTAAGTGTTTAGGTCAAAGATGTAAATGTTGGAGTTTTCATAGTCTCCGACAATTACCTCGTTGTTAAAAAACACCTGACAGTTGCTGCGGTGGCGCGTAAAGTCGCCGTTTTCGAACCCGGCGCGCTCATGCCATGCCTGCGTAGAGGCGTCGTAAACCCAGGTTTTTCCAGCCGACGGAAAAGTCAGCACATAAAAGTTATGACCGTCCTGCTGATAGGTATAGGCTATAGCATCGGAAATGTTGCCGTACTGCTGGATTTGCCACTCAATGGCGTGCGTTGAGATGCGTTGGCCGGTGTAGCCGTTGGCTCGGTAAACAATGCCTTGGCCGCGCGCGTCTTGGCCCAACCAAAAGATGCCATTGTCCATTTTGGCAATCGAGTACGGGGCAGCGCAACCCAGTTCGTTGTACGCGCCTTGGATGCGAGACAGCGGGAAATCCACGCCGCCGGAGTCATACCAGACCTCGACCGAGTTAGTGCCAAAAATCCAGCACTCGCTGTGGTCTATGATCAGCCCTACCACGCCGTCGGGCGATCCCTCGGCGCTGGCGAAGTCCAGCGGGTCTACTGATGTTCCATCCAGTAGTTGAGTTACCCAAATGCGTTGGCTGTTTGGTTCGTTAAAGACAAAATAACCATCCAAATAGCCGACGGTCACCGCACCAGGAAAGTCCGGGTCAGTGATTTGCTGGAAGACGTTTGTCGTGGCGTTATAGATGTAACTAGGGCCGTTACAGGCAATAAAAAGCTGGGTTCCGTTGTCAGCCATGCTGACCGGCCCTGTGCCACTTACGGTGCCTAACAAAGTGGCCGCGTAAGTAGAGTCCAGTTTATACAGTTTGGTGCCACTTACGACGTACATATAGCCGCCATAAGCCCACAGCCCACGGATTGGGCCAGTGCCTACGCCGGTGAGGTAGCGCAATCCTGGCGCGCGGTTAAGAAAAGCGGCTTCCAGACCGCCTTCAGGCACCACTTCAGGATAAAGATTGACCATCCGGTTATCAGCCGCGTTGACCGACCGGGCAACATATGCACTGCCCAAAATAGGCGATTTCATTGCGGATACCCGGTGTAGATATTAAAGCGGCTGCGGTTAGCTACCAGCGCATACGGCACAAACAGCACATCGCCGGGGTTATTGATGCGCTTGAGGTTACGCTTGCTGGTCATGGCGATACGCTGCACCTGTTGCGATGGCTCAACGCCGAATTCCGGGGCGATCTCGCAGGCCAAGTTATAAGTGAACGCCCGCATATAGCCGGGCGGAAAATACATCTCAGTGGACAACAGCGCGGGCTGGGCCAACTCCTGAACCGATACAAAATGCCACTCCAAGTCTTGCGACGGGATGGGATAGACGCTTATCGTAGTGTTGGGAAAAGTGTTGTTTGCGAAAATTAGCTGCGGGTAGCTGGTGTAGATGTTCTTAACAGGAATGTTATCGAACACTTCCTGATTGACAAACTGCACGCTATACGACACGCCATTCGAGATGAAATAGGTTGAATCCTGCAACTGAACAGGACGAAGACCGACAAAATCGCCAGTAGGCCCAAGGGTTCGAGTCATATGACCAGCGGGCCAAATGAACACCTGATCCTGCGTAGCGTAGACCGCCAAGCGCTCAGTTGACCATGAGTCAATCATTTGATTTAGCGCAAGAAGAGCGTCATTCGCCGTTTCTGCGGACGGAACTTCGCCCTCGGCTAAAACACCCAGTAGGCGCAGGGCCCTGTTAATTTGATCGCCCGCAGTAGTGGCCATGTTTACTCTCCTTCGGATTCGTCGCTTGCCGAGATTTTCTCGTTGGGCTGTTCGATAGATTGTTCAACAACTCGCCGCGTATATTTACGCTTCGGTGCCGCTTCTGGTTCTTCCACAGGCGTAGCCGAAGTATACCTTACCCAGCCATTTTTTTCATCTTGTTGTATCTCAATTTCATTGGTTGCGACTTTGGCGCCATGCTGAGGATGTGTCAAAACTACATGCATAAGAAGTCTCCATGTGAAAACGGGGCCGAAGCCCCGTTTTCGTTAGCGCGAGGATTAACCCCACATACGAGCCGCCATTTGCGGGCGGATAGCGCTGTAGCCGTACAGAATGTCCACGCGGGTAGGTAGCACGTCGGCGTTGATGTCGTACTGACGCACGATACGCAGGCTGATACCGTTGTGAACAGCGCGGCTGGCCATGTCAACGCCTTGGGGCAACAGCAGGTCAGCGGTTGCGAAGGCGATAGCGTCGCGGTGGTAGACCAAGTTCTGGGCGTATTGACCAGAAGCAGCGCCTACAAACACGACATCTTTGCTATTGCCAGGCAGAGCGTCCACGGTGGCCAAGGCTTCGGCAGCCGAGTACATCGGGGCAACGGTGATGTTGCCAGCGCCGGAGCCGTTCAGGGTCACATCAGCCAAGGCCACAAACTGGAACAGCGAACCAGTGGACTCACGGGTTTGCGGGTTCACAGCATAGCAGCCAGCCACAGTAAACACGTCGCCAATTTTGACGGTAGCTGATGCGCCAGCGCCGGTAATGGCGATGGTGGTGGCACCTTCGACAGTCACAGCAGCAGAGGTCGTGCCGCCGGTGGCAGTACGCGAGCCGCAGGTGTGCGACTTGATCGACTGGCTCATGTTGACTTCTTCATAGCCCAGCACGTCCATGCCCATCATGCCGTTCTTGAACTGGCGTGAGATCACATCGGTGGGGTTGAAGAAACCAGACAAGCCGTTAACCAAAGCAGCATTAGCAGCGGGGTTCACGGTAGCGTAACGAGGCGACATGGTAGCAGCGTTCTCGTTCAGCTTTTGCTGGCCTTGCAGCAGCACCAAGGCGGTAGCCGGGGTGGTGCCGGGGGTGCCGACAGAGTTACCAATCGTCTTATAGGCGTTGGCAACGTCAGCGTCCACGCTGGAGGCAAGCTGGCTGATACGAGGCTTCAGCACGCGCTCTGCGAAGTCGTCCATAGACAGAGCCAATTCGGCGGAAGTAAACTGCACGCCGATGTGCTTCTGGCTGGAGACAGTCAGAGTGGTGTACTGCTCATCGTCGTCCTGGGCGGTCAGGGTGGCACCGTTGGTGACCAAAGCCCGATCAGGCAGGCGAATACGCAGAGTGGAGCCGATTTTGGCGCCGTTAACAGCAAAGGAACTGTCATATTGACGGTTCACATTGCGGGTGATCACAAGGTTGTTCTCCAGAATTTCCAGAGATTTACGAGTGATCATGTCGATGGTTAGCAAATTATTACTCATAATGATTTCCTTTAGCGGTTGCGTTGTGCCTGCAACTTCGCAATCTGCCGTCGGCGTTCGGCTTCAATCCACTCCGAGTCGCTCATGTTCTTGGTAGAACGAGGATCGGTGGTGTCTACGACACCTGTGTTTGAAATCCTGGCGCTGACCGGGCTGATAGGCGCTGGTGCAGACGAAGTTTTTTTGACCGGGGGATTTTCAGCCAATTTGACTTCAATCTTCCCAATCTCCTTTGCCTGTAAAAAGGGCGACAGTCGTGAGATGCGTTCAGCTTCCTTCGGGTTTTGGCCGAGATAGTAGGCTAACTCAGGGCCAGTATCCGATTCGCGGATCGTTTCAGCCATCACATCAGTAATCCGAAGCTGCGGGTTGTACGCTACTTGGTCAAAGTCATCGTACTTGCCACGAATTTCGTCTTCCTTATCGTGATAGGCCTCAATAATCTCAGCTTGACGCTTGGCAGCTTCCCGTTGCTGGACTAGCTCTTGAGCGCGGCGTTCAGCCAATGCTTCCGCATAGGCTTCGGTCGAGTCAAACTGGTCCGCTGGCGGCACTTCTGCCGGAACTCTAGGCGGCGGTTGCTTGGCCTGTTGTTCGCGTTCCCACTTACGTTGCTCTCTCGCAAGGCGTTTGCCAATCATTGCGTCCAACTCGGCCTGGGTGAATCTCTTCTCCTCTGGCTGCTGTTCGCTTTGTTCAGCTACTTCCGGCGCATTTTGTGCCCGCTCCTCAGTGGCCGTCACTTCGGGGGCTTGCGCGGAGTCAACTTCCGCTAAGGTCTGGACTTCATCAGTCATGGTTTGAATCCTAAGATTCCCTGGTCAACCGGGCCAGTACGGTTTAATTATTGCACAATTAGCTGAAAAATTGTCAACCAATGGGATTCCAACCTGTGTTATCTGGGTCATCCAATAGCTTCCAGTAGTAAGACCAGTCGCCTGTGTGCATTGCTTCAAGTAATGCTGCTTCAATGTATTTATCCATATTTAAATACCTATTTTATTTTTTTAAATAAAAAACAATAGAAACTGCTACGGCTGGAAATACTAAATCCAAAATGCTATCTAGGTTCCACTTACGCAGATCAAACGCTTCAAAATCACCACGCTGGTAAAAGTCTTGTTGTTGGGCGTGTTCTCTACCAAGAAAAAAGGCAGCACCAAAACAAGCCCCAGCAAGCCAGTTATCCGTCAGCAACCCAAGGGCTAGTTGCATTAGAAGCGCATAACCAGCGTGTTCAAAGTTAGTTCGATTCATGGATAAGTTTCCAATAAATTGACCAATCGCCTGTGTGCATTGCTTCAAGAAGTGCGGCTTCATATTCTTGTGGTGTCATAGGGCGTTGCCATAATTTAATCCTTTGCTCAAAATTTGTTTTGTTTATCCAATGGGATTCCAACTTGTGTTATCTGGGTCATCCATATCTATACTCCTATTTCTAATCTTTACGGAATTGCTTTAATAAACACCAAGTTCAACCCGCCAACCAAAATTTAAATCCGAGGACGCATACGCAGATGAAATGTTTATTTGGAAAGTTGTTGCTCCTACAGATGAAACCCAGAATGACCTTGACGTTCCTCCAACCTCAATGTTGCTTAATGGAGTAACTTGAATTTCACCACCAGTAGGAGTACGTCGCATATTGTGTGTAACAGTTATTGATGTAGTTGTTGCTGCTATTGTTGCTGTGCCTTGATCAGTAGATTTAGAACCTTTTTGATGAGTACAAGAGTATCTGTTTGTACCTTCTCCTGTAGATGCCATGCTCATCCAGTAACTTGTACTGGAATCATCAACAAAAAATGTTGGGTTAACAATGGGGGCTGCTTTGTCTGCATCCCAAACTTTGTCTGTAATCACACTATAAAAATAGTGCATTAGCGTTCCGGGGCCAAGACGGATACCTATAAGAGTTGAGGCATCAGTAATTTCTGAATTTTGGTAAGTCAATACAGGCCGTACAAATGAAAAACGGTCTACCTGCCAAAAGTTTGTTGCGTCTGTATTAAGGTCAATCAATGTTACGCCTTCTTCCCACGCTTGCGCCCAGAACGAATAGAACACTTCGCTGTCAGCCCACTGCTTGACTTCAAGACCTTTGTAGTAAACCTGTCTAAGAACTATGTTGTACCAAGTGTTACCAGACACTGCGTTATCCACTACATACGACCCTCCCGTATGTACAGGGGCTGGGGTACTTCCCCCGTCTTTCCCTTCTACATAAATTCCAATCCTACAGGCATCAACATAGATATTGCGGATGGTGTTGAGAATAAAGTTCTTTTTATCCAGCCCTGATTCAGTACTGTCTGGCATCACCTTGATAATGGTTTGCCCATCGTTGCTTCCAGCACCTGTTGACGTAGCATACCCATCAAACCAAAGATTCTCAAACACACAATACTGGTGAGACCGCAACATCAGGGCAGTATGCGACTGAGATGGTGTGGCATGGGCATAGGTGCAGCGCATATCCTTGATGGCGCAGTCCTGAACAGAAGTTAGAGTAATTGTTTCCCACAGGTTTGCCGCTTTCTGAATCAACTGCGTTCCATAACCACTACCAACAATCTGTACAGCAGTCTTTGGCTTCAGTGATGTACCAACAACATAACTTCCGGCCGGAATGAAAACAGCTCCGCCTATTGCTGATACTGCATCAATAGCGGATTGAATTGCAGCCGCATCATCAGTTACTCCATTCCCAACCGCGCCATAATCTAGAACATTTACTGGAGCGCCTGAAACCATCGAATAAGTTACTTTGGTCAAAGCCATGATAAATCCTTGTTAGAAAAAGCCGCCAGGGTAGTAGGCGTTTTGTTGGTGGGCTACATACCAACCAGACAAGTTGCCTTGGTTTACAGATTGGTTTACCAAGTTCCAGGTTGCACCGCCAGTAGCTGCAATGTCTTTGGCGTATAGGTACTGAGCGTTTACTGTGCCGCTGGCCTGTGACAGCGTGGCTTGTGAGCCTGCTGATGATGACTGTAGATAGGTCTGATTAGCGCCAGCCGCAGTAAACACGCCGACTGTTGACGTAACGCCATTTTTTAGTTTTATCGTGCCGTTTGTAATAGTAAACGCTCTGGTAGAACCTTGTGTCAAAGCATCAGCAAATGACCATGTTCCACCAACGCCATCAAATTTAATCGGATTATCAATGGTTTTTCCGGCAGTTGTGATTTGTTGTGTACCTGAAGTAGCAGAAAAAGTAGTTGTATTAGCACTTGCAGTTAAAGTCATTCCACTAGCAATAGTTAAATTACCGTATAAAACAACGGCAAAATCGGTCAAAGTTCCAGTAAAACCTGTAAAGTTAACTGATTTAACAATTCTAGATGTTGTACCAAAACTTACAATATCTGAACCAGCAGAAATGTTAAAAGAAGGAGCTGTTGCTTCCGCAAAAGAGGTAGGACAATTAAAAGATCGTGTTCCGGTACTGCCAGAATAAATAGCGTTAATAACAGGCGTCCCTGTAAAAGTTAAATTAGTGGCGGTAGCTACAGTAAAAACAACCGCGCCACTTCCAGTAAGCGTAATGTTGCCCGTGCCAAACAAAACAGATCGTGTATTGCTATTGTTAGAACTAAATATACCTGTGCTCAACGTCTTGCTGTTCAAATCAAGCGTACCGTTAGTCAATGTAACCGTACGAGTAGAGCCGGTTGTCAAGTTGTCTTGTAGCTGTACTGTATTAGCAGTACCGTTAATTGTAATTGCTCTATCAAAGTTAATAGAATTAGACGTTATTTTTTGTGTTGCAGCAGCAGATGAAAATGTAACAACTCCACCAGCAGCCATTGTCATGCTTGATGTTACTGTTAAATCACCATATAGAACACAACTGACAGCCAACCATGTTCCAGTAAAACCTGTGAAATTTAAGTTTTTAACAGTATTAGCAGATGTAACTGTGAAATTACCTGTACCTGCCGTTACGTTAAAAGAAATTGAATTTGCTTCTGTAACTGTTTGAGGGCTAACTGTTCTTGCAGTTGAAGTTGCGTTAGTACAGTTTACAACCGGTGTTCCAGAAACAGTCATTGATGTAGAACCGGTAAAAATTGTACCAGTGCTGTTCAATGACAAATTATTAGAACCAAAATTAAATGTTCCGGCAAAGCCTGTAAAGTTGATTGTTTGTACTGTTGGGCTAATATCTAATACAGAAGTTCCAGAACCAGAAGAAGCGTCAAAAAAAGCGGCATCAGATGTTGAGGGCACAGATGCACCGCTTCCACCACCCGAAGCAGTTGACCAATTTGTTGTGCTGCTCCAATTTCCGTTACCACCAGTAACCCAATATCTGTTAGCCATGATTACACCGGATAATTGATGTTAATAAATAAATATGCCGAACCGCTAACAATTTGCGAAATTGTGACGTTATTTGTTATACCAGATGCTTGATTATCTTCTAATAAGATATGGTCACTTCCAGAAATTCCGCGTACCGTAATACTTCCTGCTGAACTGGTTATTTGATTCCATGAAACTGCACCAGCGGTTCTAAATTGTGTACTGCTGTTAATGTCAAACGGAAGACCTCTGATATAACAAAGATTAGCGCCAGTTAAACCAGTTGTATTTATGTTTTCCATAGAAATGTTTACAAAAACCATGTTGCCGATTCTTGTATAAAATCCATAAACATTACTTGCAGTTGCAACATTACCACCTGTTGACGCATCTGCAACTTCTGGTGTAAACGTACCTTTTTCATACCAGTCAAAAACAAGCGGGTCTGAACTTCCGGAGTTAGGCATTTTGAAACCACCAAGATAACTAATTGGTGTGTTTTGTAATGGCGTTACTCTAAGTTCTGCAACATAAGTTGCAAAACCATCATCTGTAAGAATAGTTGAAGTTCCAGAAGTTGAAGCCAAACCAAAAATCGTAGTATTGTTTGATCTTGTTGTTAAGTTAATTCCTACTGTTGTATTGTTTTCTAAATAAGATTGATAAATATGAGTTCCGTTACAAGCAATTGTGTACAAAGTAGGATTGCCAATAACAATGCCTGATTTTGACAAAGATACGTCAGGCTGAACAATTCTATTATCACCGCCAAGATATAAAGAAATACCTTCACCATAATTTATAAATTGACAAAGGTTAATTTGGTTAAAATTTGCTCTTTGATTATTTTGACCAATAGTAGAACCCATCCAAATGCCGCTATTATTCGTTCCTTGACTTGCTTCTTGACATCTACAATTACTGATGTTGTTATAATAAGCACCCGCAACAGCATAAATACCTTTGAGAGCAATAGCAGAACTTCGATATAACGCACTTGAAGCAACGCCATCATCGTAAGTAAATGTTGTATCGCCAACACCTTTAATGTATGCACCGTTAATTTGACAAAATTGAGCGCCTTCAAAGAAAATACCAACGCCGGATTTATCATTCATATCAATTTTTGCGTTATTGATACAAACTTTATTTACTGAATTGTTTGGAATTGTTACAGATGGACTTGTTGATGTTCTAATACAGAATCCATCATCTGTCATTAACAATTCAGCATTTGCATCAAAATCAAGAATGGTATTTGGGTAAACTTTAATACCTGTTACAGCATAAGTACCTGCGTTTACATAAACCGATTGTCCTGTGGTAAAACATGAATCAATAGCTGCTTGAATCGCAGCCGTATCATCCGTCACCCCGTCACCCGCAGCGCCGAAGTCCTTGACGCTGACGGTTTGCTGAAGTTTGGCGGCAACGGTGGTTTGTACTGATCCTGCGAACCCAGGCTCATAGGTGACAGAAGTTGCATCAGTTGAAACAATCGCAACATTAACAAACTTGACAACAGCGCCTTCATGCAGACCGGAGACAAAAGTTACCTCAGTTGCGCTACTTTCAATGTAAGCGTTGTTGACAACTTGGTTGACCCCATCAACATATACCGCCAGCGTATTTGTACCTGGGTTGTAGATCATCTCGGTCAGAACGAACAGCGTCTGTCCTGCCGTAGCAGTCTGCACCTCGGTGGCAGCATAGGCAATGGAGCCGCTAGAGTAGCCGTAGATGTTGTCCCAAGTGCCAATCAGGTTGTCAGCAGAATCGTTCAGGACAAACTTATATGGCTCGTTAGTGGTCAGCCAAATCTCTTGCGGAGGACGGCCTGCGGCGTTGAGAATGATGGGGTTGCTGTTGGCGGTCGTGCCAGCAGCAGTGGTGTAGGTGGTTTTAGGAGTGGTTGTGCCAGCCTCGTATGAGTACAACTTGCCCCCCGAAAGCGGGTTGCCGTTGTTGTCAAAGAACTGAGCGCCAGCACCGCCAATAGGTGACAAAGATACAGACATATTAGGCTCCTAAATTTCCCGCAGCTACAAATGTGTCGGCAACTGGTGCTACAACACTAATGATTGCGTATTGCCCTGCGGTACTAAGCAGACTTGAATAAGACAGCAGCGTGGTACTAGCGCCTTGAGCCACTGTCACTTTACCTGTGCCACCTTGAATCACCGCGCAGTTAAACCCAACACCAAGACTTGTGGCTGTTGTGATCGTTACTGCACTTGCATTGGTGCAGTAGATGATCTTGCCGTTATCAGTAGAGGACAAAGTGCGGCTGGTTCCAGATTCAGTCACCAACTGGCCGGTCAGCACTTGGCTGATGGTAGCTTTCTTGGTAGTGCCAGATTGAACAAGCGGCAATGGTTCTGTGCCGTCTAGTGATGTGACGGCGGTTAATGCAGATATGGTTTTGTCAGCCATGTTTTACCCCAGCAAGATTAGGCCGCCATCCTCTTGTACGAGGTTGTCGCCATTTTCACAAAGTAGATTGCCAACGGCCTGCTCAGTACCACGACCGCCAAATAACGAAATAAGGCCCCCTAATCCGATACCGATGGCATTGCGAGCGGCTAGGAAATTCATTGTGAATTTATCGGTTTACAGTAAATAGTACCGCCGGTAGACACCTGAATGGCGCTTACACGCCACACGCCGGACACGGTGGGCTGCACCTTGAACGGGATCGGGGTCATGGCCGGGATCGGGGTGCTGGCAGTTGTTGCCACAGCGCCTTCACCAACTTCGACATA
>Ga0075458_10000215_pt1 | contig 18887 bp, 13 predicted proteins | sample DEB3_08_DNA_FD_77576 | JGI IMG/M metagenome (GOLD analysis project Ga0075458, IMG submission 77576) | Aqueous microbial communities from the Delaware River and Bay under freshwater to marine salinity gradient to study organic matter... | ecosystem: Environmental > Aquatic > Marine > Coastal ... | reverse complement strand
GGGTTGTTGAGGCGGAGGTTGCCGCGGAAGGAACTGGTACGAATCGTCAGATTGTTATCTCTGTACCGGGTGAAACTGGAAGAAGAATAGTCGATCTAGTTGGGCAAACTGCGGAGCTACGTTTTAGACAGGTTATTCTCGAAGCGGGCGCTGTTCCCACCCCAGATGATGAAGCTCTCTTACAAGGTGCATCTTTAACCCCGGAACAGCAAGCCACATTTAAGAGTCTCGACTGTTCTAATGTTGCGTCGACCGGTGGAGCAAGTGGAGATTTAGCTAGTGATGTTTTAGTTACCTGTGATCGCCTTGGTAGCGCGCGATATGTATTGGCACCCGCGCAGGTAATCGGCAGTGATATCAAAGGTGCAACAGCAGCCATCGATCAACAAACTGCTAGCGGTTGGTTTGTTTCTCTTGACTTCACAGGGGATGGAACAAAGAAATTTGGCAGTTTGACTCAAAACGTTGTTAATCTCCCTGCTCCGCAAAATCAGGTCGCGATTGTGCTTGATGGCGTTGTTGTATCCTCACCGCGCATCAATGAAGCGATTTTGGGTGGCAGCGCTCAAATTACCGGCAGCTTCTCTCAACTTGAGGCGCAGGATTTAGCAAATGTATTGAAGTACGGATCTCTACCTCTCGCCTTTGACCGTGGAGAGGTGCAACAAGTTTCTCCAACTTTGGGTAATGATCAACTAGTTGGTGGATTAATTGCTGGTGGACTAGGTCTACTTCTAGTGGTTTTGTACTCACTCTTCTACTACCGAGCTCTAGGAACTGTAGTTATTGGATCGCTCATCATGGCAGCGGCTATGGTGTTGATCTCGTTCTTACTACTCGGCGAGTGGGTTGGGTTTACCTTAACTTTGGCGGGAATCGCCGGAACAATTGTGGCGATAGGTATTACCGCCGACTCATTCATTGTTTACTTTGAACGTATTCGAGATGAAATGCGAGATGGCAAACCACTTCGCGTAGCCGCGGAAACCGGATGGCAACGTGCTCGTAGAACGATCGTGGTTGCAGATTTGGTTTCCTTGATTTCTGCGGCCGTTCTTTACATCGTGTCGGTCGGAAGCGTCAGGGGATTTGCCTTTACCTTGGGGCTCACCACAATTATAGATTTAATCATCATTTTCTTCTTTACTAAACCATTGGTTTCACTGTATGCGAAGTTAAAGTTTTTCCAATCCGGTTCAAACTGGTCAGGTGTATCACCGCGGAGCGTAGGAATGGCCTCAGTTGCTAATCAAAAGGCGGGAGCGTAATCATGAAACTTTCTGGACTTGGCGGTCGCCTTTATCGCGGCGAGACTTCGATAAACATTATTGCGGCCCGTAAAAAGTGGTACGCGCTATCGGGTGTATTCATTGTGCTATCTCTTTTTTCTTTAGGTGTTCAAGGATTGCACTTGGGAATTGAGTTCAAAGGTGGTTCATCCTTCACTGTTACAACTACAAGTGGAACTATTGAACAAGCTCGCGAGACTGTAGGTAGCGCCGGCTATCAAGGCAACACAATCATTCAGACCATTGGCAATGACAAGATTCGCATTCAAACTGGGGTAATTGATACCGCTCAATCAAATGCGATTCAAGATGCTTTGGCGGCAGAGTTTGGAATAACTGTTGAATCAATTGATACTCAGAATGTTGGTCCATCATGGGGTGAAGAAATCTCTAAGAAAGCCTTGCAGGGACTAATAGCGTTCTTGATCTGCATCATGATTTATCTTGCGCTCACCTTTGAGCCCAAGATGGCGGTAGCTGCGATTGTTGCGGTGATTCATGATGTTTTCATCACAGTTGGAATCTATGCTTTAGTTGGATTTGAGGTAACTCCATCTACGGTAATTGGATTCTTAACAATTCTGGGTTATTCGCTGTATGACACCGTTGTTGTCTTCGATAAGGTTAGAGAAAACACTCGGGCGATTACCAGCACCGGAAAGACGACCTACGCTGAGGCAGCAAATCTTGCGGTCAATCAGACCATCGTTAGATCGCTAAACACCTCGTTAATCGCACTTCTCCCAGTTGCGGCGATTTTATTTGTTGGTGCGGGTCTGCTGGGCGCAGGGACTCTTAAGGACCTGTCCTTAGCCCTATTCATTGGCTTGATAGCTGGAACCTACTCTTCAATCTTTATCGCTTCTCCTATTTTGGCTGCGCTAAGAGAAAGAGAGCCGGCAATTAAGGCGCACAATCAACGAGTTATGGCGCGACGAGGTGGAGCTGGTCTCAATAATGTGCCCAATTCCGAAACCAAAAAGCAGCGCAAATAACTCTAAAGTAAAGTAAGCGCATGAGCGCGCTTATCGCACCAGTTATAAAGAGGCTGACTGATGCCAACAAGGCACAGGATGTTTCAATAGTTGAACGCGCCTATGCTATTGCGAAAACAGCACATGAAGGTCAGCTTAGAAAAAGCGGAGATCCATACATCACCCATCCAGTTGCTGTTGCAGAGATTCTGGTGGAGTTTGGCCTTGATCCTGCAACAATTGCGGCAGCGCTTTTACATGACACCGTTGAAGATACTGATTACACACCAGAGAAACTCCGGGCTGATTTTGGTGATGAAGTCGCTAATTTAGTTGAAGGTGTTACCAAACTTGATCGTCTAACTTATGGTCCAACCGCAGAAGCGGAGACCGTTCGCAAAATGGTGGTGGCCATGGCTAAGGACATAAGAGTCCTTGTCATTAAATTGGCAGATCGACTCCACAACGCACGCACTTGGCAATATGTTGATCCAGAATCCTCTGTCCGTAAAGCCCGCGAAACTTTGGATATCTACGCACCATTGGCACATCGATTGGGTATGAACGCGGTTAAATGGGAGTTGGAGGATCTCTCATTTAGATTTCTGGATCCAAAGAAATTTGAGGAGATCGAACGTTTAGTTATCGAGCGAAATCCATCACGCGAAAAGTTGACAAACGATGTAATCAAGGTGGTACAGGAGGATTTAGTTTCCGAGAGTATTACTGCGCAGGTATCTGGTCGACAGAAACATCTCTACAGCGTTTATCAGAAGATGGTTGTGAGAGGTCGAGAGTTTAATGATATTTATGATCTGGTTGGCATTCGGGTGTTAGTAAAGGATGTCAGAGATTGTTATGCCGTACTAGGTGCAATTCACGCGAGATGGAATCCAGTTCCAGGTCGTTTCAAGGATTACATTGCCATGCCAAAATTCAATCTCTATCAGTCTCTTCATACGACCGTCATTGGACCAACCGGCAAAGCGGTAGAGATTCAAATTCGAACCCATGACATGCATCGCCGTGCCGAATACGGTATTGCCGCTCATTGGAAGTACAAACTAGGTTCAGATTCCAAGTCCTCGGATTCTCCGGACATGCTTTGGCTCAAGCAGCTTCATGAATGGCAACAGGAAACCTCAGATGTCACCGAGTTTTTGGATGCTCTGCGTTTTGATCTCCGCACCCCAGAGGTTTTTGTTTTTACCCCAAAGGGAAGTGTCATTGCACTTCCAGCCGGATCAACCCCAGTTGATTTCGCTTATGCAGTGCACACTGAGGTAGGCAATCGTTGCGTAGGGGCAAAAGTTAATGGGAAGCTGGTTTCATTGGAAGCTCCGTTATCTAACGGTGATGTTATTGAGGTTGTAACCAACAAAGGTGAACATGCTCAGCCAAGTCGTGACTGGCTGAACTTTGTTAAATCCCCGCGAGCCCGCTCCAAAATCAAAGCCTGGTTCTCTAAAGAACGCAGGGAAGAGGCGATTGATGCTGGTAAGGAATCTATTGCCAGACAGATGCGTAAAGCGGGATTGCCAATCCAAAAGATTCTCGCCGGCCATACCTTGCTGCAGCTAGCTCACGATCTGAACTATCCAGATATCGATGCACTATATGCCGCCGTAGGAGATGGACATATTTCTGCTGCACATGTGATTGAACGGTTGGAAACATCCTTGGGGCTTGAAGAGACTCATGAGACCCCTTTATTGGAGGGTTTGATCTCTGGGAATGCAAGTAACAGACAAAGTAGACGCAGCGCTAGTGGAATTCAGGTCGAGGGTGTTGATGATGTATTAGTAAAACTGGCTCGCTGCTGTACCCCAGTGCCAGGAGATCAAGTAACCGGCTTCATAACGAGAGGCAATGGAGTTTCTATTCATCGCACAGACTGTGTAAATGTTGCTGATTTAAAGTTCCATCAAGGGGATCGAATCGTAAAAGTTAAGTGGGATCCGAATGCAAAATCTGTTTTCTTGGTAAATATTCAGATTGAAGCGCTTGATCGCGCTCGATTGCTCTCGGACATTACCCGCACACTTTCTGATCAGCAGGTGAATATCCTGCATGCCGCTGTAAATACCACTAAAGAGCTGGTCGCATTTTCTCGATTTACATTTGAGATGGCAGATGCTTCGCATTTAGATGCGGTTTTAGCCGCGGTGCGCAGAATCGAAGGCGTGTACGACGTTTATCGAATTACCAACAACTAGCCTGACAACCAGAGTTATCGATTAGGCAGTTGTGAAATCAGCTAAGCCTTTTTGTGCCTCGCTTAACCACATGCGACGAGCCGCTGCTGCCTCTCGGTGCTCAGCTGCCTTCTTAGCATCACCTGAAGCTTCAGCTCTGGCTGCCTTGGCCTCATAATCAGATACTGCAGCCATAAGTTGATTAACAACGTCATTCGCACGGGCACGTGCTCCGGGATCGCTGCGTCGCCATTGTTCTTGCTCCGCCTCTTTAATAGTCATTTCAACGATATCAACCCGCTTGTCTAGCACAGCACGCTTCTTCTTATCGATCATGCCGATCTTGGATAGCTTGGTGCGTAGATCTCTAAACTTTCTACGGGTGTCATCCAAATTGGTAATAGGAAGTAAGGCTTCTATCTCCGCAACGAGCGCTTCTCGTTTTTCCAAGTTGGCGGCCATTGATTCGCCACGTTTTTCTAAATCTGCATTCTTTGCTGCGAAGAAAGTGTCTTGGGCCGCTTTGAAACGATTCCAAAGTTTGGCATCATCATTTTTCTTACCGCGGCCTGTGGCTTTCCATTCATCCATCAGCGCTTTATAGCGGCGGGCTGTCGCAACCCAATCTGTTGAAGTAGCTAAGGACTCGGCCTCAGTAACGATCTTTTCCTTAGTGCTTTTAACCTCGTTCTGTTGCGCCGTGAGAGAGGCAAAATGGGTGCGACGGCGCTTATCAAATTTATTTCTTGCACTTGAGAATCGTTTCCAAAGATCGCCATCGGTTTTCTTATCAAGGCGCGGAGCTTTCTTCCACTCCTCTAGAAGTACCTTGAGGCGTTCTCCAGTTACCTTCCAACTTGTAGATTCACTTAGAGATTCGGCTTCGGTAACTAACGCCTCTTTAGCGGCGATTGTCGCAGCACGTTTGGCGGCTTTGAGTTCAGCCTCAGCAGCTTTCTTCGCCTCGTAAGCGGGGCGGTGTTCATCAATCAGGGGAGGGATTTGCTCAAGTGAGCTCTTCAAAGCTTCCAGGTTTCCTACTCCATTTAAATGCTCAACCTGATTTCGTAATTTGCGTACCGCATCATGTGCATCTTCCGGAACCATAGCACCGCTAATAATTCGAGCAGCCAGTAGCGCTACTTCTGAGGCGACAATTTCAAATTTCCTTACAAAATAAGCGAGCGCCTCTTCGGGGGTTTTTCCTGGATAGGAGCCAACCATTTTCTCGCCATCATTGGTTAGAACAAAAACTGTTCCATTTTCATCAACCCGCCCGAACTTTGCCGGATCACCTATCAACGCTGCAGCTGCAGAGTTGGGCAGAGAGTTTTGATTATCGAGTGATTCCATGATGGCCTAGCTTTCTCGAACGTTGCGCGCCGCCATCTGATCTGGCGACGTTGTGGGTTCAGCGGTTGGTAAGGGGAAGAACGTTACCCCCAGAGTGCCGATACTGTAAAAGGAGGAAAAACTCTCATGAAATTCACCCCGATTTCTCGCATAGGGATATCTGATGCGGGCTTTCTCCAGCATGGATGGATCGCTGGCAGGGATGCAGGATGAAGCAAAACCCTGCCAGATGTTGAGAGAATCCCGACATGGGCCTTTTGGTAGATCGCGTGGTGGCGCCTTACTACCAAACCAACTGTTGGATAGTTGCCCCAGCGGCCGGCAAAGAGTGTGTAGTGATTGATCCGGGGATTGATATTCCAAGCCTTACGCCGCAGATTCGAGAAAAACTTAGCCAACATAATCTAAAACTTGGCGCGATATTTATCACGCATGGTCATTTAGACCATACCTTCTCTTTGATATCAGCAATTGAGGATTTTGTTGAGGCTGATTGTTACATTCATGAATCAGATAGAGATTTGTTGGCATATCCAGAACGGGCGATGGGGGCGCAAAGTCAGGATTTGGTTAAGCAGCTTAAATCTCAAGTAACCTCAAATCTCACCTTTACTGAACCAAATCGCACCTGGAGTTTGCAGGATAAACAAGAGATTCGACTTGGTGAAATGAGGTTTCGTTTCCTGCACACTCCAGGACATACACCTGGATCTACGGTGGCGCAGGTAAATGACGAATTATTGATCTCAGGGGATGTTCTATTTCGTGGTTCTATTGGAAGAACTGACCTGCCACGCGGCTCAATCTCTGACATGGAGCGCTCACTTCGTGAGAAAATCGCTACCTTGCCTGGCGAACTTCGCGTCTTGCCGGGACATGGCGATGAAACCTCAATAATTTCAGAGCTAAAGAACAATCCATATTTACAGGCGGCGATAGAAGGGCGATTGGTGTGAACCCAAAGTTTCAAGCTCCTAAGGGGGTATCTGAGTATTTGCCGCCCCGCTCCAATCTCTTTGATTATGTTTCAAGAACTTTAACCACTCCAGCACTGGCGGCGGGTTATGAATTAATCGAACTTCCGATTTTTGAAGATACGGAACTTTTCACCCGGGGTGTTGGTGAATCTACCGATGTTGTAAGTAAAGAGATGTATACCTTTGAAGATAGAGGTGGCAGATCACTGACTCTGCGTCCTGAGGGCACCGCCGGGGTTATGAGAGCGGTAATCGAACATAACCTGGACCGCGGACAGCTTCCCGTAAAGCTTTTCTATCGTGGACCATTTTTTAGAGCGGAAAGACCTCAAGCCGGGCGTTATCGTCAGTTTTACCAGTTCGGTATTGAAGCTATTGGTGTGAATGATCCTTACCTTGATGCCGAGGTTATAGGTATTGCTTATGCAGGCTATAAAAAATTGGGATTTTCAAATTTCTCTTTACATATTACCTCTTTAGGTGATGCCGAGTCCCGAAACCGTCATCGAGAAGATCTGGTGAAGTTCATTGAAAGTTTGAATCTTGATGATGAGACAAAGGTTCGTGCTGCAAAGAATCCATTGCGCTTGTTTGATGACAAGAGAGATGAAGTTCGAAGCAAGATGCAATCGGCCCCACTGTTATTGGATTATTTGAATCAAGAGAGCATGGAAAACTTTGCTTCTGTACAGGCTGCACTAAAAAGTATCAACGTGCCATTTGAGATTAATCCACGAATGGTGCGAGGCTTGGATTATTACACGGGGACTACATTTGAATTTGTTCATAATGGTTTAGGGGCCCAATCCGGTATTGGTGGCGGCGGTCGCTATGACGGACTAATGGAAACCCTCGGAGGTCAGAATTTATCTGGAATAGGTTTTGGATTAGGAATAGATCGAGTATTGCTCGCCATGGAAACCGAAGGCTGCATTCCAGAAAACATTAGATATGTAGATCTTTTTGTAATTCCGCTAGGTGTTGCTGCACAGTCAACTGCTTTCACATTGGTAAATCAGCTACGTACTGCAGGGTTTGTTGTAGAGCAAAGTTTTGGAGATCGGGCATTAAAGGGCGCGATGAAGGCCGCTGACAAGTCAGGCGCACGTTTCTCCATTGTTATCGGGGATGCTGAGATTTCCTCTGGGACCGTAGAGCTTAAAGAGATGAGCACAGGCAAGGCATCATCCGTTACCCTAAGCGCCCTCGCATCAGAACTAGCCAAACTTAGCTAATTCAACTATCGGAAGGGTCTAACAAAAGTGCTTCGATCTCATGGCGCTGGATCATTAAGAGCAGGCGATCTTGGTCAATCAGTGACCTTGGCTGGATGGGTTGCCAGACGTCGGGATCATGGAGGGGTTGCTTTTATCGATTTACGTGATTCCTCCGGAAATGTTCAAGTTGTTATCTCTGATGAAAATGTGGCCGGCGCACTTCGGGCCGAGTGGTGTGTTCTGGTTAAGGGAAAAGTGGCCAAGCGCCCACAAGGAAATGAAAATTTAGCTATTCCAACTGGAGAGATTGAGGTTATCTGCGAAGCGCTTGAAGTGCTGAGTGAAGCGGCTCCTTTACCTTTTCCGGTTGATAGTGGAGAGAATGTAAATGTAAGTGAAGAGGTTAGGCTCAAGTATCGATATCTTGACCTCAGAAGAGAGTTGCCTAGCAAAGCTTTACGTTTACGCTCCAAAGTAACCTCTGTAATTAGATCGGTAATGGATCAGGAGAATTTTCTAGAGATTGAAACTCCATACCTAACCCGATCAACACCGGAAGGCGCACGAGATTTCTTAGTGCCGGTACGGCTACAGCCCGGATCTTGGTACGCGCTACCGCAATCTCCACAGCTCTTTAAGCAGCTTCTGATGGTTGCAGGCATGGAGCGCTACTATCAGATTGCTCGTTGTTTTCGTGATGAAGATTTCAGAGCTGATCGTCAGCCAGAGTTCACGCAATTAGATATTGAGATGTCATTTGGAGATCAATCTGATGTCATCGCGGTTGCAGAGAAGATATTGCAAGCTGTATTCAAGGCAAGTATTGGATATGAGATTCCATTACCTATCCCGCATATGACATATCACGAAGCGATGCGTCGTTTTGGTTCAGATAAACCAGATATGCGGTTTGGTAATGAGCTTGTAGATACAACTGAGTTTTTCAAGGAAACCTCTTTTAGAGTATTTCAAGCACCACATGTAGGTGCAGTTGTTATGCCTGGTGGAGCCTCATCACCGAGGCGAGAGTTAGATGCTTGGCAAGATTGGGCTAAAGCAAGAGGTGCTAAAGGTTTGGCGTACATCTTGGTTGGAGAGGATGGAACTCTTTCCGGTCCAGTAGCGAAAAATCTTTCAGAGAAGGAATCTGCCGGAATTGCAGCTCATGTTGGCGCGGCAAACGGGGATGCGATTTTTTTCGCTGCCGGTGAACGATCAGAGGCGCTGAACCTACTTGGAGCGGTAAGGCTTGAAGTCGGAGAGCGCTGCAATCTGATTGATAAATCCGCATGGAAGTTTATGTGGGTGGTAGATGCACCTATGTTTGAAAAGACCGATGGTGGTGGGTGGACCGCCGTTCATCATCCCTTTACCGGACCTAAGCCAGAGTTTGAAAAAACCTTTGTTTCAGATCCAGAATCAGCCTTGGCTTACGCATATGACATTGTTCTGAACGGCAGCGAGATCGGCGGAGGTTCAATCCGTATTCATCGTCGCGATATTCAACAGGCGGTATTTGATGTAATTGGCTTAACTAAGGAAGAGGCAGAAAGTAAGTTCGGCTTCCTCTTAGAAGCTTTCAACTACGGCCCACCACCACATGGTGGCATAGCCCTTGGTTTGGACCGACTCTGTGCTTTGTTGGCTGGTGCCGAATCAATTCGAGAGGTAATTGCATTTCCGAAAACAGCCAGCGGTGGTGATCCATTAACTGGCGCCCCAACTCCAATCACCGTTGCGCAGCGCAAGGAAACGGGCGTGGATTTCAAGCCAGAGGAAAAGAAGGAATAGCTAGTTCATGAGTATCGAGATGAGCTCACGGCCACGGGACACAGATCGAAAAACCCGGGTTCATCTCTCATTTTACGATCGAGTTAAGTTCTTATTGTTTTTCTCGGCTGTGTTCTTTGTCCTGGTCTGGTCAGATATGGCAGCTGATGAGGAGCTTGCCTTTTCGCAGGCGGTTACAAACAGTAGTTACCAACGTTGGTGGATCTTTCCTTTGGTTGCAGTCGAAACCTTAAGACAAGCCCACTTTCTCGTATCTGAGTTATTAGCTCCGTACCATGGTTTTTGGCAGCGTTACTTTACTTTCGTAGATCGCATGACTCATCGATTGAGTGACTGGACCCGCTTTCGTCTTTCTCGGGTAATTAAATGGATTGTTGTTCTCTCCCTTTTGTCGGTTGTTTTAGGCGCAATCTATGACGAAACCCCAGTGAGGGCACTCTTCCTTGCGCCACAAGCTTTGTGGAGCGCTTTGCCCATTATTGGACAGCTGATGTTTGCTGTTGTGTTTGTGATCATTCAATTTGTGGCCATTTTTTGGTTTCTAAGTAGAGGTGGAATTGACACCTATTTTCCAGATGACATAAAGACCCGTTTTAGTGATGTTTGGGGTCAGGACCATGTACTGGCCCGCATCAGAGAGAACCTTGTTTTTCTAGAAAACCCAGAGAGTATTGAGAGGCTTGGAGGTTATGTTCCGGGTGGCATTTTGCTTTGGGGGCCACCAGGCACTGGTAAAACTTTGATGGCTGAATCTATGGCGGGTGAGACTGGTAAACCATTTGTATTTGTAGATCCAGGCGCATTTAATAATATGTTTTTCGGAATCGGCATATTGAAGGTCAAGAGTTTGTTTAGAAAACTTAGAAAATTGGCGCTTCGTTATGGTGGCGTTGTCGTCTTTTTCGATGAGGCTGATGCTTTAGGTAATCGTGGAATTATGACCAATCGAGCACCAGGGGCGTATGCCAGTGATACTTGTCGCGGATTAACATATTTAAGTCAAACAGCTGGTGATGCGGTTGTTAAGGCGAATCTAGTTAAAAATGATTCACCTGGATCTGCAACCTTGGTTAATAGATTCATGATGGGAGCGGGCGCAGGAGGCGGCGCAGGTACCGGAACCTTACAAGCCCTTTTGACTGAGTTATCTGGTCTAAAGAAACCTAGAGGGTTTTTCAATCGAGTAGTGCGCAGAACCCTTGGTATGCGACCAAAAAATCCACCTAAGTATCGGATATTAGTTGTGATGGCCACAAATATGCCGGAGTCATTAGATGAAGCTTTACTTCGTCCTGGCCGAATCGATCGAATGTACCGCGTTGGTTACCCCAGCAAGGCGGGACGAATCAGAACATATGAAGGTTATTTGGCCAAAGTTTCGCATCTTCTGACCAAGGAAGAAATCGAAAAGTTGGCAATCATCACGCCATATGCAACCGGTGCAACTATTAAGGATTTGATAAACGAGTCTTTGATAATGGCGATACGCAATGGGCGCGATACTGTTACCTGGCAAGATGTTTTGAAAGCCAAACAGTTAAAACAATTGGGACCGTCAGAGGATGTTGAGTACATCGAACGGGAGCGTCATGCCACCGCGGTTCATGAGGCTTGTCATGCGGTCATGGCATATCGCGTGCGGAAACACATGGATATTGATATCGCTACCATTGAAAAAGGTGCCGAGTATCTTGGAATGGTGGCATCAATTCCGCCAGATGATCAATTCACTCACTGGAAAAGCGAGTATGAAGGAGACATTCTGGTCTCTCTTGCCTCTCTTGCGGGCGAGAGAATGTTTTTCGATGGCGACAATTCTTCAGGTGTTTCGGGGGATTTAGAGTCTGCAACTACCATCGCCGGATTGATGGAAGGGTATTGGGGAATGGGTTCCACAGTTTCCTCATACGCCTCTGGTAGAAGAATGGAGATAGGTGCACCCGGTGGAGTAAAGCCAAATGACGCCAAACAGGAAATGCGCCGAGCTTTGTCTGATCGCATTGAAGATAATTTGGCTTCATTGTTGCGTAAGTCCGAGGAGTTATTGCGGGAAGATAGAATTCATGTTTTAGCGGTCGCACATGCTCTAGAGACCCACAAAACGTTATCTGGAAAAGATGTGCATGCTGTTATTGAGGGACACGAAGGTGATGTCGTAGATGGAAGTAAATACCAGTTGCCGGAAAACATCGCTGCCATCGAGGCCTATCACCTGTCAGCATTAGCAGCCCATAAAGCCCACAAAACCCCTGAGGTTGCTCTACCTGAGCTGAATTAGTTCGGGATTGGGTAGGCTACGGGCATGTCAGCCGGAGGAATTGCAGCAATTATTGCTGCTAGTGCTTTATTAATCATCAGCATGGCGATTGCTTACGCTGTGGTGCGACTTGGTCGAGCGATTGATGAGGTAGGCAAAGCGGTCAAAGATATTTCCAGCGAAACAACCCCGCTACTCAATGAGGTGACAACTACTGTCGAACTGGTCAATGGACCGCTACAGAGCATCAACAAGGTCACCAAAACCATGGAAGAGTTCAGCACAAAAATTACCGAGAACACCTCATCATTCCTAGACAAGAATCAAATGGCCATGAAGGCGGCCGGAGCTGTTTTAACCGCCTCACAATTACGTAAAAAGAAGAAAAGTAAATCTGCAAAAAAGAGTAAGAACTCTCGCTTTGTCGATGACGAGGAGTTTTAAGACAAAGTGAATTCAGCGGAGATTAGATCCCGTTGGCTTAAATACTTTGAAGCCGACAACTCATTTGGTTTGAAGCATACAGTCGTGCCATCGGCTTCACTCATTGCGGATGATCCAAATCTACTTTTAATAAATGCGGGGATGGTTCCATTCAAACCCTTTTTCTTAGGAGAGATGACCCCGCCCTATACCCGGGCCACCTCGGTACAAAAATGTGTTCGCACCCTTGACATTGAAGAAGTTGGTAAAACCACTCGCCACGCCTCTTTCTTTCAAATGTGTGGCAATTTCTCATTTGGTGATTACTTCAAAGAGGGAGCGATTTCTCTAGCTTGGGAGCTTCTCACTAAGCCAGTTAGCGATGGTGGTTACGGCTTCCCAGAGGAAAAGCTATGGGTAACTGTTTATCTTGATGATGATGAAGCAGCGGATATTTGGCACAGAAAAGTTGGTGTGCCTAAGGATCGAATCCAACGCCGCGGAATGGCAGACAACTTCTGGTCAATGGGAGTTCCAGGCCCTTGTGGTCCATGTTCTGAAATTTACTTTGACAGGGGAGCGCAATATGGAAAAGAGGGCGGTCCGATCGCAGATGAGGATCGCTATCTAGAAATTTGGAACCTGGTCTTCATGCAAAACATTAGAGGAGATGGTCCTGGTAAAGAGGGTTATCCAATTTTAGGCGAGCTGCCGGCAAAGAATATTGATACTGGTCTTGGCCTAGAGCGAACCGCTGCTTTACTGCAAGGTGTGGAGAATATCTACGAGATTGATACCACTCGCCATATTCTGAATAAAGCCAGTGAAATATCCGGTGTTAAGTACGGAAAAGAAGATTCCAGTGATGTTTCATTAAGAGTTATTGCAGATCACGCGCGAACCGCAGCTATGTTGATTGGTGATGGAGTTACTCCGGGAAATGAAGGCCGAGGCTACGTTCTACGGCGCATGATGCGCCGCACCACCCGCAATATGAGGTTACTTGGTTCTCAAGATCGAAATATGAAAGAGCTAATAGTCGCCTCTATTGAGGCTATGGGTCCTCAGTATCCGGAGTTGGTCTCAGATCAAGATCGCGTTATTAAAGTTGCCATCGCCGAGGAAGAGGCGTTTCTTCAAACTTTGAAGAGTGGAACACAGATCTTTGATCAAGCTAGCTCTGCTGTAAAGAAGTCCGGGGGCAAGCAACTTTCCGGTGATGATGTCTTCAAGTTACATGATACTTATGGATTTCCTTTTGATTTAACTTTAGAAATGGCATCTGAAAAGGGACTGGCAATAGATGCAGAAGGTTTCAAGCGTTTGATGAAGGAACAACGTGACCGCGCTAAAGCGGATGCAAAGTCGAAAAAGAGCGGACATACTGATGTCTCTGAGTACCGCAAGATCGCTGAACTCGGAAAGAAGCTGGAGTTTGTTGGCTATAGCCATTTCCAGACTGAGAGTAATGTTCTTGGAATTTTGATTGACGGAGCAGTGGCTTCACATGCCAATGAAGGTGATGAGGTTGAAGTTATATTGGATCGAACCCCGTTTTATGCTGAAGGCGGAGGCCAACTAGCTGATGGTGGATTAATCCGTGCCCACGATGGTTCTTTGATTGAGATTGATGATGTACAAGCCCCGATTCCAGGCGTTTTTGTGCATCGCGGAAGGGTGGCGCGGGGTTCATGGGAATCAGGTGTGGCGGTTCATGCTGAGATTGATTTAGAGAGAAGGCGCGGCATCTCAAGAGCGCACACCGCAACTCACATGGTTCATAAAGCGTTCCGTGAAGTTTTGGGGGAGACCGCAACTCAAGCTGGTTCAGAAAATGCACCAGGAAGATTCAGATTTGATTTCCCTTCTGCCGGAGCGGTATCGGCAGCGACTTTGAGCGAGGTTGAAGCGCGAGTAAATACTCTCTTATTGGAGGATTTAGAGGTTACGGCACAACAGATGTCGCAAGTAGATGCGAAAGCTATTGGAGCAATGGCCCTCTTCGGTGAGAAGTATGGCGATGTTGTTCGTGTAGTTAGTGTCGGTGATTGGGCGCGTGAGCTTTGTGGCGGTACCCATGTTTCTAGATCTGGACAATTAGGCGTGGTTAAACTACTTGGTGAATCCTCGATTGGTGCAGGTGTGCGACGTGTTGAGGCGCTAGTGGGCGTAGATGCGTATTCATTTTTGGCCCGAGAGCATGTTCTGCTCAACTCTATAAATGAGATAGTAAAGGGGACCAGAATTGAGGAGCTCCCCGAACGCATTTCACAGATTGTTTCAAAGATGAAGGAAATTGAAAAAGAGTTGGCTCAGATTAAGACCAAGCAGGCGTTGTCAGAGTCTGCGAATCTTTTGTCCAACGCTGAGAAGATTGGCAATTTATCGGTCATCACCCATGAATTAAGTCCAAATCTCTCCGGTGATGATTTGAGGGTTATCGCTCTAGATCTGCGAAGTAAATTAAGTAATTCAGTTGTTGCTTTAGCGAGCCAAGGGACTGAGAAAGTGGTTTTGGTTATAGCTGCGGATGAAACTGCTAGAGCCGCTGGAGTTAAAGCTGGTGGTCTGGTTAAGGATGCCTCAGCAATTTTAGGCGGGGGCGGAGGAGGCAAGGATGACTTTGCTCAAGGTGGCGGAGTAGATAGTAAAAAGATCTCAGTAGCGCTGAGCGCAATAAAAGAAGCAATTAGAAAACTTTAGTGATGTTGCCGTTGGGTCGTCGCCTGGCTATCGATATAGGTGATGTGCGCACCGGGGTGGCTATTTCAGATGTGACAGGAATGCTCGCTTCACCTTACGCAACTGTTTCCGGCGAAGATTACATTTCTAAGTTGGCAGCGATTGTTAAGAGTGAAGAGGTTGTCGTTGTTTATGTAGGTCTACCACTGCATCTGTCAGGTACAGAAGGTGCAGCAGCCGCCAAGGTGAGAGTCGAAGTAGGGAAACTGCGGCAAGAATTAGGAGATTTAGTATGGTTGCGGTTACTAGATGAGAGGCTAACAACTAAGTCGGCGAACTCAAAGTTAACTCCCAATCAAGCCAAACCAAACCGATCAAACATTGACCAATTAGCTGCTGTGGAGATTCTCGATTTTGCTCTCAACTCGGAGCGTCTAAATAATGAATTGGCTGGTTATGAATCAAACAGTTAGATCCTTAATGGATCTCCCTGCTTTATTACGGTTCATCGGTGCCGGTATTTTCATATTGTTTTTTACCTTAACTTTGAGAGCTTTAAACGGCGGCGTAACGCAGGCGCCAGATTATTTACCCGGCGAGGCGGGTACAGAGGTTCTGGTTGAGGTAATTCCAGGCGAGAGTGGCTCTCAAATAGGCAACAAACTGGAGAACCTTGATGTCGTTAAGTCTTCTTTAGCTTTTTTTCGAGTCGCGGTTGCCGATGAAAGGGCGACCCGAATAGCTCCTGGAGAGCATCTTCTTGAAACCAGGATTCCGGCCCAGCAAGCGTTAGATCAACTTCTGGATCCAAAGAGAATTCCAAACCTTATAAAGGTTAGAGATGGCGCTCGGTGGAATGAGATTAGAGAGCTTCTCATCAACTTTGGTTTAGAGATTCCTGACATTGATAAAGCTTACAAAGATCAAAAGTTGCCAGAACCATTTGCTGGATTTGAATTAGAGGGTTTTCTTTACCCAGCGCAGTACTCCTTCAATAAAGGGGTTACTGCCGAAAAGATAGTCGGAGATATGGTTGAGAAGTTTGACTGGATAACCAGGGATTTAACCTGGAAAGCTAATCAGGAGTTTTCCCCATATCAGCTAATGATCATAGCTTCACTCATTGAGAGTGAAGGAACCCCAGATATCTTTGGAAAGGTTGCCCGGGTTATCTATAACCGAATTGAAATAGGGATGCCACTTCAATTTGATTCCACAGTTCATTATGCATTAAACCGACGTGGAGAAATCAGGGTTTCATTGCAGGAAACCAAGGTGCAGAGTAAATACAACACCTTTATCTATCGTGGACTACCGCCAACTCCGATAGGCAGTCCTACCAAGGCGGCAATTACCGCCGCCTTAAATCCACTGCAAGGAAATTGGTTGTACTTCGTGACGGTTAAGCCAGGTGAAACTAGGTTCACTAACTCCTATGATGAATTCTTGCTCTGGAAGGCAGAGTACAAGAGGAATTTTAGAGCAGGGCTATTTGAATGAGACATACGGCCGCGGTACTGGGTTCGCCCATAAGTCACTCACTCTCGCCGACTATCCATAATTATCTGTACCACAAGTACCAAATGGATTATGAGTACATCGCAGTCGAGGTTAAGGAGTTAGAGTTCAAAGAGTGGATTAGGAGCGCTCTAACCGAGAGCGAGCAATGGTTTGGATTCTCACTAACCATGCCGTTAAAGGAATCTGTCTGTGATGAAAAACTTTCTGATCTCTTGATTTTGGACAGTGTGGCTAAAAGGATCCAATCAGCCAACACTATCTACAGAAGCGATAAAAAATGGCGGGCGCTAAGCACTGACCTTTTGGCTTTTGAATATCTTTTGGCGAGACACTCCTTCAACTCAGTCTTGATGATTGGAGCTGGGGCTACTGCGCGCACAGCAGTCTGCGCTTTAGAGAGAGTTTCAGTCGGTAGAGATCTTCAGGTTAAAGTTCTAAGAAGAAACAACAAACGTGATGCAAAGTTGCTACAGGCAGCGGGAAGAGTTCAAGTTGAGTTTATGGATTGGGATGCTTTCAGAGATTGGGATAGCTTTGATTTGGTGATCAACACCGTACCAAATACCGGTGTTGTGGAGTTAGCTGAGAAATTTCCTGGATCTGCGGTTCTAATGGATGCTATATATGCGCCTTGGCCGCCAGCATTTACTGCAGCACAGATGAGATTTGGCAAACCGGTTATCTCAGGACTGGAGCTTCTAACGGCACAGGCCTTGTATCAATTTAAGCTCATGACTGGGAAGAGCTTGGATTTCGACACCACCTTCGCTGAGGTATTTGCTCTTCTAAATCAGCGCTAGTGGCTGTGGAAAACTTTTAAGCGTTAAGAATACGGTTGTTATTTTGAGTGCGTGCTCTTTCTGCATTTCTGCTTTTGGGCGGTTCGAATCGGCGTTCATGATGTTCGTTTTCATAGAGTTCGTCGCAAAGATGTTTATCTAGCGATTGTCACACTAGCCCCTTGGATTACCTTAGACGCTCTTGCAGTTGGAGTATTCAATCTAACTCTCTACCTTCTACTTTTTGTTTTCTCGCGGGGCCAAATCGGATTTGGCGACGTACGACTTTCCTTATTGATTGGATTGTATTTAGGGGTGCAGGAGAGCAGATTATCGGAGACTCTGCTTGTCAATTTCATATCCTGGTGTCTTGCTAGCGGCTTTGTACTTTGGGGGCGCCTATGTAAATTGTCGAGCGATTCGGTGCCATTTGCTCCCTTTATGTTCATGTCAGTTGTGGCGGCCACCTTAATTGACACCGCGGGACGCATCTAATCTGCGATACTTGCTCAATGCGTTGGTTGACAGCTGGTGAATCTCACGGACCTGCTCTGGTTGGAGTTCTTGAAGGCATGCCGGCCTCAGTCCAGATTACTTCGCAAGATATTGATGAGGACCTGCGCCGTCGTCGGCTAGGTTTTGGTCGAGGTGCACGACAGAACTTCGAGGCGGACAAGGTCACAATCATTGGTGGAGTACGTCTTGGAATGACTCAAGGCGGGCCGATCGCAATAGAGGTCGGAAACTCTGAGTGGCCCAAGTGGGAAAAAGTTATGTCAGCCGATCCGGTTGATCCAAAAGAGATTGAAAGCTTGGGAAGAAATGCTCCTTTAACACGACCACGTCCAGGGCATGCGGATTTAGTTGGAATGCAGAAATATGATTTTTCAGATGCGCGTCCAGTTTTGGAACGTGCATCAGCCCGTGAGACAGCTGCCCGGGTTGCTTTGGGTGCAGTCGCGCGAAGATTCTTAAGGCAGGTCGCCGGTATTGAGGTGTTAAGTCATGTTGTTTCAATTGGTAAAGCCTCTATTCCAGAGGATTACGTTATACCTGCCATAGATGCGCAGAGAGATATTGATGAAGATGAGGTTCGTTGCGGTTTTCCAGATTCATCTAGGGCCATGATTGCGGAGATTAATGATGCTCATGCAAATGGCGACACTTTGGGTGGTGTCGTAGAGGTTCTGGCTTACAACCTTCCACCTGGATTGGGATCACATGTGCACTGGGATAGAAGGATTGACTCCAGATTAGCTGGCGCGCTGATGGGTATCCAAGCGATAAAGGGTGTTGAGATTGGCGACGGCTTTGCAACCGCTACCCGTCGCGGCAGCCAAGCACATGATGAAATTGAGCGAGATTCTTCTGGACAAATAAGAAGACGCACTGGTCGTGCTGGTGGAACAGAAGGTGGCATGACAACTGG